>Ga0181522_10000386_pt1 | contig 34203 bp, 18 predicted proteins | sample PEATcosm2014_Bin_27_FD_121103 | JGI IMG/M metagenome (GOLD analysis project Ga0181522, IMG submission 121103) | Peatland microbial communities from MTU Mesocosm Facility, Houghton, MI, USA - PEATcosm2014_Bin05_10_metaG | ecosystem: Environmental > Terrestrial > Soil > Wetlands > Peat | place...
GATAAGTATGCCAGGACTCGGTGGGCAAGGTAATGGCGATGTTCGTTCCAGTCAGACGCGAGCTCACGTAAAATGTCGGATTCAGCCAGAGATAGTTGGCGTAAGCAGTGCCGAAGGAAGGACCGACCGTGCTGCCAGTGCCGTTGATGATATGATTGATTACAGAAGAGCCACCATTCCCGGTGATGTAAACGTCCATCATATCGTGCACATTAACCTGCTGGGAATTGGTGGGCGTCTCCATGGCGTTAAAGCAGCTTATATAAGCACCGCCGGTATTGCTAAAGACCGCATAAACGCCAAGTCCATAGGCTTGATGGCTCGTAACCGTATTCGCAACTTTGTAGGACGCATAACCATTCACACCAGGCGCCTCGGACCATGCGCTTTGGGAGGGCGGGTCGTAGGGCAATTCGGACTGGTAGAAGTAAACCCGTCCCCAATTGCCATTCCACAACGTCTGATACTGCTGATGATGTTCCACAAACAGCCCGTACATGGTTACGTTATTGCCGTTCACCACCAGGCCGCTCTGGCTTGGATTCCCAGTCCAGTATGGGGTCGAACCGGCGCCATGATCCGCCCGCCAAAGCCAGAGATTGTCGCCGATGACATTGTTGGCATTGATCGTCACACAGTTCGTCGTGGTCCCGACAAACTGTCCCCCTACCCGGCTGAAAACGTCGTACAAACATATCGGATCGGCTGAATGATCCGAGGAATTGGTCGTGGTCCCAATCTGCAACAGCGAAGGTGACGCAGTGGTTCCGGCATCGAATATGATTCCCGCCACCTTCACGCCATTGACATCAGAAATCACCATGGCGGGGTTTCGATTGGTCGGCACCAGCGTCGGGAATCCAAGCCCGAGGACAATTGTATCCGGCTGCGTGACGAGAATGCTGTTGGTGAGATGATAAATTCCCGGGGTGAATATCACGTTCGTGCCCGCACTCAGCGCCGCATTGATGGTTGCGGCGTTATCCACTCCAGGTTGGGCCAGATAAAACTGGCTGATGGGCACGGACACTCCGGGGGTTGGACCGCTGGCCCAGGTGGTTCCCAAACTGTTGGTTTTAAGATTTGGGACCATGACGAAGAAATTGGAGTTGCTGTCGACGTACAGATAGGGTTTTTCCCGAACCAACGGCGTGTTGGTGATGACCGTATAGGCCTGACTGGGCCAGGTTCCGGAAGGCGGGTTGGAGACGCCAACAAACACCATGTTCCATACCGAACCCGACCAGTTTCCCCAAATATCGTTTCGGGAAAGCCATTGTTGCTGGGATATGGAACTGACGGTGGAATTTATCTTGGAATCCGCCAGGAAACCGCCGCTTGAATACTGTCCATCTGACAGGTTCAAGGAGCCGTTGACATGCACGCGGCGAAGGGAGGTGCCCTGCGATACCGACCAGGTCATCGTCGTGTTGCTGTTTGTGGGAACGACAGCCAGGTTTTCAGCGGACATCCAGAAATTTTGGGTGGAGTCACCACCAAGGCTGAAGCATTGGAGCGCCCCGTTAATCGTGACATTATCGGGCGATTGTCCCAATCCGAGCACTTGCATGTAGTAGCCCATATTAATCGTAACGTTATACGTTCCGGGCTCGAAAAGGATGGCGTACCGGTTGGCGTCGAACTGGCTGGTGCTTGCACTCCCCTGCTGCCCGAATAGAGTGTTCAAAGTGTTTTGAATTGTTGCCGCCGGCGTGGAAGAAGTAAAAAGGTAAACGTTCGGACCAAAATTTGGAGCCGCTTGGGCTCCGGGATTTAAACCGACCAAAGCCATGTTTAAAGCGACCGCGAATGCAAATTGATGGAACTTGGAGCGACAGGTCTGATTCATAAGGCAAGTACTAGTGACAGAAGGTAGCACGAATTGGCCGGTTGGCAGCTATTTATTCCTGGGCCTAAAATCAAGCCAGGCCAGATTCATGTTGCCTTCCGTGACGATGTGCAGGGTCAAAACGCTCACTCCCTTGGGCAGTTCCACTTCGGCCACGTTGGTCAAGACGTTCCAGTGATGCCACTGTCGCCAGGCTAAAGGGTCCTTGTCATTCCTGGTTGAAATGATGTTGATCGAGGAAACCAAAGGTTTGCCGTTGCGATCGAGGGAAATCGTCCCGCCCCGGTTCGAGGTGTATAACAGATCGACGGTGTAAGCGCCGGCATGTTCAACCTCGACTGTCATGTTGAACCATTCGCCGGGCACCGTCCAGCCGACGTAGAGCTGGCCCTCAGGCGGTTGCACCAGATCGTAGGGATTGTTGTCAATTTCGTCGTGGAACTTCGTGTAAGATGTGTCCACACCTTCCTTCATCCGGAACTCGTTGAGATATGTTCCATTGGCTGGATTCAGAACCCCGCTGCCATTGTTCGTTGGGTCCGAATCGTGATAGGCCACGCCTTCACCTCCCAGATCGTAATAGGCGCATTGCACTCGTCCGGGAATTTTCTGCGGTCCCCCGGAATATCGGCCATCCTGGAAGGCTTTCCCCTGATATTGCCTCAATCCAATGGATGCACAACCGGCTAAACAAAAACTAACGGCGAGAATCATACCAGCGCGCAGGATAAATCGATGTTTTGTTTTCATGTCTGAATTTCACCTGCCCATCATGGGGCATGCCAACGCGGCCGGCGGATGTACAACAAATTAACCATTGCGGCGACGGATAAAAAAGAATGGAACGGCCACCCCCATATATATCAACCCCAAGCTTGAAGGTTCTGGCACGACCGGCAGGGAGGCATCATCAAAGTATACATTTTCCGTGGCCGTTTGACCGTTATCCATAAACATGGCATACACAACCAGATATTCCGATCCCACTGGCGCCGTGCCAGTGACGCTCCCTTGGTACCAGGTATCGATCGTTGGGATCGAATAATTAAAACCACCACTGTTACTGCCTCCCGCCTCCACAGTCCCTATGTCAACCATTGCGGAGTTTAAAAACCCAATCTCAAGACCCACCGGCGGGGTATAAGTCACACCTGTATCCGTCAAGTACCAGCAAGAAAAAGTGTATGTGACACCAGCTAGAGCTCCACTATCAACCTGTTCAACCCCAACAGGATTCCAATCACTGTTCGGTGCATTCTGCGCCAGCAATGAGTAATCACCACCATGAGAAGCTCCACCCGTATATACGCGAGCAGCCGTGCCAAACGTAGCCCAGCCTTGGTTTACACCCGGATTTGGAATCAGCGGATTCTCAAAACCTGGATTAACCAGGACTTGAGCCTGTATTGTTGACACATTGATTGACAGCGCTGCGACGATTGCAAAACTACTGCCGATAATCTGATTTAGAGTTTTCATCTGAATTTTTGGCCATTGCCTAAATATCGCTGCTTGATAACAGTCTGAGGGTGATGTTTTATGCTACATTTTATTTACTTTGTCAACATATATCCTATCTTGCGCCACAGGGTTTAAGCGATCTGTGCCTTTGAGTTCATTTGGGTCAAACTGGGCGTTGATTCCACGAAGGTTGCGAAATTGTGCCAGGCCCCTTTGCGCATTGGAGGCCTCCCAGCCGCCGAGGCAACGCTGAAAGCTTGAATGACATGGCTGCTCCGGGCATTTTTGCGCCGTGCCTGCCAACAGGAAAGATTCGCCCAAGAATTCATGCTCTGAACATATTTTAACATGATGAGATTGTTTTTGGTTTTGCTGGGTCTTGCCGCAATCACGCCAGTCTGGCCGGCTTCGTTTTATACGCAGCGAATGGACGACCCCAAGGCGGTTTACGTTACGCCATCCGGCGGCGACGACACCGCGCTGTTGCAGAACGCCATAAACCACGTTCAGGAGGCCACCAGCCAGGGAATTGTTCTGCTCGGACCAGGGCGATATCACATCAGCGACACGATTTATGTCTGGCCCGGCATCCGGTTAATCGGCTATGGGGCGGAACGTCCGGTGATCGTACTGCCGGCAAACACCCCGGGTTTCGGCAACGCGGCGCGGGAGAAAGTCATGGTTTTTTTCGCAGGAAGACGCCCGCGCAATGGAGGCGCCATCTCCGACGCCAATCCGGGCACCTTTTATTCGGCGCTCGCCAACATCGATGTCGGGGTTGAAGACGGGAATTCCGGCGCCGTCGTTGTGCGGGCGCGCTATGCTCAACATTGTTTCCTGGCGCATATCGATTTCCATCTAGGATCCGCCCTGGCCGGCATTCATGAGGGCGGCAATGTGATTGAGGACGTCCGCTTTCTCGGAGGGACGCATGCCATCTGGACCTCGCAACCCTCGCCGGGCTGGCAGTTCACGCTCATTGACTGTTCTTTTGAAGACCAAAGGGAGGCCGCCATTTTGGAACATGAAGCCGGGCTCACGCTGATTCGCCCGCACTTCCGGCATGTGCCCGCCGCCGTCGAAATTGAGCCTGGTTGGGTTGACGAACTATGGGTCAAGGACGCCCGGCTTGAAGACATTTCCGGGCCGGCCTTCATTTTTGGGATGGAGAAAAGCCCGCGTACCGAAATCAACATGGAAGGGGTCACCTGCCGCAACGTACCGGTCTTTGCCGCACTGCGTGACAGCGGCAAACGCTTCGCCGCTCCTGCGGAAATTTACTCGGTGAAGAATTTTTTGCATGGACTGAGCTATGACGACATTGGAGCCAATCCCGAAATTGAAACCCGCTTTGACGCCGCGCCGCAGACCGTGATGCCGCCCGCCGTCGCCTCTGATTTGGCTGGCCTGCCCGCTGCCGATGGCTGGGTGAATTTGCGGGATCTGGGGGCCAAAGGTGATGGCCACACCGACGACACTGAAGTGTTGCAGCAAGCCATTGCCTCGCACCGCGCCATTTACCTGCCCTCGGGTTTTTACGTCGTGCGGGACACATTAAAGCTGCAGCCGGACACGGTACTCATCGGACTGCACCCGGGCGCGACGCAGATTATTTTGCCGGACGGCACAACCGCTTATCAGGGCACTGACGGGCCCAAAGCGTTGCTGGAAGCGCCCCGGGCCGGCAGCAACATTGTGGCCGGCATCGGGCTTTATACCAGCGGGAACAATCCGCGCGCGGTCGCGGCTCTCTGGAAGGCCGGCACGAATTCAATGATGAACGATGTCCGTTTCCTCGGCGGCCACGGCACGCCCCTGCCGAACGGCTCCCGCGAAAACCCATATAACCGCAACCACACAGCCGACCCCGACCCAAACCGCCATTGGGACAGCCAATATCCCAGCCTCTGGGTCACCGACGGTGGCGGTGGCACGTTTCTCGATATTTGGACCCCCTCCACTTTTGCCCGGGCGGGCATGATGGTCTCCGATACCGCGACCGAGGGCCGTGCCTATCAAATCTCGAGCGAACATCATGTCCACAACGAAATCATGGTTCAACATGCCGCCCATTGGCGTTTTTATGCGCTGCAAACCGAGGAGGAGCGTGGCGAAAGCGGGTTTGCTCTGCCGATTGAAATTGATTCATCGCACGACATCATCTTCGCCAACTTTCACAGCTACCGCGTCATCAGTTCCTTCCAGCCTTTCCCATGGGCCGTGAAAGTGGCCGGTTCCAAGGACATTCATTTCCGTAATTTTCACTGCGACAGCAACAGCAAGGCGAGTTTCGATTCCGCTGTTTATGACCAGAACCACGATGTGGAGATACGCCAACATGAGTTTGCCAGCCTGGATCTTTCCGGTCAGGCGCCTGACCCCAAGCCCAACAAGCCTTCACCCGTGATCGCATCCGGCGAAAAGCTGGAGAAGCTGGCCGGGGGCTTCTTTAACATCTCCGGCGGCACGATTGGTCCGCGCGGCGACTTCTGTTTTGTGGATGCGCATTCGCAGCGGATTTATCGTTGGAACCACTCGGGGCGACAACTCTCCACGTTCACGAATTCACCTCCGGCCCCCGTCAGCCTGGCAGCGGACCAGACCGGCAACCTGATGATCATTTCCGACACCGGTGACGGCGCGGTCTATTCCTTCACGCCTGATGGCAAGTTCACCCTTCTGCGGTCGGAAGCAGTCACCAACTGGTCCGGGAAAAACCTATACCTGCCCGTCAGCGACTGGCACTTGAACCGCGATTCGCTTTCTCGTCCGGCTGCCGATTTTGTTTCGCCGGACGGAACCACCATGATACCCGTGGGCAAGGACTTTCTAACTGGGGCAACCAGTTGGGGCGTCAAATCAAGCCCGCCCATCCGCTCTTTTGGCCTGGGCCGGGCCGTGCCGGGCAAACCTTTTTATGTCACCGACGAGTCCGCGTTGAGAACCTGGAAGGCAGACGTAAATGCAGACGGCAGCCTGACAAACTTTCAACTCTTCGCTGAACAAGGCGGCGAAGGGGTGACGACCGACTCGCGCGGCAATGTCTATATCGCCGCCGGCCAGATTTACGTTTATGATCCCACCGGTCAATGGATTGACACCATCAAGGTTCCCGAGCGGCCGACACAAGTGATGTTTGGCGGCGCGGATTACAAAACACTTTTCATAGCCGCCCGGTCGTCGCTCTACTCAGTGCGCATGAAATATCCGGGATGGTGAGGCCCGGCGGTCGGTCCAGCGGAGTGCGGGTGCAGGTCGTGACGCTCAAGAAGGCTTTCGATAAATCGGCTTGGGCACCACCTCCGCCGCAAAACGTTTGCCGCGGACCTCAATTTCAATGGCCGTGCCCGGTTTTGCCGAGGCCGGCGGCACGTAACCCAGGCCGATGCCAAGGTTCAACGACGGGCTTTGGGTCCCGCTGGTGACGAGGCCGACATTTGCCCCGTCCACCCAGATCGGATAATGCGGTCGTGGCGGCGCGGATTTACCGGTCATTTTGAAAGCCACCAGCTTCTTTTTCATGCCCCTGGCCTTTTGTTCGGCAAGAACGGAACGCCCGGCGAAATCACGCTTGTCAAAGGCGACAAAAAATCCGAGGCCGGCTTCGATGGGCGTGGTGTTTTCGTCGAGTTCGTGGCCGTAAAGCGGATAGCAGACTTCCGTCCGCAACGTGTCGCGCGCCCCAAGGCCGCAGGGCTTGATGCCAAAAGGCCGGCCGGCGGCGAGGATTTTGTCCCAGACATGCCGGATGGCCTCGTCGGAGCCGATGACTTCAAATCCATCCTCGCCGGTGTAGCCCGTGCGCGAGACGAGAACGCTGTGGCTGCCAAAATGGAAGCCACCGATCTGATTTTTCTTCAAAGCGGTTACGGCATTGACGCGCTCGCAGGAGATGGACTCACCGGGAATGCAGGCATCGATGAAATCTTTCACCCGCGGGCCTTGCACCGCCACGGCGGCATAATTATGCGAGGCATCGGTCAGCTGCAATTCGCCGCGGCGCGGAAATGTCGCGGCCTGCGCCTGCAACCAGGCGACATCCGGTTCGATGCGGGAGGCGTTGATGATGAGCAGGTACACCTCGCCGGATAGCCGGTAGGCGTACAAATCGTCGATGACGCCGCCACGCTCATTGCACATCAATGTGTATTGGCCTTCCCCGGAGGCCAGCTTGCGGATGTCGTTGGTGAGGGTGGAATTGAGAAAATCGGCCGCCGCCGCTCCACTCACGGTGACTTCGCCCATGTGGGAGATGTCGAAGATGCCGGCGGCATTGCGGACGGCGAGGTGTTCGTCCGTGATGCTGGTGTATTGCACAGACATTTCCCAGCCGCTGAATTCAACGAGCTTGCCGCCGAGCTGCTGGTGCGCGGCAAAAAGAGACGTGCGTTTGAGCATGTTCTAAAATAGGAAGTTCGGGCTGAAGAATGAAGAAACAAATCAACCTTGCAGCCGTTTCAAGACTTCCTGCGCCAGCAGTTCATACGCCGCCGCGCCGCTGCTGTATTTGTCGTAATGGATGATGGGCTTGCCAAAACTCGGGGCTTCGGCGAGGCGCGTGCTGCGGGGAATGAGCGTTTCAAAAACGCGGTCGCCAAGCTGGTTTCGCACTTCACCCACGACTTCGTTGCAAAGCTTGGTCCGGCCGTCGAACATGGTCATCACGACGCCGAAGATCCCGAGACGCGGGTTCACGCCGGCGTCGCGCAACTGACCGAGCACGCGATTCATCATGGAAATGCCCTCGAGCGAGTAATACTCACATTGGAGAGGCACGAGCAGCCCATCGCTCGCGGCAAAGGCGTTGAGAGTCAGAATGCCCAGCGACGGCGGGCAATCCAGGAGGATGATGTCGAAACGTTGTGATTCCAGCACCGGTTGCAGCGCTCCGTGCACGCGGAGCAGATGATTCTCCATTCGCGCCAGCTCCAGGTCGGCGGCGCACAAATCCACTTCGCTGGGCACCACAGCCAGCCGTTCAAAGGCGGTGTCTTTGATCTTGTCGAGCAGGCTGCCCTCGCCCAACAGGACGCGGTACGCGCTGGCGCCCTCGATTTTCTCCAGCCCGAGCCCGCTGGTGGCATTGGCCTGGGGGTCGAGGTCAAAAAGGAGCACCCGTTGACCCAAGGCGGCGAGGCAGGCGGCCAGATTGACGGCGGTCGTGGTTTTACCCACTCCGCCCTTTTGGTTGGCGACCGCAATGACTTTGGTTGGCACCCGCCCGATTTAATGACAAGCGCGGCAGGGTTTCAAGCGTACAACGCGCCTTACGGATGCATCAAAAGTTGGGAATCTTGAAACTGACCGGTTGGGCCAGCGGAATTTGCTGCCCAAAATTCGAAGCCACCGCTTGGAGATTGAGTACAGGATTGGTGCTGGAAACGATTCCCATCTGACTGGCGGACGGGGACAATGCCGTCGGCGACAAGGCGGCGAGTGAAGTGGTGGTGGCATCGGCCTGGAGCATCGGCTGCGGCGTCAAATCCGGGCGCTCGGCAGAAACAATGCCGAACAGCAGCAACAAACAAAGCGCCCCGGCAAACCCGCTGGCAAAGACCGGTTTCGCGTCCAGTGCTTTCAACAATTTTGCAATCCCCGACAGCGGTCCAAACAATCTCTCGAGGAGGGTCGCCGATTCCACGTTTTCACCGGCGCGTATGCGTCGCAGAACCTGGCCTGAAAAATTATTGAAATATCCCGGCGGTGGTGTTTCGTGCTGCTTGAGAACCATCAAACGGCGCAACGACTCGAAATTGTCCTCATTTTCGTTCATATGTGCTTCTTTACTTCAAATAGTCCGCCAACAACGCCTGTAATTGCTGCCGGGCGTAAAACAGCCGCGAACGCACGGTGCCGATGTTGCACTCCATGATTTTCGCGATTTCATCATGAGACATCCCCTGCACATCATGCAATACCACAACCAATCTATGGGGTTCAGACAGCTTGAGCAGGGCCGCGTTCAATTTTTCCTGCAACTCCGCCAAGTTGACCTCCCGGTGCGGAGTTTTCTCGGAAATCAACGCCACCAAATCAGGATTATGTTCGGTGTTAAAGTCTAAATCATTGAGGCTCAAGTGGATGCGATTCTTGCGCTGTTTCAGGAAATTGATCGTCTTATTGACCGCAATCCGGTACAGCCAGGTGTAAAAGCTGGAGCCGCCCTTGAAGGATTTTAACGCCTGATATGCCTTGATAAACGACTCCTGGGCCAGGTCATTGGCATCTTCATGATTGGCCGTCATGTGATAGACCGTCGCGTAAATGCGCTCCTGATACCGCCGGATCAACTCATCGTACGCCTCCAAATCGCCGCGCCGCGCCTGTTGCACGAGCACAGCTTCATCTACTGGCGCGGGTGTTTCTGAATCATCCGTGCTGGGGACTGGAGCGGACATAATCATGTTCACTTCAAATACAAACCGTCAAAACCTCGGTTTGTTGCGCTAAAAAATCAGCCAGGCCGAACAATCCCGCGCGCCCGCTGGATTCCGGCAAGATCCGCAAGGCCCGGCGCGCCTGCTCCAAATAGCGCGTAATGACCTGCTGCGACGGTTCAAAGGTTTCATAGCGGACCAGCATTTTGTTCACGGGCGCCAGATTTTCCGGCTGCCAGTTTTCCACCAGCCGTTCCAACCGCGCCCGGTCGGCGGCGTTCGCGCGTTCCCACGCCAGCAGCACCGGCCACGTCAATTTACCCTTCGCCAGATCCGTGCCCAGCGATTTGCCGGCCGATGCCTCCGTCCCGAACAAGTCCACACAATCGTCATAGACCTGGTACGCGATGCCAAACGCCGCGCCAAACTGCCGCAAGGCAGTGCGCCGTTCCGGCGTGGCCCCGCTCAGAAATGCCGCCAAATCGCACGACAGGGTGAACAACTCCCCGGTTTTCATCTCGATCACCCGAAAATATTCGCTGCGCGAGACGGGAAACTTGCGGCGATGTTGGGTCTGCAAAATTTCGCCGGAACAAACCGTATTGGTCGCCATTGCCACGGTGCGACAGACCTCCGGGGTCGGGAAGCTGGCCGCCAGTTTCAAAGCCTGGGCAAACAGGCAATCGCCAAACAGAACGGCAATTTCATTGCCCCAATTGGCGGCCAGGGTCGGCTGGTCCCGGCGGATTTCCGCCTCGTCCATCACGTCATCATGCACCAGCGTGGCCAGGTGCACCATTTCAATGATGACGGCCGCCGTCACGTGCGCGTCGGTGACCTCGCCGAGCGTGGCGGCGGACAGCGCCACGATGGTGGGCCGCAAATGCTTTCCGCCGCCGTTCAGGGCGTATTGGGCGTAAGGAATGATTTGCGGATCAAAATCATTCACCTGCCGGATCAGTTGGTGATTTACGGCCTGCAGAAAAGGTTCCACCGGTTCCACGATGTGTTTCCAGGAACGATTCGAATTGGCAACCGGCGAGCCATCTGCGTTCGCACTCGCCACCTTTGATTCAGCAACCAGCATTCGCTTTCGAATTTAAGGTTCTTTGGGCCGCTAGTCAAACCTGTAAGTTTTTTGCGCTATAAAAGCCAAAAAGCGCGGACGCAACCCGTCCGCGCTTGAATTGAACCGGCCTGGATTACTTGGCTTCGGTTGCCGCTTCTTTTCCGGCTTCCTGCTTGTCGCGATCTTCCATCGCGGCCTTGCGGGAAAGACGCACCCGGCCCTTTTCATCCACGCCCAGGCATTTGACCCAGATTTCATCGCCCATCTTGACGATGTCCTCGGTTTTCTTGACGCGGAAATTGGCCAGTTCGCTGATGTGCACCAGACCATCCTTGCCGGGCAGGAACTCCACAAAGCAGCCGAATTCCTTGATCGTGACCACTTTGCCGCGATAAATCCGCCCGATTTCGGCTTCGGCGGTCATGCCTTCAATCGCGTCCTTCGCAATCTTCATGCCTTCGGCCGTCACGGAGAAGATGTTCACCGTGCCATCGTCCTCGATGTCGATTTCGCAGCCGGATTCCTCGACCAGCTTCTTGATGTTTTTGCCGCCTGGCCCGATGAGCGCGCCGATCTTCTCGGGGTTGATCTTGAGGGTTTCGATGCGCGGAGCATATTTGCTGATTTCCTTGCGCGGTTCGGCGAGTGTTTTGGCCATTTCAGCCAGGATATGCATCCGGGCGACCCGGGCCTTTTCAATCGTCTCCGCCATGAGCGCATGCGGAATGCCCTTCAGTTTCAGGTCCAGCTGAAAGCCGGTGATCCCCTTTTCCGTTCCGGCGATCTTGCAGTCCATGTCGCAGTAATGGTCTTCCCAGCCGATGATGTCGGTCAGCAGTTGATATTTGGAAATTTTCTTGTCCGCGTGTTCGGTGCAGATGCCTACGCTGATCCCCGCCACCGGCCGGATCAAGGGAACGCCGGCGTCCATGAGCGCCAGGGTACCGCCGCAAACGCTCGCCATGGAGGTCGAGCCGTTGGACTCCATGATTTCGCTGGTGACGCGGATGGTGTAGGGATAGTTGGTGGTTGGAATCATCGGTTCAATGCTGCGTTCGGCAAGCGCGCCGTGGCCGATTTCACGCCGGCCGGGACCGCTGATGCGTCCGGTTTCACCCACCGAGAAATTCGGGAAGTTGTAATGCAGGATGAATTTCTTTTCGTTGCCGCCGCCGGTGTAGGAATCGAATTCCTGCGTGTCGTCGCCGGTGCCCAGCGTGGCCAGCGTGACGGCCTGGGTTTCACCGCGGCAGAATATGGCCGAACCGTGGGCGCGCGGCAGCAGGCCGACTTCGCTGCTGATGGGGCGGACCTGATCAAAGCCGCGGCCGTCGAGGCGTTTGCCGCCATTCAAGATCAAACTGCGGACCGCTTCCTTCTGGATGTAATAGAACGCGTCGTTGACGACAAAGTCGGTCACTTTTTCCGCGCCGAATTTCTCAACGAGCTTGGTGCCGACCTCGTCCTGGATCGCCTTGCAAGCGGTCTCGCGGGCAAGCTTGCCGGGCGTGAGCAACGCCGGCACAAACCGGTCACCGGCAAGCTTCTTGGCTTCCTGAAGGATTTCGTCAGGAACAATGTTGAGCGTGATTTCGCGCTTCTTCTTGCCCGCCCTGGCGGCGAGCTCCTTTTGCGCCGCGATGAGCGGCTGGCAGCATTCCTGGCCAAATTGGAGCGCGGCGTTGAAATCCGCCTCGGAGATTTCCTTGGCGGCGCCTTCATACATCACAATGTCGCTGGCGTTGCCGACGTAAACGAGGTCGAGATCACTTTCGGCCTGCTCGGCATGGGTCGGATTGGCAATAAACTTGCCGTTGATCCGGCCGACGCGCACAGCACCCAAGGGACCGTCCCACGGAATGTCGCTCACCATCAAGGCGGCGGACGCGCCGATGATGCTGAGGATGTCGGGATCGTTTTCGCCGTCGGCGCTCAACACCACCGTCTGCACCTGCACTTCGTTATACCAGCCTTTGGGAAACAACGGACGAATCGGGCGGTCGGTGAGCCGGCAGGTCAGAATTTCCTTTTCCGTCGGCCGGCCTTCCCGTTTGAAATAGCCGCCGGGGAATTTGCCCGCCGCCGCGGCCTTTTCACGGTAGTCAACAGTCAGGGGGAAAAAGTCCTGGCCTTCCTTGGCTTTCGTGGCGGCGACGGCGGCCACGAGGATGATGGTTTCGCCGAGCTGGATGGTTACGGCCCCATCCGCCTGTTTGGCGAGCTTTCCGGTTTCAATGGTGATTTGTTTGTCGCCCACCTGGGCGCTGATTTTTTCTGGCATAGTAACTGTCCCATTGCCACCGGAGGAACTTCAGTGAACCCCGAATTTTTCGGAGCTGATTGAAATTTCCCAGGGGCAATGGATTCTTTATTCGCGATGTTCGGTTTGGAAATCAAGCCGTTCGCGTTTCCGGCTCAAATTCGAGAGCGAAAGGCGGCCGGTTGAAAAAACCGCGCCCCCGCAAATTCAGTGGCGCAGCTTCAATTTCTTGGTGACCGCCTGATAGCGGCTCACGTCGATGTTTTGCAGATATTCAAGCAGGCGGCGGCGCTGGCCGACCATCATCAGCAGCCCGCGGCGCGAGCTGTGGTCCTTTTTGTTGGTCTGCAAATGTTCGGTCAGATGGTTGATCCGGTGGGTCAACAAGGCTATCTGCACGTCCGCCGAGCCGGTGTCCTTGGCGTGCACTTTAAATTGTTCAATCGTCTTCGTCTTCGCTTCCATATTCAATTAGAGTGGAGGATGGTAGTTCTGCACATTTTCGGTGTAAAGCTATTTTCACAACCAAACGGCTCCGTGAAATCATTGGATTCAGCGGGTTTTCTTCAAGCCGGCGCGTTGCCAGCGCCAAACCAGACGCCGCCGGGTCCGCGGCGTCAGTTTGAAGCGTTCGCCCATCCGCAACTGTTCAACCCAAAAAATGTCACCGTCCGCCGCCGCCGCCACCAGCAATTCATGACGCCGGGCGCGCGGAATTTTCCGGTTCGTGAACAGGTCCTGCAGCTTCACCGCCGTCTTCAAGCCAATCGGTTGGAAACGGTCGCCCGGACGCCAATGGCGCAGCGTGATTTTGCCGCCCACCCGGTCGGCGTCGAAACATTCGCGCTTTTTTTGGATTCGTGGCCGGACAAAATTTGCCCCGGCTTCGACCCGCCAATCCAGCTGCACGCCGCCAAATGCCGTGTGCCCTCCCCTGCCCGCCAGTTTCAAAACCGTTTCATGATGGTTGAATTCCACCGATTGCTGCGTCCGCAAACCCACCCGGCCCGCCGCATCACGCCAGGCAAAAAGTCCTGGACCAAGACTGATTCGAACCTCGGCCGATTTCCGGAGCTGTTCCACCAGATCGAAATCCGCCGGGACGGAGAGCCTTATTAGCTGCCGCTGCAAAATCCGCCGCTGAAGGGCAACCGGCAGACCGGCAAAAGCCGGTTGACGTCCTTTCAGCCAGCGGTCTGCCTCCCGCCCAATCGCCTCCGCCTCCGCGCCGGTGATTTCCATGAGCCGCAGGACGGCTTTCGTCAGGGCAGGCTGGTAGCGGCGCCGCAGCAACGGTAACAACTCATTCCGCACGCGGTTGCGGGGCATTTCGAGGTGCGTGTTCGTCGCATCTTCGCGGAAGGGGATTTTATTTTGGCGCGCGAATTGGCGCAGCTCCTCGCGGGTTGCGTCCAGCAACGGCCGAATGAGCATGATTTTTGGATCTACCGGTGATGGAGAACGCCATTTCATCCCCGCCAGACCCTCGCCGCCGGCGCCGCGCAAAAGGCGGAGGAAGAAAAGTTCCACCTGGTCGTCCGCGTGGTGGGCCAGGGCAACGACGCGAATTTTCCTTTCCCGGGCCGCACGCGCCAGGAATTCATGACGGAGTTTGCGGGCGGCCATTTCGAGGGACAGTTTTGATTTTTTGGCAAACGATTTTACCTCCTCGCGTCCGACGACCACCCGTAATTTCAGCCGGGCGGCAACCTGGCGGACCAACCTTTCATCCGCATCGCTGCTGCGTCCCCGCAACCGGTGGTTGAAATGGGCTACGGTCAGATGCCAACCGTGGCGGGATGAAAGCGCGTGAAGCACGTGAAGCAGCGTCATCGAATCCAGCCCGCCGGAGACGGCCACCAAAACCGCCTGCCCGGGTTTGAGCAGTTGGCGTTCCTGGATGGAACTCTCAAGGCGTTGCAACAAATCGGCCACGACGCCATGCTATCGCATCAGCAAAAAGGGGCAAGGCGGCGGATTTCAGGGCGACATCTGGACGCGATAGAAACGCTGGGGGGAATTAGCGATGGCGTTGGTGTCAGTCAGACTGATGATGCTGCCCGTCGCATTAGTGACACCGCCCAGATTAATCCAATTGGGCTGGGTGACCAGATTGGTTTTGTATTGGAGCTGATAATTCAACCCGGCCACGGCGCTCCAATTCAAATTGACGCTGTTGGCCGTTTTAACCGGCGTTTGAAGCATGGGCAGTTGAGCCGGAATCACGCTGACATCGTCGAGAACCAGAAACGCATTGTCGTCGGCAAATCCAAACAGGAGGGTCGTGCTCGAACTCGTGGCGGTGAGGAGGTAGCGCAGGTTGGTCCAGCCGAAGACACCAGAATTAACCTGATCAAGTTGAGTGATCCCGTTCCAGACCACCTGGAATTCGTTGGGCACCGTGCCGAAGCCGAAGTCCACGCTCTCCCACCAGAAGGAAATCAAATAGGAATTTCCAGCGACGGTGGGGACCGTTTGGGAAATGGTGCACAAGCCATCCGCGGAATACTGGCCAAAGGCGGCGAACCAGGAACCTGAATGCGGTGAAATCAGGTTGTGAGTCAGGGTGCCGTTATCAACATAATTATAGCCGTCATTGTTGTTGACCGTCCACGAGGTGAAATCGCCGGTTTCAAAGCCGCCGTTCTGGATCAGTTCCGGCGGCGACACGGTCAAGTAGAACTGGAGGGGCTGGGCGACATGCGTGGTCTGGTTGCTGAACCAAAGACTTGCCGAGTAATTTCCTATGGCAAGGTTGTTGGCGGTTGAATTCAGGCTCACCGCCACCGTGGTGACCGCCCCGTTCGGCGCCAGGGTCCCATTGGTTGGCGAAGCATTCAGCCAGAGCGACGTGTTGATGAGGCTCCAACTGAGGGAAGTCGTTCCAATGTTGGTCAGTGAAATGTTTTGGGTGGTGACATTAAAGGGACCACCGGCCAACCCGGTGGCGGTAAAGCCGGTGGCCGGCGTGATGACCAGCGGCTGCACCGCCTGCAACGTGAACTGACGGTCTTGAACAATGCCGCTGGTCTGATTTGTGAACCATACGTTGGCAACGTAGGTGCCGGCGACGAGGTTGCTGGCCGCGGAGTTCAAGCCAATGGTGACGGTGGTTTGTCCGGCAACGGGAAGCGTGCCGCTGGAGGAAGAAACATTAAGCCAGGACGAGGTGCTGGCCACCCGCCAGTTCAATGAGGCGGCTGACGAATTGGTCAGCGAAAAGGTCTGGGAGGCAACGGTAAATGGTCCGCCAATTGCGCCATAGGAAGTGAAACCTGACGACGGCGTTATCACCAGCACATCGAGTGGACCGACGAGCGCAGTGATCAAGTTTTGACCGGCGGGAGAGCCCCAGCCAGTGCAGAGGTCGTACCCGTTGGTGGCATAGAAAAGGGTGGGACTGCCGGACCAGGTATTGTCACCCGTGGTGACATCGTGGAAATCAGCATTATAATTTGCACCTTTGCCAATCGCGTAGATGGCCGGGTTGATAAATCCGACGCTGGGTTTGCCGCCAATCGCAGCCTGCTGGTTGACCAAGGCGGTAAAACCCGCCCACAACGGCGCGGCGCAACTGGTCCCGCCGACGGTCTCCTGCTGGTTGGTGTCCGCGATGATGAAAATATTCGCGGCAGTGAGCGCCACATCCGGCAGGTTGCGCATGGTCGTCGAGCCTTGGTTGGTCGTCATGTTGATACCTTGCTGCCAACTGGGAAGCTGGACCGTCGGACTGATGCCGCCGCTGCTCCCCCAATCGCCAAAATTGGGATTGGGGGTCCGCTCATTCCAGACCGTTTCCGAAACGAACGAACCCAATGGACCCGTGGTCGTCAGCACGGTTCCGCCCACCACCGTGACATTGGTGCTGTCAGACGGATATGGAATGGAACCGGTGTAGGCATCGTAATCACCCGAGGCATTGAAATAGGACTGGCCCAGCACGCCCATTTCTTTGAAGATCCCCTCGGAAACTGGATCCGACGACCCGCCGCCCCAGGAAGAACTGATTTGTTTCGGCAGGGTGCCATTAACCGTGTTCGTGATGGAGCTTAACATGGTTGACCAGGCCGTGCCGTTGGGCGCTTCGTAAACAAATATGTTGGAAACTCCCGGCGCCATCGCAATGACCATTTCAATATCCAGACACACCTCACCGTTGTCAGCTCCGGGAATGGCAATCCCACCGTTGACGGGCACATTGCTGATGGTAATGACGTGATTCGTCAGCCCGGCCTTCTGAATATAGGCCGCGATGTCATTGGAATTATAACCATCGAACTCCACCAGCGCCACGCTTTGCCCGCTGCCGGTCAGCGATACTCCCGGCGCATAGGCCGCGCGAAAATCATAGCCCATGTAAGTGTTCCCCGGACCGGAACCCAAATTGGGAATCGGACCCGATGCGGTTGCCGTCAACTTCTTGAACACCCCCATCGGGCGCTTCAGCGAGTAATCCTCCAAGCCGGCGACGTGCAAGATGGGAACCGAAAGGTCCGCCGATGGCTCGACATCGGGCGCGTAAAAAGTCCGGTTTTCACTCGGATGCCGATAAACATTCAGGGTCAAGTGAAAGACCCTCTCGATATCCGCCACCGAACCGCTCACCTCCAGCGCCACCCGGTTCGGGTGCGTGCCGGTCACCTTCAGGCTGTTCGCGTTGGCAAAATCAATGACCGCCTCATAATCCTGCTCCGTCGGACCAAATCGTTCCGTGAATTGTTCCAGCGTCAGATACTGGTGAAAACTTGGGCTGGCCGGGTCGTAGATTTGCCGGAGCAGATTGTCCAGTTCCGTCTCATTCCGCAGCGGCAACCCGATGGCCAGCGTCAGGTGATTCGTCAGGGAAAGTTGGCCGACAGGCTGCAAATGGAAACGAGCCACCGCCTCCGGCACACTTCCGTGCAAATATTGTTTCGGCGTGATTTGGGCTGATATTGTGATTGCAGAAAAAAATGCCAGCCCGGCGCCCAGGGTGAGCAAAAAACTTTGGCTTTTTACCATAAGATATGGAACATCCTGCATCCAATTATGCATACTTCGCGCCAAACGTCAAATTTCCGGCTGGATACGGTTTCCGCATGCACACACCGGTCCGCCGCCAATGTTCATTTGCCCGAATGAATCGGCGCCATCGCCGAACCAAAACCAAATCCAGAACCTCGGACGAAATTCTACGGCAACCGGCGGATGCGATAGAACCGGCGCGGGTCCGTTCCATAGCCGTTGGTCACGGTCAACGTCGGTCCGGTCGCGGTATTGGTGCTTAGAATAATCCAGTTGGTGCCTGCCAGATTGGTCGAGTACTGAACCTGGTAGACAAAGCCGGTCATTGAATTCCAGGCAAATACAACGGCGTTGCTGTTGCTCATTTTGGCCACGGAACGGAAGGATGGATTGGTGATGGGCACGGCAGTGACGTCATCAAGGCCCAGATACCATGGATCCACCCGTTCTCCAAACTGCAGAACGGTGCTGGCGCTGGAGGCGGTGACCAGGAACTGCAGATTGGTCCACCCGGTCGGGCCGATGTTGACCTGGTCAAAAAGTGTGCTGCCATTCCAGGATACGCTGAATTCATTGGGCGTATTATTGGTTATCTGCCCGCCGGAAATTTGCAAAATATTTGTCGGATTATTGAACCACACGGAAAGCAGATACTCCTGGTTGGCAACCGTCGGCAAGGTTTGGGATATATAACCGACGGAGCCAGCCTGTCCGAGCGCCGCCAGATAAGAACCCGAGTGCGGCGGGATTCCGGAAATGGAGCCATTATAATCGACATGGCTGCCGGTGTCGCCGGTCAGGGTCCAAAAGGAAAAATTGCCGGCTTCAAACCCGCCGTTTTGAACCACCGATTGTCCGACTTGCAGCACGAACGGAATATATTGAGCTGAATGACCGGTTTGATTGGAGAAACAAAGACTCGCCGTGTAAATGCCCGCAACCAGGTTGTTCGCGGTTCCATTCAAGCTTGCGGCAACCGACGTGGTTGATCCATTCGCCGCCAGGATCCCGCCCGTTTGCGAAACATCCAGCCAGAGCGATGTGTTGATGAGGCTCCAGCTGAGCGAACCCGCTCCGACATTGGTCAGTGAATAGTTTTGACCGGTGACATTGAACGGCCCGCCGACCGGCCCGACGGTGGTAAAACCGTTGGTCGGTGCGATGGCCAGCGGCTGGACCACCTGCAAGGTGAACTGGCGGTTTTGCACAAAGCCGCTGGTCCGATTCGTGAACCACACATTGGCAACATAGGTTCCCAGAACAAGATTGCTGGCCGCGGTATTCAATCCAATGTTGACGGCAGTTTGTCCGGCCACGGGGAGCGTACCGCTGGTGGAAGAGACATTGAGCCAGGCTGACGTGCTGGCAATCTGCCAGTTCAATGAGCCGGCTCCAGTATTGGTCAGTGAATAAGGTTGGGAGGCAACGGTGAACGGGCCGCCGCTGGCGCCGCTCGAAATGAAACCCGAACCCGGCGAAATGACCAGCACATCCGGCGAGCCGGCAAGGGCGTTGATCAAACTTTGACCGGCAGGAGTGCCCCAGCCGGTGCAGAGATCATAGCCAGGGGTGGCATAAAACTTGGTAGGACTGCCAGACCAGGTGTTGTCGCCGGTGATCACATCGTGGAAATCGGCATTGTAATTCGTGCCTTTGCCGATCGCATAGACGGCCGGATTGATAAAACCGACGCCGGGTTTGCCGGTCGCCGCCGTCTGCTGGTTGACCAGGGCGATGAATCCCGCCCACAACGGCGCAGCGCAACTGGTGCCGCCGGCGATCTCCTGTTGATTGTTGTCCGCGACGATGAAAACATTTGCGGCCGTAAGCGCCACATCCGGCACGTTGCGCATCGTCGTCGATCCCTGGTTGGTCGTCATGTTGATCCCCTGCTGCCAGACCGGAATGGGGTAAGTGGGACTGATGCCGCCGCTGCTCCCCCAGTCACCGAAATTGGGGTTCGGCGTCCGCTCATTCCACACCGTTTCAGAAGCGTAGGGACCTCCAGCACCCGTTGTGCTCAACATGGTACCCCCCACCTCTGTGATGTTCGTGCTGTCGGACGGAAATGGAATGAAACCGGTGAAGGCATCGTAATCCCCGGACGCATTGAAGTAAGACTGGCCCTGAGCCGCCATCTGCTTGAAAACCCCCTCCGATGCCGGATCTGGCGAACCACCACCCCACGAAGAGCTGATCTGTTTCGCCCGATTATCATTGGCGATGCGGCTTAACATCGACAGCCAGGAAACGGTGCCGTTGTTGGTCGCTTCGTAAACGATTATTTTTGAAGTCCCCGGCGCCATCGCAATGACCATTTCAATGTCCAGACACACCTCGCCGTTGGCAACGCCAGGAGGAACGGAAACCGTGCCGACGATGGGCACATTGGTCAGAACGATGGGATAACTCGTCAGTCCAGCTTGACTGATATACGCCGCAATGTTGTTGGAATCATATCCATCAAATTCCACCAAGGCCACGTTTTGACCGCTGCCGGTCAGGGCTACTCCCGGAACATAGGCCGCGCGAAAATCCTTGCCCATGTACGAGCCCGCTGGTCCGGAACCGAGATTGGGTGTCACCCCGGAAGCTCCATTGGCCGGTTTGACCTTAAAACTGGGATGCGGCAGCGAATAATTGTTCAATCCGCTGATTTGCAGGATCGGAACGGCCAGATCAACCGATGGCTCGACGTCCGGCGCATAAAAATCGCGCGCCTCCTGCGGATGACGGTAAGTCTGGAGGGTCACATGCAAAACCCGTTCGATGTCCGCCACCGAACCGTTCACATCGAGCGCCACCCGGTTCGGGTGCGTGCCGGTCACCTTCAGACCGTTCGCGGTCACAAAATCGATGACCGCCTGGTAATCCTGTTTCGTCGGACCAAAGCGTTCCGTGAATTGTTCCGGCGTCAGATACTGGCGAAAATTCGGGCTGGCCGGGTCGTAGATTTCCCGGAGCAAATTGTCCAGTTCGGTTTCGTTCCGCAGCGGCAGCCCGATGGTCAGGTCCAGGTGATTTGCGGCCGGCAGGCGCCCCAGCGGCTGCAGGTGTGACACCGCAGCCGGCACATGACCTCGAAGTTGTTGCAGGCCATCTGCCAAACCGGCATTGATCATGCCAAAAAACACGGCCAGGCCAACTCCGAAAGCAGTCGGTAACAATCCGGGCTTCAAAGTCAAGTGACACCGGTGAGGAAGGGCGAAGTGGGTCCAAGTTGTCTTATACATAAAGCACGAGGCGTTTCCAAATAATAAGAATAAAAGGGCTTGCCGTGACTGCATCTTGCATCCAATTCCTCGCAAAAGTCAAGCTTGTCCCGACGGGGTGCCCTGGGTCGCTTCCGAAAAAAATTGCCCGTTCACCAACCCGCCACTAATGTCCTGTCGTGGCCGTCAAATTCACCATCCTCGGCAGCGGTTCCGGCGGCAATTGCGCCTACCTCGAAACCGATGAAGCCCGCGTGCTCGTGGACGCCGGGTTCAGCCCGCGTCAGATCCGCCAGCGGCTCGCCACCCTCGGCCGGGTGCCGGAAAATCTCACCGCCATTCTCGTCACCCACGAACATTCCGACCATGTCCAGGGATTGATCGGGATTGCCGCCAAGCTGAACATCCCCATTTACTGCAATCGCGCCACCAAGGAGGCGTTTGAATTTCAGTTGCAGACCAAATTCAACTGCAACCTTTTCAACACCGGCGCGAGCTTTGAAATCGGCGACCTGCTCGTGGACGCCTTCACCATCCCGCACGATGCCCAGGACCCGGTGGGCTATCTGCTTCGCACGCCTGCCGGCAACATCGGTTTTGTCACCGACATCGGTCACATGACGAAACTGGTCATCGAGCGCGTCCGGCCGGCCAACGTCCTCGTCCTCGAATCCAACCATGACGTGAAAATGCTGCGGGATTGTCCGCGCCGCTCGTGGAGCCTCAAGCAGCGCATCCTCGGCCGTCACGGCCATCTCTCGAATGTGGCCGCTGCCGAGGCCGCCGCGCAAATTATGTCCGCGGAATTGAAACACCTTTACCTCGCCCACCTGAGTCGCGAATGCAACAAGCCCGAACTCGCGGAACACGTCATGGCCGAGCAACTGCACCACATCGGCGCCAAACATGTCCAGATGCAAATCGCCGCGCAGGACGCGCCGTGTGCGACGCTGGAGCTTTAAGAAATCCATATTATGGGCCATACCGCGGAACGGATTGCGCCACAACGGATCAAACAGGCGAATTTGCTGATTTCCAGATTCCAAATTGGAATCTTGAAGGGGTGGGCGAATATTAATCAACCGCAAGGCAGGGCTCGTCTCTCCGTGCGCGCCGCAACTGACACTTGAACGTGCGGCGGGCAGACGATCCCCGCCCTGCCAACATGTTTCGCATTGAAAAAATTTACTCGCTCGATCTGCCTGAGCTCCGGCCATACGCCACCATGCGGCGCCCGTTGGAGCATGAGCGGGACGGCATCTTTGTGGCCGAGGGCACCAAGGTCGTGCGCCGCCTGCTCGAAAGTTCTTTCACCGTGGTCTCCGTGTTGCTGCCGGAAAAGCATCTGGAGGATTTCCGCCCGCTCCTTGAAGCGCGGCCGGAATACCTCAATGTCTATCTCGCCGAAAAACAATTGCTCGAGCAGCTCATTGGTTTTTCGATGTATCAAGGCGTTCTGGCCGTCGGCAAAATCCCCCTCGCGGCCACGCTGGATGAGATTCTGGACAAAAGCCCGAAGCCGTTGCTGCTCGCGGCCGCCGATGGTCTGACCAGCGCGGAAAACCTCGGGGCGCTGGTTCGGAATTGCGTGGCCTTCGGAACCCAGGCCCTGCTCGTGGGGGAAACTTCCAGCAGCCCGTTTCTGCGCCGCGCGGTCCGCAATTCCATGGGTGCGATCCTGCGGTTGCCGGTCATCGAACTGGCGAAACTTGGCCAGCGGCACCAGTTCACCGACAAACCCCATGTCACGGATCTGACGCTGGCAGAATGTTTGAAACAATTGCGCGCCCACGGCGTGCGCTGCTTCGCCGCGCATCCGCACACGGATAACAAATTCCTGTCCCAGGCCGATTTCACCGGCGATTGCTGCGTCGTTTTCGGCAGCGAAGGCGACGGCATTTCCCCGGCGGTTCTTGCCGCATGCGACGAAGCCGTGGCCATTCCGATGCCGCCGACGGTGGATTCACTCAATGTCGGCGCCGCCGCCGCGGTTTTCCTTTACGAAGTCAATCGCCAGCGGAAAAAAATGGATTGATGGATTTGTGGATGGTGGGTCGATGAAAACAAGATGCCGGCCCTGGCGCCTTTTCGCTCTCCAATTATCCAACCATCCAATAATCCATCAATCCGCCTCAAACATTTTCGTGTAAACCTCGCGAATGGCCTTTCGCCACTTTGCCAGGGCCGTCCGAAATTCCTCGGGCGTGCCAAAACCGCATCGCACGGAAACGCGGTAATACGGCGCGGGGTCATCGGGCAAAACCGTTTCGCCTTCGTAGCTCCAGCGTCGCAAAATACCCTCGACGCGGCGCAGCTGGCGGTAATTGTCCAGCAGCTTTTCCGCGTCCGGCAGCACTCCGGCCTCACGCGCCCGCTCCAGCGCGCGCAGGGTGTTCGCCTCCTGCCAGCCGTTTTCCAGACACAGCGCCTGGGCGACGAACTCCGCGTCCATCAAGCCGCCCTTGCCGGTCTTGATGGCCAGATCATCCTGGCCGGGTGGCGTCCGCTCCTTTTCAATGCGCAGCCGCATCTGATGAATTTTCTTCTTCCAATCCGGAGTGTGGGAGACGACGTAAGGAATCTTTGTTGGTTTCGCCTTTGGAGCAAACTTCGTTGCCCCGGCTCCTGCGGATGAAATTGCTTTAAAATCCGTGAGGGCGGCGGCCAGCTTCTGAAATTTTCCGCCGAGCACCAGGTTTCCCGCGACGGGCCGGATGCGGACAAGGGACTGGATTTCCCAAAGCTGGGCCCGCTGACGGTAATAATTCTCGTAAGCCGCCAGCGTGTTGACCAGCAGGCCCTTTCCGCCGTCGGGCCGCAGGCGCGCATCGGTGTGAAAGACCATCCCCTGCTCCGTCCGGCGTGACAGCAGTTCCATCACGTCCACGGCCAGCGGCTGCAATTTCGGCAACGCCTTCGCCGGAGCATCCGTGACCAACACAATGTCGAGGTCGGAACCGTAATCAATTTCGCACCCGCCGAGCTTGCCAAGGCCGATGATGACGAACGGCGGCGGCTTGATCTTGTTTTTGCGCATCACCGCTTCGAGCGCATATTGCAGGCAGGCGTCGGCCAGCGCGGAAAGTTCAACGAGGTTTTGCTCGAAATCGGCGAGGCCCAGGATGTCGCGCAACCCCAGGCGCATCTGTTCGGCCTCGTGGTAACGGCGCAACCAGAGAAACTGGTCGGCGTCGGCCAGCCCATGGCGCAAATCCTTCAAGATCTCCACCGCGGTCTTGCGCTGGCGCAGGCGGCCACCCACGATCAAATCGTCAATCAAATCCGGCGTCCGAATCGCCGCCTCCGCCAGAAATTCGGAACGGTCGAACAGCAGCAACATCAATTCGAACATGGCCGGATTGTTCCCCCACAGTTCGAGCAACGGAGCTCGGGTGCCATACGCGCTGACAAAACTGTCCAGCCGCGTCAGCACCCGGTCAGGATCCGACAGGATTGGGAAGGGCCGATCGCCGGTCACCGCTGGTGAAGAACCTTTGGACTTTGGGCTTTGGGCTTTGGACTCTTTTTTCGGGCACATGGCCAGAAATTTTGGAATCAACTGCCGCGCCAGGTCCGTCGTGTGCGCCGAGACGAGGACGTAGCCCGGGCCTTCGGCAAACTCCTGGAGCAGGCGAAACGCGGTTTCCGGGTCGCGGAATGAATGCGCCGCGAGCAGTTGCTTCCATTCCTCCTCCGCCCCGGTAAATTTCGGCGGCAAACCGTCCGCGGCTTTGGCCGTTTCCGGTTTCAGCAGCCGGTCATAAACCCGCCGCACATTGCCCGTATGCCTATTCCGCGCGGTTTCAAATGCTCCCAAAGAGTTGAAATCCATCAGCCGGGCCAGCCGCCATCGCGCGCCAGGGTCGGCGGGAATGACATGCGTCTGCCGGTTCTCCTCCATCTGCAGGCGATGCTCGATGTCGCGGAGAAACCGGTAGGCGGCATCCAGTTGTTGCGCCTCCTCGTTCGCCAGCAGTTTGTACTGCGCCAGCTTGGCCAGACACGGAAGCGTTTGTCCGGTCTGGAGAAACGGCAGCCTCCCGGCATGCAGGATTTGCAGCGACTGCGCGATGAATTCAATTTCCCGGATGCCGCCCCGGCCCAGCTTGACGTTGCGTTCCATTTCGTCGGCGCCGACAATTTCCCTTTCGATCCGGTCCTTCAGCGCGGCGACCTCACCGAGCACATCGGTGTTGAGGGAGGGCGGGAACCGGAACGGCTGGATCATTTCCAGAAATTCCGCTGCCAGACCCTCGTCACCCGCCACCCCCCGCGCCTTGATCAACATCATGCGTTCCCAGGTCTGTCCCCACTGGGCGTAATAATTCTCGTAGCTCTCCAGCGAACGACACAGCGGACCGGCATCGCCTTCCGGCCGCAAGCGCAAGTCGATGCGGAACAACATCCCGTCCGGGGTCACGCGGGTGACTTCGGCGATGAAAGCCTCAGCCAGCCGGTTGAAGAACCGGTGGTTGGACATCGCACTGCGCTGGCGCTTTTTGATTCCTGGCGGTTCCTTGAAAACCTCGCCCTCGTCGCTGTAGAGGAACAGCACGTCCACGTCCGAACTGTAATTGAGTTCCTGTCCACCGAGCTTGCCCATGCCGAGCACGCAAATTTCCGTGCGCTGCCACCGGCCCGCGGCGTCCTGATGCCAAGGCTCGCCGTTCCGCGCGGCGAACTGCCGCCGGCAAATCCGCCATACTGCGTCGAGGCACACGTCGGCCACATCCGAGATTTCCCGGGTGATCTCCACCACGTCGCCGAGCCGGGCCAGGTCGCGGGCGGCGATGCGCAGCATCTCGCGCTGCTTGAAGCGACGCAATCCCTCCAACGCCCCGGCGTAGTCGCCCGCGGTCAGTTCCGGTTTTAAACCGGCTTCAACCTCGCGTTGCAAGCCCTGGGCCCGGCGTGGAAACTTGAGCGATGCCATGTCCAGCATCGGCAGCCAGTCAGGATGGGCCACCAGCACATTCCCCAGCGCCGGGGATGCGGCCAGCACAGCCGTAAGCGCACGCATCGAATCAGCGGGCCGTTGTCCCGGCCGCAGACCGGCGGCGGCGAGCAGGTCGAGGAAATGCTTCACCCGGGCCGGGTCAGCCGAATCGGCCGCCAGTTTTTGCCAGTCCGGTTTTTTCATGTGCGGGCGCGTCAGCGTTTGGCACGCGAATAGGTGAGTTCCATGAAATCCACCGCCCGGCGGCACAACGGCTGCCAGTCGAGTTCGGTCTGGACGCGTGCGGCTGATGTGCCGGCATGGATCTGCCAGTTGAGGGGCGGTTCAACCAGCCAGCTGATGATTTTTTTTCCGAAATCGATCCCGTTGAACTCCGAGAACCTTACCATCGGGTCGTTTTGAAAATAGGCCCGGATGCTTTTGAGCGGCGTGCAGACTGCAGGCAGTCCGCTGGCCACGTATTCAACGACTTTGGCGACAAACGCGCAGTGCGTGCCGATCGATTCCTCATACGGCACGATGCCCACGCTCGCGTCGGCCAGGTGTCTGGCGACATCAACGTATGGGATGAAGCCGGTGGATTCGAATTTGAAACCGGGAATGGACGCTTGCGCCCGCGCCAGGAATTTATCCAGCGCCGCGGTGCGCTGGCCGACAAAACGAAATACGGTGCCGGGACATTTCAAGGTCACGAGCCGGATCGCGTCGAAGGCAATGTCGCCGAGGTGATGAAAGTCCAGGGAGCCGTGCATGACCACCACCGCCGGCCGGCCTTCCGCAGCGATCCGCGCCCGAAACGGGAAATGTTCCCCGGCGTAGCCATAGTAAATCGGCAGGATCTTCCCGCGCGGATAGCCGCGTTCCACAAAATAATCTGCGAGGGCATCGGAAATCGCCAGCACCCCGTCCACGTCATACCGGGCCGGCATGGACATTTCATAACGGATGAGCGCCTGGACGAACGGGCGCGGGGCGATATAGCCCGGCCAGGTTTCCATGAAACCGGTGAGCAGGTCGGGAAAGTTCATCACGACCGGCACATCAAGCATTTGCTTCAGACGCCCGGCGGCGACGGCGGAGATGGCGTGTTGCGAAAGGAGCAGATCAAATTTCGTCCGCTGCGCGGCCTTGGCGACCAGGCGCTGCAAAAAAAACGGATAGAGCAGGTATTTGAAATTCCGCAACCGGGCGTACCGGCCCATGTGCCAGGCCGTGAACGGGTGCAGGTGAATGCCGAATTGGGTTGTGACCGCATCAGCGTCGGGAATCTGCGGGCAGAAAACGTGGACCTCATGGCCGCGCCGGACCATTTCCTCGACGAGGTAAACCGCCTCCGCCGAACCTCCGCCGGAGGGCGGATAAAACGGTTCGTGGGTCAGAAACGCGATACGCAGCGGGAATTTTGATTCGCGCACGCGCTGACGCTATGCAATTTTGCCCGGGCCGTTCAATCATAATCAGCGTCCGCTGGCGGCAAAAAGTTTGACAAGCGAGCAGCGGAGACTTTAGATTGCGCGTTCTCCGGATGGGGTCGTAGCTCAGTTGGTAGAGCGCCTGAATGGCATTCAGGAGGTCAGGGGTTCGAACCCCCTCGGCTCCACCATCCTACGTTCGGAACCGCAGCCTGGAGGTTCCGAACGCAGGCTGGTGTCCTCCCTAGCTTGAGCGACGGAGGACTTTTCGACGTAAGTTCCGAACTGCGGATGGCACAATGCCAAGGACACGACCAACGGTTTCCGCGGCTTTTTATCATCTTGGCTGTCGGCTGAGAATCGATCCTCATCCCCCATGCACCAATACGGCAGTTGTTGGTGAAGTCTTCTCCTTGTGTGCTCGCTCCCACCATAATCGCAGGCGATCCAAATAAAGATAAACTACCGGCGTGGTGAAGAGCGTCAGTGCCTGGCTCATGATCAGGCCGCCGACAATGGTTATGCCCAGCGGCCGGCGCAATTCCGAGCCGGTGCCGTTGCTCAAAATCAGCGGCAGTGCGCCGAAGAGCGCCGACATCGTCGTCATGACAATCGGCCGGAAGCGCAGCAGGCAAGCTTGAAAAATGGCGTCGCGCGAATTTTTCCCTTCTTCGCGTTCCGCCGCGAGTGCGAAGTCCACCATCATGATCGCATTTTTTTTCACGATGCCGATGAGCAACAGGACGCCGATGATGGCCATGATGCTCAAGTCCGTCTTGAAAATCAGCAGCGCGAGCACCGCGCCAACGCCGGCCGATGGCAGCGTGGACAAAATCGTGATCGGATGGATGTAACTTTCGTAGAGAATTCCCAGCACGATGTAAACCGCCAGCAGCGCAGCGAGAATCAGAAACGGTTCGGTCGCGAGCGATTGCTGAAAGGCCTGGAGCGTTCCCGCAAAACTGCCGTGGATCGTTTCGGGCATTTTGATTTGTTGTTCCATCTGCTGGATCGCCTTCACCGCATCGCTTAACGCGAACCCCGGCACGAGGTTGAACGAGAGCGTGACGGCCGGGAATTGCCCCTGATGGTTCACGGCGATGGGCGCAGTGGTCGGCTCATAATGCGCGACGGCGCTGAGCGGAACCATCGCGCTGCTGTTGGTCGAGTGCAGATAAATGCCGTCGAGTCCCTGCGGCCCTTGCAAAAATTGCGGGGCGGCTTCCATGACGACGTGGTATTGGTTCAACGACGAATACATCGTCGAAACCTGCGCCTGCCCGAACGCATCGTAAAGCGTCTGATCCAACGCCTGCGGGGAAATGCCCAGCCGCGCCGCCGTGGCGCGGTCATAAACCAGCGACGCCTGCAAGCCGTTGTTTTGCTGGTCGGTGTTGACCTCGGTGAAGCCGCGCAATTTCTTCATCTGCTCCAGTAGAATCGGCCCCCATTTCACAAGGTCGTCAAGGTTTTCACTTTGAATCGTGTATTGATATTGCGCGTTGCTTTGCCGCCCGCCAATGCGCAAATCCTGTCCGGCCTGCAAAAACAGCGACGCGCCCGGCACGGCGCCGAGTTTCGGCCGCAGGCGCGCGATGATTTGATCCGCACTGATCTGGCGTTCTTCCAGCGGCTTGAGCGCCATGAATATAAATCCGCTGTTGGCCGCACCGCCGCCGCCGGTAAAGGCAACGACATTTTGCACGGCCGGCTCGTTGGTGACGGCCCGCACAAACCGCAGCGCCGCCGATTGCATGGACGGAAATGACGCGTCCTGCGAACCTTGAATACCGCCGGCAATCGTGCCGTTGTCCTGCTGCGGGAAAAACCCTTTCGGGACGATGACGAACAGATAAATGTTCAGGGCCATCGTCAGCAACAGCGTCGTCAGCGTGACCGCCGGATGCCGCAACACGACCGTCAAACTGCGTTCATACGCGTGGAGCAGCGCGGAAAAAACTTTTTCATTGAAGCGATAAATTTTCCCGTGCTCTTCGGGTCGGCGATGCCGCAGCAAGCGCGAGCACATCATCGGGGTCGTCGTCAGCGAAACAACGAGCGAGACGAGGATGGCCGTGGAAAGCACGACGGCGAATTCGCGAAACAGGCGGCCGACGATGCCGCCCATCAGCAAAATCGGAATGAACACCACCACGAGCGAGACGCTGATGGACAGCACGGTGAAACCGACTTCCTGCACGCCTTTCAGCGCCGCCTGCATCGGGCGCAAGCCCATTTCCAGATGCCGCGTGACGTTTTCGATGACGACAATCGCGTCGTCCACCACGAAGCCGGTGGAAATCGTCAGCGCCATCAGCGAAAGATTGTCCACGCTGTAACCGAACAAATACATCACGCCAAACGTGGCGATCAGGGAAACCGGCACAACGACGGCGGGAATCAGCGTCGCGCGCGGACTGCGCAGAAAAATAAACACGACGAGAATGACCAGGCAGATGGCGATGAGCAGCGTGCGTTCGATTTCGCGGACTGACGCACGAATCGTCGTCGTGCGGTCGAGCACCACATCCATTTTAATGCCCGCCGGGATGGAGGCTTTGAGCGATGGCAGCTCGGCTTTCACCCGGTCCACGGTATCAATGATGTTCGCGCCCGGCTGCCGCAGAATGATGAGCGGGATGGCCGGCTTGCCGTTCAGATAGCCAGCGGCGCGGACATTTTCCACGCTGTCCTGCACATTGGCCACGTCGGAGAGCCGGATGGCCGCGCCGTTGTGAACCGCGACAATCAGTTTTTTGTAGTCGGCGGCCTTGAGCAACTGGTCGTTCGCGAGGATGTCCAGCGTTGTCTGGTCGTCGGCGAGCTGGCCTTTCGCGAGGTTCGCATTTTGCTGCGCCAGCATTGCGCTGACATCGGTGAGGCTCAAACCGAAGCTGTTGAGCAACGTCGGATTCACATCCACGCGCACCGCTGGCAGCGCGCCGCCGCCGACGTTGACCGAGCCAACGCCTTCAATTTGCAATAGCTTTTGCTGGATGATTGTCGAAGCCGCGTCGTAAAGCTGGCCGCGGTTGTAAATGTCCGAAGTCAGCGCAAGAATGAGAATCGGCGCGTCGGCCGGATTGACTTTGCGGTAAGTCGGGTTGCTCGGAAGATTCGCCGGCAGATTCGCGCGCGCGGCGTTGATCGCAGCCTGCACGTCGCGCGCCGCGCCGTTGATGTCGCGGTTCAAATCGAATTGCAGCGTGATCGAACTCGATCCGAGTGTGCTCGATGAGGTCATTTCGTTCACGCCCGCGATGTGGCCGAGCTGCCGTTCCAGCGGCGCGGCGACGGACGATGCCATGATTTCCGGACTCGCGCCCGGCAGCGATGCGCCCACGCTGATGGTTGGAAAATCCACCTGCGGCAGCGGCGCGACCGGCAGTTGCAAATAGGCGACCGCGCCCGCGAGCGCAATCGCCGTTGTCAGCAGCGCCGTGCCCACCGGACGGCGGATGAATGGCGCGGAAATGTTCATGCTCGTTTCGGGGAGCGCGCCCGCCTCGGGCGCGGCCGACCGCGCCCTCGCGGTCGGCTTTTGCCGGGGGACGTTCGCACTGTTTGGTGTCTGCGCCGCGCGAAATGTTCGGCGCGAGGGCACGCCGAACGGCAGCCGGGGCGGCTGCGCTCCCCAAAACGTGACAGCATCGTTTTGGCTGCCGCTTCTCGGGAGCTTGGAGCTTGGAGCTTGGAGCCTTTCATTTCACGCTTGCGTTTGAATTGAAACCGCTCCGTCACCCGCTACGCTCGCGTGTTTGGATGAAAATTTTGCCGCCAGCCGGCCAAACCACAGATAAATCACCGGCGTCGTGTAAAGCGTCAGCACCTGGCTCACAATCAAGCCGCCGACGATGGCGATGCCGAGCGGTTTGCGCAGTTCCGAGCCGACGCCATTTCCCAGCGCCAGCGGCAGCCCGCCGAACAATGCAGCGAAGGTCGTCATCAAAATTGGCCGGAAGCGCAGCAGGCACGCCTGATAAATGGCTTCCGTCGGCGGTTTGTTTTCCTTGCGTTCCAAATCCAGCGCGAAATCTATCATCATGATCGCGTTCTTCTGCACGATGCCGATGAGCAGAATAATTCCAATGAGCGCGACCACGCCAAGTTCCGTTCCCGTGACCAGCAGCGCGAGAATCGCACCGGCCCCCGCCGAAGGCAGCGTTGAGAGAATCGTGATCGGATGAATGTAACTTTCGTAAAGCACGCCGAGGATGATATAGACGGTGATGATCGCCGCGAGGATCAGCCACGGTTCATTCGCCAGCGACGCGATGAACGCCTGTGCCGTGCCTTGAAATGACGCCTGCACGCTCAGCGGCATGTTCATTTCTTTTTGTGCGGCCTCGATGGCTTTCGTCGCTTCACCGAGCGCCGCGCCGGGCGCGAGGTTGAACGAAATCGTCACCGCTGGAAATTGTCCCTGATGATTGATCGCCAGCGGCGCGACGCCGGATTCAAAATGCGAAAACGCACTCAACGGCACCGCGCCGCCGGAAGTGGACAGCACATAAACGTCACCCAGCTTCGACGGATTGCGCTGAAAATCCGGCAGCGCTTCCAAAATGACGTGATACTGGTTGAGTTGCGTGAACAGCGTGGAAATCTGCCGCTGGCCGAACGCGTCGTAGAGCGCGTTGTCAATCGCCGCCGGTGTGATGCCGAGGCGCGACGCCGTGACGCGATCAATCACCAGCGTCGCCTCCGAGCCGTGCGTTTGCTGGTCGGTTGCCACGTCGCGGAGCTGCGGCAGCGTCTGCATTTTCGCCACCAGCAGCGTTGTCCACTGGTTCAACTCGTCCGCATTCGCGTCTTCGAGCGTGTATTGATATTGCGTGCGGCTCACGCGATCTTCCACCGTCAAATCCTGCACCGGCTGCATGTTGAGCGTGATGCCCTCGACTTTCGCCAGTTCCGGCTGCAAGCGCCGGATGACATCGCTCGCGCTGATTTTTCGTTCGTCGAGCGGCTTGAGGTTGATGAGAATGCGTCCGCTGTTGAGCGTCGCGTTGATGCCGTCCACGCCGATGAACGACGACAAACTTTCCACCGCCGGATCTTTCAATATCACTTGTGCCAGCGCCTGCTGCCGTTCGGCCATCGCGGTGAAGGAAATGTTTTGCGCCGCGTCGGAAATGCCCTGAATCACGCCGGTATCCTGCACAGGGAAAAATCCTTTCGGCACGATGACATAGAGCAAAATCGTGAACAACAGCGTCCCGACGGCCACGGACAGGGTCGCGGTCTGGTGTTTTAAAATTGTTTGCAGCGTGCGCGCGTAATATTTGATGATGCGGTTGTAAATACCTTCGGTCGCTTCAAAAAAACGTCCGTGTTTTTTCTCGTCGGCCTTCGCCTTGAGCAGCCGCGAGCACATCATCGGCGTGAGCGACAACGAAACGCAGGCCGAAACCAGAATCGTCACGCTCAACGTCACGGCAAATTCGCGGAACAGCCGGCCAACGACGTCGCCCATGAACAATAGTGGAATCAATCCGGCAATCAGTGAAATCGTCAGCGAGATGATCGTGAAGCCGATTTGTTCCGCGCCTTTCAACGCGGCCTGCAGCGGTTTTTCGCCCAGCTCGATGTAGCGAAAAACATTTTCGATCATCACGATGGCGTCATCCACCACGAAGCCGGTGGAAATCGTCAGCGCCATCAACGTGAGATTGTTCAGGCTGTAACCGAGCAGATACATCACGCCCAGCGTGCCGACGAGCGAGAGCGGTACGGCGAAGCTCGGGATGATCGTCGCACGAATACTTCGCAGGAACAAAAAGATCGCCAGCACGACGAGCGCGATGGTGAAAACTCCCGATAATAATGCATCATTCACCGAAGCGCGGATCGTCGTTGTGCGGTCGGTGAGAATCGAAACATCCATGGAAGCCGGCAGGTTTGCTTTGAGCTGCGGCAGCAATTTTTTCACGCGGTCCACGACTTGAATAATGTTCGCGCCGGGTTGCCGCTGGATGTTGACGATGACCGCCGGCGTGGCGTTGGCCCACGCGGCAAGCTTGGTGTTCTCGACATCGTCAATCACTTTCGCCACGTCGGACAAAACCACCGGCGCGCCGTTGCGATACGCGACGACAAGCGACTGGTAATCCTTGCTGGTCAAAAGCTGGTCGTTGGCGTTGATTTCGTAGGCCTGGCGCGTGCCGTCGAAATTACCCTTCGCCAGATTCACGCTGGCCGATTGCAGTGCGGAGCGGAGGTTTTCCAGGCTGATGCCGTAGGACGAAAGCTGGGTGGGATTGACTTGAACGCGCACGGCCGGCTTTTGCCCGCCACTGATGGTCACCAGCCCAACACCGGTGACCTGCGAAATTTTTTGCGCGAGCCGCGTGTCGGTGAAATCCTCGACCTGCGAGAGCGGATACGTTTTTGACGTGACCGCCAGCGTCATGATCGGCGCGTCGGCGGGATTGGATTTGCTGTAAATCGGCGGCGACGGCAGGCCGGTGGGCAGATACGTTTGCGCCGCGTTGATGGCCGCCTGCACTTCCTGCTCGGCCACATCTATGTTCAGGTTCAGCACGAATTGCAGCGTGATGATCGAGCTGCCCCCGGAACTGATGGAGGTCATCTGATTCAAC
>Ga0181522_10000387_pt1 | contig 34165 bp, 23 predicted proteins | sample PEATcosm2014_Bin_27_FD_121103 | JGI IMG/M metagenome (GOLD analysis project Ga0181522, IMG submission 121103) | Peatland microbial communities from MTU Mesocosm Facility, Houghton, MI, USA - PEATcosm2014_Bin05_10_metaG | ecosystem: Environmental > Terrestrial > Soil > Wetlands > Peat | place...
ACACACGATGCGATGACTGCCACTCGTTGCAATTCCTTCTGGCTCATGCGAAATGTCTCCTGGCTCATGGGGTGACATTTTCACGTTGCCGTTAGGGGGTGACATAATTATGGAGCTAAGACATGGGTACTCGGCTCCCTGTTCTGACCCACGCGGCTGTACTACACTGCAAAGCTATGAAAGAGCGAAAACTCATCGCCGAAGCAACTCGGCTTGCCGAGCCCTTCTGCATCACAAAAGGCAGCAAGTTCCGTCTCGGAAACTTCGACCCGGCCGACACCAATGGGGTGAAATCCAAGAAGCATGCCGCGAAGTTGCTCGAACAAAGCAGCGCTCTTGCCAGCCAGATGCAGGAAAAGCTCTACGCGCAGGATCGCTGGGCGCTGCTGCTGATTTTTCAGGGAATGGACGCGGCCGGCAAAGACGGGTCCATCAAGCACGTAATGTCCGGCGTGAATCCGCAAGGTTGCGATGTTCATCCGTTCAAAGCGCCGACCAGTGAAGAACTGGATCATGATTTTCTGTGGCGTTGCCACAACGTGATGCCCGAGCGCGGTAAGATCGGCATCTTCAATCGTTCGTATTATGAGGAAGTGCTGGTCGTGCGGGTGCATCCAACCCTGTTGAAAAACGAGCGGCTGCCCGATGCGCTGCTAACCAAGCATCTTTGGAATGAAAGGTATGAGGATATCAATGCGTTTGAACGATATTTGTCGCGGAATGGAGTGCTGATTCGGAAGTTCTTTCTACATATCTCGAAGGAAGAACAAAAGAAAAGGTTTCTAGAGCGGCTGGAGGACTCGCAGAAGAACTGGAAATTTTCCATGGACGACATCAAGGAGCGCGGCTTCTGGAACGACTACCAGGAAGCCTATGAGGAGATGGTTCAGAGTACGGCTACGAAACACGCTCCATGGTACGTCGTTCCTGCCGACAACAAGTGGTTTTTGCGATTGATCGTGGCGTCTGCGATCGTCGAAGCTCTCGGTCAATTGGATCTCGCATTTCCGGAAGTGGACAAGGCGAAGAAGAAGGAACTCGCGGCAATAAACGATTCCCTGCTCGCGGAGAAGGACTAATTCCCTGGCCGCGATCGCGCTGCAGACCGAAGTGCCGATTAATTTGGTGAATAGCGGTAGCGGAGATCGAGCGGAAGACGATCGGACCGTTGCCGGGTGTTGTAGTCCAACTGATATTGTTGATGATCGGCGTCGGCCGGATAGTCCTTGCCCGCAGGATAAGGATAGGAAAGCAGCGAATGACGGGGCAGCGGCTCCACCGTGAAGGCGTGCGCGGCGTAGAAGTCGAGATCCTTCTCAAATCCATCAGCGTAAAAGAAGTAGTCGCGGACCCAGCCGGAAGGCAATGCAGGCAGTTTGCCAGGATCGAAATCTAGTTTCACGCCTTCGCCAGAACTGAACACCACAAAACGATCGTCGGACCGCATCAGGAGATCGCGGACATCGCCAAAACGGGTGTAGTTGCCGGCCGCGCGGGCGTAGGGCCCCGTCACGCTGCGCTGCGAGTAGGAATAGGTCGTGTCGCTGGCGGGCGTCAGGCGGATTTCGCGCGGGTAGCCGAGATAGTCGAGTGCAGCATTCGCGAGCGGGATTTCCGAGACGCGGATATCGTGCGCGTCGGGGGTCTGATCGATGCGAATGGCATCCCAATAGATTTTCAGATTGTTGACGATGCGGATGCGGCGCGTGCCCGGTGGGAGCTTGCCGGTCAAATCGGTCACCATGGTTCGCGCGAGACCCGCCGGGAAACCCATATCGTCGAGGACGCGGATCCATTTGCCGCGCTCGTCTTGAGCTTCGACGTACGGCGCGATCACTTTGATTCCGGCTTGATCCGCGGAATACATCGAGGTGGCAGTGAAATAATCGGTGTAGCCATCGAGGATCAAGCGAAGAGGCCTGTTCGTGTCCCAAGCTCCCAGGTCAAGCTCCAGGTAGTGAAGTTTAGCGAACCCGGCGAAGGGCAACCCTTCGAAGCTGGTGACGTATCTGCGATCGTGCTTCGAGACCAGAGGCAGCACGTCGTTGCCCAGATCGTCCCACGTGCCGGCCGGTGCATGCGAGTCCCTGCCGTCAGTGGCGATCACGCGGAATTCCGGAAACGGCGGCGCGCTTACGAATCTTTCGTTCGGATACACGTCGTAGGACCCGGGATGATCGATGGCCAGCAAGCGAACCTGGTCGAGATAAACGGTTTCTTCCATCGGCTCCATGAACCGGAAGCTCAGCAGGCCGTGGCGCGGCCGGACGCTACGCGCGGCGACTTTCAGGTACTCGTCGGGATCCGGGACGTCACGTTCGCCGGGCGCGACCCAGTGGCCCACAACTCCGGGGCCGATCATATCGGCGATAAATTCGTATTCGCGACCGTTCCATGAAAATAGAACCGGGCAGGAGCTGCCGCGGCGATCGAGCTCCGCGATGCTCTGTTCTTTTTTCGCGGCCAGATTGATTTCGTCCTGCGGCACGCCGGTGGGCCAGAGGAGGCGGACAACTTCAGCGTTCTTTTCGGTGTCGAGCCCGGCGAGAATCGAGGGAGCGTTTTGACCCAGGTACCCTGATGCGCCCTGCACTTCCCACTTCTGATAAAGGGCTCCCGCGTAGAGCTCCACCTTCGTGCCGATGGCGCTCTTGTTGTCGTTCAGCGCCTTCAGATCGATGTGCATCCAGGAGTGCTGATTGGCGCCTTCGCTGAGCAAGAAAACCGGAGCCGCGCCCAACTGCGTGACGACGAGATCGGAATTGCCGTCACTATTGATGTCTGCAACGGCGATGGCGCGCGCCTGGGTAAGTTTCACGGCGTCGAGATGTACGTCTTTGGTTACGTCGGCCCAACCGCTGCTGCCGAGATTGCGGAACAAGCGCAACTCAGAGCTGCTGGCGGTTTCTCCGGCGGCGACCAGATCGAGCCAGCCGTCGTTGTCGTAATCGAGGGCCGCTATTCCCCAGCCGCGCTCCCAGGAAACATCCGGGAGCTTCACCCGCTCGAGACGCTGGCCCTCGACATTGCGCCAGAGGCTGATCCCCGGGGCCCCGGCGTGCGTGAAGGCGAGGTCCATCCAGCCGTCTTTGTCGAAATCGAAAGCAACCACGCCCACCGCTGGCGGCAAATTTTCTTTCTTGAAGTCGATCGCGGTTGAGGGCGTGAATTTTCCTTCGCGCGGATTCAAATAGATTGAGGCGCCTGCCGTACCTCCCGCGAAAACAAAATCGATCGCGCGATCGTTATTGAAATCCGTAGTTGCGACGCCGGCTCCGGTGGCGTCGAAATTCAGCGCGGTTTCCTCAGAGACGTCGGTGAAGGTGCTGTTGCCGTTGTTGCGCCAGAGAACATTGTGAGCGTTGGTTTGAGACGATGCGGACGCCGCGCGCTGGTTGGTCACGTACAAATCGAGATCCCCGTCGTGATCGTAATCAACGAAGGTGACGCCGACGCATCCTTTTTCGCGGCGGATGCCCACGGCTTCGGTAACCTCCTCGAACTTGCCGTTTCCTTTGTTGTGCAGCAGGTGGACGCCGTCGCTTAGACATACGGCCAGATCGGTGTGCCCATCGTTATCGAAGTCGCCGGCGGCACAACCCAACCCGCTGCCGGTGAGCGCAATCCCTGTGGCCTGCGTGACATCGGCGAAATGCCCGCCGAGATTGTGAAGCAGACGACTCGCTCCGTCGGAGACGGCGCTCACCAGAAAGAGATCGGGTTTGCCGTCGCCATCATAGTCAAGGAAGCAGGCGCCGGTGCTCGCGGGCAGAGCAGCGCCGGCGCTGTTTGCGGCGGCAACAACCGGTTGCTCCTTGAAGGTAACTTTGATGGCAGTCGGAGCCGTGGCTGCCGGGCTGCGCGCAAGTTCCGCGAGGGAGTAGCGCCCTTGGTCGCCGTAGCCCGCGCCGAACGGCGTACCCAAGTGTTCGGCGGTGATTTTCTGGAAGCGTGCCAGATGCTCGCGTGCCGCGGCGGCGTCACCCTTGCGCTGATACGCGCGCGCCAAGCCGAATTCGGCGGAGGCGTGAAATGGATATGCGGCAAGCGCTTTCTGGAAAGCGGCAATGGCCTCATCGTAGTGCTGCGCCTGGGATTGCAAATAGCCCACAAAATAAAAGCCGTCAGCTTCCGGCGTGATTTCTGTGACGTGTTGGAATGCGGCGATTCCCTTTTCCATTTCGCTGGAATCCTTGTAGACAAGCCCGAGGTTGTACCAGGCGTAGGGATCTTGCGGCAGTTGCCGAGCGGCTTCCTCAAGAGCTGCCCGGGCCGCGTCGAGCTTTTGCTGGCTGAGGAGCGCGACGCCCAGATTGAGGCGCGCAACCGCAAATTTCGGGTCGGCAGCCAGCGCCTGTTCGAATTTTTTCTGTGCGTCGGCGAACTTCTGCTGATTCATGTACGCGACGCCTAGCGTGTTAAAGCGCAAGGCGTCTGTCGCGCCGGCGGCGTTGTTCTGGGCGCCGAGATCAGGTCTAGACGCCACACGTTTATCCTCGGCGCGCGCGGACCGGGAACGCACGGAAAAGGTGGCGACGGTACCAATTGCTAGAGCGCCGGCCATCACGAACGAAGCTGTACGCCCATTCAATCTTGGCATCAAGGATTCTTTCTTTAACCCGCGAACTCAGCGCCGCACGACCCTCAGCGGAGAGTATCTGCTCTGATTCTCCCGGCTCGCTTCGGCATCGTCAATCGTTTTCACCGGCGGATTCTCGGCGCGACCGGTTGGCCTTGACCTGCCCAATGGATGCCGCGTACGCTCACCGGGCGAATTTATGAGTTTTCCCGTCTATTCCACGATCGCGGAAGTCATCAGCAGCATCAAGTCGCGCAAGATTTCGCCGACACAGGTTGTTGACGCAACGCTCGAGCGAATTGCGAAATGCGAGCCGCAACTGCATTGCTTCGCGCACTTGGATTCCGAGGGGGCTCGTAAACAGGCGCGTGCCGCCGACATGGCGATAACGCGCGGCGATCACCTAGGTCCGCTGCACGGTGTCCCGGTCACGATCAAGAGCAACATCGACGTAGCGGGGTGGCCCTGCTCGGCGGGGTCGCTTCTTCGAAAAGACTATGTGCCGGAGCGCGACGCTCCGCTAGTCACGCGCCTGCGATCCGCCGGCGCCATTATTCTCGGCAATACGAATACTCCCGAAATGCTGATGGCCTACGAAAGCAACAATCGATTGACTGGAAAATCCAGCAATCCATGGGACCTGTCGCGGACGCCGGGCGGCTCGAGCGGAGGCGAAGCAGCGGCGATCGCCTCGGGCTGCTCGTTCGGCGGCGTGGGAAGTGATGGCGGCGGTTCGATTCGCGTCCCCGCCCATTTTTCGGGAATCTGCGGACTGAAACCGACTCCCGGACGCGTACCTTCCACGGGGCATTTCCCTCCCGGCGCCGGTGCACTTTCCTGGCTTGGTGTCGTCGGGCCGATGGCGCGGACGATCGCGGATGTGCGCATCTTATTTGAAATCATGGCTGGGCCTGACCCTGGAGATGCGTTGTCCGCTCCGGTGCCAACGCGATACGTCGCCAACGATGCAAAGATGGAGGGATTCCGGATCGGTCTCCTCGAGAGCAGCGCACTCGGCAAGGCTTCATCGGAGACGAAATCCGCGCTCCAAAAAGCGGAGATCCTCCTCGCGGGACAAGGATTCGCGATCGAACCGCTGCGACTCTCCGGACTCGATCACGCGCTCGATCTGTGGTGGTTCTTTTTCGGCCCTGTGGTCGGCCACCTTTTCGAGCCGACGGTAAAGGGCCACGAAGATCAACTTAGCCCCATATTGCAAGAATATTTTTCCTACGCGGCGCCCGAGAATCCCCTATCACTCGACGCGCTTATGTCGGCCTGCGCTCAGCGCGATATCGTGCGCGCCGAAATTCTTGCTCAATTGCGCGATGTTCCCATCCTGCTCTCCCCCGTTTCCTCGACGCCCGCGTTCCGTCATGGCGAAGGCACCTATCGACCTGGCGCCGAACACTGTTATCGCGACACCATGCGTTATTCGCAATGGCTTAACCTCACCGGATTTCCGGGCGCCTCGGTTCCTGTCGGCCTATCCTCCGAAGGCTTGCCCATCGGCGTTCAGGTGATCGGACGTCCGCACGAAGAAGAACTCGTCCTGGCCGTCGCCGAGCGCATCGAGCAAGCCCGCGGCCCGTGGCAGCCGCCGCCGCTGTAGACAGCTGGATTTCTGCATGGGCCCCCATGTCTAGGGAGCACCCAGCCGCTCTATTGCGGAGGCTGCGCTAGCTCGGGATTCCGTACGCGGTCCTCGTCCATCGCACCGGGTTTTTTTTCCTTGTCATGCGAGGTATCGATCAGCTTCTTGGCAGCAGCCATTTCCTTCTGGGCTTCTTCGCGGCGCCCCAGCTTCATCAGGATGCGCCCCCGCATGAAATGCAGGTTCTGGCTGTCCGGCGCAAGGCGCACCGCCCGGTCGATCTCCGGCAGAGCCTGCTGGTATTTGTCCTGCCGGACATGAATTTTTGCCAATCCGAATAGCGACGCCGGCATTCTCGGATTGCGCCGCAGCGCCTCGTCAAATTCCTTTTCGGCTGCTTCATCCTTTCCTATCTTCAAATAAAATTCGCCAAGCTGCTCGTAAATGTCCGCCGAACCCGGATCCACGGCAATCTCTTTCCGAAATTCCGCTTCCGCAAGTTCGTTGTTGTTGGTGCGCATGTACGCGACCCCAAGTCCAAAATGCAGGAACGGCATGTCTGGATTCGCGCTCTCCGCGCGCTTCAACTCAACAATGGCTTTTTCAGGTTCCTCACGGTTGAGGTAGGCCTTTCCCAGAATCAAATGGAATTCGGGATTGTCGCCACCCACGTCCACCAGCCGGGCCAGCGCCTTTTCGTCGAGTTCCTTCTTGCCAGCGTTGTGCGCGGCGATTCCCAAAACATACAGGTACATGAAATTATCGGAAGCCTGCGGCCACAGCGGCTGCAGCACGGAAACGGCCTCGCCGTAATGCACGGTGAAGACATAGCAGAGCCCGAGCAAATATCGCGCTTGAAATGAATTCGGTTGGTCGCGAACTACGGACGCCAGCGGCGCCACGGCTCCGGGATAGTCGCCACGCCGATAGTTCACCAGCCCAATGTTCAGCCGTATTCCGGGCATGGCCGGATCGAGTTTTTCCGCCTTGCGCAGCAAGCTCAGCGCATGATCCCAATCTTTGCGGCGCATGGCGATTACTCCAAGATTCGAATACGCCGCCGCGGCCTGGGGGTCGACCGTCAACACTTCCCGAAATGCGGCTTCTGCGCTTTCCAGATCGCCTTGCTGCAGCGCAGCCTGCCCCTTCGCGAACGAAGCCTTTGCATCGATTCGAGCGCTCGCTGGGGCCGTAGCCGCCTGCGCCGGCTCAGCCGACGCCGATCGAGCGGACGCGCGCACCACCCCGCTGGCGGAGTTGCCCGCTAGCCAAAACAGGCAGAGACCAGCGGCAATTGCTCTACGAACCATGAACATCACGGAATCCAGCACGGGATGTAGTGTCCAGCCGCAGCACCGCGAATTCAAGCAGTCCATCCGCCATATCGTTATTCCTTGGTGGTCGGACTTTTCCCACCCATAATCTTAATCGAACACCTGCGAAAATCGTTCTTGACACCAACGCCAAAATGCCGTATTAACTCGTTTTAATAACTGGTTGGTGCCTGGTTCCCGTCGAGTGGTGGGGGCATTTGAAGTGAATTCTGTCCTGCGAGTGGCGAATCACGGTCTCGTTCGCGCAAACGCGGAACCGGTTATCCCTCACAGTCCGTGCTTTCAATTTAAGACCGTCCGGAGGTACTAAAAGTGAAGGGACTTTCTTATCCCCGCAATGCTGGCGACTTTCTATGTTCCCTCAGCGGCGCGACGCTTCTGAAGATTCTGTTTTGCGCGATGCTGATTTTGTCTCTGCCGTTTCTCGCAAGCGCGCAAGACACCGGCTCCATCAGCGGCACGGTTACGGACAAAAGCGGCGCAGCCGTAGCAGGCGCCGAAATCGTGATCAGCGGCAACGCGGGCAGTCTTACCCGCGCGACCACCAGCAACGCGGACGGCGCTTACCTCGCCGCCGGCTTGCCCGGTGCCAGCTATGACCTCAGCGTCACCGCAAAAGGCTTTCAGCACTACACCGCTCACGGCGTGGTAGTGGACGTCGCACAGAAAATCCGCGTGGATGTCCAATTGACGGTAGGCTCGGTCTCGGAAGAAGTGGTCGTGACCGGTGAGAGCGTCGCGCAGGTCGAGACCGCATCCTCGGAGCTCGGCACCACGATCAGCGGCAAACAAGTCAACGAGTTGGAGCTGAATGGTCGCAATTTCACGCAACTCGTGACGCTAACGCCGGGAGTTGTAAGCCAAACCAATCAGGACGAAGGCACCGTCGGCGTGAATGGTAACGTCGCATACAGCATGAACGGCGGCCGCACCGAGTACAACAATTGGGAGTTGGACGGCGGCGACAACATGGACAACGGCAGCAATTCCACATTGAACGTCTATCCCAACATCGAAGCCATCGCCGAATTCAAGGTTTTGACTTCCACCTACGGCGCGCAATACGGCCGCAATGGCTCCGGCACGATCGAAGTCGAAACCAAGTCAGGCGGCAGCTCCTTCCACGGCAGTGCTTTCGAATACCTGCGCAACGATTTTTTCAACGCCAAGCCATGGGAATCGGGCGGCGAGCCTGGCGACCCGAATCCTCCTTACAAGAAACACGACTTCGGCTACACCATCGGCGGTCCGGTGTACATCCCGCACCACTACAACACCGGCAAGAAAAAGACCTTCTTCTTCTTTTCTCAAGAATGGCGGAGAGAGAAGGACCCCTATCCGATCCTGCAAAACGTCCCGTCTGTCGCCGAACGCGGAGGTAATTTTTCGGATCTGTGTCCCGGCTCGGACTGTCCTAACGTTCCCAATCCCGCAGCAGTGCCGATTAGTCCGGTTGGTCAAGCGCTCGAGTCACTCATCCCGGTTCCAAACACCACCGATGCAGGCTTCCCTGCCTTCGCCCAAACCGTTTCGCTTCCCACCACCTGGCGCGAACAGCTGATCCGCATCGACCACAACATCAACGACAACTATCGCCTGACCTTCCGATACATCCACGACTCCTGGCAAACCGTAGTGGCCAATCCGCTCTGGGGCATTGGAACGTCCAGCTTCAATAACATCAATACCAACTTCGTTGGCCCGGGCACCAGCTTCGTCGCGCGCCTGACCGCGAATGTGACGCCGACGCTGTTGAATGAGTTCGTCGCCAGCTATACTGCCGATCACATTTTCCTAACAGCGGTCAATCTCCCGACGTTTCCCACCGGGTTTGCGATGGGCTCGCTGTTCGACAACGATTTCGGGGGAAAGCTGCCGGCCATTCAACTGCAAAGCAACCTGGCCTATGGCGGCAGCTTCGGCCAAGATACCGGTTACTTTCCATGGAACAACGCCAATCCTACCTACACCTATCGCGACAACGTGACCAAGATCGTCGGTACCCACACGTTCCAGTTCGGCGCCTATTTCGTGGCCGCGCAAAAGAACGAAGACAGCAGCGCAGACGTCCAGGGCCTGCTTACCTTCGACACCTCGTCGCCGGTAAGCACCGGAAACGCGTTCGCGGATTTGTTGGAAGGAAATGTAGCGAGCTACAAACAGTGGAACGCCACGGTCAAGTATTACAACCGCTACAAGATCCTCGAGCCGTATTTCCAGGATGACTGGCGCGTGAACAAGAAATTCACCCTTAACTTGGGGTTGCGTGTCAGCCTCTTCGGAACGTACCGCGAGAGATACCAGGACGCCTTTAACTTCGAACCCACAGCTTTCGTCGCAGGCGCTTCTCCGCTTATCGACAACGCGGGAATCGTCACCGGCAGCGCGGGGGCTCTCGAACCGGGTACTGGCAATCCGCTTAACGGCATTATCCAGTGCGGCGGTAAGGGAGGGACCTTCGCAGTTCCGGGTTTCGCGACCGCCACCGTCGGCCAGTCTTCGAACGCCGGCTGCTTGAAGGGCCACCTATTCAATCCCGCTCCGCGTATTGGCTTCGCCTGGGATCCCAAAGGCGACGGCAAAATGGCCATTCGTGGCGGCTACGGTATCTTCTTCGAGCACACCAACGGCAACGAAGCCAACACCGAATCCTTGGAAGGGTCCCCGCCGGGCGCCCTCACGTCATCGCAGTTCAACGTCGTGGGATACAACAACATCGGCGGCGGGGGACTTCTCTTTCCGCTGTCGGTCAATTCTGTACCCAATCGGGCTATCTGGCCCTACGTGCAGCAGTGGAACTTGAACGTCCAGAAAGAGCTCCCGGCTCACATCGTTATGTCGGTCGCTTATGTGGGCAGCAAGGGTACGCACTTGACCTTGGTGGACGACTCGAACCAGCTGCTCCCGGTGTCCGCGGCCAACAATCCGTACACGGCAGGAAGCCCCATTATGGCTGCCGATTGCTCAAACTTTACAACCAACGCCAACGGGCTCCCCATTGCCGCCACGCTGGGTAATGGCACACCCGTGCCGGCCGCGGCGTTGCCCAATCTCTGGGTCGCCTGCGGCAACAACCCGGACCCCCTCCGCACCGCTTACCCCGGTTTCAGCAACATCACGCAACTGCAAGACCAAGCCAACTCCATCTACAACGCATTGCAGGTCTCTGCGCAACGCACTGTGGGCGATCTGACGCTGAGCATGGCGTACACGTACAGCCACTCCATCGACGATTCGTCCGATCGCTCCGACACTGCCTTCGTGAATTCATACGACATAGCGGCGAACCGGGCGAGTTCCACCTTCGACATGCGACATAACCTGTCCATCAGCTACGTCTACGGCTTGCCCTTCTTTAAACGATCCGGCCTGGCTCACACGTTGCTTGGTGGCTGGCAAATTTCGGGCATCACCATCGCCCAGTCGGGCCTGCCCTTTAGCGTGACCAACGGAACCACCTACGCCGACAACGCCGGCGTCGGGAACGGTGTCGGCACCGGTTCGCGTCCCGATTTGGTCGGCAATCCTCACGCTAGCTTGCCGCAGACCGAGTTTCCCGATGTCCGCGGGCCGGTCATCTACAACCCGGCGGCGTTTGGCCTTCCCACCGGCCTGACCTTCGGCACTGTCGGGCGTGACACTTTGAACTACCCCGGCCGCCTGAACTTTGACGCTGGCGCTTTCAAGCGCTTCGCGATCAGGGAAAAAATGGGCTTCGAATTCCGCTGGGAAGTGTTCAACGTGTTCAACCACACCCAGTTCGATCAGATTGACAACCAAGGCCAGGGTACAAATGGCATTCCGCTCGATACCGCGGATCCGGGCGCGAACCTTGACAGCTCCAGCTTCCTGCATCTAACCGGCGCACACGCGCCGCGCCGTATGCAGCTTGGCTTGCGTTTCTACTTCTAGCCGATGGGTAGAACCGGCTTGCCCTGGGTTGGGCATCCTGCCGGCTCCGGGCGGCGCTTTTTTCCTGAGCGCCACCGAATTTTTTTGTATACTCCCTCCGCCGCTTGGAAGCGCTCAAAACAAGGAGTAGGTAACTCCATGAACCGACGAACTTTCATCGAATCCTCGATCGCCACCGCCGTAGTCTCCGCCACCGCGAATTCCACCTGGGGCGCCGCCGCCGTTCACCACATCGATCGTGTAGGTCTCCAGCTCTACACCGTGCGCGAGCTCATGAAACATGACTTTGAAGGCACCGTCGCCGGCGTGGCGAAAATCGGCTACAAAGAAGTCGAATTCGCCGGATATTTCGGCAAAACTCCGCAAGAAGTTCGCGCCCTTCTCGACTCGAACGGCCTAACTTCGCCCTCCGCCCACCATCCCATGCAGCCGCCGACTGACGCCATGGCCAAGACGTCGACGCTCGAGACCAATCTGCAGGAGATCATCGACGGCGCGCACATCATCGGCCAGAAATTTCTGGTCTGCCCGTATCTCGATGCCAAGTCGCGCACCGCCGATGGTTACAAGCGGCTGGCGGAATCCTGCAACCGCGTCGGCGAACAGACGAAAAAAGCCGGAATTCAGTTCTGCTACCACAATCATTCCTTTGAATTCGAAAAAGTGGAAGGCCTGGATGGAAAACTTCCATTCGACTACCTCATCACGCAGACCGATCCGAAAAATGTCAAAATTGAAATGGATCTGTGCTGGATCACGGTCGGGGGCCAGGATCCCATCGCCTATTTCGACAAGTATCCCGGTCGCTTTCCGCTCGTTCACGCCAAGGACTGGAGCAAGGAAGGCTCCGACCCGGGCGGCAATGTGGGCGCGGTAGGCCATGCCGTCGCGGGCCACATCGCCAACGTCGGCAGCGGCTCCATCGACTGGAAAAATATTTTTGCCCACTCCAGCAAGGCCGGCATCGAACACTACTTCGTCGAGAACGACGAAGCCAAATCCCTGGCCGACCCCAAAGCCAGCTATGACTACTTATCCCAACTCCAGTTCTGATTCAGACAAGCTCCGCCCGGCGTCAACCTAGCGCGATGTTCCCGTCTGCCCCCGGATGTGCCCGCTTCCATTTCTCGTGCTACCTTTGCCTCCTCACTGCCGTTCCCCTTCTTGCTTCTCCATATGAATCACCGGCAAAATTTCCCCATTCCCCAGCGGGACCTCAATCAGTTTCACGGCAACATATCCCTTGACCCCGAAAAGTTTCGCCCCCGTTAACGTAGCTCCCATCTCGAACCGCGAAAAACCGGCCGCGCGCGCCGCCGCCTCACAAGCCTCCAGGATCAAAGTCCCCACCCCGCGCCGCGCCCAAGCCGGATGCACAAAAAACGCTCGAATCTTGGCCGCATCCCGCAATGGATCGAGTAGCGAGTCCTCTCGCTGCGTCCACCGATCCCCTCCGTACAAAGTCTTTCGCTTACTCCATCCGCCACACCCGGCAATCCGAGGCAGCCCAGCCACTCCAGACTGTTCCAGCTGCAACCCAGCCGAACCATAATCCGAAGCAGCAGCGACCTCGGCGCCGCGACCCGAATCCTCGCCAATCATTGCCTCCGCCACCAAATAAGTCCCATCCGCAATCAACTGGCTGTCCACGCCAAACACCGTCCGCAACGCCCGATCAATCTGCCCCGCCGTGTAATCCCCCGCTTGCAATTCGCGTACAGACGCTTCAATCAACTCCCGCAGCACCGGGACGTCTTCCATCGTAGCCACACGGATGCGGATGCTCATGTCGAAGAGCCTTGGCTGATGGACGCGTCTACCTCAAGAAACCTCCAAGCGATTTGTGCTGCACTTTTTGAGATGTCACTTTTCAGATTGGAAAAATCGCGCTGTCCCATTACCATAATGCGCCGCTTATAAAATCGAGCTCGTCTCGGAAAAAGGTGCCATGAAAGCCACGCCCATTCTTTGCCTTTCGGTCCTCGCGCTATTCTTTGCAGACGCTGCACGACCGCAAACAGCCAGCGCACCTGAACTGCCCTATTCCCCCAGCCTGGATCTCTCGTCCATGGATAAGTCCATCGATCCCTGCGTTAATCTCTACCAATACTCCTGCGGCCGCTGGCAGCAGCAAAATCCCATCCCGCCTGACCAAACCTCCTGGAGCGTGTACGCCAAATTGTACCAAGACAATCTGAATTTCCTCCGCGGCATCCTGGAGCAAGCGGCCACCGGGACCACACAACGCGATCCTGTCACGCAAAAGATTGGCGACTTCTACGCCGCGTGCATCGACGAATCCGCCATCGAAATCCGTGGCGTCAATGCCCTCCAGCCGCAACTGCAAGCTATCGACGGCCTGAAATCGGTGCACGACCTGGCGCCGCTGATCGCGAACATGCAACTCTATTTCAATCGATCTCTGCTCTTCGGCGGCGGCTCCAGCCAGGACCCCGACAACTCCGAACAGATTATCGCTTCGCTCGATCAAGGCGGCCTGGGCCTTCCCGACCGCGATTACTACACCAAAGACGACGCAAAATCCAAAGAAACGCGCGAGCGCTACGTCCAACACGTCCAGAAAATATTCGAACTGCTGGGCGATAACCCGGAATCGGCTAAGAGCAATGCGCAAACCCTGATGCGCATGGAAACCGCGCTGGCCAAAGCTTCCCTGACGCGCGTCGAGCAGCGTGATCCCTACAAACTCAAGAATAAGATGGACCTCCCCGCGCTCGTAAAGTTAACGCCCAATTTCGACTGGCAGAGCTACTACGCGCAGTACCCCAGGATCGCCATCCTCAACGTCACCGCGCCCGCCTTCTTCAAGCAGGTCAACACGGAACTCTCCGGCGAGCCCCTGGGAAACTGGAAGACCTATCTGCGCTTCCACGTCGCGGATTCCTCGTCGCCCTATCTTTCCGCGAATTTCGTCCAGGAAAACTTCGACTTCTATCGCAAGTATCTCCGCGGCGCCAAGGAGTTGCAGCCGCGGTGGAAGCGCTGCGTCCAATACACCGATCGCAATCTCGGCGAAGCACTCGGCCAGGCCTACGTGCGCCAGGTCTTTTCGCCCGAGTTGAAGCAAAGCACGCTGGACATGGTTCAGCGCATCGAAGTGGCCATGGAGCAACGCATCCGCAATCTCGATTGGATGAGCCCCGAGACCAAGCAGCAAGCCCTCTCCAAGCTCCACGGCATTCGCAACAAGATCGGCTACCCCGACAAATGGCGCGACTACAGTTCGGTCACCATCGCGCGCAACGACTTTCTCGCCGACGTGCACAACGCCACCGAATTCGAGCATCGCCGCGACATCGCCAAAATCGGCAAGCCCGTGGACCACGGCGAGTGGGACATCACTCCGCCGACCGTAGACGCCTACTACAATCCCCAAATGAACGACATCAACTTTCCTGCCGGGGTCCTCCAGCCTCCTCTCTACGACGCCAAAATGGACGAAGCCCCCAACTACGGCGATACCGGCGGCACCGTGGGCCATGAACTGACCCATGGCTTCGACGACGAAGGCAGTCAGTTTGACGCCCAGGGCAATTTGAAAAATTGGTGGACCAAGGCAGACCGTGAGAAATTCGACGAGCGCACCAAATGCGTTCGCGATCAGTACGCTCAATATGTGGTAGTCGACGATGTGCACATCAACAGCGCGCTCACGTTGGGAGAAGACGTCGCCGACCTCGGAGGCGAAATTCTCGCCTACATCGCCTGGAAGTCCGCTACCAAGGACAAAAACCTGCAACCGCTCGACGGCCTTACGCCCGAGCAGCGCTTCTTCATCGGCTTCGCCCAATGGGACTGCGCCAACGAACGCCCCGAGGACTTGCGCATGCGCGCCCAGGTCGACCCCCATTCCCCCGCTGCCGACCGCATCAACGGCGTGGCGGTCAATATGCCCGAGTTCGCTCAAGCCTTCGGCTGCAAAGCGGGTCAACCGATGGTCAAGCCCGCCGAAAAAGTCTGCCGGGTCTGGTAGCAGACTTTTTTAAATCCCTCGTTTTTCTTTTATTTGGCCGTGCTCTTGCGCAACATGACCTTCACCGTCGCGGAGCGGGCGCGTGAGCTGATCATCGGGCTGAGGTACGGGCTGCCCTTGTACTTCGCACGGTACGCGTCATCAATAAGGTCGTTGATCGGCCCGTCGACGCGTTCGAAGGTGACTTCCTTCGTCATGCCGGCGGCAGTGATGCGCCCCTTCCTCTGCCGCACCGCTGCCTGGTGCCAGCTGGAATTCTGCCCGTGGTACGCGCGCACGTAGAGCGCGTCATGGACCACCACGGACCAAATCCATGTCGGGGTGCCGTACGTCTTCCCGTCCTCGCGCAACGGTGCGATATGCAGGTCATCGGTCGCGGCAATCTTGCCTAGTTCCGCTTTCAACCATGTGCTCATCGTTTAGCGACCCACCAGCTTCGCGTGAAACGCGGGGTATTCTTGCCCCTTCCAGCTTGATCTTAGACGAGGCGTTTTTGAGCACGCGCACATCATCAGGGGTCAGCTCAATCGTCGCCGCTCCAAGGTTCTCTTCCATTCGGGACAGCTTCGTGGTGCCCGGAATCGGAACGATCCACGGCTTCCGGGCAAGCAACCAGCAAGTACGCTCTGCGCGGGAGTCACTTTCCGTTGTTCCGCGAAGGACCTGATCACCTCGACCAAAGCCTGGTTCGCTTTGCGATTCTCCACGCTGAACCACGGCTCGAGGCTGCGGAAGTCGGTGCTGTCGAACTTCGATCGGTTTCTTGACCCCCGAAGGCCAGGAGACAAAGATCAATCAGCTTCGAGTACGTAAGGTCGGTCAGCGCCCCACCATTTTTTGCAATTCTTCGGGGTACCGGGCACCTTGTGCCGCGATCTTTGAGGCCGCGATCTCCAGTTCGCGCAGTTCGAGCGCCGAAAGTGAGACGTTGACGGCACTGATGTTTTCTTCGAGCCGATGCAGCTTGGTCGTGCCCGGGATCGGCACGATCCACGGTTTCTGCGCAAGCAGCCAGGCGAGTGCGATCTGAGCAGGTGTTGCTTTTTTCTGTTGCGCAAATCTGCCAAGCAGATCCACAAACGCCTGATTCGCTTTTCGGTTTTCTGGAGTAAAGCGAGGAACGATGTTGCGGAAATCGCTTTTATCGAACTGCGTGTCTTCGCTGATCTTTCCGGTCAGAAAGCCTTTCCCAAGAGGACTGAAGGGAACGAATCCGATCCCAAGTTCCTCCAGCGTCGGGATCACCTCCACTTCCGGTTCTCTGAACCACAACGAATATTCGCTCTGAAGCGCGGCGACCGGCTGAACTTTGTGAGCCCGACGTATCGTCTGTACCCCGGCCTCAGAAAGTCCGAAGTGCTTCACCTTGCCTTCCTTAATCAGTTCCTTCACCGCTCCTGCGACGTCTTCGATCGGGACGTTGGGGTCAACACGGTGCTGGTAGAACAAATCGATGACATCGGTCCGGAGTCGCTTCAGCGACGCCTCGGCGACTTCCTTGATGTGCGCAGGCCGGCTGTCCAGCCCGGCCTGTTTGCCAGTGTTCGGATCAAGCTTGAACCCAAACTTTGTCGCGATCACAACCCGCTCACGTAAGGGAGCAAGGGCCTCACCCACGAGTTTTTCGTTTGTGAATGGCCCGTAGACTTCCGCGGTGTCGAAGAATGTGACGCCGCGCTCCACGGCTGCTCGGATCACCGAGATCATCTCCCTGGTGTCTCCGGCCGGACCGTAGCCAAAACTCATTCCCATGCAGCCGAGCCCGATCGCCGATACTTCCAGATTGCTGTTTCCAAGTTTGCGCTTTTGCATTGTTTCTCCTTTTCGAGGCGTTCTGGCACCGCAAGATTTGGATCATACGCCGTGGAAGCGGTACCCATCGAGGTGCCAGCCCGTAGTTGGCGCTGATACTTATGCACCCGAACCCAGGAGCGGAAGCTTCCAGGCCGCGATTCCAAGTTCGCGTCTATTCATTGTTTCTCCCTCCGAACTGTTTCTCTCACCCCCGAGATTAGGATCATAGGCGGTGAAGGTGGTAGCCCGATCCTTCCGATTTATTGCCTATTCCTGTCGTTGTGCAAGAATTGTTGGTGTATCCGGAACCGAATGGCTATCTTAGGCCAGGTGCGGGAAACCAATACAATGAGAAACGCCAATAAAAGTGCGGCCGCGGCGCCAGATCGCGCCCGGGATTTGCGGACGGAGCTCGCCTGCAAGATTGCCTCGTTCATGGGTTCCGAACAGAATCGGGCAACGGACATTCCTGGCCTGATGCTCCACCGTCGGACCGCTCCAACCGCTCCCTGTTCAGCAACCTACGGACCCGGCGTGACGGTGATGGCCCAGGGCCGAAAGCGGGTCGACCTCGGCCGAACCACTTTCCTCTACGGTGAGTCGCGCTACCTGCTGACAGCGGTCGATTTGCCGATCGTCAGCCAGATCGTTGAGGCCAGTGAAGAGGTACCTTGTCTTGCGATGTCGCTGAAACTCGAAATGCCCGTGATTCGGGAACTTCTAAGCCATGAAGAGATTCACGTGCGCGAAGCTCCCGCTGACAGTCCGGCCATGGCAACCGGTGAAGTTACGCCGGAATTTCTCGGCGCATGCTGCCGGCTCATGGACTTGCTGAACACGCCGCGCGACATTCCTTTTCTGAGCGGCCTGATTCAACGCGAGATCATTTACAGAATCCTTTGTGGGCCGGAGGGAGCACGCCTTCGGGCGATCGCAACGCTGGGAGACCAAAGCCACCGGACGGCAAGAGCAATTGCCTGGATCAAGGCAAACTACGCCAAGCCGCTACGCGTAGACGATCTCGCCCAAATCGCGGGTATGGGCCTGTCCACGCTGCACCATCACTTCCGGGCGCTGACCTCCATGAGTCCCGTGCAGTATCAGAAGCAGCTGCGGTTACAGGCCGCTCGGGGACGTATGCTCATCGACGGGCTGGACGCCGCTAGTGCGGCTTTTGAAGTCGGATACGAAAGCTCCAGCCAATTCAACCGCGAATACAGCCGTCTGTTCGGTCAACCACCCATGCGCGATATTCGGACTCTCCGCTCGCCAGGCGCTCCGCCTCTGGATTCGGTCAGAATCTGATCCCGGCTTTGCGAATCCATCACGGCCGCAAGACCAGAGCATCCGGTGCCAACGAATCGGGAACGTATCGGGCGGGTCCTCCGCAAAAGAACTAGCGGCCAGCGGGCGGGGGACTGGCATACGATCTGCCCTACCCAGCGACGGATCCTTAGAGCTGCTGGAATCTATAGCCCGTTAAATCTGTAAGTTACAGAGTCCCAGAGAAAATGAACACTGGCTAAAAACGGCGGGAGCGGTTCGTTGGGGCACAGCGAAGCCGACGCGGGTCAGGACCCGTCTTTAGCTCTGCCGTAGAGCGTTTCTTCTCGACCCAACTTCAGTTCACCCTTGAGGAACGAAAAGCCGCTGAGGCCTCTTGCAGTTGCCGCACAGACTGTTCGGCGCGTCTGCCCTGCGCGTCCAGGCACGCGCTTCCTCCCTGTAACATCCGGTTCCGCCTCCACGTCCAACAAAAACCCAAGAGAGTGACGGAGATCGCTGGCCACGTTGTTTTGGCGCCGACTTTGCTTCAGTTGACCCCTGGGCAATTTTTCGGGCCTCACCGAGCCACGAGCGGGCTTCCACTGGGCGACCTTCGAAATCACCGACAAGCACGCTCTCGCGGCCAGCGACATTTGGATCGGGAGCTTTCTCGACACGACCCGGACGCCTCTCGAGGATCCACCCGCCGATATTCAACGTTACGAGGTCATCTTCTACCTCAAATGCCGGCACGATGACATCCGCAAAGCCTACGCGGTCTGCTACTGCACGGGTCGTGCCGCCGAGCCAGGCCTCATCTATCTGCCAGGGAAAGGCGACCCCTGGCAGGAACTCAATTCGGGCACCATCGTACGCGACGGAAAGTGGAACTATGCCTCCCCCGTTTGGGAAGACTCCATCAAAATCGCGATTTCACACGCCGAGGCCTTCCAACATCGTGCTTCTCGCTGATGGGAAATGTAGATAGACACGATCGAGCGCAGCCAACGCACACCACCATTTCCGAGTTTGCGTAGGGACGGGGCTTGCTACGCCCGGCGTCGACCCAGGCACGTCCAACCGGAAGGCAACGACACTGGCTTCCTACGCTCCCGGAACTGGCGGACAGCCGGGAAATTCATGCAGTGAAGTATTCCCGATATATTGAAGATCGGCGATGCCAATCTTGCTTGTATAAAATCCGTCGCAAGTCATGCTGCGCAGGAATGCAAAAAACGCAACGCCCGATGTCAGCGCCGGATTCTGCCTGGCATTTTTACGGTACGCGATCAAATCCAGCACTTCCTTCCGCTGCTCCGGCACACACTCCAGATAAACCTTCCCGTAACGATCGATGCAGAAATTATCGAGCCACATCAATCCGCCGCCAAGCTGGGTCTGAAACTCCTCGTTTTCGCTGGTCAAAAGGTCGATAAACTCCGGCGCGCCGGCTTCCACCGCTCCGCCCGAACGCTCGTCTTTCGGAATGATCGTGTCGCAAAGCGAATTCAGCGTCTCGTACTGGTGCGCTGAAAAATATTTCGGCACATACTTGCCCGTCACCGAGGCAGCCTTTTCGCTTGCCACCAGCCCGTGCGCATATTCCGCGGCCTGGACCGGAATCATCTGCAACACTGATCCGGCCGTCGCCCCAACCACAAGCGATCTCAGGACATCCCGCCGCGAAACTCCCTGCGTTGCCATCGCGTCCTCTTTTCTCCGCGTCCCCTGCGCCATTCCGTATTTCTCTCGATTCTAAATATTGCCCTTCGCTGCCTCCGCCAACAAATACTCGGAAGCTCGCCAAGACAGCGCCATGATCGTCAACGTAGGATTCTTGTCCGGATTGGTCACCAACGGCGCGCCGTCGGTCACAAACAGGTTCTTCACATCATGCGCCTGGCAATACCCGTTCAACACCGAGGTTTTCGGGTCAGCGCCCATTCTCGCCGTTCCCACTTCGTGGATGATCTTGCCGCCCAGGTCGATGCCGTAGGCCCGCGGACCGTCGATCGGCGCTTTGGTCCGATACTCGCCGCCCGCCATCTCGACAATCTCCCGAAACGTCTCCTGCATATCCTTCGCCTGCCGCAATTCGTATTCCGACCACTTGAAATGGAAGCGCAAAACCGGGATGCCGAATTCGTCCACAACATCCGGATCGATCTCGCAATACGTGTCCGGATTCGGAATCATTTCGCCTCGCCCGGCAAAGCCGATGGTTGTGCCGTAGTCCTTGCGCGCCTTGCGTTTCAGCTCCGCGCCGTAGCCTTCTTCACGATGGCAAAGATCGTCGAACATTCCGACGTTGGGCAAATCGCGCCCGCCGCCAAATTCGATATGGTAGCCGCGGGGAAAATCATTTTTGCGATCGAACTTCCACCACGGCATATACAGGTGCATGCCGCCGGTGCCGTCATGGTTGTGCGGAGTCATATTTTCGAGCTGCGGAAAATAGCCTTCGCCGCCGCTGCCCACCGAATCCATCAAATACTTCCCGACCGTCCCCGACGAATTCGCCAGGCCGTCGGGAAATTGGGTCGATTTCGAGTTGAGCAGCAAGCGCGCCGATTCGCAGGCGCTCGCTGCCAGCACCACCGCGCGCGCGTTGATGCGTTTTTCGCCGCGCGTAGCCTTGTCGATATACGACACGCCCTGCGCCTTGCCGTCCGGACCGACGAGTACCTCGCGTGCCATCGCCCCGGTGATCAGCGCGAGTTTACCCGTCTGCATCGCGGGAGGAATCAGCACCTGGCTCGAGCTGAAATTCGACGCGGTAGTGCATCCGCGACCGCACTGCCCGCAATAGTGACAAGGCAGTCGCCCGTTTACCGACTTCGTAAGAATCGCCAGCCGCGCCGGGATACAGATAATATTCAGTTTGTCGCAGGCTTTCTTGACGACGAGTTCCGTGCAGCGTGGCTTTGGCGGTGGCAGGAAGACGCCGTCTGGGGCGCTCGAAATATTTTCCTTGGTGCCGAACACTCCGATGTAGGACTCGACTTTGTCGTAGTACGGCGCGATATCGTCGTAAGAGATCGGCCAATCCGAACCGAGCCCATCTCGTGAATACGATTTGAAATCGATGGGAGAGAAACGCAGAGCAATACGCCCCCAGTGATTCGTGCGCCCGCCCACAATACGCGAACGGAACCATCGAAAATCCGAACCCGGTGCGGAGGTATAGGGCTCGCCCGCAATTTCCCAGGCCCCATTGGGGGCCAGAAACTCGCCGAAATTTTGCGCCGCCCGTCCGCCGACACCTACTCCCCGATGCGGCAAATCGTACGGCCACATAAACATCTTGTAGTCTTTTTCAGGATTGACCGGCGGACCAGCCTCGAGCAACGCCACATTCAGACCGCCTTCGGTCAGGATCTTAGCCGCCATCCCGCCGCCGGCGCCCGAACCAACAACAATGACATCGTATGTTTTCGGCGAACGGATGACTTGAGACATCGGATAGCCCCCCGTACGGTGCGTCTTTCCTGGTTCTTGGCAACACTCCGATCTTATTTCAGGGCGTTGCCACTATGTGCCGAGCAATTCGTTGCGGACATTCTTCAGGACGTAGACCGCGCGTTCGACGCCAACAGGGCCCGGTAGGATCGGATCTTCGTTCTCGATGCTTAGGATGCCTTCGTAACCCGTGTCCATATAGGCCTTCAGGATGGCCTTCCACAGCCCCGCGCCATGCCCGTAGCCGACTGCGCGAAATGTCTCGGACGCTTCCGGCAATCCCGCAAGATCCGACGCAAAGTTCAAAACGCCGTACTTGGCAACGTTGTCCGGGAACATCACCGTATCCTTCATATGCGCGTGATAGATCGCACCCTGCTTTCCCAGAAAATGAATCACTTCCACAGGATCACAACCCTGCCAGAACAGGTGGCTGAGATCGTTATTTGCGCCGATCTCTTCGCCAACTGCATCGCGCAACTTCATCAGCGTACGGGGATTGTAGACCACGAAGTTTGGATGCATTTCGAGAGCGATCCTGTGAATGCCGTGGTCGCGAGCGAAGCGCGCGGCTTGTTTCCAGTATGGAATAACTTTTTCTTTCCACTGCCAGTCCAGCATTTGCCCATACTCAGGCGGCCAGCGGTAGGTAATCCAGTTTGGCTGGGTGTCCTGTGGCGTGCCGCCGGGACAACCGGAAAAGGTGACGATCACTTTCACATCGAGCAACTGCGCCAGAAGCACCGTCTTGCGAAACGTGTCTGCGTCCTTCGCGGCGTGCTTCGCATCCGGATGCACCGCATTTCCGTGACAGCTCAAAGTTGCCACGCGGATCCCTTTGTCCTCGAATTTCTTTCTCCAGGCCTTGGCCTTCGCGGGATCCGCGATCAAGTCGTCCAAGGGGCAGTGGGGGTTGTTCGGATAGCCGCCGGTCCCAATTTCCACCGCCTCCAATCCCAGCCCGCTCATCACCTCCAGCATTTCGTCGAGCGACAACTTGTCGTATACCGGATCGAAAACGCCAATGGGAATTTTGCGCAAAAGACCTCCCCCTTGCGCGCGCTCTGCCGCCTTTGCTGCGCGAATTGCACTCTCCACCGCGGAAGCCCCGGACGCCCGATTCGTTAATTCCGCTGCCGAGGCCAGCGTCGCGGCGGGCACGGCAGCGGCCAGCAAGCCCCCTCCGGTTGCCGTCAGGAATTGCCGCCGATCGATGCCTGGGTTCTTGCGTCCGGTCTTCATCTGGTTTCGTCTCCGCGATGTCAGAAAGGGCCCAAATTACAACTGGCCCGCGGCATTATACGCCGCTTTTCGCACAGAGGAACGTTTCGTGTGAGGGAAAAAAGGACTAGCAGGCGCGGCGTGGAGAGAGCGCGTTGAGCGCCGGGATCGAGCGCGGCGCGACCAACACGCGCGCAGGCGGCTGCTTCTTGTTTTGAACTGCATCCACGATCATCTCGATGGCTTGACCCGTATTGGGTGGCACAAAGACGGTCGCGGTCAGCTGGCCATTCTTGACCCAGGCCTGGCCCGTGTTCGGCAAGCCGTCGCAGCCGATGAAGGGAAGCTTCATCCAGCGCTCGCGCTCGACCTCGTTGGTTAATTCCTGGAACGCCTTGCGGGCGCCCATGGCCATGGAGTCATCCTGCGCGGCAACCACATCGACCTGAGACTTCTGTGAGGTCGTCAGCTTCAGCCAGGAACGCACCGCACGCAGCGAGCTCTCTTCGGTCCATTGCGCTTTCAACATCACGGCTTGAATGTTCGCCGGCTTGACCTGCTGCATTCCGGCGGTGCGGTCTTTGGCGGCGGAATTCTCCGATGGTCCCTGTATATAAAGGACCGCGCCCCCTTTGGGCAGGAGCGCCATGAGCTGGCGTCCCTGCAGACGCCCGATCTCGACGTGATCGGAACTCACCGCAAACATCGGAGCGGCGTTGGTTTTGCGAAGCTCGTCGATGTACGAGGCTTCACGGTTCAAGACCGCCCAGCCAATTCCGGCGGTGGCGGCCGCGCGAGCTACCTGGGGCAGGGCTGTACCTCCCACGGGCTCGAACACGATGGCGTCAGGCCGGTTTTCGGGTGACGCCTGCACAACCTTTAGGATCTGCGTGCTCTGGGTAATGGCGTCGTTGTCGGCGTAAATGATTTCCACCGAAACGCCTAATCTCGCGGCGGCTTGCTCCGCCGATTGCGCCTGTTCCATCTGATAGTCGTTATCGTTGGTCGTGAGCGAGACGACGATGCGTAGTTTTTTCGCCATAAACGGGTAGGCCACTGCTTTATCCCCGAAGCTCTAAAGTACACCGGACACGTGGAATCCGCCTGAGATTCCTCAACAACCGGTGCTTACCCACAACGTCGATCCTATTTTTTTTGCTGCCCGTAGTACGAGGTGCTGCCGTGTTTGCGGAGGAAGTGCTTGTCGTGGAGATGCCTGGAGATGGCGCGGGCCTTGGGATTGGCGGTCAGAGTGTAGGTCGCGAGCGCGGCGATTTCTTCGATGATGACCGCGGCGTGTGCGGCTTCGGTGGGTGTGGCGCCCCAGCAGAATGGAGCGTGGCCAGCGACCAGAACTCCCGGCATGTGGAGGGGATCGAGCTTCGCGAAGCGCCGAACGATGGCGCGGCCGGTGTTGACCTCGTAGTCGCTGCGAATCTCTGTCGGGTTGAGCGCTTTGGTCACCGGAACCGAGCCGTAGAAATAATCCGCGTGTGTGGTCCCGAAGCATGGAATCTCACGTTGCGCTTGCGCCCATGCCGTGGCAAACCGGGAGTGCGTGTGGGCCACGCCCCCGACGCCTGCAAAGGCCTTGTAAAGGATCAGGTGGGTGGGCAGATCAGACGAAGGGCGCAGCTTCCCTTCCACCGCCTTGCCTTCGAGATCGACAACCACAAGATCTTCGGGCTTCATCGTCTCGTACGGCACGCCGCTGGGTTTGATCGCTACCAGTCCTTCGCTGCGAGAAATTCCACTGGCGTTCCCGAACGTGTACAGCACCAAGCCGCGCCGCACCAGTTCGAGATTGGCTTGCAGAACTTCTTCGCGCAAACTTTTCAGGATCATGCGTTCCCTCGCCTGCTCGCCGCGATCTTCCGCAGCGTCGGAAGCACGCGTCCCGCCGAAATGGCTGCGGCGTCCGGCTTGCCGAAGCCGAAATACAACTCACGGTAGAGACCGTACAGTTCTTCGTACACGCGCGCCGCTTTTGGATCAGGTTCGATCACCCGATGCTTCGGGCAGAGCGCCTGCTGCGCTTCATCCAGGCTCTGGAAGGCTCTGGCAGCCATGGCGGCAAAAATCGCCGAGCCAAGGCTGGTCACATCCGACTGCGGAATCAAAATCGGCTTGTTCAGCACGTTCGCGTAAACGCGGTTGAGCACCTCGTTCTTCTGGGGAATGCCGCCGGCGTTGATGACACGATGAATCGGCACGCCGTGTTCTTCCATGCGCTCGAGGATAATGCGGGTGTGCAACGCGGTGCCTTCAATGGCGGCGAACAATTCGTCCTGCGCGGTGTGCGTCAGGTTCCAGCCGAGGGTGATGCCGCCCAGTTCGGGATTCACCAAAACAGTGCGGTCGCCATTGTCCCAGGTCAGGCGGAGCAGACCGGTCTGGCCAGCGACATAAGATTCCAGGCCAACGGAAAGCGCGGCGACCGTGCTGTTGGCGCGCTGCGCGATGGCATTGAAAATATCGCCGGTGGCGGACAGTCCGGCTTCCACACCGGTTTTCTTCGGATCCACCGATCCTGGCACGACGCCGCAAACGCCGGGAATCAATTGAGGGTCATCGCTCATGGCGATGATGCACGTGGAGGTGCCGACGACATTGACAACGTCGCCGGTGCGCGCGCCCGCGCCGATGGCATCCCAGTGCGCGTCAAACGCGCCGACGGGAATCGGAATTCCGGCTGTCAATCCGAGTTTCGCAGCCCACTCCGGCGCCAGCGTCCCAGCGAGCTGGTCGCTGGCAGCGTATCGGCCATTCAATTTCGCACGGACACCGGCAAGAAGCGGATCGACGTCGGTGAGGAATTTTTCCGAGGGCAGACCGCCCAGCGCGGCGTTCCACATCCATTTGTGGCCCATGGCGCAGATAGAGCGCGGAGCTTTCGCCGTATCGGTGATGCCACAAAGTACCGCCGCGACCATGTCGCAATGTTCGAAAGCGCTGACAAAGCGGTTGCGCTTGTCGGGATTATGGCGCAGCCAGTGCAGCAATTTCGAGAAGCCCCACTCGGACGAATAGATTCCGCCGCACCAGTCGATGACTTCCTGCTTTTCGCGTCGCGCCGTTTCGGTGATGAGCGCGGCTTCGCCGGCGGCGCGGTGGTCGCACCAAAGATAGTATTCGTCGAGCGGCTCGAGGTTTGCGCCGACGGGGATGACGCTGGAGCCGGTCGTATCGATGGCTAGAGCGGCGACTTGGTCGCCGGAGATCCTGGCGGAGACGACGGCTTTATGCGTGGCTTCGGCGAGGGCGCGCATGTGATCTTCGTGGCTCTGGGTGGCGAAATCGGGATCGTCTTTGCGGCGGTGCAGGGGATATTCGGCGACGCCCGAGCCCAGACGCCCGCGTGCGGTGTCTACGATGGTCACGCGGACGCTGAGGGTTCCAAAATCGACACCGGCCACAATAGCCAAGGGAGTCCTCTCCGATGTTATTCGTGCCGCGCGAAGCCGGGTACGCGCAGCGTTCTATACTTTGGCTTCCGAGAAAGTCAACGAATGCTATTCGCCGTGCGCGTACATATCCCAGCCGAAATAACGGGTTACTGCTTCGTGCACCACGGGCGCGACGGTCGAAAAGTTTGCGGCAACGTGGTGCTCGAAACCTTTTTCGCAGATGTAGCGCAACAGCTTTTGCATGTGGGGAATTTCTACCACGCCCGCCCCGCCGAAAGTTTCCAGCGGATCATCGGTAAAGCGCCCGCCGCCGGAATAGCCGCGGATTTTGCCGGTAGAGTCGTCCGTAGAGAAGCGCACGAAGCTCATGGGTCCCGATTTTACGCGGCCCACGCACGTACCGAAGGTGTTGTCCTTGCCGACTGTGCCCGCGATGATGGCTTGAAAATCCATGGTCACGTCCTTGAAGAAGTGCTTCGGCAAGTTGCTGCAATGGAAGCAGACGGCCTTGTTGGGATCGGCGCCATAGTTGTTGTTCCAGTCGAGCAGCGCGCTCGGCGTGCCCGAAGCGAGCTGCAGGACGTGCATGCCGAGGACGCCGCAGACATCGACCTCGCAGGCGCTCGAGATCCGCGACTCGCTCATCATGCTCATAACCGTGCACGGCACGACGCCCAGATTTTCCTCAAGCGATGTCCAACACTGCACGGCACTGATTTGCACGTCGGCCGACTTCATCCAGTCGTCCACCACCGCGCCGAGCTTGGCCATTTTCAGGAGCGCGGGCTGCGGAATGCCGCTGGTAGAGACGTATTTCTGGATGGAAATGAGTTTCTGGACGGCGCTGGCGTCGTCGTCTTTCATTCGCGAAATTCGGCCAAGCACTTCGGACAGGTCCAGAGTCTCGACAGAGATTCCATTGTGCTCGAGAATTTTTTCGCTGTAGCGCACGGTGTTGAACGCCGCGGGACGCGCGCCGATGGCGCCAATGCGCAGATTGCGAAGTCCTTTCACGACGCGGCAGACGCCGGCAAACCACTGCAAGTCCTTTTTGAACTCTTCGGAACCGGGAGCTTCGGTGTGCAGCGAGGTGAGCGAATACGGGATGCCGTATTGCTGGAGGTTGTTGCACGCGGACATTTTTCCGCAGAAAGAGTCGCGGCGGTGTGCGATGGTCATTTTCGCCGGCGTGTCCGGCGTCGCTTGAATCAAGACCGGCACACTGAGACGGGCGAGACGCAAAGTGTCCGCAATGGCGCGCTCGTCGCCGAAGTTCGGGAGCGAGACGATGACTCCGTCGATTTTGTTGCCGGCCGCTTTGAACAATTCAGCGCAGCGCTTGGCTTCTTCGTGTGTTTCGACGGCGCCGTGTTTGCTCGCTTGCGGCCCCAGCACCACCACATCCATGCCGGCGGCCTGCAGAACCTGAATCATTTCTTCACGGCCGGTCTTGGCGAGGTGATCGGGGAAGAAACCGCGATTCCCTACGATCAAACCCATGGTCATCTTAGAATTTCCCATTGTTCTCCCGCCTTACATTGATCTGGATGGCAAATCCCTTTCTTTGCGCTCCACGGTAAAGATGGGAAGCGAGCCGGCTGGAAAATGCCGGGCGGGGCACCGGAAGCTTTCGCATTCTAGCACATGAAGCGCTTAACCCTGGGTCTTCCCAAAAGTATCAGCAAACGATTACTCATAGTAGCATAGCGACTTTCCTTACGCTTCACCTGTCCTTCGCAGCCTGGCCGGTCAGCATCCGGATCCGCTCCACCTCCTTGGGATCGTACGGGGCGCCATCCTGGCGGAGAATATCGTGAAACCACACTTGCGGCTCACCTTCGTATTCCTTTTCCCAGGAATCCCAAGGATAGATGGTCTGGGTCTTCCCGGAAACAAAGCCCCAATTGTAGGCGCCGACCTTTTCCTGCTTGAGAACGGGCAAGATAGTCTCGAAGGTGCTGCCTCGGGGGCGGGCCATGTATTCCGTGCAGATGACTGGTCGATGGAAGTGGCGGAGGGACCGGATGCTGATCAGAATCTTGTCTGGCGGATCGTAGTTGTGGAACGTGATGACGTCCGAGTTCTCCAGTTGGAGATGTTCCATGGGGCTCAGCTTGGAGTTGTCGGACCAGTCGAGTCTTCGCCATACGCCGCTGGTGAGCGGTTGGGAAGGTTTCGCTTGCCGGGTCCACACCCAGACGTTCGCCAGCAGTCGCTGCGCGGCTTCGGCTTTGTTGGAGAGTTCCGTGGTCTTGTAGGAGTCGTTTTCATTGTCGGGCTCGTTCATCAGGTCCCAGATCAGGACGCGGTGATCGTTGCGGAAATGACCGACGACTTCTTTTACGTAGGGCTCGATTTCGGCGGGCCACGTGGAAGGTTCATTCAATATTTTCGCGCCGGGGGATTGGACCCAGCCAGAATTGTGGACGTGGGGTTTGGGGGCGCGTTGCGAGCCGACTTGCGGGTTGGGATCCCAGACCGAATCGAGCAATACGAATATGATGCGGATGTGATGCTTATCGGCTACTTGCAGGAATTTGTCCATGCGATCGAGGAAGCCGGCGCGGTCTTGCTTCCAGGCCAGGTTGTGGAGAAAGACACGCATGGTGTTCATGCCCAGCCCTTCGGCCCAGCCGAGTTCGCGGTCGATGGTCGGCAAGTCAAAGGTGTCGGCCTGCCACATTTCCAGTTCGTTGATGGCCGTGCTGGGAATGAAGTTGCTCCCCACCAGCCAAGGTTGCTTTGCGTACCAGGCGTCGGCGCGCCGGGGCGACCACTGCGGCGGTGCAGCTTGGAATGCGATCGGCACGGCGAGAATGAGCAGGATTAGAGTTGCGATTTGAACGGGAGGAAGGGATAACGCGGGGACGCTGAAGAGTCTGGGGTTCGCTGCACGGATGGGAAAAGATATACCGACGCCAAGTCGAGTCTGCGGGCTGAGCAAGCTCGGGCGGACCCTTCGGGACTCAGGGTAAAGTGCTGCTGCGCCCTTGCACGGGTTTCGGGGCTTCATGAGAGCTTGAGTTGTAGCAGGGTCACCGAGGCTGGGGCAAATGTGTATTTTGCCGTGCGGCCCGATGGACTCCAATTTTCCGTGCGCGGCTTTACGGCGTCCGGGGCGTCGAAGGTGTTGTGGGCGTGGATGTCAGAGGTGGCCAGGACGGTGGCGCGGCCGCGAGTCGCTTCGGCACCCAGGAGGTTGATTTCGGCTTCTCTGGGCTGGGATACGTCGGGATTTACTACCGTGATGGTCAAGTCTTTTCCGCGAACCGAGGCGGATCCTTTGAGGCTCCAGAAGGCGGCGGGCTGGCCGTCGCGATCGTAGGTGATCGTCGGAGAAAGAAATTCGGCGCGCACGGCAAGGGCGCCTTGATGGGCGGCGTACATTTGAAAGACGTGGTAGACCGGGGTGGTGAGGAACCGGTCGCCGGTGGCCAGGAAGAGGCTGTTGAGGTTGTTGATGAGCTGGGCGCAGTTGGCCATCGTCACTTTGTCGGGATGGCGGTTGAAAATGTCGAGTGTCAGGCCGCTCATTACCGCGTCGCGTTGCGTGATCATCTGGCCGAGGATGTGGGTGGGCGCGGCTTCGGAGCCGGGTTTGTACCATGGGCCCCATTCATCGACCACGAGCTTGATGCGATGCATCGCGTCGAACTCGTTCATAACCTGCCAGTGCCCTTCGATCAGCGTTTCGAGTTTGGCGGCTTCTTTCATCAGCTCGTACCACTCGACTGGTTGGAAATTTACGGCATCGCCTTTGCCTTCGACCCAGTTCTGCGTGCGGCCGCGGCTTAGGTTCCACGAATAGTAGTGGAGCGACAGTCCCCAGAGGGAGTTGAGCGCGTTCGGACCTTTCTGCAACATGCCCTCAAAAAAGCCCCGCGTCCATTTGTATTCGGCGTCGTTTGGTCCGGAGGCGATGAAGCTGAGATCGGTGTCGTAACGTGGAACCCAGGCGGCGAAACGGCGATATTCACTGGAGTATTCGCTTGGGGTCATGTCGCCGCCGCAACCCCAGGATTCGTTGCCGATGCCCCAGTAGCGGACGTTGAATGGATCTTTGTAGCCGGTGGAGGCGCGGAGATCGGCCAGCGTGGTGCTGCCCGCGGGGGAGTTGCAATATTCAACCCAGCGGTAGAAATCTTCCGCGGGGAGGCTGCGGACGTTGGCGGCGAAATACGGTTGGCTCCCAGCGAGTTTGCAAAATTGGACGAACTCGTTGGTGCCGAATTCGTTGGGATCGTACTTTTGCGGAATGTTCCCTTGGGTGCGGACCAGCGGGTCGCCCGCCCAGAAGTTGGTGCGGCGGGGGCGCTTGGCGGCGGGGCCGATACCATCTTTCCAGTCGTAGCTGTCGGCGAAGCAGCCGCCGGGCCAGCGGATTACCGGAGAGGAGATTTTCTGTAAGGCGTCGACGAGGCTTTTGCGGATGCCGCCGACGTTGGCGATTTTCGAGTTTTCGCCAACCCACACGCCGTCGTAGATGACCCCGCCCAAGTTTTCGGCGAAGTGGCCGTAGATGTTGGGGGAGATGGTGCCGAGCTCTTCGCCGAGGATGACATCGATGCGCGCGTCGAACGAGGCGGCGAGGCTGGCCTTTCCTGCAAACAACGCTGCACCAAGTGCGAGAGAGGAGTTGCGAACGAATTGGCGGCGATCGATGGTCATCGGGGATTTCCTCAAGTAAACGTTTTCAGGTGTAGAGAGTGTAGCCGTGGTGGCGGGGCAAACTCAACGCCGATTTGCACTCAGGACGAGGCGGTTTGCGCTTATCGGCCACCGAGCAGTTTCTCGGTCGCCCCGAGCGGTCAGCACCTTTCGCGACTTGGGAATTTGGGTTGACGTGGCAACCGCGTCCGCTAGGCGGCCACACGGTTTACCAGATTTCGCGCGGCGAGACCAAACATCAGCCGCGAAAATCCGGTCATCAGCAAGTTCACACCTACCAGTATTCCGATAGCCCACACCGAACTCGACGGCCAGTGAAACCAGATTAGCCCGCCCAGGAGCAGCGTGATCAGCGCATTCACTAGGAGCCAGCCGGAGCCGCTTGCGCCGCGCATCCGGAAATAGGCGATGATTTCGAACACCGCTTCGGTCAGGATAATCAACGCCAGAAACAGCGTCAGCGTTCCAAGCCCCAGCAACGGGTGCATCAAAAAATAAATTCCGCCCACCATATACACAACTCCGATCAGTATCTGCCAGAGCACGCGCCCCGCTCCGCCGCCACTGAATGCCGCCACCAAATGCGCTGCACCACCGAAGATCAGCAGCCAGCCCACTAGAATTGTTACCGCCAAACCCGCTACTCCCGGCTCAATAATGGCCATCATCCCCAGGATGATGAATACCACCGCCATAGCAATAAACCAGCCACTCGCCTTGTTGATGATCGTACTCGCTCCACGCAACCCCTCGGTTGGATTTGCGGTCGCCATGAGACACCTCCAATCGCGTTTCTGTATTGGAATCTGCCGTCGCCAGACGGAGCACTGCGGATTGGGCGGAAACGGGCTCATTCTACTCCCAAAATTCCTCTGCCAACCACACAATCGTTCCGACAAGCAGCCCTGCTCGCAGGCACCCAGCCAGGTGCTGGCTAAGACTTGGCTCACAAGCGAAGTCACGGGAAACCGTGCGGACGACCCTCTAGGGGCATTTCCGCGATGACGGCTTGGATTCCGCGGTGTGGTTACAGTACTTCCAACAATGGTACTTGTAGATCAGCGGTTACATTGACGGAAATTGCGTTGTCCCTAGAATGGGAAGGTCCCTGAAAGACAGGAAAGTCGGAGGACCCTTGCTCTCTACCTCACCAACCTCGATTCTGCGTTTTGTTTGTATCGCACTGTTTGCGTGCGCCGCGCTTGTTCCAGTTTCCAAAGCTGACCCCATCACCTATACGTTCACGGGAACAGCGCTAGACGGACTCCACGTCGGCTTTAGCTACACCTCGTCGTCGGGATTTATCTCGGCGTCCTCGTGGGACACGTTGTTCGCGTCGGAATTGAGTTCGTGCACGAATTGCAACATGGTGCCATTTCTGCCGGTCGCGCTGTTCGAACCGCAGGTGCCTTTTCTCGGCGACTTGCTGGTTTTTGACGACAAGTATCTGATCCCGTCGTTGTTTGGATTTCAAAACGGTGCGTTCGATTCGTTGGGAACCTATCAAAGCTATGGCCTTTTCAACGCCGCGACCCTGACGGTCAGCGACCCGGTGAAGACCCCGGAGCCTGGCACGCTGGGTCTTTTGGCTTTCGGACTGGCTTTGCTGGCGGGACTGGCTGCGCGCAAGCGGTTGGGTTCGCCGGCGCCCGCGCGAGGTTGACCGCGCACCGGCCTACCCAGAGAACGCCGGTCGAGTTGCGTCTAGACCTCGCCCTCTCGAAGAGGGCGGCTACGGGAACGTCTCATCCGGGGCCTTCCGGTAACCTTCGGATTGCCTGAAATTCCAAACGCCGCACCCTTAAAATCGAAGTGTGCGGCACCCAGAATCGTCCTGGACTCTACCTCCGCGTGCGCGCCACCCGCTCGAATACAGTTACCGGACCTGACTCCATATCAACCGACGGGGTCAGCGATTACGTCTTGGTTCTGTTCGCCGAGGCCTCCGATGCCCAGCTGAATTTTATCTCCCGGTTTAAGGAAGACTTGGGGTTTTTGGGCCATTCCCACACCTGGAGGAGTGCCGGTGGAGATGATGTCGCCGGGTTGGAGGCTCATAAAGCGGCTCAGGTAGCTGACGATGTGGGCTACCGTGAAAATCATGGTTTTGGTGGTCCCGTTCTGGTATTGGTGACCGTTTACCTTCAGCCACATTTTAAGATTTTGCGGATGGGGGACTTCGTCTTTGGTGACCAGCCAGGGGCCGATGGGGCCGAAGGTGTCGGCGCTTTTGCCTTTGGTCCATTGGCCGGTGCTTTCCAGTTGGTAGGCGCGTTCGGAGAGATCGTTGACCACGCAGTAGCCTGCAACGTGCGCCAGGGCGTCGGCTTCGGAGGTGTATTTGGCATGGCTGCCGATGACGACGCCCAGTTCTACCTCCCAGTCGGTTTTTTTTGAGTGGCGCGGGATGACGACGTTGTCGTTGGGACCACAGATGGCGCTTGTGGCCTTCATAAAAACTACCGGCTCCGCAGGGGCGGGGTTGCCGGTTTCGGCGGCGTGGTCGGAATAGTTCAGGCCGATGCAGATAAATTTGCCCGTTTGGCTCACGCAGGGGCCGATTCGATGAGTGCCCGGAACCAGGGGCAGGCTGTTTGGGTCGATGGCGGCCAGTCGTCCAAGCGAGTGGACGGACAGAGCTTCACCGGCCAGGTCCGGAATCATGGCGCTCAGGTCTCGAAGTTGGTCCGATTTGTCGAGCAGGGCAGGCTTTTCATTGCCCGGTGGTCCGTAGCGAAGCAGTTTCATGTTTTCTCCGATAGTCGTGGTGATGGTGGCAAGAATTTTCCTCCGCGGCTACAGCCGGACTGAGGCGCGGCTTCGTGCCCTCTGGTCGCAGTCTTGGCTTTCTGGGGAGGTCCTGGTCTCCCGGAAGCAAAAAATGGGCCCGGGTTAACACCGGTCGTTCCACAAAAGACGGACGAGATATGCCTGGTA
>Ga0181522_10000388_pt1 | contig 34148 bp, 28 predicted proteins | sample PEATcosm2014_Bin_27_FD_121103 | JGI IMG/M metagenome (GOLD analysis project Ga0181522, IMG submission 121103) | Peatland microbial communities from MTU Mesocosm Facility, Houghton, MI, USA - PEATcosm2014_Bin05_10_metaG | ecosystem: Environmental > Terrestrial > Soil > Wetlands > Peat | place...
AAGTGTCCATCGTCTATTTCCTGAAACGGCTGCATAACTTCGCCTTGAGCTTGGGCTGGATCGCCATCCCGATTGTCGCGCCCTACCTTTGGCCCAAATACGAGGCCAAATCCCGGCGCGGCATCACCCGCGACGAGCAGGAAAGCGTCTTGGCGATTGAGAAGAAAGCCGAGTGGAAACTGTTTCTGGAATTGCTATGGGAAACGGGCGCGGCGCAGAGCGACGCCGCCGCCATGACCGCCGAGGACGTTGACTGGCAGAGCCACACCATCACTTATTTTCGGATGAAAACCGGCTCGCGGGCGCAATTCACCATCAGCAAGGCACTGGAAAAAGTTTTGGGGCAGTTGCCGACCACCGGCGCATTATTCCCGAACCTGTCCCAATTTACGGCCAACGACCGGGCAAGCCGCTTTCGCCGCCGTTGCGAACGGGCGGGCGTTTCGGGCGTGACGCTCCACAGCTACCGTTACGCTTGGGCGGAACGGGCAAAGGTTGTCGGAATGCCGGAACGGTTTGCCCAAGCTGCGCTTGGACATAACAGCAAGGCGATTCACCGCGCCTAGTTTTTATTGCTCCTGCTGTTAATGTGTTGAGCAACCGTCTCAATGGCACTATCGGGAATTTCTTTTCGTGACATTTTCTTGGAAAAATTGCGATTTTATTTAGCAAACAAGGAAAAGCCGAAGCCACATGAAAAATTGTTCATCGCCCAGCTCGCTCTCGTCAGGTCTGTTGGCATCATAATCCGCTGGGGTATGAACGCAATTGAAAACAGCGCGCCCCAACACTTGTTTGATTGCGGCGTCAGACTGTGACCTTTGCTGCTCCGGCTGCCTACACTGGCAAAATCGCAGACTGCCGCCGCCGGAGGGAGCCTGACTCCGCCAATTCCTGCCGTTTCCACTCCGCTACATTGCATCGCCGCCAGCGATCCGCTCCGCTGGCTCGCGCTTTTATTCCGCTGCATTCCACTCTGGAATTATCAGAGACAGGCGGGATGAATCGCACCTGTCACGCCTGATGCGTTCGCAGTCAGTCCCGCCAGTTGCGCCCGCTAAAGCGGAAATGGTTTTGGGAAAAATCATTTGCACGTTTTCAGGTCGTTTTCCGCTCGCGCTCCATCTGCATCGGATTTCAGTTTTCGCCCTCACCAGCCCGTTTCACAGGGGGGCATTTCGTGGTTTCCCTCTGAAGACTACTCCCACGAGCCGCCCCTGCTTCACGGTCTTTTTGGAGGTGAAGGGCGAAAGACCGAAACCGAACAGCAGAACACAAAAAAAAGACCATGAAAACGAATACTCAAAATCAAAAATCGGGACTCAAGAGCCGATCCGAACAGTTGAACACGGGGCGGGACAATGCGAAGCATAACGCGAACCGCGAATTGCCGACGAACATCGTCTTGGAATTTCTGCGGAAGCAGTTGCCGCAGCAATACGAATTGGCGGAGGTTGTCGGAAAATGGATATGGCTGGACTTTACACCGTATCGCCAGCGTTTGGCGGCTAATGCACTTTGGCGTTTAGGATTTCACTGGAATCAGCGGCGTTGTGTGTGGCAGCATCCGTGCGGAGCGTGTGCGCCTTACGCGACGCACCCCAATGACCCGCGCAGCAAATACGGCAGCTACTTTGCGGCGGACGTTTTGCCAGCTTGAAAACGACGCTCGCCATGAAACTACTGTCAGTAGAACTGTCAGTGAAAATGCCAGCGCAAGGGCTGGAAAGTAGTGAAAAATAATGGCGAGTAATGACGAATTTACCTTGATTTTACAATGGTTTTTGCTATTTTATTGAAATCTGAATTAGATATACAGACCGTGTCCATCCGTGGTTAAAATGTCCTTGCCTGATTTAATCGAAATCGTTCCGCTGGACAAACCGGTGCGGGCGGAAATCACCGTGCCCGGCTCGAAGAGCATCACGAACCGCGCTCTCATCCTGGCGGCGCTGGCGGACGGCGAGACGATTTTGAACGGCGCCCTTTGGAGCGAAGACACGCAGATCATGGTCGAGTGCCTGCAGGAACTCGGTTTCATGGTGAACGTCGAGCCCGACCCCAACGAAACCTGCAATCGCACCATCACGGTTTACGGCGACGGCGGACGGGTGCCGCCCGGCGGCACGGCGGAGCAGCCGATGGAATTGTTCGTGGGCAACGCCGGCACGGCGGCGCGGTTTCTGGCGGCGTTTGTGTGTCTGGGCAAGGGCGTTTACCGGTTGCATGGCGTGCCGCGAATGCATGAGCGTCCGCAGGCGGCCTTGTTCAAGGCCTTGCGCGAGTTGGGTTACCGGGTGGAAACAGAGAAGGGGAATGACCGGATGCCGGTCCTGATTCAGGGTGCTGGCTCGAAAGTCGGGGCCAAATGCAAGGTGAGCATCGAGGAAAGCTCGCAGTTTGCCTCGGCGCTTATGCTCTGTGCCAAAACTGGCGGCTGGCATGTCAAGGTCACGGGCGAAAACGCGGAGGAATCGCCGTACGTGGCGATGACTTCAAAACTAATGGACGCGTTTCCTCATCAAGGTGGAAGTTTTCAAATCGAGCCCGATGCGTCCAGTGGAAGTTATTTTTGGGGAGCTGCCTGGCTTTTTGAAAGAGCGGGACTCAGAAATGAAACAATTGTTTACGACTGGCCAAGAACTGAATCGCAATGGCAACTAGATGCTCAATTTAGAATTAATATTGGTTTGGGACTCAACGTTGGAATGAAAAGTGTGATTTCTCGTCTAGACGAGTTGGCCGATAGTATTATGACGGCAATTGTCCTTGCGCCATTTGCCGGTCAGCCTATCAAGTTTATTAACCTTGGTCGCCTTCGCCTTCAAGAAACTGAACGTGTCGTCGCGTTGCGGACCGAATTGACCAGGTGCGGCGCCAAGGTTGTCGAGGAAGGCGATACGCTGACGGTTTATCCGTCGCAACTTCACGGCGCGGAGATTGAGACCTACAATGACCATCGCATGGCGATGTGTTTTGCAATTCTCGGATTGAAAGTGCCGGGCATAAAAATCAAGAATCCCGCGTGCGTGAAGAAGACGTTCCCGAATTTTTTTCAGAAGATGGCTGCGCTGCCGCCGAATGGCCTGGGAGCGATGATTTTGGATGCGAAAGGACGGAAACTGGAGAAAGAGGAATTGTTTGCGGATTGAATCGTGGCTGTGTTCGTGAGAACACGGCAAAATAGATCCGCCGCGCTCTCTCACGAGGCGCGGCCAAGGAAAATGAATTCAAAAAAACAACCGATGGTGATTGCAATTGACGGAACAAGCGCGAGCGGGAAGAGCACGAACGCCAAGCTCGTGGCCAGGGCGCTCGGCTATGTTTACGTGGATACCGGCGCGATGTATCGCACGCTGGCCTGGCATTGTCTGCAGAAGAAGGTCGACGTGGAGAATGCCAGGGCCGTCGCTGCTGCCTGCCGTGGCTGGAAAACGTCGCTGGTGTGCGTGGACGGCCGCGTGCGCCTGCTCGTGGACGGTTATTATCCGGAAAAGGAAATCCGGACGCCCGCGACCGCCGCCGCCGTGCCGCACGTCGCCGCCGTGCCGAAGGTGCGCGAGTGGATGAAGAAAAAACAACGCGAGTGCATCCAGTTCGGCAACCTGGTCATGGAAGGCCGCGACATCGGGACCAACGTGTTTCCGGAAACGGATTACAAATTTTACCTCGACGCACATCTGGATGAGCGTTCACGCCGCCGCGCCGCTGATGGCGTGCAGGAAAATCTCGCGGCCCGCGACCAGCGCGACAGCCAGCGGGCGGTGGCGCCGTTGATGATCGCGCTGGGCGCCAAGGTGATCAACAATTCCACCATGACCTCCGCGGAAACCAGCGGGTTGATTCTCGATGAGATCCGCAGAAGGCTTAAGCAGGAGAGATGAGCAAACCATGCCGCTGTGCGGAATGACTAATTCCTAAATCAAATGACCGAAGATTTCCAACTTCTCAAGTGCTTCCCGACAGATTTGTTGGCGCGCGAAAAGAAAAGCGCCAGGGGGCCGGCGCACTCCAAGACGCTTAGCGTTGTTTTTGATGCGCCGAAATTCGCGGCAGCGTCTTGGACTGCGGTGGTCCTCCACCGCTTTCCATCGTCCACATGAATCCATCCTATCGCCTCGGCTGGCTTGGTTTCCGCGCGATGTACGGGACTTATTTCCACTGGCGTGTCTTCAACCCGGAGCGGGTGCCGCAGACCGGCCCGGTCATTCTGGCCTCCAACCATGCCAGCTTCCTGGACCCGCCGCTGGTTGGTTCGGGATTGCACCGTTCCATCAATTATCTCGCGCGTGAAAGCCTGTTCCGGTTTCCCGGCGTCGGCGCACTGTTGCGCTCGTGGCAGGCGGTGCCGGTGGACCGCGACGGCGGCGGCGCGGCAGGATTGAAAGCCATTCTTGACCGGTTGCTGGCCGGGGGCGGGATCATTTTGTTTCCCGAGGGCACCCGCACGAGCGACGGAGAATTGCAACCGGCGCGTTCCGGCATCGGGCTGGTGGTGATCAAGTCCAATGCGCCGGTGGTGCCGGTGCGGACATTTGGGACGTTCGAGGCCTACGGACGGCACGTTAGATTTCCCCGACCCAAGCGGGTGTCCGTGAAATATGGCCGGCCGATGAATTTTGAAAAATTGCGGGCCGAGGCAAAGGATTGTTCCAAGGTCCGGCTCAAGGAAATTTACCAGGAAATCGCCGACGAAATCATGGTGGCAATTGCGAAACTGGAACCGCGGGAGGATTGAGCGAAATTGTCGGAGCCGGGTCAACGCGGCTTTGACGTGGGTGATGCCACCTTGAACTTGAAATGAGCCTCCTGACGTGGGCTCCTGCCGCCTTAAATTCCCAGATTCGACAGCGTGTTGCTGATGGCGTTGACGATCTGGACGAGCTTGGGATGGGATTTCTCGAAGCCGTCCACCGACGAGCGCAATCCCTGAACCGAATGTTCGAGGGACTGCGGATTTTGATTGGCGCGGGTGGCTTCGTGGGCGGAAAGCTGGGCGAAGCCGGCGATGCTTTCAGCCTGTTCGTCGTGGGTTTTCGCCAGCTTGCCGACCTCGGACTTGAGCGTGCCGAGCAACTGGAGCAGTTCGCGCTTCTGCTCTTCGCTGACCGCCTTCGCGTCGCGGATTTTCGCCTCAATTTCGCCGATGGTTTTCTTGATCATGTTATAAAAGTATTCGTTGCTGATAATTCGGCAAGTGCGTTCACCACCGTCCGACGCGCGGTAAATTGGGCCGGACAAGTTCCCAGATGTTTTCACAGACGACTTCAATGGGCGCTACGCCGTTCACCACGCGCACCCGGTCGGGTTCAGCGGCGGCGATGGCCTCATAGCCCTGGGCCACGCGGGCGAAGAAATGCCGGTCGCCTTCCTCCAGCCGGTCGCGGACAAAGGGCAGGGTGGATTGACGTGACTGCAGGCGTTCGGCGCTGACTTCCGGGGACACGTGCAGCAGAAGAGTCAGGTCCGGCCGCGTGTCGCCCACGGCAAAATCAATCACGCTTTTGACCAGCGCCAGGTCCAGGCCGCGGCCATAACCTTGATAGGCCGTCGTCGAGTCGTAAAAACGGTCGCACACGACAATTTCGCCGACCGACAGCGCGGGGCGGATGGTTTCGCGGACGAGTTGCGCCCGGCTGGCATTCATCAGCAGCAATTCGGCCTCGTAAGTCATGGTCACATTAACCTTGCTGTGCTTGAGCGTGTGGCGGATTTCCTCGCCGATGGGTGTGCCGCCCGGCTCGCGCAACGTGCGGACGCGATGGCCGAGCGCGCGCAGGCGTTGCGCGAGCAGATCGATCTGAGTGGATTTGCCGCACCCTTCCGTGCCTTCAAAGGTGATGAACAGGCTTTTTGCCATTTTTGATTTACGATTTACGATTTACGCGCTGAGCAAAAGATTTAATTTCGTGCTTTCGCGTGTTTTGCAGTTCAAAGTTTCTTTAGTTTTTGGCCCTTGGGTGTGTCTTCAATGACCCAGCCTTTGGCCTTCAATTCGTCGCGGATGGCGTCGCTGCGTTTGAAATCCTTCGCCTGACGCGCCAATTGTCGATCAATGATCAACTGCTTCAATTCTGCTGGCGCTTCAGTTTCCACCATCAAACCGATGCCGAGGACTGAATCTATTTTTTCCCAGGCTGCCAAAGCTGATGCGGCTTCAGCGACCATGATGGCGTTCCCCGCCAAATTACGGTTCATTTTACTTACCCACTTAAAAATAACACCCCACGCTGCTGATATGTTCAAGTCATCGTCCAACGCGGCGGTAAAAGCGTTCACCAAATCTGCATCAGCTACGGCAGCCGTGCCTCCAGCCAGCTCGCGTAATTTACCGACGCATTCATCAATCCGTGCCAGCGACGTACGCGCCCCTTGCAAGCCTTCGAGGGTGAAGTTGAACGTTTCCCGGTAATGCGCGCCCAGGAGGAGGCAGCGGATTTCGCGGCCGGTGAAACCTTTGGCCAGCAGGTCGCGCAGCGTGAAAAAATTGCCGAGCGACTTGCTCATTTTTTTGCCTTCCACGAGCAGGTGCGCGCCGTGCAGCCAGTATTTGACGAACGGTTTGCCGGTGGCGCCTTCGCTTTGGGCGATTTCATCCTCGTGATGCGGAAAGACCAGGTCCTCGCCGCCGAGGTGCAGGTCAAAACTTTCACCGAGCATTTTCATGCTCATGGCCGAACATTCGATGTGCCAGCCGGGCCGGCCGTCGCCGAACGGGCTGGGCCAGAAAACCTCGCCGTCCTCCGGCACGCGCGCCTTCCAGAGCGCAAAATCGGCGACCGATTCCTTGGCGTATTCGTCGCTTTTGACGCGTTCGCCGGCCCGCATTTCGTCGAAATTGAGCTTGAGCAACTGGCCGTAGGTGCACCCGCAGCCGCGGTATTTCTCGATGCCGAAATAGACCGAGCCGTCGGCGGCCCGGTAGGCGATGCCGCGGGCAACAAGTTTCTCGATAAGCGAAATGATTTCGGGAATGTGTTCCGTGGCGTGCGGCGTGTGGTGCGGCAAAAGGCAATTCAACGTTTTCAGGTCCTCGAAAAACGCGGTTTCGTACTGGCCGGTGAATTCGCGGAGCGAGGTTTTGGTTTCCCGGACTCGCTTGATGATTTTGTCCTCCACATCGGTGATGTTCATCACGTGGGTGACGATGTGGCCCTTGAATTCTAGGGTGCGGCGGACGAGGTCGGCAAAAACGAAGGTGCGCCAGTTGCCGATGTGGGCGAAATCGTAGACGGTGGGTCCGCAGCAATACAGGCCGGCTTTTTTTCCGGCGGGATCCAGCGGCACGAAATCCTGGATCGAGCGGGACAGGGTGTTGAACAGTTTCAGGGCCATTTGCGTTGCGCCGCAAAGTTAAGGTGTGTCGCGCGAAAGAAAAGCGGAAAGTCAGGAGGCGGGGGATGAAAAGCGGTGGACACCGCCGGCTTGCAATCCTAGGATTCGCCGCGTGTATTCCCACTGGATGCGGGCTTGAACAAAAGAGCCAGGTCATATGGAAATCAAAATTGTTTGCGGCTGCGGTCAGAAATACATATTCAGCGTTGACCCGGAAAACGGACAAATGCCGGCTGCGGTCAATTGTCCGGCCTGCGGGGCGGACGGGACCAAGGAAGCCAATGACATACTGGCCCAGATTTTTCCCGAGTCACCGGTTGAACCAGTGGTGGAATCGACTGAGCCTCCTCCCGCGGCTGAGGCGGACGGTCCCGTTCGAATCGATCCGCCTATCCGGCTGGCTGCGGCGGCCATCGCACCGCCGCCCATTTCCGCCCCGAGGGTGATCGCCGCGCCAAAGCCAGCGTCTTCCAAGCCCAAGCTGGCCTGGTATGAACATGTCTGGACCGCCCTGCCGCTCTGCCTGGTTCTTTTTGGCGGCGCGATCGGCGGCGCGATCGGTGGCGCCACGTGGGTCGTGAACCGTGCGGTATTTCAAAAGGTGGGGCAGCCGGTTTTGCGGTACTTGTTGACGGGTTTGATTTCGGCCGCGGCGGTGGTAGCCTGGCTGATCCTGGCCTCACTTCTCGTCGGATTGCTTCATAAACGATGACGCCGGTCCGGCCGGGGAAATTATTCCGGGCCAGTCGGCCGGCTGGCGTTTGGCGTTTTCGGCTGCAGCCGTCGGCGTCTTTCCACGAACAGAAAGAAAACGCCGGGGCCGAAGCAGAGCAGCATGATGGAAATACCGGAGACGATGCCCCAGAACGTGCCCAGCGGGGCGCAGCAATCCCCGCGGCGTCGGACGATGATGTGGCTGGGCACGGCGACGAGGAGTTCGAGAATGCTGCCGCGCAGGAGCCAGCGGGTGACGCGTTTGAGCAGCGAGTCCGGATCGTCGGATCTGGCGAAGCTGCGAAAGATGACGGCCCAGATGATCCAGAAAGCCAGCCCGGTGATTACCGCCCCCAATTCGGTGGAGGAATCGGTGGGCGAAACCTGATTAGGCTTGAAGGGCAGGAAGTAGCCGAAAAAATTAACTCCGTCTTCCATGAAGCAGAGACAAAGAATCGAGAGCAGCCCGGCGAAACTGAGGTTTGCCAGAAAGAAGGCGGTGAGGAAGACCGGGGTTTTGAGCGGCCGGCGTGCGGGCAGCCGGCGTTCGGCGATATTGATGGGCAGCAGGAGCAGGAGCGCCTGGCCGGCGACAAGCACGGCCAGCCAAAGCCAATAGCCCCAACACCCATATATTTTCAGCGCTTCCTGCAAACTGACGCCTTTTTGCGACCAACCGTTGAAAGCAACCCAGGCGACCGGAAGGGTCAGCACGAGCAGTGCGGCGGCGTAAAGCAGGACGGTGAGGACAGCCCAGCGTTTCATGGCTGGCTGAATTCAGCCATGAGAGCCACCCACGCGCCAGCGAAATCGGTGCGTGGGTTATCCGTGAATTCGGTTTTAGCCGCTTGCAAAACGGCCTTCCCACAAGCAAACTTTCCAAAACGAGAATCAAAACCGATATCGAAGAAAGGAGCACATGAGCAAAGAGGCAAAACTGGAACTGGACGGAAAAACATTTACGCTGCCGACGTTTGAAGGCACCGAAGGCGAAAAAGCGGTGGATGTCTCATCCCTGCGCGCGACCACAAATTATATCACGCTGGACGATGGCTACGGCAACACGGGGTCCTGCATCAGCAAGGTTACTTTCATCGACGGTGACAAAGGGATCCTGCGCTATCGTGGCATTCCCATCGAGGAGCTGGCGGAGAAATCCAACTTCATCGAGACGGCGTATCTCATCATTTACGGCGACCTGCCAAACCGCACCCAATTGAAACGTTTCTCGGATTTGTTCACCGAGAACCAGTTTTTGCACGAGGACATGAAGTTTCACTTTGAGGGTTTCCCGACGGGGGCCCACCCCATGGCGATTCTCTCGGCGATGATCAATGCGGCGAGCTGCTATGACGAGAATTTGATGCACTGGAAATGGGGCGAAACCAAGGATTTTGACGTTTACGTGGCGCGGCTGCTTTCCCAGGTCCGAACGATTGCGGCGTATTCGTATCGGAAGTCGCTGGGCCTGCCGCTGATTTACCCGAAGAAGGCCTACAAATACACGGCGAACTTCCTGCACATGCTGTTCTCGACGCCGTACGAGGATTTTGAATTGAAGCCGGAAGTGGTGAAGGCGCTGGACCTGATTTTCCTGCTGCACGCGGATCACGAGCAGAATTGCTCCACGTCCACGGTGCGCATGGTGGCGTCGAGCCAGGCCAACCTGTTTGCCAGTTGCTCGGCCGGGGTGTGCGCGCTGTGGGGTCCGTTGCACGGCGGCGCGAACCAGGCGGTCATCGAGATGCTCCAGCAGATTCACAAGGAAGGCGACGACGGTTCGAAGTTCATCACCGCGGCGAAGGACAAAAACAGCGGCCGGAAGCTCATGGGCTTCGGCCATCGCGTTTATAAAAATTACGACCCGCGCGCCAAGATCATCAAGAAAGCCTGTGACGAGGTGTTGTCCAAATTGCACATCACTGACCCGTTGCTGGACATCGCCAAAAAACTGGAGGCGGCGGCCCTCAAGGATCCGTATTTCATCGAGCGGAAGCTGTATCCGAACGTGGATTTTTACAGCGGCATCATCATGCGCGCGCTGGGGATTCCGGTGGAAATGTTCACCGTGATTTTTGCGATCGGCCGGATGCCCGGCTGGATAGCGAATTACAAGGAAATCATGGAAGAGCCGAAAAGCCGCATTTACCGGCCGCGGCAGATTTACATCGGGCGCACGGTCAACCCCTACGTGCCGCTGGCGGAGCGCAAATAAATGCGCAGTAAATGGACAATGTATTTCCCGGTTTTGGTTTCAAAATCGGAAAGGTTTCCGGCTGCATGGGGCATAATTCCTGCTCATTTCAGCCAAATCTGATGAAGAAAATCCTGGTCATAGATGATGAGGAATGGTTGCGGGAAATGATCCACCTGGCGCTGAAACAGAAGGGCTTCGAGGTAATTGAGGCCATCAACGGCGCGGACGGGATCGAAAAGGCCCGCAAGGAACTGCCCGACCTCATCCTGTGCGACGTGAACATGGAAAAGGTGGACGGCTACCTGACCCTGTCCTCGTTGCGCACGGAAGCGCCCACGGCCTCCATCCCGTTCATCCTGATGACCGGCCTGGCGGACAACGCGGGCATGCGCCACGGCATGGAACTGGGTGCCGACGATTATTTGCCGAAGCCGTTCACCACCGACGCACTTTACGCGGCGGTGGACGCGCGCCTGAAAAAGGCCCAGACCGTGCGCGACGAAGCCGAGCGCAAGCTCGCCCACCTCCGCGACAACATCAGTCTGATGCTGCCGCATGAATTGCGCACGCCGCTCAACGGCATCCTCGCCTACGGCGAAATCCTGGCCGCCGACGCCACCAAGCTCAAACCGGCGGAAATCGCCGAGATGGGCCACGTCGTTCACCAGTCCGGCAAACGCCTGGAGCGGCTCATCGAAAACTTTTTGATTTACGCGCAACTGGAGCTGATTGCCGCCGACCCGAAAAACGTCAACGCCCTGCGCATCGGCCGGACGGAACAGCCGGCGGCGTTGATTGAGAAACACGCCGTCGCGCAGGCAGCGCACATGGACCGTTCCGCGGATTTGTCCCTGGAGCTGGCCGACATCCCGGTGCCGATGGCCGAGGAATATCTCAGCAAAATCGTGGATGAGCTGGCGCAAAACGCCTTCAAGTTTTCCGATCCCGGGACCTCCGTGCGTCTGACCTTGGCCGAGGCGTTCAACGCCATCACGCTGACGATCAGCGACCAGGGCCGCGGGTTTTCCACCGAGCAAATCACCCGGGTTGGCGCCTACATGCAATTCGACCGCAAGATGCAGGAGCAGCAAGGGTTGGGGCTGGGTCTTGCCATCACCAAGCGGCTGGTCGCGTTGCACGGCGGCACGCTGTCCATTGTGAGTGAACCGAGCACGGGCGCCGTCATCGCGGCCAAATTTCCCAAGATGAAGGCCGAAGCGGCCGCGTAACGGCAGGGAAGAACTTCAAAGCGGCAGCCGTCCGTAAAGCAAAACCAGTCCGCGTCCGGCCAGTTCGGCCACCAGAAACACCAGCGCGATTCCCACCACCGGCGCAAAATCCACCTTGCCCACCTGCAGCGGCAGCGCGCGCAACGGCGACAGCAGGGTTTGCGCCTCGGCATTCACGTAAGCCCAAAACGAATGTTTGCCGAAATAGATGTAACTGTTCAACAGATGCAGGGTGAGCAGCGCGCCGATCAAATATTTCCAGATCAGATAACTGCCCAGGGCGATGATCAGCGACTCTTCGATGCGATGCGCCGGCGAAACGGGCTCGGGAATGACCTGCAGTGAGGCCAGCAGCCAGCTGACCAGCCACCAAAAAACGGCCGTGGCGACGAGCGGCAGAAGGAATTTCGCCCAGCGGGGCCAGCGATCCATTCCGCCGAGGGGCATTCGCACCAGGCGATGAAACGGTTCCGGCCCGGCCAGGATGGAAAGCAGCAGCAGGCAGATATAAAACACCCCGAGCATCAGCCCAAAGCTGAGGCACGAAAACAAAGTCATGCGGAGGAACGAGTCACTTTTGAAGGCGGGCACAACCACGCCCAGATTCAGGGTGCCAGCCCAAACCGGCTTGGCCGCCGAACCAATCTGCCAGTAAATCCCCGCCCGCAACAACAACAACCCGGCCAACGCCACCAGCAGATGCCAGCGGCGCAATCGCTGCGGCTCGGCCCGTCGAAGAGTGCCAATCAACGTCGCGGGCGCCCGTTTGCCGAGCGGATCAAAGCGGACCGAACGCCAGCTAAGCCACAGCAGCAAGCCCGCGAGGTTCAAAATGAAGTCGATCAGGGCCATAAGACGTGATTCGTGAAACGTGATACGTGATGCCTGACGGATGCGCAATGCCGAATCACGCTTTACGCTTCACGCCTCACGTCTCACATCATCTTCAACAGCGTGTCCGCCATTTCCGACGGGGTGGCGGCGACGCCGATGCCCGCGGCCTTGAACGCCGCGATTTTGGCCTCGGCGGTTCCCTTGCCGCCGCTGATGATCGCGCCGGCGTGGCCCATGCGCCGTCCGGGCGGCGCGGTGGTGCCCGCGATGAATCCCGCCACCGGCTTTTTGCAGTTCAGTTTGATCCATTCCGCAGCTTCTTCCTCGGCGCTGCCGCCGATTTCGCCGATCATGATGATGCCGTGCGTGTCCGGATCGGCGTTGAAAAGTTTGATCACGTCCAGGTGCGATGTGCCGTTTACGGGGTCGCCGCCGATGCCGACGCACGTGCTCTGGCCGGCGCCGCGGGTGGTGAGTTGCCAGACGGCTTCATAGGTGAGCGTGCCGCTGCGGGAGACGACGCCAATGTGCCCTTTTTTGTGAATGTATCCGGGCGCGATGCCAATGCGGCACCCGCCGTGGGAATCTTTTCCTTCGCCGGGCGTGACGATGCCGGGGCAATTGGGCCCGATGAGCCGGGTGGACCGGCCTTCCAACGCGCGCTTCACGCGAATCATGTCGCGTACGGGAATGCCTTCGGTGATGGCCACCACGAGCTCGAGCCCGGCGTCCGCGCCCTCGAGAATCGCGTCTGCAGCGAAGGGTGGGGGAACAAAAACGGCAGAGGCCGTCGCGCCGGTCTGTTTCATGGCGTCGGCGACCGTGTCGAAAATGGGTACTTTTCTCCCACCGTGCTCAAAGACCTGCCCGCCTTTGCCGGGGGTGACGCCGGCGACAACCTGCGAACCGTAATCGATGGAGAGTTGTGCGTGGCGCGCGCCGAAGCTGCCGGTGATGCCCTGGACAAGGATCTTGGTGTTGGGTTTGACGAGAATGGACATGGATTTACAATTTCAGATTTCAGATTTACGATGCATGTTTGAATCAGCGGCCCGGTTTGCGTTTGTGAATCAAGATTTTGTTCCCATCGGGATCGGACACAATCGCGAACCGGCAAACCGGCGTATCCATGGCCTCCATGGCCAGCGTGACACCTTTGGCTTTCAACCGCGAAACTTCCGCGTCGAGGTCGTCTACCTCGAAAGCGATGCAGGTGCCATCCGGCGACGGTTTCCAGGCGTCGCCGTAACAACCGATGCCCAGCGTGCCGGTGCCGACGTCGTATTCCACCCACATGCCACCGGCGGATTCCAGGGTGGGTTTCAATCCCAGCACCCCTTCGTAAAAAGCCCGGGCGCGCTTGATGTCGGTGACCGGTATGCCGGTGAATGCGATTTCAGTGATCAAGCTTTGGCCTCCATTTTGCGTTTGTCGTTTTGCCATTCCAGAGCAGCTTTCTCCGGGGCAAAGCCCGGCACGCGCTTCAATAGTTTTGCCGCCGACCGTTGCAGGCGATGCCGCAAACCGCGGTGGCCGGAAATCCGGTTCGTGGCCGCGCGGGTCATTTGTTCGCGCAGGGCATCGCGCCTGAGCTTCGATTGCTCGTGTTGTTGGGCCAGTTCAATCATTTGTTTCTGCAATTCCACCAGCCGACGATATGGCTCCAGGTCTTCGGCGACCATTTTCAACCCCGGATTATCGTTCCTGCCCCGAGTCATGTGCCTTGGTGCGTCTGAGATTCTATTTTCCCACGGCCTTCACCACTTTCTGCGCCGCGTCGGCCATGGAATCGCCCGTGATGAGCGTGAGGCCGGATTCCGCCAGCGTTTTCTTGCCGGCGACCACGTTGTTGCCTTCCAACCGGACCACCAGCGGCAGTTTCAAACCGGTTTCCTTCACCGCGGCGACAATGCCGGTGGCGATGACGTTGCAATCCATGATGCCGCCGAAAATGTTCACCAGGATGCCTTTTACGTTCGGGTCCTGCAGGATGATTTTGAACGCGGCCGCGACCTGTTCCTTGCTGGCCCCGCCGCCCACGTCGAGAAAATTGGCAGGCATGCCGCCGAAATGCTGGATGATGTCCATTGTGGCCATGGCGAGGCCGGCGCCGTTGACGAGGCAGGCAATGTTGCCGTCGAGCTTGATGTAATTCAGGTTGAACTTGCTGGCCTCGATTTCCAGCGGCGCTTCCTCATTGAGGTCGCGCATTTCCTGGATGTCCTTGTGGCGGTAAAGCGCGTTGTCATCCAGCGAAATCTTGGCGTCCAACGCCACGACGGTTTCCTTGCCATCGGGCAGCTCCACGACGCACATGGGGTTGATTTCAACGAGCGACGCGTCGCATTCCCACCAGGTCGTGAAGACCCCGGCGACGAATTTGGCGGCGGTGTTGAACAAATCACCCTTGAGCCCGAGCGCGGCGGCAATCTTGCGCGCCTGATACGGCATGATGCCGGTGGCGGGATCAATCCATTCCTTGAAAATCTTCTCTGGTGTTTTGGCCGCGACCTCCTCGATGTCCATGCCGCCTTCGGTGCTGGCCATGATGAGCGGGCGGCCCGTGGCGCGGTCCAGCAGCACGGCGAGATAAAATTCCTTTTTGATTTTCGCGCCGCTGGCGATGAGCAGCGTCTGCACGCGGCGGCCTTCCGTGCCGGTCTGTTTGGTGACGAGCACCTGGCCGAGCATTTGCCCGGCAAAGGAAACCGCTTCGTCCACCGAGGCCGCCACCTTCACGCCGCCCTGGAAACCGGACTTGAACGTGCCCTTCCCGCGCCCGCCGGCATGGATCTGCGATTTGACGACGACGCGCGCACTGCCGCTGGCGGTGATTTTTTCCGCCGCTGCGCGGGCTTCCCCGGCCGATTTCGCGGGGATTTCGAGCGGCACGGCGACGCCGTATTTGGCGAGCAACTGTTTGGCCTGATATTCGTGGATGTTCATTTCAAAATTTAACCCGGCGCATTAAAAACGATTGCGCCTGAAAATCAAACTTTTAACGCAGGCAAAGTGGCTGCGGGCGGCGGGTTGAGGGCTTGGGCTTGAGGTTCGAGGAGTCACCCGCGGAACCCCGCCGACGCGCACGGGAAATATTGCTGAGGGTTACTGCTTCAAGTTTTTTGCCACTACGGGTTTTACCCCATATCCCTTCAATTCAATCAGCGGTAATATGCCCCTGTCTCAAACAAAAATAACCGCCGGTTAACTACCCAGGTTAAGCCTCCCGGCGGTTTTGATTGTTTGGCGCTGCCATCAACTCTTCGGCGCCAGCCAAATTTAAGACACTGCTTGTTGAAGAGTAGGGTTGATGCAATTCATGAGATATGCTAAAATAACAATCGCCGTACCTTTGATACCGAAGGAGATCAGGCCTGTTGACTTTATTTTGTCATCATCCAGCGTTCAGCGGCCAGGGATGCCCGGTTCGTATGAATCGCCGCGCATTCACGTTGATTGAGCTGCTGGTCGTCATCGCCATCATCGCGATTCTCGCGGCTTTGTTGCTGCCGGCCTTGGGCCGCGCCCAACAACGCGCGCAACGCGTCACGTGCCTGGCCAACCTCGAACAAATCGGCGTGGCTTTTGACCTGTATTTGAACGATCACGAAGATCGTTTTGCCGACCGGCGCGATTTGAAAGCCAGCCTGCCGGGCGGTTATCATCCCTGGACCAGCTGGCCTCCTTCCGACCCGCGCGGCGGCTGGGCGGCATTGGTGTTGCAGGACCAAGGCGCAAGCCCTTCCGTCTGGTCCTGTCCGGCGGCCGTGCTTTCACCGGTGGGAAATGTCGTCCAATCCGTTCAATCCTTTTCCACAGACACCAATGTTCCGTCGTGCCGCTACTGGCTCTGGCGCTTCGACCGCACCAACGATTTGAGCGATCCAACCATGCTGGAAGATTTTTGGACCAAAACCGAATCCCAGGCCGTGGCGGACCTTCAGGCGTCGTATGATCCCACGGTCGGGCTGATCAGCGGACCAAGCGACGTGGAGTTGGTGGTTGATTCCTATTTTCCGAACACCACTCCGACCGTAGACGCCGCCTTGAAAGGCAGAACCATTCATCCCGGCGGGCGCAACCGGGTGTTTCTGGATGGTCATGCGCTATTCATCAAGGACTCCCGGATCCCGTCTCCCTGATTCCGCTCCGGCCCAAGCCAGCGCGGCGGGATGCGGCCCAATCAATCACGGCTTTGTGCGTTGCGCGGCAACTTGCGCGGGAATGACCTGCCCGGCGGCGGGGGCGAAATTGTTGCGGAGATAGTTGATCACGCTGGCGAGATCGTCGTCGCTCAGGAAGGCAAACGGCGGCATGACATTGGAAAACTTCGCCCGGTCGGGGGGCAGCGCCGCGGCGGGGCCGCGCAACAGCACCTCGATGAGCCGGGTGGAGTCGCCGGCAACCACCGCGCTGCCGGCCAGGGCGGGTTGCATGTTGGGCACACCGCTGCCGTTGGGCATGTGACAGGCGGCGCAGACCTGCCGGTAGATTTTTCCGCCGGGCGTATCGGCGCCGATGGGAGGGGTAGTCTGCTCCGGGGCAAGAACGGATTTGCCGCCGGCGACCGGGGAGGTTTCCCCGGTATAAATGATGCGCCAGATGCGGCCCTTCTCCGTGTCGGTGACATAGAGCGAACCATCCGGACCGACCGCGACGCCGCAGGGACGGAAGCGTGCATCGCTCGTATTGACAAAATAATCCAGCCCGGCAAAGCCGTCGGCAAACGTCTCGTATTTTCCGGTCGGCATCCCGGTTTCGTCAAAGGGAATAAAGACCACCTTGTAACCCGCCTGCGGGCGGGGCGCGCGGTTCCACGAGCCGTGAAAGGCGAGGAACATGCCGCCGCGATATTTTTCGGGAAATTGCGTGCCCGTGTAGAGGGCCATTTGCAGCGGCGCCCAGTGCGCCGGAAACGCAATGACGGGTTTGTCATAGGCGGGGTTGTCGTCGCGCTTGTGATTGTCGCCGCCGAACTCGGGCGCGACCATGCGCGCATTCTTGATTGGATCCCAGTAGGTATAGGGCCAGCCGAGGTTGATGCCTTCGCGCAGGACGTGCATTTCCTCGGCCACGCGCTCGGCGTTGTCGAGCGCATCGTAGTGATCCGGATCAATGTCATTCAGGCCGTCGCGCCCCATCATCACCATGAAAAAATTCGTCGAAACCGGATTCCACGCCAGGGCGAGCGAATGGCGATGGCCGGTGGAGAAATGCAAGCCGTCGGCCTGCGTCTGGTTGGTCTGGCTGGCGTCGAACCGCCAGAAACCGCCGTGGGTTTTCAGAAATTCCGTCGCGTCCTTGCCCTTCGCGCCGCGCTGCCGATCCCCATCGCTATAAACATTGTAAGGTGAACCGACCTCGACCAGCAGCCGGCCCTGGTCGTCGAACGCGAAGCACTTGGCGTCGTGCTGCATTCCTGCGGGCAGGCCGGAGACGATCGTTTCCGGTTCGCCCGAAGGGACAAGTTCACCGGGCGTATATTTATACCGGTAAACTCCGGTCCGGGTGGAGTAATAGAGCCAGCCGTCATGGATCGCGACGCAGGTGCCGGGACCGGAGCTGAAGTTTTGGATCACATCGGCCCGGCCGTCGCCGTTGGTGTCGCGCAACGCGTAGATGCCGTCGAAATAGGATTTGACGTAGATGTCGCCGTTGGTGGCGATGGTCAGGAAACGGAGCCGGTCCTTGTTTTTGCCGACTTGGCGGCGAGCGGTCAGATTGTCAGCCACCACCAGGGCGCGGAAACCGGGCGGCAGGGTGATGCCCCCGTTGTCGGGATCAGGCACCGGCAGCGCGGCTCGCATCGGCCAGACAAACCACAGCGCGGAAAAGATCAAAACCAAGAAACGATTTGGGTTCATCGTTCGATTATAAACACGTTTGAAAACATTCATAACCAGGGCCTCCAAATGAAGAGGCTACGGGCTAATCAAAGCAAGCCGGCACGGCATTATCAAGAATTATGGGAAATATTACCACCCCGTACCGGCTGCGCGTCCGGCGCTTTGATTCCCCCGTTCGTCATTGCCCATCACGGGGCTTGCAGGCGATAAAAGCGGGCAACGTTCGTCGCGGCGGGTAACGTTACGGACCATTGATTGTCCGACGCGGACGGCTGGTTGGAAACGGTATTCCAGAGGGCCGGCGGGGTCAGGTTTGTGGCCATATAAAGCTGATAATAGGCCGCATCCGGCGAAGCCATCAGCGTCATGCTGCCGGCCCCGGGGTTGGTGATGGCGAGCGTGGGGCGGGATCCCACGCCGGCATTCCACGCCAGGCTGCCGTATTCGTAAGCGCCCAGATCGGGTGCGTTACCAATATAACCATCGGTGAAACCGGGAATGACCACACCGGCATTGATGGCGGGTGCGCCGGGTATCAGGCGGAAATCCTCATTCGTCCAGTTCACGAGTTGCGTCTGCGGTGTTGTGGCGAGAAAGAGATTGTTCGATGCCGAATAAGTGTAGACATCGGAAGTCCAGAACCCCGGGTCCGGATTGTCCCCGGGCCATGAATCATATGGGTGTGTACCCACGTTGTCGCAATTAAAGAGCGTGTTGTTGTAAAGGAGATGGTTGGTGGCGGGACCATTGACAAGGATGCCGTCGAAATTGCGGCAATTCCAGATCACATTGTGGTCCACGACGAAATTCCGGCACCAGTTATCAAGGTAAATTCCGGCGCAATAAGGATTGTTGGTCGAGGTGTTGTCATGCACCCAGTTGAAGGCGATGCGCGTTCCCCCGCCATTAATGCCCCACTGGTAAGTCACGCCGAGGTCCTTGCATAGCAGTCCCGGGAAGGAAAGATCGTTGAAGCGGATGTCGGACCCGGCGCCCTCGGGCCGGACAATGTCACGGCCCGAATTGTAAGCAGTGTTGAAGGTGACGATTTCATTGCTTCCGTGGAGGGCGATGCAGCACGCGTAGGTGCCGGAGTAATCGGTGTTGTAAATGAGATTGCGGCTGATGACATTGCTGCTGCCGCTGCTGTATATGCCGGACCCGGCGGTGTTGAACAGCGTGCAGCCGCGCACAATGTTTTTGTTGCCGGCGATCAACACCCCGGCGCCCTGGTCGGTGTTGTCGTTTTCATAGTATCCCTGGCTGATGATCATGTAGTGGCTGAGGAACTGTCCCTGGCAGTTCTGCAGGACATTGCCGTCGCCCTTGAGCCTGGCCGCCCCGGCCCACAGGTTCAGTCCGCTCACAGTGACGTAACTCCGGCCGTTCAGGTCCACACACCAGTTGCGGTGCTTCATCTCAACCGTGTGGGTGGAGGGATCGCCGCCGCCGCCGATCCTCAGGTAAAGGGTGTTGCCGCCGGTGTTGGTCTGCAAATGCCATTCATTGTCGGCGTCCAGCAAACTGAAATTCCCCCAAAGAAATCCGCGGCCGCTGCCCGTGAACCACCAGTTGGGTGTCTCCGTCGCAGGATCCACCGAGATGGTGCTGCCGGTGGAACTGAGGACGCGGGCGCTTTGCCACGCCCAGGAGTAGCCCACCCCGCCCAGGAACCACGCGCCCGCCCAGTAGTTGTCCGGCTTGCCGCTCCAGGCTGCGCTGGTGATGACATTGGAGTTCACGCTGTCGATCACCACGCCGACCAGGGCGGGATGCAACACGTCGCCGCTGCCGTAGTCCGGATACAGCGCCTGATGCATCATCACGCCGTCCACAAACACTTGATTGTAACCTTGTCCCAGATCCCAGTTGACCGTGGCCTGATAAATGCCGTTGGACAGAAGCGTCCAGCCGGTCACGGCATCCGCTCCATCGAGCGTGACGACCTCGTTCGAATAGGCTGCGAACGCGACGGTCGCACCATGTATGCTTCCGCTATTTGACGGGGCGAGGGTCTCATGATAAACGCCGGCGCGAATGTAACACGTATCGCCGGTCAGCATATTTGTGGCCGCACGCTGGATGGTTTGAAACGGGGCGGCGAGGCTGGTGCCCGGATTGGTGTTCGAGCCGTTGGTGGCGACGAAGTACGTTGCTGCGTCCGCAGACAACAGGCTGAGACTGAATGCCATCAACAGCGTGAGCCACTGGCTTGCGCCGGAACCGCAAAAAAGCGAGAACATCAGATTAAATTTTCGCCCTTCATTTGCGTTTGTTCAAGGCAAATCGCACCAGATTTGAGCCGTGATTTCCATGCAGGGATTGGCCCTGTCACGCCCAGCCGAACACAAAAGAAGGGAGTTAAAAGCCAAATTGCGGGGAGACTGAATTCTTTGGTCGCGTCGAGACTGAAGCAGGCATAACCTGCGTGGAGTTGAAATGAAGACGGTGAGAATTTGCGAATCCTGCCAGGCAGAGCTTCCGATTGATTCGAAGCAGAATTTATGTCCAAAATGCCTTCAGGTGGCCGCGACAATCCAAGCTTCGCCACACCAGGCCGGTGGTTTTACATCACCCCACCCGGACGCGCTCCGAAGCCTGTTCCCGCAGCTCGAAATCACGGAACTGCTGGGTCACGGCGGCATGGGCGCGGTTTACAAGGCACGCCAGCGCGGCCTGAACCGTTTCGTGGCCCTCAAAATTCTCCCGCCCCAGATTTCCCGCGTGCCCGGCTTTGCCGAGCGGTTCGCCCGCGAAGCCCAGGCCCTGGCCCGGCTCAGCCATCCCAACATCGTCACCGTCATCGACCTCGGACAATCCGGTTCGCTGTATTATTTCCTCATGGAATTCGTGGACGGGTTGAATCTCCGGCAGATGCTGCAATCCCGCCCGTTGGCGCCGCGCGACGCGGTGGGGCTGATGCCGCAGATTTGTGACGCGCTTGAATATGCCCATGGCGAAGGCGTCATTCACCGGGACCTCAAGCCGGAGAACATCCTCCTGGACGGCAAGGGCCGGGTGAAAATCGCCGATTTCGGGCTCTCCAAGCTGGTGGGGCCGGCCGCGCCCGAAGTCCCGTTGACGCAGTCCAGCCAGGTCATGGGAACGCTGCATTACATCGCCCCGGAACAATTTGAGAAAGGGCAGCCGGTGGACCATCGCGCCGACATCTATGCCCTGGGGGTTGTGCTTTATGAAATGCTCACCGGCGAATTGCCGCTCGGCCATTTTGAACTGCCTTCAACGAGAGCGGCTGTGGATTCACGACTCGACGAAGTGGTCCTCCACGCGCTTGAAAAAAATCCCCTGCGTCGTTACCAACAAGTCAGTGAACTAAGACTGCAGTTGGAAGCGATCGCCGGAGTTACTTCGAAACTGTCGCCGGAAGCAAGCCGCAAACTCAGTTACGAATATCGCTCCAAGGCTACACTGTTCGGCCTGCCGCTGCTGCATATGGCCATCGGGGTGAACCCGGCCACGGGCCGCCAGCGGCGGGCGAAGGGGATCATCGCGCTGGGCAGCGCGCCGTGGGGGGTGATTGCCTTTGGCGATTTTGCGGTGGGGGTGGTGGCTTGTGGAATTGTCAGCTGTGGCGTCGTTTCCATCTCGGTGGTGTCGGCAGGGGTGGTCGCGCTGGGCAGCGCGGCGGTGGGGTTATGGTTTGCTGTGGGAGGAGTGGCCGTGGCTCCGGTGGCCATGGGCGGCGCGGCGTTCGGTTATTACGCCAGCGGCGCGGTCGCAGCAGGGATGCATGCCATCAGTTCGGGGAGCGTTACTGATCCGCTGGCCGGCAAATTCTTTGGCCCCTGGTCGGAGAAATTCATGCGGCGGGTATTCCTCGGGTCATTCATCTGCATGCCCCTGTTTATGGTGCTGGGGATGGCTCCGTTGCTGATGAAGAAGATTTCCGAACGCCATTCAAAAAGGATGATCACCAAAGCCGGCGATGACGCCTGACGGATAAAGGCAGCCTGCAAAAATTCATGGGCGTAGGCGTGCAGTGCGCAGTGAGAGAATAGGCAAAACTCGTGCGTCAAGACCCGGTTGCTTCAATTGCCTGGATACCGCCGCCAATCTTTGAAACGGACCTGGCTGGGTCGGTATTGAGGTCGCCAGGCCGGTACTGGGTTAGTCGTCGGAATTTTTCAGTGCCGGAACACGACACAAACGGCGCCCTAAACGGCCCAACCCCTTGCAAAGGCTGCAGTCCTGGTTTGATACCTGGTTGTTAATCAGGTAATTTGAAAGCATGGCCTGTAGCGCGCATCCGATAGGATCCCGAATCATCGTCGTTGCAATGATTGCCGTACTGGCGGCCATCAGCTTTGGTGCGTCGGCGCTGGCTCAGACGGTTTATGTGGTTGACCGGTTTGATCCAACGGGGACCGGCACGAACAACTATGCCGGCGGACAGATCACCAATGTCTGGGGCAATTGGTTCGGCGGCGCGTTTCAATCTTTGGTTTGGGATTCCGCCAGCGACGCCAGCAATAATGCCAGTTCGGGTTCGATGAAAATCACCGCCAACTTCACCGGCGGAAATAATCAATTCGAGGTTTATGATTTCAATGGCATTTACCCGCCGGTGAATGGGATGCAATACACGAATTTTCAATGTGATGTCCGCTTTGATCCCAGCTCCGCCACGGTGACGAACGGCGGCGTGGCCATTTTTGGCCACCTGGAATTCGGCACCCCAAACGGCAACAGTCAGGATTATTTTGGCGGGATCGATGTTTCCGCCAGCAATCCCAACTGGGTGCACGTCAGCCTTCCCCTCAATGCGGTGAGCGATCCGAATTTGCAGAACATCTACAACGTTCTCATCCACATTTATGGGCCCTATTACAGTCCCGGGTTGAGCGGCAATTCGATCCTCTGGGTGGATAACATCAAGTTTGTCGGCGCCAATCCCGTCACCACCAACTGCGTGGTGAACTGGAACGATGTGCATCAGAGAATTGACGGCTTCGGGGCTTCCTCGGCGTGGGACGGCACTTATACCCCCGCCCAGGCTGACCTGTTTTTTTCGACCAACACCGGCATTGGTCTTTCCCTGTTGCGCAGCCGCATTGCTCCCGGCGGCACCACGGCGGAAATCAGCGACATGCAGATGGCCCAGGCGCGCGGTGCCAGGGTGTGGAGTTCGCCATGGAGTCCGCCGGCATCATTCAAAAGCAACAACAGCACAACCAATGGCGGCAACTTCCTCTCGGCCAGCAATCAGGCTTACGCCAGTCAGCTCGCCGGATATGTGGCCAGCCTGAAGAACCTGTACGGCGTCAACCTCTACGCCATCTCCGTTCAAAACGAACCCGACGTTTCAGCCAGTTACGAATCCTGCCTCTGGACCCCGCAGCAAATTCATGATTTTGCCACCAATCTTTACAGTGCGCTGCTGGCCAGCAATGTGGCGGCCACCAAAATCATTCTGGCGGAAGACGAGAACTGGCAGACCAATTATTACTATGCCGCCATGAACGACCCGGCGGTGGCCACCAACGTGGGCATCATCGCTTGCCACAATTATGATGGCAGCCCGCCGGGCGGAATCCCGGCAGCGCTCCCCGGATTTGCCAATCCCAATGCGGCGCTGTGGGAAACCGAGGTCGGCGCCTACAACCCCTTTGACGGCAGCATCACCAACGCCATGTATTGGGCCAACCGCATTCACCTGTTCATGACCGCCGCCCAGGTGAATGCCTGGCATTATTGGTGGCTGATTCCCTACAATCCCGACAACGAAGGATTGACCGACACCGCCGGCAATCCCGCCAAGCGCTTGTATGTGCTGGGCAACTACAGCCGGTTCGTCCGCCCGGGTTATTACCGCATTGGCGTGGCCAACAATGGGTTCACCTCCATCAGCGCCTACAAAGACACCAACTCCGGCAGTTTTGCCATCGTCGCCATCAATTCCGGATTTACCACCGTCACGCAGGTCTTTAACCTGACCAACTTCACCGCCAGTTCGGTGACGCCATGGATCACCTCCGGCACCCTTTCCCTTTCAAACCAGTCCGTCGTTGGCGTCACCAATTCAGCGTTTACCTACCCGCTGCCGGCCATGAGCGTGGTGACCTTTGTGGGACAGCAGCAACCCGCCAAAACGCCGCCGACGCTGGCACCGGTGGCCGACCAATTGATCAATGCCGGGTTCACGCTGGTAATCACCAATACGGCGACGGACACCAATCAGCCGATGACAACGCTGGTCTTCAGCCTTCCCAGCGCCCCAAGCAATGCAACCCTGGTGCCGCTCAACAACACCAACGCCGTCTTCACCTGGCGGCCGCTGGTGAGCCAGGCAAACACCACCAATCCGGTCTCGGTGGTCGTGATGGACAGCGGGAGCTTGAGCGCGACGAATAATTTCACGGTCACGGTCAATCCGCTCGCGCAGCCGGTGGTGGGCTCGGTAAATGTGGCGGGCGGGCAGGCGAGTCTGGTGGTGACGGGTGCGGCCGGGCCGGATTACACGTTGTGGGCTTCGACCAATCTCATGTACTGGCAGGTTTTGGCGACGAGCAATTCGCCGGTCATCCCGGTCACACTGGTGGACCCCAACGCCGGCACCTATCCCCTCCGCTTTTACCGGGTTCAACTCGGTCCCTGAACGGCGTCGGGTGCTGATGCCTCATTGAACGCCGATTGCCCGACCGGAAATCTTCCGATTCTGCCTGAACCCTAATTTTTTTTTGACTTGATGTTCGAGCGACATCGCGCGTCGCCGCTCATCCAGCCTCGCTCCCGCCGTTCGTAGGTTATAGCCCGACAGGCGCTTACGTCGCGTCGGGGAATCCGGAATAAATAACGTATGTCCATAATTTGGACTACTGTGTTGCATAATTGTTACTTGACGCCGAAACAAAAAATGAATATAGGATAGCCATAACTTGCCGGGCAAATGACAAATATGGCATACCCCGCCTGGCATCAGGACTGAAAGGATGATGAGTGTTATGAAAACGAATCGGCTTCAGGAATTCCTTCTTCGTCTCGCCGCAATGGTGCCGTTGTTTGTCGGCGCAGGCTTGTGTGCGGCACCGCTCACCTGGTTTCCCGGACCGTCGCTGGATTGGCCTGTCAGCGGAGCCGCGACCGTCGTCTCTCCCGGTCTGGGCAATGTCGTGATTGGCGGCGATGCCTTGTATTCGCCTTATGCCGAAGGTTTGATGGCCACGAACATTTACTGGACCCCGCTGACGCAACCGCTTTATGGCATCTACAACGCGCCCGGGGCGGTTGCGGGTGGAGGGCAGATCATCCTTTATGGCGGCAATACTGGCACCAGTTCTTCGAGCGCTGTGATCAGTTATAGCCCGTCTGACGGTTCAACTTCACTTGCCTCCATGAGCGTCGCCCGCTCCTATCTTGGTTATGCCCCGGACCGCAGCGGCAACGCTTACGCGATCGGCGGCTTGGATGCCAACGGCCAGCCGCTTTCGTCCGCCGAGAGCTACAATCAGGATTCAGGCGCTTGGGCTCCCATCGCCAGTCTCCCGAATGCCCTTTACGATTTTCCGGCGGTGTTCAACGGCACAAATTACATTTATATCTTTGGCGGATTCACTGACACAACGTCCGGAACCGAGACCGCCACGGTGCTGCGTTACTCGGTGAGCGCAAACACCTGGACTGCGATGGCATCAATGCCAGTTGCCGTTGCCGGCAGCGCGGCGGCGTTGGGTCCCGATGGCAAAATCTACGTCGTCGGCGGCACGTCCGGCGGGGTCGCGACCAGTGCGGTTCAGGTTTACGACCCGGCCGCCAATACCTGGACAATTTCCACGCCTTTGCCCGAGGGCCTGAGCGCCTCTGCCATGGGGGTGGACAGTTTGGGGCGGCTGATTGTGATGGGTGGCATGGACACCAATGGCAACGACGTCGCCGACGTCTGGCGCAGCCAGCAGTTGGGCACGCCCGACAGCCCGCCGGTGCTGACCCAAGTTCCCGGCACGAACGCCACCTATCAGGGTGCTTACACTTCGACCATCGCTGCCACCGGCAATCCGCAGCCGATTTACGTGCTTGTCAACGGCCCCACCAACATGACGGTGGATTATTTCAGCGGCCAAATTACCTGGACGCCGCAGGGCCTGAGTCAGATCGGGGCCATTCCGGTGACCATTGCGGCCACCAATTACGCCGGTGCCACCTACTGGTCTTTTACCATCACCGTCCCCAACCCGCCGCCAGCGACACCGGCCAGTTTATATCTCCTCAGCGCAACCGAATATTCGGTGACTTTGGCTTGGGCTCCCGAAGACCCGGTGGCTGGTTCCGTAACTTATAGCGTTTTCATCCCGCATCCCTACCACAGTCCCAAGGGCAGCGGGGGCGGTGTCAACTACCAGTTGATAGGCTCCACCACCTCGACTAACTTTACCATATCCGGTTTGACGCCGAATACTTCCTATGCCTTTGACATCAACGCCAAGGGTCCCGGCGGCACGTCGGGCTACGCAGGCATCGGTGTCACCACGACAGGCCCACAGCCGCCGGCCAATTTGCGGGCAACCGGAATCACTTCCACCAGTATCAGTCTCGCGTGGGATCCTTCGCCCGGCCCGGTGCCGATTGTTCGCTATGAGGTTTTGGGCTGGATTGGTGGCTTGTTTCCAACCATTGAATATGGGACGAACTTCACCGGGACGACTGCCACGATCACCGGCCTCACTCCGGGCACCTATGAAGAATGGACCGTGCGCGCATACGATGCGGGGGGCAATGTCTCAGGCTTCGCTTCCGGCATTTATGCGGACAATCCACTGCCGGCCCCGGCCGCGCTGTCCAGCCTCACGCAATTGGGAAGCGGAGGATTTCAATTCGCGGTGCAGGCTGGCTCCGTTCGGACCACCTTGGTTCAGGCGACCACCAATCTGGCGGATCCCCTGTCCTGGGTGACCATCGCCACCAATCCGCCAAGCAGCGCGTTCACCTTCACGGATACCAACGCCAGCCAGTTCCCGACGCGATTCTACCGGGTGGTGAGCCCTTAACCGCCGGGATGCAGAATTCAGTAATCCGGAGACGGGAGTCCAGGCTTCTCGTTTCCGGTCGTTCCTGCTGCGTCGTGGCTAAGGAGGCGGAAGCCCTTCCGCTCGCCGACCCGCGAATATTGGACGGGAGCTTGCCTTGCTTATTTCACGGAGCTGCCGTTGTGGACGGCGGGGTTCCCACCACTTTCAATTGATTCGTGCTTTCCAGGACGATCTCCGGCTTGTCGTGATAATTTTTGACCTTGCCCTGGATTTCCACGGATTTGCCCCTGAGCAGAGTCACGTCACCAAAGTCGTTCGTGTATTCAGAGTGGATGACGGCGGTGAAAGGTGAATCCGGGAACGACTTGTCCAGATTGAGAAACACAATTGCGGGGTGAACGGTGACCTGGGCGACCATTCCGGTCACAATCATTTCCTCGTCGTAATGTTTGCCGGCATCCGCGGTCCCGATTTTGACCGGAGGAACATTGTTGGTTTGGTCAGCCGGGACCAGCTGAGCGGCCAATGCCAACATCATGCCGATGGCCAGAATTTTTCTCATGCCGGAATTGGAATCCCGGCGCAACCAATTGGCAACCAAAATCTTCCGGGAGGCGGGAGCCTTTTGCCTTTGGGGTCATCCTCCGGCGAACACCGGACGAAAGTTGGCCTCGGTCAGGATGCGGGCGACTTCCGTGCGTTTGTCGCCCTGAATCTCGATCTGGCCGTCCTTGACCGTGCCGCCGGTGCCGCACGCCTTCTGCATCGCCTTGGCCAGTTGCTCCTTTTCCGGCAGTCCGATGCCAGCAAAGCCTCTCACCACCGTCACTGTCTTGCCGCCGCGCCCGGCCGTCTGCCGGAGGATGTCCACGCGGCCGCGATTTTTCTTCGCTGGTTTCGAGAGCGGGACGGAATCTGCCGGCGGATTTTCCGGCGCGGTCGGAAACCCTTCGCTGGACAGGGCGGCAAAGGGGTTGTGACTCAAACCTTGTCCGCCGTCGGTGGGAATGCGTTTATCTCCGCTCATGCGTGTATCTTGCTGAAAGACTAAGGTCTCAAGGCGGAAAGCTAAAGCAGTTTTCAGCCTTCGGCCTTGCCGCCTGCCTTCCCTCCTAACACAAGGCCCTGATAACAAACTGGAAACCCGAACATCGGAGGAACCTAATGCACAGATCGGTCTGCCACCAGAGCCGCCTCAAATATACTCCTTTTTCGTCCTGATGCCACTGTCACGCCTCAATTGCGCAAACGGACAAGGATTGACCCCAAAAACGAAATAATATTTAACCGCAGGAAACCGAGTTAACGGGGAGAAGATCCGGGCCGAAAAAATGTGAAACAAGCTTTTTTTGCGAACGCCTTACCCATCTTCTCCATTTTCTTTCAGGCCCAAAGTCGCAGGCCAATCAAGCCCCAGTAACCCAGGTAGGTTGCATTGGCCGCCACGGCCACGGCAACCAGGACTGAATGCCAATAAGCCAAGCGATTCATGGCCGCGTGCCTTTCACGATAGACAACGCAGAGACTCGCTGCCGCCGCCAGCGCGAAGGCAAGGCTCGAAAGCATGATGCCAACCGACACCAAAGACGGAACGCCCAACACGTCCAGATCGCGGCTGTTTTTCCAAAAAAGGAAAAGAAAGGCGCCCAGCGAAAGCGTGCTGGCCAGCGGCAGCACCCGCACTGACAGCGGCCCGGCGTTGCGCAGTTTGCCCAACAGCATTCTCGCACCCCAAACCAGCGCGAACAAAGGCGAGCTCAGCATGAGCAGGGCAATCAGACCGAAGCCGGCGCGCTGTCCCCAGACGCGCAACGCGGATACCTGCTTGAAGGTTCCGAAACCGTTTTGAATGAGTGTTTCTCCGTTGGCGTCCGGCAACAAGGCGAGGGTCGCCTGCGACTGATTCTCCTTGCGGAACAGCCGCCCGGTCATGGGCACCCAAGGCTCGTGATGCAGGTCAAAGGTCGTCATGGAAAGGCCGTTGGTGGTGAAGACCAGCCGTTTAATGTTCAGCAATCGCTCCAGCGCATAAAACATCTGCACGCGCGGGCTGATGGCCTGATAATATCCTGCATAGTGCTGCTCCAGTCCGGCCGGAACCGGCGCTGCCGGCGGCAGGGGCGGCGGAGTCAGATCGCGAATCACATATTGGCGGACCAGTTTCCCAATTTCGATCAGTGCCTTTTCGTTTCCCGAATTGATCATGACGGCATAACCGCGGCCGTAGTCGGGAAGATAAGCCATCTCGGTGAGTCCGCCCATCACCCCGCCGTTGTGCCCGTGAAACACAAAGGCGCCTTCGCAGGTGGTGTAATTATACAGGCCGTATCCGGTGACCATGCCCAGTTGTGCCGACGGCAATGTTTCCGGGGTTTCCATGCGTTCGATGGACGAGGCTTGGACCAGCTGCGTGCCGTCCAGGCTGCCCCGCTGGAGATAAAACCGCACGTAATTGGCCATGTCCCTGGCAGACGCATTGATGGCCCCGGCGGGCCGGTACGCAATGTGCCAGTAGGGATACGGCGTGACCCCGTCGGAACGATACAGCCTGGCCAGCTGTTGCTGCACCGCCGGCGTATGGAAATAACTGGCCGTATCCATGTGCAGCGGATTGAAGAAGTGTTCCTGCACATAATCCTCAAAGCGCTCCCCTGAAGCCTTTTCAATGACCGCCGCCAGGACGGCGGGTCCGGAATTGCAGTAAGCCATCCGGGAGCCTGGCGGCCAGCGGCAGACACGCGAAGAAGCGCCAAACGCCAGGGCGTCCTTCAACGAGATCGGTGTCGGATCATTCAGCGCGTACTCACGCAGGTGGACGTCATCGAAACCCGATGTGTGTTCCATCAAGTGGACCAGGCGCACCGGATCGGTTGACTCCCATGGATTGACAAAGGCCACGTCAGGCACCCATTGCCTCACCGTGTCCGACAGCTTGAGTTTTCCTTCCTCCTGCAACTGGAGCGCCGCCAACGCGGCGAACCCCTTCGAAACCGATCCGATGCGAAAGAGGGTGTCGGCGGTTGCCGGTTGGTTGGCGGCCACATCGGCTTTCCCCAGGCCCGCCACCCACTCCGCCTTGTCGCGGGAGACGATGGCGATGGCTGCTCCCGGAGTCCGGTTTTCCTTCAAAACCATTTGAATCGCCGCCTGCAACTCGGGGATGGATTTGGGCCAGCCTTGTGTCTCCGCGGCCAACAAAGCGCCGGAAGCTATCAGCAGCGAAACCAGCAGTGGAACCAGTTTTTTCATGTTCAGTTTGTTGCGAGCCAGTTCATTTGGCGCCCTCATCCGTTCATCGGTCAACCCTCAAATCTCAAACTTTAACACTCCATCTATCGGCGGCGGTGCTTCTTCTTGAGCATTTGCTTGCCCTGCTCAATCGCCTTTTTCACGAAAGCCTCCAAATCAAAAGCCTGAACCTTCCCGCAAGACGGACAACGATAATCCTTGGAACCTTTGCCGGTAATCACGATGTCAAAATGCTTCCCGCACCCGTTGCAGTAAATCATCATTTCGTGCGGCTTTTTGAGGAAGGAAGCCAAAAGCGATTCTGAGCTTAGCATGGTGACCGTCATCGCCTGGGAGCCGTATGATTTATCTTTTATCGGCACTTCGATCCGCAGGATGCCTTTCATAAAACTTGCCCTGACAGCCTCCGGGTTGTGATTGGGCATGATGTCAAACTTGGTCTCGAACGGGCCAAAGTTGTCATGCTGTCCGCGAACATATAACTGGCCCGTATCAACAAATATTTCCACGCGGCTCGCCTGGATCGCAGTCAACTCAATCTCGATGATCATTCCGGCATCAGTGACAGAAACACGGCTCACAGGCGTCCAATTCCGGTTCATATATGTTGCGGCCCGACAAACCAAAACTGCCTGCCCCGGCCCAGCCCGGCAAGAGCGAAGATGCGAGCCACCGCCATCTGTATTGCCGGTGTGACCATCGCGCACATCCAACCGGCTCAATTACTCGACGCGCCAAAACTGGGCCGGGTATGAGCAATTTGGGTTGACGGGTTAAGTGCATGCCATTAACATGCCTGCAATCAGTCAGGACAACGGTTAAACGACTTTCTTCGCATGAAATATCGTCGCTTGGTTTTATTTCTCCTGGCAGCTCTGATGACGTTGTTGTGTTCAGTTGGGATGGGGGACACGCTGCCGCCGGTGTATGTCATCGACCAGTTTAACGGCCCCAGCTCAATCAATTCCTGGTTTACCTGGTGGCAGATTACACCGGTCACCCTGACATATGATGCCACCGTTGACGCCGGTGGCGGACCGGCCGGATCGGGTTCCATGAAGGTCACTGCCGATTTCTCCAGCAATAACGGTGGATTCGGAATCGCCCGGACGCTCAGCGGCGTGCCCTGGTATACCAGTGTCAGCATTCCGCCCACGGCTTACTCTTATTTTAGCATGGATATTCGCTGGGATCCCAGTTCGGTGTTGGACGGAAATGGAACGCTGCCCTCGTACATAGTCGATGGATTCAATTCCACCTTTGCGATGCAGTCTCCGGAGACCATCGATGCCTCTCCGTCCGGCAACCTGGGCTGGGTTCACGTGGTCCTTCCCATGTCGGAAGTGGCTTCCGGATCGGACCTGTCGGGAATCCTTTTCAGGATGTGGGGAGGCAATTCCTCCGGCCCGTTGAGCATCAATCAGCCGGTGACCTTCTGGATCGATAACCTGGAGCTGTCCAACGTGCCGGAACCCGATTCGCTTGCGCTGTTGGTCTGTGGCGGGCTTTTCCTGTTACGGCTCCGGCATAATTTTAGGTGAGCAATTCAGCAAAACTTTTGCCCGTATCATTCTTTTCTGTTTGCCTTTCCATTCCCCATGCTCAAAAATAATGGCGGTGATTAGGTAATCACCGAATCAAGGAAAACCCGACTCACCATTAAGATGCAAACCAAGCAAGATCTGACCGCCCGGTTTCTGGCCATGGTGGTGTTGCTGGCCGGTCTTCAGCCCGTCGGGGCACAAACCACAATTCTTTCGACGGTTCCGGCCGACGGGGCCAACAACGTTTTGCCGGGCGCGCCCGTGGTGTTCACGTTCAGCACCGCCATGAACCCCACCTCGACTGTTGCCCTGTTTCAAGACGAAACAGCAGATTATCAATCGCCACCAGTGAATCCCATTTGGAGTGCGGGCAACACGGTGTTGACCTGCACCCCATGGCCGGCCTTTGCCAATAATCACATCATTCAATGGCAGGTCGCCGGGGAGGATGCGCTGGGCAATCCGTTGTCCGGCGCCACGACGGGCAGCTTTACGAATGTTGTCGGTGTTAACGGCGGGTCGGGCACGAATGCCTTCACGTTTTTTCAGGTCGTCAAATACACATTTTACGAACAATTCAGCGCCAGCCCGCCCGTGCTCCTTCCCAATATTACCTATGAGTTCTTCGCGCAGACCCTTCTCTCTTCCAATCGCACGGCCACCAACATCACGGTGACCGTCCCCGTCCGATTGGCTGTTTCCAACCTGGTTGAAAATCTGTTGAGTCCGGAGAAGTTCTCGGTGTCTGATTTCAACACCAATCAGCCTGCGATCTTCACCACCAATTTCCCGAGCGGCAATTACGTCTTCAACGTCAGCGCCGTTGACTCAAACCAGCAGGTGACGGTGAACCTGCCGGCCTACGTGCCGCCGAACTCACCCCAGGCGAGCAACTACGCCTCCGCGCAGTCCGTGAATCCGTCGCAACCCTTCACCCTGGACTGGATTACGTTCACCAACGGCCTCAGCACGGACTGGATACTCTTTCAAATTGACGGCGGTCCTATTGGGACCCTTTTTCAGACGGGCGTCCCCGGTCAACTCGGCGCTTTAAACGGCACCTCCACGTCGGTCTTGATTCCGGCCAATACCCTGTCGGCCAGCTCAACCAACATTGCCGTGCTTGCCTTCTATCATGTCGCCGCCTCGACCAACGGCACCACGGTCACCCAGGCCGCCGTCGCGAGCGTGACCTACTTCACCATCATCACGACCACGAATTCGGCGGTCGCGTCGGCGCCGGCATTGACCATCCGGCCTTCCGGAACCAATGTTATTTTGACCTGGCCGACCAATGCGGCCGGTTACACCTTGGTGTCTGCCACCAACCTGGCTTCACCGGTATGGCTCACCAATTCCCCGGCCCCGGTCGTCGTCAACACGAACAACGCCGTGACCAACGGAATCTCGGCCAAACAGAAATTTTACCGGTTGAGCCAGTGAATTTGGAATGTAGCCTTCGTTCCCTGCCACCCGGCAGGAGCGAAGATTGTTCAAAATGCGGGACTGAGCCCTTCCCGACCCCTTCACCTTCCTGATCATTTTATCTTCGCCAGCTCGACCACCAGCTTCCGCTCCATCTCATTCCAATCAGCGCTGTTGGTTCGATAGGCTGCGCGATACTTCAACAATTCTTGCGCGACTGTTTTGATCGTTGCGGCGTCGGGATAGGTCGCCAACCCTTGTGCCTGCCCCCATTCACTGACCTCTCCCGCAGGAGCCGGGTCCTTGTAATAAATATGCGCCGAGTCGAAACAGGAACTTTCCATTTGGAGCGTGGCCTTCGGAATATCTCCTGCCCGAACACATTGCAGCGCGGCAAGAAAGGCAACACTCTGCTCGAAACGGCAGCGCCCGATGGCGTCAACTGTGCCGTTCTTGTAACCGCCCTCGTAACCGCGGTGGTAAGCGATACGATACGCAACCAGCAAGCAAATGGCACAGGCCACCACCAAACCCGGAATCCAACGGATCGAATGTTTCATATCAATGAATGGACACCAATCTCATCTGTTTTTGTATGAAACAACTGCAATACGCCTATGCCGTCCAGAACTCAAGCACACGGAGCTGGAGTCGTAACCGGCGTTGGCTCCAGTGATGCTTTAGGCCACATCCTTGATAAGTCTGAAATGTTCGTAGAAGTATCCTGTCGTCACCGAGAGCATGTATGCCTTGTAGCGTGGTGTGTCGCGAATGTCGGGGGGAACGAGACT
>Ga0181522_10000389_pt1 | contig 34108 bp, 21 predicted proteins | sample PEATcosm2014_Bin_27_FD_121103 | JGI IMG/M metagenome (GOLD analysis project Ga0181522, IMG submission 121103) | Peatland microbial communities from MTU Mesocosm Facility, Houghton, MI, USA - PEATcosm2014_Bin05_10_metaG | ecosystem: Environmental > Terrestrial > Soil > Wetlands > Peat | place...
CAGGACACCGATCGTATCGAGATAATCGTAGTAGCCGATGTGAGCGATGCGGAAGAGCTGTCCCTTCAACTCCGCATTTCCGTTCGCCACGACTGCGCCAAACTGCTCGCGAAAGCGCTTGCAGATGGCGGTGGAATCGACGCTGTCCGGCGCGGCGATGGCGGTGAGCGCAGCGGCGGGAGAATTCGGCGCAAATAGCTTCAGCCCCAATGCCTGAACGCCGGCGCGCGTCATCGCGGCGCACAACTCGGCATTTGCGATTAATTCGTCACGGCCCAGCGCGAGGTTCCCGTCGCCCAGTTGACGAATATAATCGAGCGCCGCCGCCATTCCGGCAAATAGAGCCGTCGCGGGCGTGTACGCTGCCTCCGCCCGGGCCGCGGCTTTCCGTTCTTTCCGCAGATCGAAGTAAAACCGCGGCGACTTCGTCGTTTCCATGCGCTGCCATGCCCGTTCGCTGATGGCGCCATAAGCCAATCCCGGCGGGATCATCAGCGCCTTCTGCGAGCCGCCGATAATAATGTCGATTCCCCAGGCGTCGATGTCTAGATAAGTCGTGCCCAAGCCAGTTATCGCGTCGACGACCAACAAGGTATCCGGCAAAGCGCGCACCAGCTTTGCGATTGCCGCGACGTCATGCCGCGCACCGGTCGAACTCTCGGTCGCCTGCATGTAAACGCAGCGGGTGTCGGATGCCAATTTGCGGCGGACGTCGTCGAGCGAGAATGTTTCGCCGTAAGCAGCGGTCACGGTCTCGACGGAACAGCCAAAAGCCTTCGTCAGTGAGATCCAGCGCTCGGCGAATTTTCCGGCGGTCAAGACGAGCACACGGTCGTCGGGCGAAGTGAGATTCGAGACCGAGGCTTCCATAAAACCCGTCCCCGACGAGGTCAGCACCAGAACGTCATTCTTTGTGCCGATGAACTCTTGAAGGTCGGCCAGCACGCGGGTGAACAGGGCGCGGAAATCAGCCGTGCGGTGATGCGCGCCGTAGGAAGCGATCGCCGTCTGTGCCTGGGGTAGCAAGGGCGTTGGTCCGGGAGTGAAAAGACGGTTTTTCTTGAGCATGGGAATGACCAGAATATGCGATGAGCACGGATTCGGGAAGCGATCCCAGAGGTCGGAAGAGGTCGGAGAGGTTCCGGAGGTAAGATTTCAGAGGCCTAAAATCAGCGCGGGGCGGCTCGCGGTGTCGGCAAAAGGTTCTGACCTTTGCAACCTGAGCTCTGACCCCACACCTTTCCGGCGTTCTATAATTCCGCCATGCCTTTAATCGATCAGATCCAGAAAGACATCGTCGCGGCCATGAAAGCTCGCGAAGAGCAGCGGCTTTCCACCTTGCGCATGGTCAAAACAGCGCTTAAGAACAAAGAGATCGACAAGATGGCGCCGCTCGACGACAAGGAATCGCAGCAGGTGCTCTCCACCCTGATCAAGCAGCGCAAGGATTCGGTCGAGCAGTTCACCAAAGGCGGACGCCAGGAGATGGCCGACAAGGAAGCTGCCGAGATCAGGCTGATCGAAACCTATCTGCCGAAAGCCGCCGGGGATGAGGAAATCGTGGTCGGAATTCGTGCCGCCATCGCAGAGATGACGCCTCCGCCTGTCATGAAGGACATGGGGACAGTAATGAAGGCTGCCATGGCCCGGTTTGCGGCGGCGGGGATGCGGGTGGACGGGAAGGTGGTGAGTGAGGCGGTGAAGAAGGAACTGGCAGGGAAGTAGAAATCACTTTCCCCGCTGCCACTCCCGATATGCCTCGCTTTTCCCGATGCCGCGTTCTTTGGCGACTTTCTTCAGTGCTTCTTTTTCGTCCGCTTTTTCAGCGGACATGATTTCGCGGACGCGCTGCACCACGGTTATGGTCTCGGATGCGGATGGCGTCATGCCTTCCTCGGGTTTCGCGATCAGGAGCGTAATTTCGCCTTTGACCTCTCCGCGGGCCTTGAGTTTTTCGAGAATCTCTTGTGCACGCCCGCGCAGAAATTCTTCGTGCAGTTTTGTTACCTCGCGCGCGACTACTACATGACGGTCGCTTCCGAGCACCTCGGCTACATCCGCAAGCGTCTCCAGCAGTCGGTGCGGGGCTTCGTAGAAGACTTGCGTGCGTGGAGATTCTTTCACGCTCTCGAGCAGCTTTCGGCGCTGACCGGATTTCGGGGGAAGAAATCCGCTGAAGCGGAAGGAATCGGTGGGCAGGCCGCTCGCCACGAGGGCCGCCAGAAACGCCGATGCCCCGGGAATCGGGATGACCGGGACGTGATGCCGGATCGCTAGCGCAATCAGGCGGAATCCGGGATCGGAGATGCCGGGCATGCCTGCGTCGGTGACGAGCGCGATTTTGGCGCCACCTTCGAGATCGACCACCAGCTCGGCGGCTTTGGTCATCTCGTTGTGCTCGTGGTAGCTGACGAGGCGCGTCTGGATTCCGTAATGGCTCAGGAGCTTCAGCGTCTGGCGCGTGTCCTCACAAGCGATCAGGTCGACTTCTTTGAGCACACGCAGAGCTCGCAGGGTAATGTCTTCGAGATTGCCGATGGGCGTCGCCACGAGGTAGAGCGACGGGCCGCCAAGCGACGCGGCCAGGTCGGAGCCATTGCCATCCGTGCTTTCTTCCTTTTCTTCCCGCATGCCGAGAGTCTAGCAGGAATGGGCAGTCCCGCCCGGAACCGGACTCGAACCTGATTTATCAAATTTATCAACTCATGGCTTCGCCTTTTATTCGCTTCATGCTAAACTGACCAAAATGGATACGACAGCCAACACTTTACGCTCCAGCCCGAGGGTGTAGGCTACGGGAAATTCAAACCCATTCCAGATTCATAGATTAGGAGCAGCCCATCATGGCCGAAGAGCGTACGCGAGCAGAAGAGCGCAACATTGAACGAAACAACGAACGAAATAACGAGCGTGTCAAGGCAATCGATCTGGCGCTGTCGCAGATAGAAAAGCAGTTTGGCAAGGGTTCCATCATGCGGCTGGGGTCGAAGGAAGCGATCGTTCCGATCGCGGTGATTTCGACGGGCGCGATTTCGTTCGATGCCGCGCTGGGCGTGGGTGGAGTGCCACGCGGACGCGTGGTTGAGATTTTTGGCCCGGAGTCGTCCGGCAAAACGACCATTGCGCTGCAGGTGATTGCGGAGGCGCAGAAGGCCGGAGGCATGGCGGCCTTCGTCGATGCCGAGCACGCGCTCGATCCGGGTTATGCCAAGAAACTTGGGGTGGATGTCGACAACCTGCTGGTTTCGCAACCCGACTATGGCGAACAGGCGCTCGAAATTACGGAAGCGCTGGTGCGATCGAATTCAATCGATGTGCTGGTGGTGGATTCGGTGGCGGCGCTCGTCCCCAAGGCCGAACTCGACGGTGAAATGGGCGACAGCCACATGGGCCTGCAAGCACGACTGATGTCGCAGGCGCTGCGCAAGCTGACGGGAACGGTTGCGAAGTCGCGCACCTGCTTGATCTTCATCAACCAGATTCGCGAAAAGATTGGCGTAATGTTTGGTAATCCCGAGACCACGACCGGAGGACGAGCGCTGAAGTTTTATTCGTCGGTACGCATCGACATTCGCCGCATTGCTGCCATCAAAGACGGAGACATCGTCACCGGTTCGCGCACTCGCGTCAAAGTCGTAAAGAACAAAGTGGCAGCGCCGTTCCGCGAAGCTGAGTTCGACATTCTTTACGGCGAAGGTATCTCGCGCGAAGGGGACCTGCTCGATCTGGCGGTGACGAGCAATATCCTGGAAAAGTCGGGCTCGTGGTTCAGCTACAAAGGCGAGCGCATCGGGCAGGGACGCGAGAACGCGCGCGCCTTCCTGAAAGAGAATAAAGATACGATGGCGAAGCTCGATGCCGAAGTGCGCAAGTCTTTGGGGCTGACGCCATCGACAGCAGCGCCGGCTCCGGCAGCCGTTCCGGCAGCAGCCACGGGGACGCAGGGACGCGTTACAACCATGCCGGCGGCTGCGGAAATGGCGAAGGCGCCGGCGGCGAGACGATAGCTGCAGAAGACGGTTTGGAGCGATGGAGTACGGGCGTCCGCCGGCGCCGCGCGGGGGCGCCCGGCTCTCCATTGGCTCTCCATCACTCTGATTGCCTTCCCCGCCAACCCCCGCTTACAATCCTTCTTTCCTCGAACTCGTCTTCCCGAGGTCATGTGAAGCGGATCAAAGCCATCTATCCCGGATCGTTCGATCCTCCCACCAACGGACATCTTGATCTGATTGAGCGCGGCAGCAAGATCTTCGACGAACTGGTGGTCGCCATTCTTCGGAACCCCGAGAAAGATCCTTTGTTCAGCGTGGCCGATCGTCGCAAGATGCTGGAAGCGATGACCTCGGATTTTGAAAACGTTTCGGTGGACACCTTCGACGGCCTCACGGTTGATTACGCCTTGCGTATTGAGGCGCGGGCCATTCTGCGCGGGATTCGCGCCATCAGCGACTACGAATATGAACTGCAGATGGCGCTGATGAATCGCAAACTCCAGCCGGGATTGGAAACCGTCTTCATGATGCCGGCCGAAAAGTATTCCTACCTGAGTTCGCGTCTGGTCCGGGAAGTGGCGCAGCTTGGCGGAAGCATCGATTGCCTCGTGCCCGAAGTTGTCGGACGGAAGCTTCGTGAGAAAATGGATGTGGCTCACAAATTCGAGAATGGCGAGCAACCGACGGAGAAGACGCATTCCGACGGCAAAGGAAAATCCAGCAGAAAAGAGATGAAGAAGAGATTATGAGCACAGTCATGACGCCCGTCACCCATCCCATCCGCCTGACGGAACGCATCAATCGCATCGAGCCCTCCGCGACCATGGCGGTGGTAGCCGAGGCTGACAAGCTCCGTCAGCAGGGAATCGACGTCGTCGATTTTGGGGCTGGCGAGCCGCACTTTTCAACGCCGCAGCACATCAAGGACGCGGCGATTGCCGCAATTCAGTCAAACTTTTCGAAGTACACCGGCGTTGGCGGAACTGTCGAACTGAAGGATGCCATCGTGCATCGCCATGCGGTCGACTTCGACTCCGATTACCGGCGCGAAGAGGTGGCCGCTTCGGTCGGCGGCAAGCACGCGCTCTTCAACGTGATTTCCGTGCTCGTCGACCATGGCGACGAGGTCATTCTTCCCGTCCCATACTGGGTTTCGTTTAAGGACATCGTGCGCTACGCAGGCGGAAACTGCGTCTTCCTCGAGAGCGACGAGTCGCATGGATTTCGCGTTACCGCGAACATGGTGGCGAAACTCGTCACGCCGAAGACGAAACTGATCATTTTGAATTCGCCTTCCAATCCGTCGGGCGCGGTGATGAGCTCCGAGGATATGACCGAAGTGATTCGATTTGCCCACCAGCGCGGCATCTGGGTCATTTCTGATGAGTGCTACGTCTACCTGAGTTACACCGGTAAGCGCTTCTCGGTGGGGTCGTTGCGCGAGTACCGGGATCGTTTCCTCGTGGTTGGTTCGCTTTCAAAAACTTATGCCATGACGGGCTGGCGCCTCGGATTCACGCTTGGCCCGGCGCCTATTCTCACGGCGGTTCAGAAACTGCAGAGCCAGTCCACGTCGAATCCGACCTCGATCGTTCAAAAAGCTGCTGTCGCGGCGCTCAAAGGCCCGCAAGAATGCGTAAATGACATGCGCGCCGAGTACATCAAGCTGCGCGATCACGTCGTGAAGGGATTGCGTTCCATCCCTGGAATCAAGTGCACGATGCCGGAAGGCGCGTTCTATGCTTACCCCAATGTTTCAGAATTTTTCGGCCGAAGCGGGGTGAACTCTGCGTCGGACATCGCCGGCAAACTTCTGCGCGAAGTGCACGTCGCCACGGTTCCAGGGGAAGGCTTCGGAACGACGGAGCACATACGCGTTTCTTACGCCACCTCCATTGCCGAACTCGACCGGGGGTTGGAACGTATGCGCAAATTCTTCGGCGGGCTATAAGCGCATGCGCCGCCAGGAACCATGCGGCCGAGCCGCCCCTCGGGGCGGTCCGGCCGGGCGATGCCCGACGGCTTCCATCATTCGCTTTCCATGAGTCAACTCTATCCACTGCTGATGCAGCCCGCCTTCGACCCGCGCCCTTGGGGTACCCTCGATCTTTCCGCGATTTATCCCAATCATAAGTTCAACGAACCCATCGGGGAGGCCTGGCTCACCGGCGACAACTGCAGGGTCACAAACGGTCCGCTGGCGAAACGCTCGCTCTCCGATCTGAGCCAGGAATTCGGCCCGGAACTCGTGGGCACGGCGGCGCGCCATCCGCAGCGTTTTCCGTTGCTGCTGAAGTTTTTGTTCCCCGAGGAGAAGCTTTCCGTTCAGGTACACCCGGACGATGAAGCGGCGCAAAGCTTCGGCGAGCCCTGGGGCAAAACCGAATGTTGGTACGTAGCCCACGCCAAGCCGGGATCGCAGATCGCGCTCGGGCTGAAGCGGGGCGTCACGCGCAAGCAATTTGAACAAGCCATCCACGAAAACCGCGCCGAGGAGCTGCTCAACTGGATCAACGTCTACCAGGGCGAGATGATCTACGTCGCCGGCGGCACGGTGCACACTCTCGGACCAGGCACCGTGATTGTCGAGACGCAGCAACAGTCCGATACCACGTATCGTCTCTATGACTATGGACGCCCTCGGCCGCTGCATCTCGAGCGTGGCCTGGCCTCGATCGAAGAGCGGACGGCTGCGGGCAAAGTGATCCGACCCGCACCGGTTAGTATGAATGCCGGCAAAAGCCGGCGTTCTTCGATGATTGCTGCACCCTACTTTATGGTGGACTTATTCGAATTGAAGGACCCGCAAGAGTTCCGAACCGCTGCGTCCGACGAAGCCGATTCTGGCAAAACCTCGGTGCAAATACTGGTTGCGGTCGAGGGCTGCGGAATTGTTGAGGCGAAAGGACGAGATCCGGTGACGCTAGCCAAGGGTGATGCGGTTGTAATTCCGGCTGCCCTGAAACAATTCACGGTTCGGCCGCAGTGGCAGTTGGAGTTCCTGAAATCGAGCGTGCCAGGCGGGATCGTGCCCGAGCCCGCCACGCGGATGTAGAAGTAGAAGTAAAAGTAAAAGTAAACGACACGATGGAGGATCGAGGACCCGCTGTTCGGGCATTTAGCGTCGCCGCTCGCTATCGTCAAAGGCTTCGGCTCGTGTAAATGGTAGGCTTTTTACAATTGTGAAAGCGATCCCACACTTTTATCCCGTTATCCTTGCCGGTGGCCGAGGCACGCGTTTCTGGCCTTTGAGCCGCAAGCGTCGCGCCAAGCAGCTCCTGGCCCTCGATGGCAAGCAGACGATGATTCAGCAAACTGTGGCGCGCCTCGCGCCGCTCGCTGCGCCGAGCCGCTTCTGGATTATCACCAATGACGATCTGCGCCCCGCCGTCCTGCGTCAGCTTCCAAAGCTGCCTGCGAAGCAGGTCATCGCAGAGCCGGCCGGCCGCAACACGGCTCCCGCGATTGGGCTGGCGGCATTTCTTCTACAGCGTCATGACCCGGAAGCTGTGCTCGGACTCTTTCCCTCCGACCACGTCATCGCCCAGTCAGCTCAATACCGCGAAACTCTAACCAGGGGAATTGAAATTGCCGCCGTGGTGGAAAATATCGTGGTTCTTGGCATCCGTCCTACGCGTCCTGAAACGGGTTACGGTTACATCGAGGCGGGCGCTGCCGACAAGGATTTCCTGCATGTGCGCCGCTTTACGGAAAAGCCTGAGCTGCCGACCGCCCGTCAGTTTCTCGAGGCCGGTAACTATTTCTGGAACAGCGGAATGTTTCTCTGGCGCGCCGACACCTTAGCGAACGCATTGCGCGAGCATCTTCCGAATACCGCGGCACTGCTCGAAAGAATTGCCGCCGCCTACGGCACAGGCAAATTCGAGAACACTCTTCGCAAGCTGTACCCGCAGTGCGAGAACATCAGCATTGATTATGCGGTGCTCGAGCCCCGCTCCTCGAAGGGAGAGGGCGAGTCACGGATTTTTTGTTTGCCCTCTGACTTCGGATGGAATGACCTGGGCTCGTGGACCGCGCTGCACGAGCACCACGCCGCAAAGGCGAAAGGGAGCGATAGGAGCCCGGTCTCGGGATCCGCGAATTTTGTGCTGAACGCGAGCAATAATTATGTTCACGCCCCCGGAAAATTTGTTGCCCTGGTTGGCGTGAGCAATCTGGTGATAGTCGAGACCGAAGATGCCCTGCTGGTTACGACCCTCGATCAGTCGCAGGACGTTGGCAAAGTGGTCAAGCATCTTGACGAAAAGAAGTTGCACAAGCTGGTGTGAGAAGCTAATCTGGCCGATCGCTGCCAACGACTGCCAACCAACTGCGATCGGCCATCAACCAACAACTAGCTATGTCCCAAATCAAATTCGGTACTGACGGTTGGCGCGGCATAATCGCCGACGACTTCACCTTTGACAACGTGCGCCGTGTGGCGGGCGCGATTGCAGCTTATATTCTGAAGCACGAGGATCCGGCGCGCGGCGTCATTGTCGGATATGACACGCGCTTTGCCTCCGATCGCGCCGCTCGTCTCGTCGCGCAGGTTATTTCGGCGGCTGGCATTCCGGTGCGCCTTGCCAATGATTACGTGCCCACGCCAACGGTTTCCTACAACGTAAAGAAGCTGGGGGCCGCGGGCGGTGTCATGGTCACGTCGAGCCACAATCCGTGGGACTGGAATGGCGTGAAGTTCAAGGCCAAGTTTGGCGGCTCCGCCACACCGCCGATTATGAAACTGATTGAAGCAGAGTTGGACGGGGACGCTCGGCCGGAGGGAAGGGCGGCGAAAATCGAAGAGGTGGACCTGAAGCCCGCTTACGTCGAAGCGGTTTCGAAGTTTGCCGACCTCGACCTCATTCGCCAGGCAAATTTCAAATTTGCGATTGACTCCATGTACGGCTCCGGTCGCGGAATTCTGCCCCAGATATTTGATACGCACGGCATCCGCTACGTAGCCATCCGGCAAGAAGTGAATCCGCTATTTCCCGGCATTAATCCCGAGCCGATTCTACCCCACGTCGCGATGTTGCAGGAGACCGTGCTGAGAGAAAAATGCCACGCCGGCCTTGTAACCGATGGCGATGCGGACCGCATCGGCGCCGTGGCCGAAGACGGAAGCTTTGTCGATTCGCACAAGTGCATGTCGGTTTTGCTGAACTGGTTGCTCGTCTACAAGAAATGGCCGGGCGACGTGGTGCGCGCCTTCAATACAACCGGCATGATCGATCGCATCGCAGCCAAGCACGGTCGCAAGTTGCATGAGACCTCGATCGGCTTCAAATACATTGCCGACCTGATGATGGGACATGAAATCCTGATCGGCGGAGAAGAATCGGGCGGCATCGGATATGGCCGGTTTCTACCCGAACGCGATGGCATTCTGAATGCGCTTTTGCTGGCGAATGTAATGGCGGAGGAAAAGAAGCCGCTCGGCGAGCTGGTCGCCGATCTGCAGCGGGAATTCGGCGCCCACTACTATGGCCGTCGCGATCTGTACATTTCTGATGAGATGAAAAATGAGGCCATCCGCCGAGCTGCCGATCCCGGAACAACCAGGCTCGGCACCTACTCCATTTTACGGAAGGAGAATCGCGATGGTGTGAAGTTCTATCTTGACGCTCCCAAGAGTGACAACGGCGCCGACGCCTGGGTGTTGTTTCGGGCATCCGGAACAGAACGAATGCTGCGATGCTACGTGGAGGCGGCCAACCCCGAACTGGTCGAAGAGATTCTCGAAGCGGGCGAACGCTTCGTAAACTTCGCGTAGCTGCGGATGCTCCCGGAGTGGCACGTGAGGGCCGAAGACGCCATTGCCGGGAATGGGCGTTTGTCGCAGGGTTTATGCAAGCAAATCCGGCTCCAAACGCGATAGGATAGTCTCAACTTTAAGCCCAATGGCCACCAAAGAAATGACTCCCGTTTTGGCCGATTCTCCGGAGTCGCGGCGCTATAACCGCATCAAGCGGTGGCTGGGCGTCGGCGATTTCGTGATCGGTTTCGGATTGCTGGTCGTGCTGCTGGTTACGGGTTGGACTGGAACGCTGCGCGATCTGGCAGAGCGGGGTGCTTTACAAAACTATGTTGCCGCCGTCTTCCTTTACGTCCTGATGCTGATGTTGGCGAGCAAGGTGATCGGGATTCCATTGGAGTACTATGGCTTTCGGCTCGAGCATCGCTACAACCTCTCCAATCAGAGGCTTCGCTCCTGGGTGTGGGACGAATGCAAGAGTTTTCTGCTCGGGCTCCTGCTGGCTACGATTGTCGTTGAATTGCTCTACATGCTCATACGCCAGACCCCGCAGCACTGGTGGCTGGTGGCGTGGGCCGTTTTTCTTGGCCTCATGGTTCTGCTGGCACAACTGGCGCCGGTTGTGCTCTTTCCGATTTTTTACAAATTTGAGCCGCTCGAAAACGAGGAACTGAAGCGACGGTTGATTGTCCTCAGCGAACGTGCCGGCACGCGGGTGCGAGGCGTTTACAAATGGCACTTGTCGGAGAAAAGCAAGAAAGCCAACGCCGCGTTAACCGGACTCGGCGCGACCCGACGCATCATTCTCGCCGACACCTTGCTCGGCAACTATTCCGACGACGAAATCGAAGCCGTGCTTGCGCACGAACTCGGACATCATGTGCACCGGCATATTCTGAAGAGTATTTTCGTGCAGGCAGGGATTACGCTATTCGGGTTCTGGCTTGCCAATGAAGTTCTGCGCTACGCCGTGGACCGCCGCAATATGTTCGAGACCATGTCTGACTTCGCCAATCTGCCGTTGCTCATTCTGGTTTCGACCGTGCTTTCGTTTTTGCTGATGCCCGCGCTCAACGCCTACTCCCGCTTCAACGAGCGCCAGGCCGACCGATATTGCTTCGAGTCGGTCGCGAGTGTTGTGCCATTCATTTCGTCAATGAATAAGTTGGCGGAGCAGAATCTCGCCGAAAAAACACCGGCCCGGTGGGTCGAGTGGCTGCTGCACTCGCATCCGGCAATTGTAAGACGAGTTGCCGCTGCCGAGGCTTGGGCGAAGTCGCACTGAGCTTGCGTGTCCAATCCGTTCGATTTCGCGGAGGATGGAATTTGTCTCCATCGCATCTCTCTAGTTCTAGTGTGCAGCGCTTCCTTTTCGCAGAATCTGTTCGACCCGCCGGACATCGTCTTCCGTATCCACGCCCACGGTGTCGAACGGCGTTTCGGCAACGTAGATTGGAACTCCATTCTCAAGGAAGCGCAACTGTTCCAGACGCTCACTGCGCTCCAGCAACGACTCCGGCCAACCTACGAACTTGTCCAGTGCGCCTTTGCGATGCCCGTAGATTCCGAGATGCTTGTAATACGGAGGATGCGCGCCATCGCGATCGAAGGGAATCGTGGCACGAGAAAAGTAGAGGGCACGACCGGCCGTATCGGTCACCACTTTTACGGCTCCTGGATTGGCGATGTCGACGTCAGACGCCGGCGTTTTCAGTGTACCCACTTCGACCTCGGACGGCCGCATGACTTCGATCAGTTGGGCAATGTGCTCGGGGCGGGTCAGCGGCTCGTCGCCCTGGACATTGATATAAATATCGGCAGGGACTACGGTAGAGACTTCGTGCGTGCGCTCAGTGCCAGAGCGATGGCTGGGGGAAGTCATCCGCACGCCAAATCCGCGCCGCTGGCAAAGCTGGAAAATTTCTTCGGAGTCGGTAGCGACGACGACTTCGTCGAGTTGAGGGCAGCGACGCACAGCCCGGTAAGTAAGCGCCAGCAGAGGCTCTCCGGCGATCTCGTGCAGCATTTTACGGGCCAGGCGCGTCGAGGCCAGCCGCGCCGGAATCACGGCAATCACTTTCATGCGCCAAGTTTCGCATGTCAAGACGCGGTCTGGCACTTCACTCCAAACTATTTCTTCGGTACTTCAAGCAGTAGGACGCCGTTGACAGGGAGTGGCAAGGTGATAGAGCCCTTCGACAACCGGAGATTTTGAGCAGATGGTTGTTCTGCCACGCGATTCACGTCTCGAATCTGCGCTTCGGTTGGGTACCGTGGAGATCCCATACTTTTGTAGGCTGCAAGCGTATTTCCGTGTTCAGAATCAGCACGGCTCACCGTGACGCGGCTGTCTCGCGGCACGCCCTGAAACTCAAACTCGAGATGGAGCGCATCTCCTTTCGTGTCGGGATCAACCAGATTCCATGCAGCGATAGCCAGCGAACCGTCGCGGCGGCGCGTAACCAGAATATTCGAGGAATCCTGCAAAATCCGCTCCTCTCCGAGCTTATGCAGCAGGGCAAATTGCGAATAACTAGGCTTTTTGATTCCGCCGAGGGCAATCAGGCCAAAGCTGCCGTTAAAAGGCTCGCGGCCAGGACCGTTTTCTTCAAATACGTCGCTGAAGGTCCAGAACGACATCATCGTCACGAGCCCATCACATTGGCGAATGTCATCAGCGAGCGCGGCGCCGACATAATCGGTGTCGCGAGCATGGAGCGGGCCAAAGGAGGCGACATTCCACTCCGTCCACATCAATGGCAAGCCGGGACGTGGAGAGGCTGCGATCTGGTCACGCACTTTCTTGATCGCGAGGCACACTCTGCGATCCATGGAAATGTCTTCGCTCGTGCCCAACAAATCCTGCACGGTATCATCCGCATAGCCGTGACTGGAAATAAAGTCAGTGGGCACATTTTGAGCGACCGCGTGCTGAATGAATGCATCCACCCAATGTGCCGACGAGGTTGCGGGTCCTCCGACCCGCAGGCGTTGACTTACGGATTTAAGAGCGAGAGCGGTATGGTCATATAACTCAAAGTAAGTTTCCTGCTTCGGGGCGCCACTCCAAAAGTCAATGTTAGGTTCGTTCCAGACCTCAAAATACCATTGGGCCACTTCGTCGAGGCCATATCGATCGACGAGGTGCTGTCCGAGCGCACGAATAAGGTCATCCCATTTCTTGTAGTCTTTCGGTGGCGACACGATTTGTTTGTACCAGAAGGGATGTACATCCTGGCGCAGCGCCAGTTTCTTCGGCATGAAGCTGATTTCAACGAACGGCCTGACACCATTCTCTAGCAGGCCGTCATAGATCTGATCGACATAAGAAAAGTTGTAAATCGGGTGGCCGTGCTCGTCTTCGTCGTAGACGCCAACCTCATCATGCAGGATGTTATGAAAACGCACATAACTGAACTCGGTAACTTTTTTGACTTCGACGAGATCGTTGCGGTACCTCTCCCGCAGAGAAAGGATTGCGCGCCCCGACCCGAATGTCTGTTCCCAGAAGTGAGGGAAGGGACGTCCCGGAAGCAGGGCGTTGATCACCACTTTTTCAGGCTGGCTCTGCGCCCGACCCGCGCCAGTGAAAAAAGCCAATGTTATGAGTATCCGGACGACGAAACGAGGCAACTTCATGATCTTTCTCACGGTAAGATTCTCTACGGCAAGATTTCGAGCTTTGCGTCAGCGCCGCCAGCCGAATCTGGAGCGATCCAAACCCTGACCTTCGCAGGCTCAACCGCGAACCTGTTTCGCTCGTTCCATATCGCGAATGCATCTGGAGATAGATGGAAGGTTATCCTTCTTGTTTCTCCAGGACTCAATGCAACATGTTGAAACCCCTTCAGCGCCCGCACCGGCTGCGCGGTGCTCGTTCCCTCGACGCCGATATAGAGTTGAACCACCTCTTCGCCCTCACGGAGACCCGTGTTGGAGACCGTGGCGGCGGCCGCGAGCGCATCTGAGGTTTTCACTTCACCACTCAATTCCCGATTCAATTCATTGGCACTGAGTGCAGTCTTGCTGATCTCCGTCGGCCCGTATGCGAAGGTAGTGTAAGAGCCGCCGTAGCCAAAAGGAAACTGCGGCGTGTTCTGTTCATCGATGTAACGGGACACATACTTCGAAGGCACGTCGGTCGGCGGATGGGTAAGGTCGATCTTGCCGGGCGGCCTTCCTGTGCTGAGAGAGTTGTAGTAAAGAGGCTCTTGTCCGACGCTGCGCGGCCAGCTTACAACCAGTTTGCCACCAGGGTTCGATTCGCCAAATAGAGTGCGAGCCAGTGCGGGTCCGGTTTCGGTCCCAGGAAACCATGCCGCGACCACCGACGGCACATGTTCAAAGGCCCACGGAATCGTGAGCGGTCGACCGCTGAAAAGGATAAGTACGACCGGCTTACCTGTGTTGACGACTGCCTCGAGCAATTCCTCCTGGCGTCCTGGCAGCCCGAGATACGCACGGGATGCAGCCTCCCCGCTCATCTCGGATGATTCACCGAGGGTGAGAATCACGAAGTCAGCGCGTTTCGCCGCTCGGACCGCGGCCGAGAGGTCCGCGTCATTGCCGTCGAGAATCCCACCACCCGCCGATCGGATCACATTGCTTTCGCCCAGGCGTCGCGCCAACTCATCGGGAAAAGACCGAACTCCACTCTTCGGCGCCGAGGAATTGTTCCAACTGTCCGGACCGTAAGGATTGTCAGCCAGCGGCCCGATGAGGGCGATTGTCCTCACATCCTTCGAGATCGGAAGAAGAGATTTGCCATCTGGCCCGGCAGCATTCTTCAAAAGCACAAAAGAACGCTCCGCGACGGTTTGCGCCAACTGCAGGCTCGCCGGCAAGAAGAAACTTTGCTTGGCGCGAGCTTCATCAAGATAGGGATGTTCGAAAAGTCCAAGCGCAAATTTCACGCGCAATACGCGACGAACACTTTCGTCGACCCTTGCCTCCGTCACCGCGCCCGAATGAACCAGTTGGGCAAGCTGATCGTGATACAGGCTGCTCACCATATCCATATCGGCGCCGGCAAGAAAAGCCTTGCGCGCCGCGGTTCGATCATCCGCCGCAATACCATGCGCCACCAGTTCGCCGACCGAAGACCAATCGCTGACAACCATCCCTTTAAATCCCCATTGGTTTCGCAGAATGTCGGTGAGAGTAAACGGATTCGCCGAAGCCGGAACACCATTCAGCGAATTGAAGGCACTCATCAAAGTGGCCACACCTGCATCGATCGCCGCGTGAAAGGGAGGCAGGTAAAATTCGCGCAGAGTGTGCTCGGATATTTCGGTTGCGTTGTACTCACGGCCAGCTTCCGCCGCGCCATATCCCACGAAATGCTTGGCGCAGGCCGCCATGGTGTCGGGCGCGTCCAGACGCGAACCCTGATAGCCGCGCACATAAGCCGCCGCTATTGCGGAACCGAGATGAGGATCTTCCCCGGCACCTTGCGCAATGCGGCCCCAGCGGGCGTCGCGCGCGATGTCCACCATGGGAGAAAACGTCCAGCGAATGCCGATGGCCGAAGCTTCGAAAGCCGCGACATGAGCTGCTTTTTCGACCAGCGCCGGATCCCAGGTGGAAGCCATTCCCAAGGGAATTGGGAACTCAGTGCGGAAGCCGTGTATCACGTCAAGCCCGAAGAGCAGCGGAATATGCAAGCGCGATTTCTCGACCGCTATGTGCTGATACTCGTCGAGCAATTGAGTGTCGGCGACATTCAGCAATGAGCCTATCTGCCCGTGGGCAATCATGTCTTTGTAGTCGGTGCGACCGGTGCCGGGACCCGTGGGTTGGCCGGCGGAGTATTGCACCAGTTGTCCGATTTTTTCTTCGAGAGTCATGCCTTGAATCAGGGATTCGATACGGGCGTCAAATCTTGGATCCGCAATCCCGGTATTACTCGCGCTTCGCTCGTCTGGTTTTGAAACGGGAGCGCTCGCCTGAGCGAAACCCGGCGTGTTCCCCTCGACCGCAAACATCAGCACGAGCAAGAGGGCGCCAATTCTTCGGAGCCATGCATTTTGACCGCAAGGCGTCGTCCGGGATTGAAAGGTCAGCGACAGGAAGAAGCTTGCGGATTGCAACGGGGACCGAATCAAGCAATACCTCACGGTTACGATTTTGCACTAAATAAGTCGCGCTTTAGGGCATCGACGGAATGTATCAAACATGTTTATCTCTCGCCATGTCAATCACGTACTTATTGGTAAATCGAAGTCAGCTCATCACCCTATCATTTTTCATAAGTCCCTCTACATTTTCATAACCTCGGGTATCAGGCAACATCCTGAGGTCTAACTACATCCTAGGCCCAACTAGTGCTACCGTTTTGATTCTAAAGGAGGGTCCATGAAGCACTCCAGTTTGGCAGTCCGCGTCGTACTGCTGATCGTAAGCCTTGTCGCACTAACCGCGCTGGTCGAAGCGCAGTATCGAACTTCCATTCAGGGCGTGGTGACCGACCCCACGGGGGCAGTGGTTTCAGGGGCCACTCTCACCCTGACGAATCCCGCAACCGGCGAAAAACAGGTCAGGACCAGCGACGCGTCCGGCGTGTTCAACTTCAACGCGCTGCCCGCATCCGCCGTTTTCCGTTTGCAAGTGGAAAAAGCGGGTTTCATGCAGAAGCTCCTCGACCATGTAGAACTGGTTCCCGACCAGGCTAACAGTCTCAACGTTCAACTTGAGCTCGGCTCCGCATCGACTACCGTGAACGTTGATGCCTCGTCGTTACCGGCACTCGAGACCGAAACCGCCTCCGTAAGCGGCGTCGTCACGGACAACGAAATCCAGCACTTACCGGCCTTTGGCCGCGATGTCACAAAACTCACGCAACTCGCTCCTGGCATGTTCAACGACGGCTCGCAAGCCGGCGGCGGCGGTGAGTATACGCTTCCCGGCACCCAGAGTCAGCCCGAAGCGTCGGGTGGCTCGACTGGAATCTTCAGGACAGAAAACCTAGTCCAGGGCTATTCCGCTGGCAACCAGGCTCAGAACAATGGTATTTCTATCGACGGCATCAGCACCACCAGCGCCGTGTGGGGCGGTGCCACTGTCGTCACCCCGTCTGAAGATTCCGTCAGCGATGTAAAAATCGTTACCAACAGTTACGACGCCGAGGACGGTCGCTTCACCGGCGCCCAGGTTCAAATCACTTCCAAAAGCGGCACCAATGACTTCCACGGCAGCCTCTTCTACACCGCCCACCAACCGGGCTTCAACGCCTATCAGCCGTATTACGGCTACGGCACTAAATCGTTCAAGGACGCCAATAAGTTCAATCAGCTTGGTGGCAGCGTCGGCGGTCCGATATGGAAAAACAAGATCTTTGCCTTCTTTAACTACGAAACTGTGCGGCAGCCTAATTCAGATATTATCGGCACCGGATGGTACGATACCCCGGCTTTCGACGCTCTCGCGCCATCCGGAAGCATAGCGGCAACTTACCTGACTTTCGCAGGTAATGGCGTGGTTAATAAAGGCCTCGTTGCTAACATCTCCTGCGCCACCGCTGGCCTGGTCCAAGGTGTAAACTGCAATGCCGTTTCTGGCGGTCTGAATGTCGGTACGCCGCTGAATCCTGCGCTCTTTCCGACGGGACAGATCGGATCGAGCCCGGGTTACCCCTGTGGAGGTATGGATTGCGGCTGGACCAGCTCCCAACACCCCGGCACCGGTGGGGACGGCAGTGGCGGCCCTGAGAACCTGGGGACCACGGCCGACATTGCGGAGTATATAACTTCGAATCCCACCACTCACACGGCCGTGCAGTATAACGGGCGTCTTGATGCGAATGTCACCTCCAGAGATCGTATCGGCTTTGCTATCTACTGGGTTCCTCAGTCCACCAATGACTACAACGGCAGTCGCGCCTACGATATCTTCCATCACAGCCAAATCAACGATGCCTTTTCCGTCATCTGGAACCACACCTTCTCGCCCTCTTTGCTCAACGAGCTACGGGCCAATGCCGCTGGATATCGCTGGAATGAGCTCAAGGACAACCCGCAAACGCCGGTCGGACTACCCGAAGACAGCATCCTCACGACCGGCAGCATCACGGTAGGTGATTTTGGAGGAAACGTAGGCAGCGAGCTCAACCAGTGGACCTACAGCTACAAAGACGTTGCCACCAAGATTTTCGGGCGCCACACCATTAAATTTGGTGGAGAAGCCACGCGTCTTTTTTACCTTGACGCCTGTGTCCCGTGCGGCGTGCCGAGCTACAGCTTCTTCAACCTGTGGGATTTCCTTAACGATGCACCGCGTCACGAGGGCTATCTCACTGCCGATCCTCATACCGGACTGCCTACAACGCAGCGACAGGACCAACGCGAAAACCTCCTGGGCTTCTTTGTCCAGGACGATGTGAAAGTTCGCCCCAATCTGACCATCAATCTCGGCCTGCGCTGGTCCTACTTTGGCCCAATTTATTCCAAAGAGAACAACATGTTTCGCGCCAACCCGGGCAACGGCCCGGATTACTTGACTGGCCTGACGGTTGGTATCGGAAATTCATGGAACCCGCAGAAAAATAACTTCGGCCCCGAGATCGGATTTGCCTGGAGTCCGACCAAATTTAACAATCGGCTTGTTTTCCGCGGCGGCTATGGCCTGAACTACAACCAGGAAGAAATCGCAATTTCCTCTAATATCGCCGGCAATCCGGGGTTGGATATTGGCGAATACCTCACACTCTCAGCGCCGACTTCACCGAATAATCTTGGCATCGCATACGGGATTTCCATGAATCCGCACAGCATCTTTGGATATCCGGCAAACCCCAACTTTGTCTTGAGTTTTGGCCCGAACGGGCTGCCCACCTCGGGCTCAGTCGGTGTCGACATTTTCCCCCGTACTCTTCCCACCGCGCGCACCCACCACTACTCATTTGACATGCAATACGATCTCGGTCACCAGTACATAATGAGCCTGGGATACCAGGGAAGCTTGTCGCGCGACATCTTCTTCAACGAAAACCCGCTTGCCGTCCCTGCAACGTTGGGCTACGCACAAAATGCGCAGATCAATGGGGGGGATTTATATAACTCCAACGGCCGCGGCAACTACAACGCCCTGCTCGCCGAGCTGAAGCACCAGTTCTCGCACCAGTTCCTGGCCGATGCTCAATACACCTGGTCGAGGAGCATGGACACCAGTTCCGCGCCGTACTCGGAGCAGCCCTATCCGTATGATCTCAACCTCGGTTACGGCCGCTCCGACTATAACGTCACCAACGCATTCAAGCTCTTTGGCATGTGGCAGCCGATCTTCTTCAAGGGCAACAATTGGGTCGATAAGATAGCCGGGGGCTGGTCGCTCAGCGGCATCTGGAACTGGCACTCCGGATTCCCCTGGACTCCCTTTGTGAGCGTTCAGAGCGGAAACCTCTATTGCGCAAACTGCGGCTACGGGCAACTGTTTCCCGCCGGCTATTTGGGCGGGGCCGGGCACAGCACCAGCACCAAAGCGTTCGAACAAATTCCGGGCGCGGGCAGCCCGAACTTTCCTCTCGGGGGCGGGGCATATTTCTCGACCCCTGCCTACACTGCCTACAACTGCAGTCCCACCTGCGCCGGAACCTCGCTCCCTCAGAATCCGGGTGTAGCTCGTAACTCGCTCACTCTTCCGGGATATAGGGACGTGGATTTGACGATCGCCAAAGGCTTTGGACTGCCGAAGATGCCGGTGCTCGGTGAAAACGCCCGCTTTGAAATTCGTATGGATGCCTTCAACGTCTTCAACAATTTGAACTTGAACCCGGATAGCATTTCGAACAACATCGCCAACTCAAACTTTGGCACAATTTCGTCTGCTCTAGCTGCGCGCGTGCTATCGCTGGGGGCGCGCTTCAGCTTCTAATTTTTCTGAGCTGTTTCGCCTCAATCGCGGAACCTGCTCAAGATTCGTGGAGAGAATCAAACAGGCTAGCGGAGCAATGATCCGGCCGCCAGAAATCTACGCTAGGAACAAGGATCTACGCGGAACGGGCGGAAGATCCTGGTTCAATTTGAAGTTCGTGGTAGACACGCAATCAGATAATCGTGTTCGCACGGCTTCGCGCCCGACCGGGCGATGCACTCGTAACGGAAGGAACAGTCGAGGGTGGTGGAGATGATCGTTCCCAGACCCGGGCCGGAGGGCGGAAACTCGCTTTGGGCTCGGTTCGAAATCACACTCTCCAGTCGTCTTTGCTCAGTGGCCGCCACGCCAGAATGACGCTTCGCTGCACAGTTATCCTCGAGCGTTTTCATTGCCACCGAAGCGTCCTGTTGAAACCAACTTCACGTAGATGTTCAGGTGTGGTCGTGACCAAGCAAGTTCTGAATCAATGCCCAAGTGCGTCGCTGAGTGAAGGAATTCGATAACTCATGATGCCACGCCCTTACTTCGGTCTCACTTGATCGATTGCAAGGCCGGTTGCAACCAGGAGAAGAGGAAGTTGTTGATCTCCGGAAACTGCACAGAAAGTAAGCTCAAAAGGGGCACAAACACAAAAGTACCAAGCCTCACCCAGAAATCCAGACCCAGTTCGCCCGGTTTGGTGTTTGTAATGCGGCCCAGAAGTGGGTTGGAGTACATCTGGCCGTACACAACGCCAACCACCAGAGAAATCACAAAGAAAATGAAAATCAATAGCGCGTGAAAACTCTCTCTCGACTCGAATGGATAGCTACTATAGGAGATCAAGACAAAGACAAACACGCCGGCCATCGCGAGAATCAGCGTCTGCAGCCGACGCAGCGGCACTAGAATGACGTTCAGATAAAACAAGCAGAGAAAGTGCTCGACGGCGCGCAGGGTAGGGTCTTTCGCTGGCGATTCGACTGCTGCGTACTTGCCTTTCGAATCGTCGGCGCAGCCCGACTTCGCCGCCGAAGGCTCATCCGATTCCTGCTTCCACTGCTGACTGGCGTAAATCAGCGCTTCGGAGACCAAGCTCGCGAGCTTGTCCTGTAGGAAACAAAACCGTCGCTGGACCTCGTCTAATGTGCCGTTTTTGTCCTTTCCATCAAGGAGCTTTTCGTATTCGGCCGCCAACCGCTCTGCTGCGGTGTTCGATTTCCTAATGGCCCGTGTCAAGCTTCTGGCAAGTGCGCCAAACTTTTGAATTCGCCTGAGAGTGTCCAGTTCTTCCCTGAGCAAGCGAACAAATTCCTGTCTTCCACTGCCCGCAAGTTTCCATAAAGGTTTCCAAGTCAGGTTCTTCAATTCGCCGAATCCCCTTCGGAATGGGGCTCTCTCAATAGCCCGAAGAACATCTCGGAGTTGCACCCACAGCGCGACAATATGGGTTACCAGGTAGCAAACCAGCAACAGACAAAAGTACAGCAGGATCCAATACAGCCACCTGTAAGGCGTCGATTCGAACGCCTCAGCGATTTCGTCGGGCCGCATCAGGAAGACAATGGCCAACAGTCCGACTCCCGCGGAAATCGTCATCTTCTTATCGAGGGGCACAGTTCCGAGGATCTCCCATGGCCACTCGTTCTTTTTTCCGGCTAGGAGCTTTAGCTGAAGGCGATCGGAAGCCTCGGGCACACACGCTTCTGTGTTACCGTTGGCGTCGCGATGTGTCCGGTCAAAATCGCTGGTCTTCGGCAGAACCACGTGTTTCTCTTCGGTTGATGCCACGCCGGTCAAGGATTGCCAGCACCACCAAATCCATGCGGCAAGAAGAAACAGCAGCGGCAGCGAAGGGGAAACACCTGAGTCGACGCTGACGTAGCGGTAAACGAAATTTCCGAGACTGTTGCCAAGGTTTTCCCAATCGATCAACCAGGGGAGCGCAAGCGCGGCAATCCCGGCCCCCATGCAGGTGAAGGCTCCGGCGCGTGCAAGCCCATTGTTTCCGCTCTTCTTGAAGCGCCTGTAGCAAGCCAGGCCGAGCCCGACAGCGCTGCCTATGTAGCAATCCCAGACCAGCCACATCCCCTCAAAATATTCCTTGAAACGTTGCCATTCACTCAGGTGGTCGCCAGGATTTCCGAAGCGCTTGAGCCAGATGATGACCGGAAATACGAAAAGTGTCTGAGCAAAGAACAGAAGCATGCTCCCTGCGAACAGCAAACCGTTTCGCGTCTGAGAAGAGGTCTCGCAAAAGCGCCCAAGGATCTCGGAGCGAGTAAAAGCCATCGGCGGGCGCAGCAGAAGAAAGATCATCAGCAGTGTAACGCCAAACGTGATCACCCAGAAAATCGTCCAGCCGACGGAGAAATGCACGGAGTAGGGCTCGGGTGGATCGGGTTTCCTGTCCACTGCCACGGCGCGAACGCCTCTTTGATGGTCGTCGAAAGGCTTGTCGTCCAGAACAGCGACTGGCCAGTAACCATCCCTTCCCACCGTGATGAGCCATAGATGGGGACGCCATGACTTGTCATCATCGCGCAAAAAAGAAGGGAGTCCGAACTGCGCATAGGAGGCAGGCGGCAACGCCGGGCACTCAGGCTGTGTGCAAGGGGCAGCAGGCAAATGCGGGGAGTCGGGTTTAGTATCGGAAGGCGCCGACTGGTGCTGCGCTCCGCTCTTTGCATCAAGGGCAGGACCAGAAACGGAAGTCGGGGCGGAAGGATCGGCAGCGAGCAACGATAGAAACGCGTTAAATCCGCCGACCGCAAAGCTGTCGGAGAAAAGGCGCTGTACTTCCCGCACTCTCTTGGTCTTCTTAGCTTCGTCGGCGTCCTCGGATTTGTCGGCCTCAGGTGGACCTTCCGTAGACCACATCGGAAAGTAAACTCCGTTAAGAAGGGGGTAAGACGCGACCGCCAGAATTCCATGAAAACGCGGATCACTTACATCGTAGGCCATTAGCAGATCCGCTCCCGAAGTTACTACCCTTGCCTGCGGGTAGTTTTGGCGCAAATACCGCGCAAGAAAAACCATGTCGAGCGGATCACCGGCTCGAATAATGACAATTTTTGAATGTTGTTTGCGCAAAGTAGCTACGATTGCCTGCATGATCGACTCTTGCGAGAGCGGTGTCTGCGATGGCGAGTAGGGGGCCACACTGTCATCATCGTTCCCGGTTACGCCCAAGCTTAGCGGCAATCTGGTTTCCGGGGGAGGGTTGGCCGTGCCTGTGAGCGCTTGGGTTTTGATATTTTGCTGATAGGCATCCCGCAATTGCGCAATCTCTCGAGGAAAGTAGAGACGCGTAAGTGGAACCTTCGGGTCCGGAGGGTCAACCGGACAGGGATCCGTTGGCTCGTCTTCTTTCTCTATATTCGTCGTGGTGCTGGTTTTGGCCGCCCTCTGTGCAGCATCTGTTCTTTCTTTTGCACGTTTCCTGGCTTCGTGCCGGGGTGTGCCGGGCAGATGTTCCTGGTTTCCGAACGCAGTTTCGTCTTCAGACAAAACAGCCACATGGGAATGGGATTCGTGCCGATCATGGAAGAAAACGCTCAGGTAATACTCTTGGTATTGGTCGGTGAATTGAAACGTCGCGAAATCCGGTCTGCCACTGGCTTCCGGAGCGATTTTGGAATTGGGTCCTGGCTTCGGGTCGGGCCATTCACTGCGGGTGGATTCGCAGAAATCGCGCACGGCGCTGTGGCTGCTAACCGAACCGCTTCGAATCACGATCGCGGAGAATCGATTGCGCGGCTTCTGGGCGTAAAGGATCGCGTCGAGCGATATCAAGGAACCCGAAAACGCTGGCCCGTAGATGCGCAGTGTTGTTGCTTCTTTCTCGGTCGGGCGCAGGCCAGCATCTGCGAGAATGCTTTGTCGAATGTTCAGCGCATTTTGGAATTGTTCGGCTCGCAGCCCGCCGGTTGGGGTCTCGCCGACCACGAAGACGAAAAGAATGTCCGGCGTCTCACCGGGGTTATCGCGCGACTTCTGAAAGATCATCAGCCCCGGCAGCGATTCCTTCTGATCCCGGAATTGGTCTTGTGCCCTGCGCACTGTAAAGTCGGTGGACTCGGGATGAGTAGAAATGTCCCAGGGCATCCAGGCGCGCGAAAAGAGGTAGCCGCTCGCCTGTGCAGCTTTCTGTATGGTTTCGATTTCCCGATCGAATAGCAGCGCCATGTGGGTGTGAACCGGGTCGGGAAGCGAGGCTACTACGAACCTGATGTTCTTTGCCCTCTCGCCAGGCACTTTCCACGGCGTGGCCAGATTGTAGCCGTCATTCCCGGATTCAGCCCGGAAATAGTGCTCAATTAAGTCGGTGAATTCTTCAGCCGGGCAAATGGCCTTGCAACTTCCACAAGGAGAGTGGGGTTCTCCGTTCACGGTCAGTCGGCAGATTCCGGCGCCAATCGTCGGAAACGGGTCGGCTCCAGTCGTCAAGTCACTCAAACGTGCGGATTCGTTCGCGTTTGCCGAACGGCCAGACGTTTTCGACTCCCACGGCGATGAGCCTGGCTTCAACGAGCCCGCGCCCTGGTACGCCGAATAGGCGACGGCCAAAGTAAACAATGCCATGTAACCAGCTCGCATGATTGTCCCCTTTCGGTCAGGTCGCTCCGGATCACGTGGAATCGCTTGACCAAACAGCGAACTATCGGAGTTTCCCGCCCAAGCTTATCCAAAGAAGGACTTGAGCACCCAGCAGCGAAGTATCCATGTCGAAGACGGTCGTATTGCCGTTCAGGCTTTGCGCCAAACGTAGCTCGTGCTGATCCAGTTGTAAGAGAGAACAAGCGTGGCGTGCGCCCGCACTACCTTCTTAGGGGCACGTACCTATTCACAGCGTCGAAACCGCGCTGTCGTGGTGGTTGCTCACCCACACGTTTGTTCAATCAAAGGCGATTCCGGGAGGGCTTCCTCTGCGAAGAACCCAATAACCTGCATAGCAAGCACTGAGCTTCGTACTCCACCCACCCATATAGAACGAGAACGATGGCGCATTCCCTTCACGGAGACTAGCGTCTCTATGTTGTCACTCAGCCGAACGGGAATGATCCAGCGTCATCCAGCATCAACCCGCCAGAAGATCGCAGCCCCTCGAAAAGGAAATGGGCGAAGTTGAGGGCGGGACAGAAGAAAGAGGCGTGAGTTTACGGGAACTGCTAAGAGTATGCGAGGGGGCCCTTGTATCCTTCCAGGACTTCCAGGCAGCTAATCCACAACCAGACTGATGGGCGGGGTTGGATATGGCGGTTCCGTAAAACCTTCTGAGCGGAATATTGCGGTCTTCCTAGTTAGTTAGTGTTAGTCGCGCTAGTCACGCACCTATCCTCTTTCTTGCTGACAAAAAGGTGTAATGTAAACCCCCGGGCTCGCCAAGAGTTTCGTGTTAATAGCTAGCCGATGCTGCGATCCGCACGCATGTCCCTGAGTTGCTTCCTCCAAACATTCCGGCGTTGAACGTCCCCAACCCGGCGTGGGACGGTCCGGAAGACAAGATCAAGGAAGCCCTTAGAGAGATAGTGGGAAGCGCACTCTGCTGGGGCATGGCTGAAATTGCTAAAGCCGTCCACACTCACAGCAAGAGCTCATTCTTAAGAGCCCAAGGGCACTGGTACTCGTTAGGGAAAGCGCAGCCGAAGAAACCTTGCAACGGGACTCCGCTTTCTATGAAGCACTAAGGGCACTCAAGTGGGAGATCGACAACGATCCTCAGGTTCAATTGGCAGTCACCATGTTGCAGGCTGCGGGTGGTAGCGTGTTCAGTTCATTTCTGCCCCACATCAAAATCCGCATCAGGACTGAAGAAGGCGTCTTTGCGTTGCCAAAGCCGGTCAATACCCCGGTGGTTCCCGCGGTTGAGCCGGTCGGTAGATTGACTCAGGAACTAAGAAATGCGGCCATGGCAGCGATCAAGAGGAGTCGCTATAACCGCGAGCTCGACAGGATCGTTAACCAGGCGGTTGGGGAGAGCGATCGCTTTGAAGGAATTGCTTCCCGGGTCGAAAATGCAGGGTATGAAGTTGTCATTTGTCTCGATCTTTCTGCCTACGCTCAGGTCAAGGGGGCGGCTCCGTCAGATCGTCAGGCGCTGGGGACGATGGCCCAGATCCCCCGCGATGAACCCTTTCCGGCTCAGATGTCTGGCAGCGACCGGAAATTTCTCAAATCTTTAGGAATTAGGATTGATGGGCGTTAGGCGGAGGTGGCCTAACCCCAACCTGGGTCATATTCGTGAACTGTTGATCGAGAATCAAAGGAGGTCCCAAGCGGTCAGCATGTAGTTCACAATGCCGCTCCCGATTGGGACCAGGAACCTGTCCCGTAGATTCTCCCCTTACTCACCGTCGGGTGGCGGAACGCAGTTCGTTCCGTTTCTGTAACAACTTGCCCTCTCACACACAGCTCAACCTACGATCGGTTGCTTTCGCAGATGGCTGAGTCGTTTGACCGCATTGCAAAATCGTTCGTAATTCGTAACAAACATGGCCCGCCGCACTAATCTTTGTTGACATTTGCCCCTTATGATAGTAGTTATCCCCGCTCCAGTTAGTCCATATCCGCCCCAGGAATCTTCTTTGTTGTTTTACGTGCGGTAAAGTTCCGGGTTCACTTATCGGGAGTGAAACACTGGTAATAGGATTGAGTTTCAAACGCCAGTCGGGGGACAAGCCTTTATGCCGGACCAGAATCAGAAGACATGGACTGATTACGTCAGCACCACATTATGGATCGTGATTCTGCTGGTTTCGTTTATTTGGTGGCGAGTTGCCGGACAAGGTGCGCCGCTTCGTATGGTCCTGATTACTGCGTTGAGCCTAGCTTCTTTCATGGTGGGTTGCTTTGTGGGGTTTCTCTTTACAAGCTACGGTGAAAAGGCAGGCACCGTCGGGAAAATCAGAGACTGGCTCATCGGTGGAATAACCGGCGTGACAATAGCAAAGGCAGCTGCGATAAAAGGTCTGCTCACAACGTTTCAAGCGACGCCTTCGGGTACCGGTGAGTATGCCCTCACCCTGAGTGCTGCGGTTGTTTATGCGATTTTGGGATTCTTTTTCATGTTCTTCCAGACAGAGCTCGTTCTGAACGTGCTATTGGCAGAAGGTCGTGCGCAACGCGGTCGAATTGAGGGCACAAAGCAGGCGGGTCGGGCACTCAAGAGAGAACCCGACTACGCTGACATTGTGCGGACTAAATGGATCGAAAAAGGTGGGAGTTTTGCATGTTTCGTCTCTGACAAAGACTTCCGGTCGCTAGTTGGACTGGACACTACTCCCCCATCCCCGACGGGCTGATTCGTGATATTTGTGGGTTTCCCCCTGGTTCCGTACTCCCCAATCTCACATTCGTGGAAAGGACAACCGTTATGTCGCACGCGATTTCTCAACCATCTCCCATTCCATCCCAACTGACTCGTCATGGCTCCGTCGGTAAACCGCGACGACCAACTGGCGACCCTGTAGCCGCCTTAAAAGAGTCGACTCGGTTCGAGCCGATTCCACACCCAGCTCCGCAGCGGCTCTCCGTGCCTTTCAACGTTTTTGATCCGGCGGCCAGTCAGGCTGCAGAGTCCGCTGGAAAACTGGTCTTCCATTGTGTTGGGGACGTGGGAGGCGTAAACGGAACAGCCACCCAGGACGCGGTCTCGGAAAGCATGGAGGAGCAGCTTTCGAAGGCCGCCGCCAAGGATCGCCCAGCCTTTCTCTATATTGTCGGAGACGTAGTGTATTTCAACGGGCAGCAAAGACTGTACAAGCACGAGTTCTATGAACCGTACCAGCACTACCGGGCGCTGATATTCGCAATTCCCGGAAACCACGATGGCGATACGCACGTTCGGAAGGGCGATACGCCTGACACCGAACCTACCCTTTATGGTTTCTTCGAGAATTTTTGTGATTCGGCACCTCGCCACGTAAGCCCCTACCGCATGTCCATGACGCAGCCTTATCCGTACTGGACGTTGGACGCTCCCTTTCTCACAATCATTGGCTTGTACTCGAATATCGAGGGTAGCCTGGACGGACGCGGGAGGAGTGACCAGCAGTATTTTCTGGAAGAGCAAATGAAGAGTGCTTCGCCAGAGAAGAAGTTGATTGTGGCCGTGCACCATCCTCCGTTTTCTCTTGATTCCGCACATGGTGGATGCCCGGACATCCTCAACGCGGTAGACCTGGCGACCGCCGCCAGCAAACGAGTGCCGGACGCAGTGCTTTCGGGACACGTGCACAACTATCAGCGTTTCTCGCGCAAGGTGAAGGACCCCTCGACGGGCAAAGAAAGAACGATTCCATACGTAATTGCAGGTGCTGGAGGATACGCCGACGAGGAACGAAGCATGCACCACCTGCAGAAGGAACTGATAGGCAAGAAACTGCCTCTGCAGACGACGCTGACGGATGTGAAGCTGGAGAACTTCAACCAAGCGGAACCCGGGTTTCTCCGCGTGACCGTCGACAAACAAAAAATCAACTTCGAGTACTTTCTGGTTCCGTTTAAAGGAGGTGCTGACAAAGTTGCTCTATTCGAGCAGTTCGCCGCTTGACCGGAATGAGTTGCTTGATACTCTGGGATTGCGGGCCATCCTCTAGCGGTGGGCCATCCCTTGACCGCGCAATCTAGCCACATTCCGTTCATCGCCTGTGACCAGACGCCGCAGGCTTTTAGGGGAAGTAATAACCAGAGTGGCAACAACTGGGCGCGGGGTGATCCGTGTCTGTCGATGGGAGAGCAGCTCAAAGCAGCTTCGTTTTGATGGCGAGTTGAGGGCAGTGTCCCCAGTCTCCTCTTTCGACTCAGCATGCGGAGTCCGGGCTGGATTGGTCAGACAATCAGGTTGGGGGGCATAAGGCCGAGCATCGTGCCGGAAACTACTCGCGAAACTACTCAAAGAGGCAAAGAGGTGTCCGATAGCCGAGTATGGATAGCGCAAGCAGCCCGAACGCCGAGCAGCGATTGAACCCCGGAGCGGTATGCATCCAACCTCGGGCGCGAATATCAGCTTGTGCTATCGGCGATGAGCTAGCGTCCAGATCGATAAAATCTTTACGAATTTCGGCCCGCCACTGTGCGCTGAGCAGCCATCGCGAGCGGGAAACCGGCAGGGATGGCTGATGCTGGTGAAGGCGACCTATGATGTGGCCTCATCGTAGAAGTAGTGAAGTAGTGGACGTTTATGAGTCCACGAAGCATCTCGACCTCAGAGCACCCTTGACACTACAACGAGAATACGCTCCAGACCCCTTCAACGAAAATGTGTGGGTGTGCCCGAGACAATCGTTTGGCGAGTAAGCCAAAAACAGCGGAGCGAGTCTAATTGGGGGATACAGCTTTCTCCTGCACTCGTTACTTTCTCGCTTTAGGTGAAGGGAAGTACAAGCGGATCTCGTTTTAATAATTGGAGAGCGAGCCCACCGGTTTGACGTAACTCTAGTTGTTCTGTGGAGACTAAGTTGTGAGCCTTGTCCGATTATCAACTGCGTTTAGTTTAGCGCTTGATACGGGAACTTCCACAGAGCTTTAGATTAGCCGCGAAGGAGAATTACGATGAGCGATACGAAACCCAGAGCATCCATCAAGCTGCCGAGCGACTTCGTATTCGGGGAACTTCGACCGGATCATACTAAGCCGGCCCCACCTGCACCCCCGCCGCCGCTTGGTCCGCTTTCCGCATTTGTTGGAGACTGGGTCGGCAACGGCTTCAACACCATCTTCCGGCCCGATAGTACCGCCACGCCAACACCATTACCGAATCCAGTCCCGCCACCCCCGCCTCCGCGCGACAACATTCTAGAGCTGAACCTTACCTCCGAGAGCCTCTCGTTTTCGCCCAGCCTGGGCTCGGTTCCGAACCGCGGCACGGCGGCCCAGCCAGACGCTTTCCTCAACGGAGTTCCTTATCTGCAGACCATCAACGACATTACGATCCACGGCGAAAGTGTCGGGATTCACGTCGAGCCCGGTATCTGGATTCACGTGCCCACCACCACCATTCCACAGCTAGGAGAGTCAGTCACGCGCATGGCATCGATTCCGCACGGCACGACGATCGAGGCTCAAGGGCTCGTTGCTCCCGCGCAGCCTGGGCCGCCGACGATAGCTCCCGTGGACATCACGCCATTCGTCACGGGCAGTAATCCTCCGAAGAAGGTTACGTTTGCTAGCCAGACGGCTAGTAATCCGAACACGCCGAGAATCCCGCAGGATCTGGGCCCCTTCATCACCCGTGGCACCATCACACAGGCCCTGTTGAGTGATCCCAACAGTTTGCTGCGAGATCACATCAGCAAGCAAAAGATCACGAGCACAACCACCATCGTCATTTCCACCGCCCCGCCTCCTCCGGTTGGGTTCTTCGGCGGGGGAACCGACAACATCGCCTTCCTGCTGGGTCAGGCCACAGCGACTGCACCCAACGCCCAGGCCTTGCAGATGGTCGCAGTTTTCTGGATCGAAACCGTCCAAGAAGTCATTCTGGTGCCCCCCTACACGGTAGGTGCTCCGCCCTTTGCGATCAAAGCCAAACGCAGTGTTCAAGGTCAGCGCGTGCCAACCTTCTCCATTACACCGCCGTTTGACTTGGATAAGCCACGCGAGATTACAGTGACCTTCACGCAGATTCAGTACTCTCAAACAGTGCTGCTAAATTTCGCCGGACTGACCTGGCCGCATGTCTCGGTGAACACGCTTGTGCCGGCCGACGACATCGTTGTTCCTCCCACCGTCTGGAAATGAGCCAGTCTGCGAGGTGTCCACGACTCGTCGGGTGTCATCAGCCGCCCAGATGAAGCAATGGTCAGCTCAATCGATCGGTAGCCGATCAGCGTCGTGCCCACCTGAGTCGGAGGACACATGAAACTCTGTTACTTATGCCTGATCATCTGCACAAGTCTTTTCGCCGCCACTGAGAACTGCCTGTCCCAATCAACCATGGTGCCGTGGCTCACCCGCTCTGCCGATAATTCAAGAAGCGGTTGGAATCCGCGCGAGACTCAGCTGACGCAGGCGGCGGTTCTGTCTAAAGGGGTTTTCCGAGCTACGATTATTCCCGTTATCGGGGATGCGCGGGGTATGGAAGCGCAGCCACTCATCCTACCGAATGTGAAAACCAAGCTGGGAGTCCGTGACGTGATGGTGCTTCCGTCGATGGCTGATGTAGTGCGTGGAGTTGACGCACATGATGGTTCCAGCATCTGGCAGGTGACGCTGGGAACTCCGATAACTGGATCACAAAATATCGACAGTCATCAAATCAATCAATTTTGGGGCTGCCTCTCCACCGGGGTGATCGACGCAGATACGCAGCGCCTCTATCAAGTTTGCTGGATTTCACCAGACAAAACCGGCAATCCCCAAACGGCGCGTTACTTTATGTTCGTGCTGAAGGTGGCGGATGGAAGTCAGGTAGTTGCACCGGTGCTAATCCAAGGAACGAGTGGAACACAAGAATTCAACGGCACGATGCGCAAACAACGATCTTCCCTGCTGGAGACCAACGTAAACCGTGTGAAAACGATATTTGGATGTTCGGGGACGACCTTCGAAACTCAAGCTGGTGTCTCTTCTGGCTATTGCTTTGCCTTCGATGTAGCGAGCAACACAGTAAGCGCGATGCTCGCGATGACAGCGGGCGAGGGTGCCGGCGTATGGATGGCTGGACAGGGCGCAGCTGCAGATGCACAAGGTTTCCTCTACGTCCTGACTGGCAATGGGGACTTTGACGGTGCGACTCAGTGGGGCGAATCGTTCCTCAAACTGAAGTACACGCCTCCTTCAGGAGGGGTTCCAGCCAGTCTGCTGGTGGTAGACCACTGGACGCCATGGACTGACCTCGCCAGAAGCGGGCAAGCTGCGGCGCCGGCCGAGAAACTGGCCGGCGTGAGCGCTCCCTCAGAAGCTATCAAGCCGGTTGGTCACAGCGTGAACATTGCGCTGAAGAATGCAAAGCTGGTGCCGATGGTCAGCGACCGAGGTACCCCAATCCTCCTCGTCTTTCCGGATATGGCGTCCGGCAATTGGTCAGATGAAGATTGGGGATCGGCTGGTCCGGCCTGCATCTTCCCGATAGGCGTTTGCGTTGCGACCGGAAAGGACGGAATCGCCTATCCGATCAAAACCGCGAGCCTTGGCGGGACCACTCCCGCAGACCTCGCAAACGCTAAAGCAAACTGTGCAAAACTTGCAGCGCCGCCGGTCTGGCTGACCATGAGTCCGGGACCGGTTGATCCCTGTCCAACAGATCCTCGTACACTGAACTTCTTTCCATCGGGCGACACGGCACATCTCCACATGACGCCCGTGCAGTTCTTTGACCCAGCCCTGCAATCGTGGACGATCTTCGCCTGGGGCGAAAATTCGCAATTGCATAAATGGGCCGTCAGTTCGACCGGAAACCTAACTTACATTGCGCAAAGCAACGAATTCGCGAGCGCGGACGTGCGGGGGACTCCTCCGGGCGGAATGCCGGGCGGATTTTGTTCAGGATCGAGCAATGGAGCAGATCCTAACTCGGCGATCCTCGTCTGCGCCATCCCTTACGGTGATGCCAATGTTCAGGTAGTGAACGGACGTTTACTTGTCTACGACGCGGTGCACCTCGCTGCGGATGGATCACTAAAGGTTCTATGGGACTCGCAACGCTTCGCCATCCAGTTTCTGTTCAACAAATTTGATCCTCCCGTGATTGACGGAGGTCAAATCTATGTCCCCAATTACAACGGCGGCGTGGATCTTTACCGTCTGGTGCAGTAGGAGCAATCAATGGGGAGTGTGAGTTCTGTTCTACGATCGACAAGAATATCCAAGGCGCAGGTAATCCCGCAGGAAGCCCCGCGATGGCCATGGCATCCAAGCGCTGACCGGAAAGATGCCTTTCGAGAAACGACTTTATCTCCTGCCGGACATTACTTGCAGTCATCGCGTCTGCCAGTCCGGGTGAACACCCAGAGCAATGCCGGAGGTTGTCACTTTGTTTGGGCCAAGTTGCCCAGAGCCTGATTTGGTTCGCAAGGCGGCGAGGTCTGCCACAATCGCGTTGAAGGCGTCTAGATCGGGCACCGGCCGCGACAAGCAACCGGCCTGAGCTGGAGCGTTCGGTTGCGCCAGCGTGAAATCAAAGATCAGGTGTCCTGCGATGTCATGGACCTCGAGTGTTCCATCCGGCTTTCGCGTCACCGGTTGGATAATAAGACGAATCTCCGGCCGCCGCCCGAATTGCGCGCGAATGTCGCTCGAGAGGCCCGGTGCGCCGGCATCGATACGGATACCTGCAATGAACCAAGCGTCCATCGATTGAGCCTCGGCAGGCAGGCCAATATGACTCTGTGTGCCCGCGACCTGCGCCGCGGGGCTCGCGGCGATCGCAACAAATTGCTGAAACACCGCATCGGGCCAAACAGGATCGCGTTTCGTCGGATCTTGGACGTTCGGCGTCGTGAGTTCGCGCACCGCGATCAATTTGGCAAAATCCTCGGCTCGCGTCGGCGGTGGAAACAACCAAGACACGTCGTTGGCCGAAAGCGGCGGGATCGCCTGCGTCTGCGCCGGTACAGAGCCCCCCTCTCTCTAGAGAGCGTGTTCGTGCGGGACGAATACCCGCAGAAACCGCCAGTTAGGAGGATTCCGATCAATCCAAGTCTTAGATAACCGTTCACGTAGCCCGTCTCCTAGAGTCGACACCAAGTCTTGACCATGCCTTCTGGGTCACTTGCTCTAGCCTGATCTTTACTCCAGGCCCCAGGCTCAACTCGCGACAAAGTCGAACCCGTACGCTGACACGCCACGTGGAGGAACGCTCCTGCCAGCGCGTGAGGTTTTGACGATTCAAGCCCCGTCGCGACTCTCGCGCTCGACGTATGTGGGTGCCAGGTGCATGCATGGTTGTTCCTGCGTGCTACGCTTGCGCAATCACAACGTCTTTAGGTACTCGATAATCTGCATTCGTTCTTCTTCGGACAGCCTGCGGCCGATCACTCCGTCGCCTTTTGTCCCGTCGTTGAATTCATGCCCTGCGTTTGAATTACCCGGTAGATCGGTGCGGAACTCGGTGGCTCCTTTGAGAGGCTCAGTGTTCAGACCGAGTTTGACGGGGTCGTATTGCTTGTTCCCCAGATAGAAAACCTTTGGTCGCTGTGAAACGGGGGAAAGCAGAGCAAACAGGTTGGGAACGGAACCGTTGTGCAGGTAGGGCGGGGTAGCCCATATGCCATTATGTGGCCGCGCCTTGTACTGCAGAGGCGCCAGGAGCATATTTTCGCGGTAACCGTTCCACTCCAGCTGCTCCTCGGGGGAAAGCTTGAGCTCGGTGTATGCCTGATCAATCACCTTCTGCGTGATGTACTTGAGTCCTTCGATGGCGGGTATGATTCCTTGTCCTAGCGGTCCACTATCGGCGACCCGCTTAGCGAAATTCTGCGCTTCTTTCGGATCGGTTCCGATTTCGGCAAGCGGAATCATCGTTACTTTGAAGAATTGTCTTCCTCCGCTGTTTGTAAAGGTCGTC
>Ga0181522_10000390_pt1 | contig 33969 bp, 39 predicted proteins | sample PEATcosm2014_Bin_27_FD_121103 | JGI IMG/M metagenome (GOLD analysis project Ga0181522, IMG submission 121103) | Peatland microbial communities from MTU Mesocosm Facility, Houghton, MI, USA - PEATcosm2014_Bin05_10_metaG | ecosystem: Environmental > Terrestrial > Soil > Wetlands > Peat | place...
CGGAAGCCTGCGTCGCTGACGATCTCGAAATGGATATCATGCTACCCGAGGCGCTGTGGGCTGCCGCCGCCGTTGAGCAAGACGCGCGAACCGAACGCGACCCATGGCTTGACTTACTTCGCGATGTTGCGCGGCACGGCGCGCGGGAAAAAGATCGTGGCGCTTATGAGGTGCTGGACACGGGCGAGGAAAGAATTTCCAGCATGTTCATTTTGCGCGATGTGATCATGATCGAGAGCAGGAACCTAACGCCCGAGCACGGCAAGCGCCTTAGCCGGGTACTGGGGCGTCTCGGGTGGAACGGTCCGAAACCGATGCGCATCAACGGTAAGACCGAACGCGGCTACTGGCGCGTAACGCCGGACCCTCTTTCATAAAGAGTGGCCGAGCTTGTGGCTCGGCCCTTGGCGGCTCCGGCGCGCCCATAGAACACCGCCTACGCTGCTAGCTACGCCGCCCCACCGCCGTCGCCACCGCCGGGATTAGCGGCCTTGACTCATCGTTCTTTGTTTGTTCTCATTGGGCTATAAATCCTATGAGTACAAAAACCCGTGCGCCGCCCGGCCGAAATCGAACGCCTCTACCTCGACTTCGACGGCTTCTTCGCCAGCGTCGAACAACAGGTGCATCCGCACTTGCGCGGCAAGCCCGTGGGTGTCGTTCCCTTCAAGGACGCGACCCATACATGCGTCATTGCTTGCTCACGTGAGGCCAAACTTCGCGGCGTGAAGAACGTCATGAACATAGAGGAAGCGCGCGAACTCTGCCCCGGCATCATCTTGGTTCCGCAATCGCCCGATCTATACCGGCGCGCTCACAATTCGCTGTTGTCCGAAATCAGTGCGGTCATTCCCATTGATGCGGTCAAGTCCATTGACGAATTGACGTGTCGCGTCTCGCCATCGGATCGCGGCGACCCGCGCGCGCTTGGCTTGCGGCTCAAAAGGCGGATCGCCGACAACATCGGCCCGTTTATTACATGCTCGATTGGCTTTGCAGCTAATCGCCAGCTTGCGAAGATGGCGTGCAAAGCGGGCAAGCCGGACGGCAACATGGTTTGGCATCCGAACGACATGCCAGGGCCGCTGCTCAAACTCACCTTGCGAGACATTCCCGGCATCGGCGAACGGCTTGAACAACGGCTGGCGCGCTTCGGCATTTCGACAATGGCCGCGTTGCTCGCCACGCAGCCCAAGCACATGCGAAAACTTTGGGGCAACGTGACCGGCGAAAGGCTTTGGTACGCGCTTCAAGGCTATGACGTGCAAACACCGCCGTCCGGTCGCGGCATGTACGGCCACGGCCGCGTGCTTCCGCCGGATCACCGCACGCTTGAACACGCCAAGGCCGCGTCACGGCTCTTGATTGTAAAGGCGGCGCGACGAATGCGGCGCGACGGCTGGAACGCCGGTCGCGTTTGGCTATGGCTTGAGTCGATGGGTGAGGGATCACGTAGCAGCGGCGCATGGCTTCCCGCCGTGCATGACGATCAGGCCGTTCTATCGGCATTGGAAAATATGTGGACGCGGCTGCACAAGAAGTTGCCCCGCCGCGCTCGCATTCTTCGCGTCGGCGTCACGTTGCTTGAACTTACGCCAGCGACCGAACGGCAACTCGATATTTTTCTAAACGATGACCTGCATCGCCAGAAAGCCGAGAAAGCTACCAACGCCATCGACGCGCTTAATCGCAAGCATGGCCGCACGCTGGTTAGCATCGGACCGTGGACGCCGCCGCCCGGCGGATATGCAGGCGGAAAGATCAGCTACACCCGAATTCCACGCGCGGAGGATTTTTGGTGAACTGGAAAACAGATTTGAAACTGTCCGACCTTGAACCTTCAACGGCAATCGAAATCACTTGCAAGCGTTGCGGGTTCACCCGCTATGAATTGCAGGCTCACATAATGGACCGTGGCGGTTTCCGTCATGCGTATCTAGATCAGGTTGAAAGCGCCCTTCGTTGCGAAGGTCGTTTCTGTAGTGGTCGCGTTCGGATATCATTGATCCACGATGACAAGAACGAAGGCTTTGTTGGCGGGATGGCGTAATGTGCGGTCGATATACTAGAGCGTACACGTGGCCTGAACTTGTCGCGCTCTATGGCGTGGCGCTTGGCAAGTCGAACTTGCAGCCGCGCTATAATATTTGCCCAACGACCCCCGTTGATACGGTGGTCGAATTAGATGGCAGACGGCACTTAGCGCCGATGCGTTGGGGATTGATCCCCGCGTGGTGGTCGAAGCCGCTCAAAGAATTGCGATTGGCGACGTTCAACGCGCGCGCTGAGACGGTCGCCGAAAAACCGTTCTTTAGATCATCCTTCAAGCGCAAACGCTGTCTTATTCCCGCGACTGGCTACTACGAGTGGCATACGGAAGGCAAAGAGAAGCAGCCGTTTTATTTTACGCGTCGCGATGGGCAGACAATCACCATTGCCGGGCTATGGGATGAATGGAAAAATCCAGAAACCAAAAATCGCTGCTTTCCTGCACAATGATAATCGGACCGGCGAACAAATTTGTTTCGCAAATTCATGAACGAATGCCGGTCATATTGGAGCCGGATCAATTCGAGCCGTGGCTGTCGGGAGAGGCCGGGACTGAGATATTGAAACCAGCGACCGAGCGCCTGTTGGTTAAGCTGCCGGTTTCAAAACGGGTGAGTAGTTCGCGCGCGCCGGACGACGATCCAACACTGATTGATCCAATCAACGTGTGATCCCATGGATTGTCCCCGCTTATTGAAGACGGTTGTCATCTCGGACGACGAAAAGCTGGCGGCTCAACTGTCGTGTCATTTCGCCAAACCCGGTCACTATCTCACCGTGCTTGATGGCCCAAGGATGACACGACCCGACGCGCGCGCCGAAGTAATTCGCAGGAACAACGCCTGCGCGCGTGTTAAGCCTTCGAGCATCTTGCTCGCGGGTCTGTCGCAAGAGGCCGACGCTGCCTTAACGCAACAGCTAGGAATAAGGCGCATCTCGCGGGTCCAAACATCTGCCGACATATCGCAAATGTTCCCCGCTACGCGAAATTCGACCAGACGGTCGCCACTACTTTGGGGTCGTGACCGCGTTGGTGTGGGGCTTCTGACTGCGCTCTGGGCGAAAACGACAATCGAGTTTTCAGACAAGCCATCGCCGATCACTGACGTTCCCGCAAAGTCCGGTCATCTTGTCGTTTGTGATGAAGAAGACGCTCTAGCTCAGGTCATCGCAGCAAACTACGCGTTTTCTTTAGACGCGGGCCTGTGGCTATCGCCTCACATCCCGTCCGAAAAGGTCGATGAGGTTCTCGAAGAATTTTATGGGTCGCAGGAACAGTTGGTTTCGCAGACCGAAGTTCTCGAACAACTTAGAGCGAAGCTGCGTAATCTATGTGGTCGCATCCCCGTGCCCGACCATGGTTCACTGACGTTTGTTACGAGCGGCTTGCCTTTCGGCTTTGGCTATTCCGAGTGTCCCTCGACCCATCTCTTTAATTACCCCGACCTCGGTATTGCGGTTGTGAACGGCTTCGCTGCCGAGCAACCGGCTACACGCGGCATCGGCACCTGCATACTTGTGGACCCCGAAACGACGCCTGCGCCTGAGATAGACGACGTGATAAAAATTCTTAAACCGAGAGGCGTCTTTATACGTGGCTATCAAGGGCGCGCGGCGAACGTACGTTGGGTCTCAGATGCAATTGAACGGTTTCCTTACGACTTGTTGCTTATCGCGACGCACTGTGGAGATGTTAGCGGCTCAAGGTGGACTTACGAAATTAAGGACTCAGAAGGCAAGCAAAGGACGTTTGTTATTGATGTCGGCGTCGGGTTCGGACAGACCGATGACCCCGATGTTTTTGGCGTAACTCAGTTTAATCGCTTTGTTTCTCTCGATGGCGTCGATTTGCACAATCCCGAGGAAAAAGCACAACTTTACATCGGTACGGCCATCAACGATTTTGTCGAACTCACGCGGCCTCCCGATGACAGACTTGAGCCAATCAGTAAGGTCCCTATCGAGCGCGTTATCGGTTCTGCCGCACTGAAAATGTATGACAGCAACTATATCTCCCTTCCGAAAGCGATTGCCGGGGAAAACACACCGATCATCATCAACAATGCCTGCGTCTCATGGCACCGGCTTGCTGCAAACTTCATTTTCGGAAATGCGAGAGCGTACATTGGCTCGCTCATAAATATTACGCCTACTGAGGCGCACGATATTATTGTCAGATTGTTAGACAAACATCACGGAAAGCCGCTTCCCTTGGGGTTGTGGTCTGCTCAACGTGAGGTTTACGGGGATAGCGTGCGGCGTCCTTACATCATGACAGGTGTTTATCCTCAACGCATACGGACTGTTCGATACGATGTGCCTCGTGAAATTCTAAACCGTCTTTCGAAGGGGCTGGCGACGTGGATTGAGCTACTTGCCAAGACTGATAAAAATGAAAGCCGTATGGTCAAGAACGTCGAAGACATAATTGCATGGTACAAGAAGGAGCGAGATCATTTCCGCCGCGATCACTTTCCTGCGGAAACCGATAACGATTAAACACGGTACGATGCGTTAAAATCCAATCTTGTCGATTGCTGCTTTGAGCGCCTTAATTGGATAGCCCGCGCCGTGCTTATTGCCGTACTTTCTGCCGCTGTTTTTCTTGCCGGTTGTCCATCCGCCGATAGCATCGCGTAATTCAGCGTCCGGAACGGCACGCCGCAAGCGGTTCTTTGCACGATGACGGAATGAGTGCATCGGCGCTATGTTGCGGCCGTCAGTCGGGTTGATGACGCCAATATCAATCAAGAAATCGCGTAGCCGTTTGCTGGCATCGTCCTTGCGGCCGGAAAATAGTGGCCCCGTGATCTTCTCCGGCAAGTGAGGCAACAGGTCTTTCGGGAAGGGAATACGGCGCGGGCGGTGCGTGGTCTTGGACCCGACTTCACAATAGCGAATGCCATCCTCACGTTTTTCTTTGGCAATCGAAAAGGCTTCGCCGCGATCAATGCCGGTTGTTGCCAACACGCGCAACAGCAATCGGTCATTGGTATCGAGCTTATGTAGGTTCGCACGAATGATCTTCATGTCGTTGTCGTCGAATGCGTCACGTTCGTCTTCATCGTCACGATCAGGCACACAGGCCGCGAATGGATTGATGCCTTTGTGCTTACCTTCGTCAATGGCAAGGTTCACAGCCGCGACCAGCGGCACCATGCGACGGCGAAGCGTGGCGCTTTTCAACCCGTCATCGTCGGCTTGATCTTCGAGGTATGCTACGATGGCGCGGCCATCGTCGCGGCTACATTCGCGCAATGGCTTATCGACAACCGTGCGGAATATGCGCCACATCTCGCGGGCTTCACGTTCGCGAGTGTCGGTGAGAGATTTTTGCTTGATGTACGTCTCCAAAATAGCGTCATCGGCATGGCTCTTGGCGGCGACAAGCTTGGGCCGCTCATTCTCAATCGGCCCCTCGCCAATCGCGCCGCTCCAAGCATCGTCAAACGCCTTGAACTCGCGTTGCGCGGAGAGTTGTGGGCCTGTCAGATAGATCGCAGGTCCGCCGTTTGGCCGCGTGCTGGTGATCTTGCCAGCGGCATCCGTGAAGGTGAGGCCGGTTTCGGTCGCCATGACGTGACCGCCGTCCGGCAATGTGTGCAAGCCCGGCGCGTACTCATGCAGCCATGGCCCGTGCACGACGCTGGCGACGCGAGATTGCCGCCGCTGGTACATGAATGCTTTGTGCTGTTTGATTGTGTCGGCAGCCGCAATCTCTGCGGCGCGTAGATCGCATGTGCCAAGGGAGCGTTCAACGATCTTGCCGCCGGGCGGCTGCAATCGCACGTACCAATTGCCACCTTGCTTACGCTGAAAAAGGTAACGCATCAGGCTCCGAAATCGGGTTTTACCGGCACGCTTTAGTGTCACCCGATTACAGGCATCATTAGTGGCAGTCAACGAAGTAAGAAACTATTGATTTTAAAGGGTTAACATGGTGCTGCCGGAGTGGATTGAACACTCGACCTCCCCCTTACCAAGGGGGTGCTCTACCACTGAGCTACGGCAGCAAAAGGCGCGGGCCCGTGGCGGGCGGCGCGAACGCGGCGGAAACTGCCATAACGGCCCCTACCGGCGCAAGGCAAAGGCTGCATTTGGGCTGAGCTTGCGATACCGCGCGGCTGGCCGATAATGACGCCATGACCCGCAAGCGCGAGGACGACAAACAACCAAAAAAGCCCTCCGGCCGCGCCGCGCGGCTTGCCGCGGCGTTGCGGGAAAACCTGCGCCGCCGCAAGGCGCAGGAGCGCCAGCGCAGCGCGCCGGCGCCCGATAAGGGTCACTGAAGTCCGACTTTCGCCGTATTTGACCGGCGAGGGTGGTAGTCTTGCGAAACGCTAGGGTGTAGGCGGGGCGAGCATGGATCGAATACGCATTATCGGCGGGCAGCGCCTCAACGGCACGATTCCGATATCGGGTGCCAAGAACGCCACCCTGCCGCTGATGATCGCGAGTCTGCTCACCGAGGACACGCTGATCCTCGAGAACGTGCCGCGGCTCGCCGACGTCATTTTGCTTCAACGCATCCTCGGCAATCACGGCGTCGACGTCATGATCGCCGGCAAACGGCCGGGTGACGATCCCAATTCCGGCCGCACCATCCACATCTCGGCCAAGCATATCGTCGACACCACCGCGCCTTACGAGCTCGTATCCAAGATGCGGGCGAGTTTCTGGGTGGTGGCGCCGCTGCTTGCGCGCATGGGCGAGGCCAAGGTTTCGATGCCGGGCGGCTGCGCCATCGGCACGCGTCCGGTCGATTTGCTGATCATGGCGCTGGAAAAACTGGGCGCCGAGATCGAGATCGAGGGCGGCTATGTCATCGCGCGCGCGAAAAAGGGCTTGCGTGGCGGCGACATCGTGTTTCCGAAGGTCACCGTCGGCGGCACGCACACGGCGATGATGGCGGCTGCGATGGCGCAGGGCACCACGGTGATCGAGAACGCGGCGCGCGAACCAGAGATCGGCGACGTCGCCGACTGCCTGAATAAAATGGGCGCCAAGATTTCCGGCGCGGGCACCGCGCGCATCGTTGTGGAAGGCGTGGCCGGATTGCACGGCGCGCGCCACGCAGTGCTGCCCGACCGCATCGAGACAGGCACCTATGCGATGGCGGTGGCGATGACCGGCGGCGACGTGCTGCTGCAAAATGCGCGGCCCGAATTGTTGCGGTCGGCGCTCGACGTCTTGAAGCAAACCGGCACCATCATCACTCCGACCAACGAAGGCATCCGCGTCGCCCGCAACGGCACGGATCTGGCGCCGGTCGAGGTGTCGACCGCGCCGTTCCCTGGGTTTCCCACCGATTTGCAAGCGCAATTGATGGCGCTGATGACTCGCGCCGACGGTACCTCGCGCATTACCGAGACGATTTTCGAAAACCGCTTCATGCATGTGCAGGAGCTGGTGCGGCTCGGCGCGCATATTCACCTCGACGGTGAAAGCGCCACCATCGAGGGAGTCAAGCATCTGACCGGCGCGCCGGTGATGGCCACCGATTTGCGCGCCTCGGTGTCGCTGGTGATTGCGGGCTTGGCTGCCGAAGGCGAGACCATGGTCAACCGCGTCTACCATCTCGACCGCGGCTTCGAGCGGGTCGAGGACAAGCTCGCGCGCTGCGGCGCGGCGATCGAGCGGATCAGCGCGTAACCGTCATGGCCGTTGAAATCAAAGTGCTGAGCGCGGGCGCCGTGAAGTCCATGGTGGAGACGCTCGGCGCCGAGTTCGAGCGCGCCAGCGGAAACAAGCTCGATGTGACCTTCGCCACGGCGTTCGCGCAACGCGAGCGCATAATCAATGGCGCCGCTGCCGATCTGGTGATCGTGTCGGAATCAATCATCTCCGAGTTGGAGAAGCTCGGGCTGGTCGTTGCCGGCAGCGCAAAGGATCTCGGCCGCACCGTGACCGGCGTGATCGTGCCGGAAGACGCGCCGTCGCCCGATATTTCGACCGTCGAGGCCTTCAGGCAGGCGCTGCTCAATGCAAAGTCCGTCGCCTATACCGATCCGAAGGCTGGCGGCTCCGGCGGCATCATGTTCGCCGGGTTGCTGCAAAAGCTCGGCATTGCCGACGCCGTGAACGCCAAGGCGGTGTTGTGCAAGGGCGGTCTCGATGTTTCAACCAAGATCGCCGAGAGGCGCGCCGAAATCGGCACCACCTTCATCAGCGAAGCGCTGCCGGTGAAGGGCCTAAAAGTGGTCGGTCTGCTGCCGGGTGAGTTGCACAACGCCAATACCTATACGGCGGCGATTCATAAGGCGGTGAAGGAGCCGGCGGCCGCCGCGGCCTTGCTCAAGGCGCTCACCGATCCCGCCACCCGCCCGCGCTGGAAAGCCGCCGGTCTCGACCCCGTTTTCTGACCGGCTTGCACTACCCCGGGGCCTTGCCTAATTACGCTGGGACTGGGAGCGCAGCAGCCATGGATCAGCTCAAATTTGTCGTCCTCGACGAGGAGGATCTCGAGGTCGTTTCCGCCCACCTGCAGGACGCGGTGACCAAGGTCTCGGACGTGCTGTGGCGGCCGCATGAAAAACGCCTGGTGGTGGCGCTCAACCGCTTTGACTGGGAGGGCGCTCAGTCCGCCAAGCCGGAATACCGCCGGCGGCGGGCGGCGCTGCGCTTCGAGCGGGTGCTGTCGTGCAAATACCGCGGCCTGAACCCCACGGGCCAGGACGCTGTGCTCAACATGCTGGCGGTCGAATTCTCCGAAACCGATGCGCCGTCCGGTGTGGTGACCATTACCTTTTCGGGCGGGCCCGCTTTGCGGCTGGAGGTCGAGTGCCTGGAAGCGGAATTGGCCGATCTCGGGCCGTCCTGGATCACGGCGGCTTGCCCGGTGCATGCGGTCGGCGACGACACCGCGCCGGCGTCCGGCCGCCGCTGAGCGCGGCGCAGCAACAATAAATGCGCGCGTTGCGCCCGGGACCGCTTGATATTTCAAAGTTCCGGTGGCGTAGTGACGCGGTCTTCTCCAACGGGGATTACCCATGCGCAAAATTATCGTTATTGCGGGGCTGCTGACGGCAGCCGCGCTGTTCACCGGCGCCCCGGCGAAAGCCGAACTCGGGTGCACCTGCATCAAACTCGGCTCACCGGCGATGTGTACCTCGGGCGTCACCGCCTGCACGATCCAGGGCGGCGGCGTCTGCGTGTTGCCGTGTGACTACACGCCGGCAAAAATGGCCAGGCACCACCGGCACCACAAGAAAAAGTAAGTTTCCGCGCCGCTTAGCGACAAGGCTCCGTCTCGCGGCGGGGCCTTTTGTTTTGCGGGTGGTCCATTGCGCGCCAAAGGGTTGACGCGACGGCGCGCATAACCCATTGACCTGTAATCACCTGTCGTCATTTGGCGGGACAAGGCCATGCCGCTTCGACTGGATAGCCAAAGTGCCGATTTTTCAGAGCGTTTTCGCGCCTTCCTGGGCGTGAAGCGCGAGGCGGCGCAGGACGTCGAGCAGCGCGTCCGTCATATCGTCGACGAGCTGAAGACCTACGGCGATCGCGCACTTTTGCAAATGACGCTCGAGTTCGACCGGCTCGATTTGGCCAAGGTCAGCATGCGCGTGACGCAGGCGGAGATCGATGCGGCGGAGAAATCCTGCAACGCCGAGGCGCTCAACGCTCTCAAGCTCGCGCGCGACCGCATCGAGGCCTATCACCTGCGCCAGAAGCCGAAGGACGAGCGCTTCACCGACGCGCTCGGCGTCGAGATGGGCGCGAAATGGACGGCCATCGAAGCCGTCGGGCTTTACGTGCCGGGCGGCACCGCAGCCTATCCGTCGTCGGTGCTGATGAATGCGGTGCCGGCCAAGGTCGCCGGCTGCCTGCGGCTGGTGATGGTGGTGCCTGCGCCGGACGGCAAGCTGTCACCTTTGGTGCTGGCGGCAGCCAAGCTCGCCGGCGTGCACGAGATCTATCGCATTGGCGGCGCGCAGGCGGTTGCCGCGCTGGCCTATGGCACCGAAACGATTCAACCTGTCGCCAAGATCGTCGGACCCGGCAATGCCTATGTGGCAGCGGCCAAACGGCTGGTGTTCGGCCGGGTCGGCATCGACATGATCGCCGGCCCGTCGGAAGTGCTCATTCTGGCCGACAAGACCGGCAATGCCGACTGGATCGCGGCCGATTTGCTGGCGCAGGCCGAGCACGACGCCAGCGCGCAATCGATCCTGATCACAGACGATGCCGCGCTCGCCGCGCAAGTCGAGAAGGCGGTAGACGCGCAGCTCAAAACGTTGCCGCGCGCCAAAATCGCCGGTGCGTCGTGGAGCGATTTCGGCGCCATCATCACCGTTGCGAAACTGGCCGACGCCGTCGCGCTGGTGGATCAACTGGCACCCGAGCATGTTGAGATCGCCGCCGAGAATGCCGAAGCGCTGGTCTCGAAAATCAGCAATGCCGGCGCCATCTTCATTGGCGCGCACACGCCGGAAGCGATCGGAGATTACGTCGCCGGTTCCAACCACGTGTTGCCGACGGCGCGCTCGGCGCGCTTTTCCTCTGGCCTCGGCGTGCTCGATTTCATGAAGCGCACCTCATTGCTCAAATGCGGGCCGGATCAATTGCGCGCGCTTGGCCCCGCCGCCATCGCGCTCGGCGAAGCCGAGGGGCTTTCCGCTCACGCCCGCTCGGTGTCGATCCGCCTCAATCAGAGATGAGCCCGGCGAAACCAACGCCGGCTGCGATGAAGCAGCGCCTGGTTTCCGTCACCCTCGACGAGGAATCGATCGGCCGCTCGAACGAAGACGTCGAGCACGAGCGTGAAGTCGCGATCTACGATCTGCTCGAGCAGAATTCGTTCGCGCCGATCGGCGACAGCGGCGGTCCCTATGCGCTGAATTTGAGCGTCAACGGCAACCGGCTAGTGTTCGACATCCGCCGGCAGGACGGCACGCCGGTGATCGCGCATCTGTTTTCGCTGTCGCCGCTGCGCCGCATCGTCAAGGACTACTACATCATCTGCGACAGCTATTACGCGGCGATCCGGACAGCTGCGCCCGACAAAATCGAGGCCATCGACATGGGCCGGCGCGCCATCCACAACGACGGCTCGCGCATCTTGATGGAACGGCTCAAGGACAAAGTGAGAGTCGATCTCGACACCGCGCGCCGCCTGTTCACGCTGATCTGCGTGTTGCACTGGAAGGGTTAGCGCGTGGCGGGGACCGAGCGCGGATCGCGCACCCGGGCGGTGCTGTTTGCATGCGGCATGAACGCGGTGCGCTCGCCGATGGCCGCCGGTCTGATGCAGCAGCTTTTTGGGCAGACCGTCACTGTCGCCTCCGCGGGCGTGCAGAAGGGCGAACTCGATCCGTTCGCAGTCGCGGTCCTGGACGAGATCGGCATCGACATTGCGCGGCACAAGCCGACGACCTTCGAGGAACTGGAAGACCTGGAAGGCCTCACTTTCGATCTGATCGTGACGCTGTCGCCGCCCGCGCACCACAAGGCGATGGCGTTGAGCGGCAGCAATACGGCGCGAGTCGAGTACTGGCCGACGGTCGATCCGACCGCGATCGAGGGCAACCGCGCGCAGCGGCTCGACGCCTACCGGCAGGTGCGCGATGAGCTGATGGCGCGCATCCGCGAGCGTTTCGGGGAATTAAGGGGCGGGAATGAATGAGTTGTGAAACCAGCCCCGTTCCGCTAGTTTCCGCGCGCATTCGCAACGGTTTAACCCCTTTGTCGGCGCCGCAATTGCAATGATCGGACGGCCCAAATTCGTGCTCGCTTCCGGATCGCCGCGGCGGCTCGCTTTGATCAATCAGGCTGGCATCGAGCCGGACGCGCTCAAGCCCGCGGATATCGACGAAAGCCCGCACCGCGGCGAGATCCCGCGCGCCCATGCCAACCGGCTGGCGCGCAGCAAGGCGGAAGCGGCGCTGGCCAACGTCAAGCTCGACGACGAACTGCGCGGCTCCTTTATCCTAGCTGCCGACACGGTGGTGGCGGTCGGCCGGCGCATTTTGCCCAAGGCCGAGTTGCTCGACGAGGCGGCGCAGTGCCTGCGCCTGCTGTCGGGGCGCAATCATCGCGTCCATACCTCGATCTGCCTGGTCACGCCGAAGGAGGCGTTCCGCCAGCGCCTGGTGGAAACGCGAGTCCGTTTCAAAAGACTGTCGGATGAGGACATCGAATCCTATCTCGCGTCGGGCGAGTGGCGCGGCAAAGCCGGCGGCTACGCGGCGCAGGGCATCGCCGGAACCTTCATCGTCAAGATCGTCGGCTCCTACAGCAATGTGGTCGGGCTGCCGCTCTATGAGACCATGAGCTTGCTGGGCGGCGAGGGCTATCCGATTCGCTTTGGCTGGCTCAACGCGACGTGATGAACGAAATCGACCGCAAAGTATCCGCCGCGAAATGCCCGATCTGCGGCAAGGCGGCCGAGCAGGCATTCAAGCCGTTCTGCTCGAAACGTTGCGCCGACATCGATCTCAATCGCTGGCTCAGCGGCGTCTATGCGGTGCCGGTGAAGGAAGACGACGACGAGGACAGCGAACGTCCGGCCGATGCCGGCGCGGATGAAAAACCATGACCGCCGCCGACTGGCCTGATCGTTTGTTCGCGACGCTCAAGCGCGCCGATATCCGCCAGGTCGGCTACGTGCCTGACGCTGGTCATTCACGGTTGATCGAGCGCTGCCGCGCTGACGCGCAAATTCGCGACGTGGTGCTCACCACCGAAGAAGAAGGCGTTGCGCTGGCGGCCGGCGCCTGGCTCGGCGGCGAGCGCGCCGCCCTGCTGATGCAGTCGAGCGGCCTCGGTAATTGCGTCAATATGCTGTCGTTGGCGCGGTCCTGCCGGTTTCCGTTGTTGATGATCATCACCATGCGCGGCGAGTGGGAAGAATTTAACCCGTGGCAGGTGCCGATGGGGTCGATCGTTGAGCCGGTGCTCAAGCTGTGCGAGGCGCAGGTCTACCGCGCGCAGACGCCGGACGAGGTCGAGGGCGCGGCCGAGCGCGCCGTGCAGCACGTGTTCGGTGACGAGCGCATCGGCGCGGTGATCCTGTCGCAGCAACTGATCGGCAGGAAGGTCTGGACCAAATGAGTGAAACCAGACTTGAGCGCCGCAGTGCGATGGCCACGCTGCTCGCCGGCCGCGGTGACGACTTGCTGGTCGTGCCGGGACTCGGTTCGACCACCTGGGATGCGATGGCCGCCGGCCACAACGACCGCAACTTTTATCTATGGGGCGCCATGGGCGGCGCTGCGATGATCGGACTAGGCCTAGCGCTGGCGCAGCCCAATAAACGCGTCGCAGTCATCACGGGGGACGGAGAAATGCTGATGGGGATGGGCGCGCTCGCCACCATCGGCATCCAGCGGCCGCCCAATCTCGCCGTCATTGTGTTCGACAACGGCGTCTATGGTGAGACCGGCATGCAGCCGAGCCACACGCAGGGCGGCGTTGATCTGCTCGGCGTGGCGCGCGCTTGCGGCATCCGTCCCTATCTCGACGTGCGCGATGAGGCCGCGCTGGCCGACCTCGCCGCATGCCTGAAAAACTTGCGCGAGACCTTGTTTGCCCGCGTGCAGATCGCCGCGGACGATCCGCCGCGCGTCCTGCCCGAGCGCGACGGGGTGGTGCTGAAGCAGCGGTTCCGCGCCGCTATCGGGACTAATCCCTAGACGGCGAGCCGTTCTGGACAGTGCGGAGAGGGGCCTCTATAACGCGCGGCACTCTGCTGGCCCGCTCAATTCGAGCGGAATTGGCGCCCAGGTAGCTCAGTTGGTAGAGCATGCGATTGAAAATCGCAGTGTCGGTGGTTCGATTCCGCCCCTGGGCACCATTAGAATCAAGCACTTAGACAAAACCGGATCCTTGTTAGACATTTTTGACGCTAGTTGTCGCATGCTCGCAATGTCCGTGCTCGTTTCAAAATCTGAATCGCGCGCTGGGCTGATTGAATTTCAGCCGTCAGTCTTGAGTTCGTCGACGAGGCAAGTCGCAGAGTAGGGCGGTTGCTCGCCAAAGCCGGGTGTCCGCTATTGGGCAACAGCGGACAATGGCCGATTCTGGCCCGCGATGGTTTGTCCGCTAATGACCCAAAGCTGACATTGGCAGTGCATTGCGGCAATGACTTCGATTTGGTTTCAGCCCCTATCAAAGTTGTCGTTTGAGCAGGTACGATGCGGCCGTTGAATGCTATCGCCCTTCACCAATAAGGAATTGCGAGAGGACAGCCCATGATCGACCTCTATCATCACGGCTCGTCGGTCTGCGCCGCCAAGGTACGCTTTGCGCTTGGCGAGAAAAATCTGCCATGGCAAGGGCACTATCTCGACATCCTGAAAGGAGACCAGTTCGCGCCCGAATACCAGAGGCTCAATCCTAAGGCTGTGGTGCCGACTTTGGTTCATGACGGAAGCGTCATTGTCGAATCGACTGTCATTAATGAATATATCGACGAGACATTTCCAGACGTACCGCTCAAACCAAAGTCCCCAGTTGAGCGCGCCGAGATGCGTGTTTGGACCAAGGCGGTGGATGAGAGCCTGCATCCCGCCTGTGGTGAGATCACGTTTGCTTCATGCCACCGGCACATCGTCCGCCGCTTACCGGAGGACAAGTTTCAGGCTTTCCTCAATAGCACGCCGCCGATTTCAGTGACCGCACACTGGCATGAACGCAAAAAAGAAATCGTCATGCATGGGCTCGACGCCCCTGGCCTTGGCGACACGTTCCGGCTTTACGACGGCTATCTCGATAAAATGGAGAATTCGCTCGCGGCGCGGCCTTGGCTGGTCGGCGAGACTTTCTCGCTCGCCGACATCGCGATGACGCCTTACGTCAACCGGCTCGACATGCTCGGCATGGCGTCGTTGTGGGTCGGCAAACGCCCGCGTGTCACCGAGTGGTTCAATCGGATCAAGGCGCGGAAAGCGTTCAAGCATGCGTTTTTGGATTGGTGCCCGCCCGACCTGACAGCCGACCTTCTGACCTTTGGGCGGCAGAGTTGGCCGAGTGTCGAGCGGATGCTGGCGTAGGCGAGATGATGTCGATTTTTGGCACCTAGCGAACATTCCAACCGCCCCAGCGTTTGTCCGCTATTGGGCCAGAGCGGACAAAGATGGGTTTTAGCCCACGAAGGTTTGTCCGCTAATGGCCCAAAGCGGACATTCGTCTGAGCGGTGCGTTATCCTATAGGCAAGTTCTTGAGCTATTCCCGGTTTGCGATCTGTTCCCATAGGCCGGTTGGTACTGGTCCCTGTCCATTAGCCCCTGAAAAGTGGCCCCTTTTGAATTTATCGGTGGTCCATTTTGAAAGTGAGCAATTTTGCACAGACACGGAACTCTAGGTGAAGGACGATTTGTTTTCTAACCCATCGATCCTAACCCCGCACTGTGCCCCCCACGGTGCGGGGTCCCCTAGATGGGAGCACTTGGAAGCGTCCGTCTATCAAAATGAAGATTGGTGCTGTGCGTATGGTCGTCCGTGAACGTTCGCTTTCGCTGGTTCGCAATCGTCAGCATCAACCCTTGGCATCAAAGTTTCCTTTTGACCTGTTTTGTCGGGCGGATGCGCCGATCTGGTATTCTCGTAATCACGCTATTTATAGCGAGGGCGATGATGCCCAATATCTTTACAAGGTAAAGTCCGGCTGTATCCGCACACTCAAGGTTCTCGGTGATGGTCGTCGTTTAATTGGCTCATTCTATTTTCCGGGCGATGTATTCGGATTCGAATATTGCGAAAAATATTCCCTCTCGGCAGAAGCGGTTACACGCTGCAAGCTTGTTGCCATCAAAAGAAAAACAGCAAATAGGCTCGCCGCCAATAGCAATGTAATTTCAGCACAATTGTTGGCGCTTACTAATCTTGAAATGCTACGCAATCAGAAGCATGCGTTTTTGTTGCTAAAGACTGCTCAGGAGCGCGTTGTTGCTTTTCTCCTAGATGTTGAAAATCTTGAACCCGCAGACGGTTCCATTGATCTGCCTATGAAGCGTCAAGATATTGCCGACTATCTCGGACTTTCGATTGAGACGGTTTCGCGAATGCTCCAGCGGATCGAAGCCACTTCCGCCATTTCCAGACCGACGATTAGGTGCGTTAAAGTCTGTAATCGAGAGATGCTTGATCGGATGAACTAATAGTCCCGCCGCTGTTCGCAGCAAATGACCGTGCAAAAAGGCCCCAGCCGGAGCGGTTGCCCGTTCGGCTAGGGGCCTCCCGTCGCCCCCCTCGAGAAGAGGTTGACCCCCAATAGCTACCAGCCGCCGACCAGAAAGAGGGCTATGCCTGGTCCGAAGTCGCCACGCTGGAAGGCAGCGATTTTGCGACGCGTGACCGGAATGCATCATTCCACGATTTAAGCGAGGCCGATCAAAAGAGCGCCATAGCTCAGGCGCAGGGAATCCTTAAGATCATCAAGAGCGAAACTGTGCCGATCACTCCGCCGACATCGAAATAGGATCGGCCTGAGGGCAAAACCCAACTAGGGGACGGGTTTTATCCCGTCCCCGGAGCTCGTTTCGCCCAGCGATTTTGTACCGGGCCAAATGGCCCTCCTTGTGCTCAAGCGTTGCCGATCGGTAGCGCGACAAACCGAGTACCTTGCGCGGTCTTCACTCGCATGAGGATGTCGTGCTTGCCGCCAGCCTGCGCTTCAGTCATCGCCTTGCGCACATCGGCGGCGTTCGTAACCACCTTGCCGCCAACATCGAGGATCACGTCGCCGGTCTGGAAGCCGTGTTCAGCAGCAGGTCCATCCGGATCGACGCCAACCACTGCAACGCCTTTGCCGCCGGCACCGGCAACATCGCTGGCTGGCGCCAGCGAAAGACCGAGATGTGGTAAGCCGTTCTCTGCGGTCTTGCTATCGGTCTCGGCTTTGGCAGTCTGCTCGTTTGGCATCTTGCCGAGTGTGAGGTTTGTGGTCGTCACTTTGCCCTCGTGCAGCAAGGTAAGCTCGACCTTGGTGCCAGGCTCCATCATTCCGATTGTTTGCGCTAGTTCGCGCGAACCCTTGATGGCTTTGTTGTTAACCGCGGTGATCACATCGCCCGCCGTAATTCCGGCTTTGGCAGCGGGGCTGTCCGCCTGCGGTTGATCGACCAGCGCACCTTCGGCAGTTTTCATGCCGAGGCTATCGGCGATGTCGGCGGTGACCGGTTGGATCTGCACACCGAGCCAGGCACGGTTGACGTAACCGCGCTCCTTTAGCTGAGCTACGATGAGCTTTGCGGTTTGCGCCGGAATGTCGAAGCCGATGCCGACCGAACCACCTGACGGCGAGAAAATAGCGGTATTGATACCAATCACATCGCCTTTGGAGTTGAACGTCGGACCGCCCGAATTTCCTTTGTTCATCGGCGCATCGATCTGAATGTAGTCGTCATAGGGACCGGAACCGATGTCGCGGCCGCGCGCCGACACGATGCCGGCGGTGACGGTACCGCCGAGGCCGAACGGATTGCCGACCGCAACGACCCAATCGCCGACTCGGGGCTCCTGTTCGGCGAATTGCACATAGGGGAAGGTTTTGTCCGAATCAACCTTGATGAGAGCAAGGTCAGTCTTCGAGTCGGTGCCGATGACCTTAGCTTTATAGCTTGCACCATCATCTGTCTTGATCTCGACGGTCTTGGCATGATCGACCACGTGATTATTGGTCACGGCATACCCATCGGGCGAAATGAAGAAGCCGGAGCCCTCGCCCATTATGGTCTGCTTGCCTTGGCGCATTCCCTTCGGCATCCCAGGCATGCCGAACTGCTGAAAAAATTTCTCCATTCCGGGCGGGATTTGATTGGTACTGTTGCCCTCAGTCGGGTCCATACCCGCCGTATTAGCCGTCTGCTCGATCTTGACGCGCACAGAGATGACGGCTGGTTTAACCTTCGCTACGAGGTCAGCGAATCCCGCTGGCGCGTGTTCGGCGTCGGCGGCGTGAGCCGACGTTGTCCAAGATGGAAGGCCGAGCGTGCGATAGCTCGATGGCCCGGCGACAACCACAGCGAAACCAAGGCCAGCGGCCGATGCAAGGAGCGCCAGACGCCGGGCGGAAAGGCCTTTTTTATTGTTGGTTTTGAGAAGATTTGTTCTATTCATGGTGTGATCTCCATCGAGAATTAAATCGGTGAATGTTCAAGGTCATAGACAATAGATAAGGGCACACGCATTACCGCTGCATGTCCCTGCGATTGATAATGTTTAATGTTTCAGGTCTTCGCACTTAGAGCCTTAGTCCAGAAAGCCATTTCGGCTCACGATCGCGTGGCATTCGGCAAAGCGTGAACAAACTTGATCTGGGAAGACAAAGACCAGATATCAAATGACGATTTCCGTTGTCGCTGCTACAACATTAATTGCAATTTTTTTATCAACCCGGACATATCATGGGTGAATTCACTCATATCCTTGGAAGCCTGGCGCCGTGGGTTCACGAATATGGCGGTGTTGCGGTCTTCGCCATCCTCACGTTGGAATCTTTTGGTATGCCTCTTCCAGGAGAATCTTTGCTGGTTGTGGCTGCAATTTTATCCGGCCGCGGTGAAATATCTCTTCCTACTTTGATTTTTTCAGCATGGGCGGGCGCGGTCACCGGCGACAATATTGGATATTTGATTGGCCGATGGCTTGGTCATAATCTTTTATTACGCTTCGGCGGGAAAATAGGACTTAGACCGGAGCGTCTCGCAAAAGTAGAAGCCCTCTTTGCGCGATATGGCGCTTTGACGGTGGCCTTCGCGCGCTTCTTCAACATACTACGGCAGTTGAACGGCGTTGTTGCTGGTTCACTTGAAATGGATTGGCGGCGGTTCCTCGTGTGCAATGCGTTCGGTGGCGCTCTTTGGGTTATCGTTTGGACGTCTGTGGGATTCTATCTTGGCAAACACGGCGCTAACATCAAAATGTTTTTGCATAAACTCGGCTTTGTTGGTGCCGCCGTATTTGCAGCCGCTCTGTTACTGGGCCTGCTCCTTGTATTTCTAAATCGACAGGTTGCACGGCGGACAGCCGAAAAGACTAAAGAGCCTTAGTTTATGCCTTTATAAAAACTTTGCGTATCGTCGTCCAATAGCTGGCTTGTTTCCCGATAAGTGATCCAAGCAACATTGCGGAATGTCGGCTTAACGACTGCACCAGAGATGATAGAAAGCGGCCGTAATGCCGTCGTCATTGAGGCTTTTTAGTCAGGACGCTACGCCCTTTGCCGAATCTTAATCGGCGAAGATGCTGCCGTTTCAATTGCCTCGTTAGTCGGGAATCTCATCGATCACGATGCGGTTATTCGGTATAACCAGGAATACCTTGTCCTTAGTTTTTACATATTTGAGTCCCTGTAGGCTGGCGATGTCACCGAGCGATGACGGAAAGTCATTCGTCTCTTTGAGAGCGACTTCGGTCGACAATACGCTCGTCCGGGCGAGACCACCGGTGTCAGTCGCCGCCGCAGATTTGTCCGCCATAACGGCCTGGTATACGCGTTGACGCTGTTGGTCGCTTAGTCCCAGTTGCAATGCCATAATTGGCACCCGGTCAAGCGTTTCGTTTGTTTTGGAGAATTGTTCCGGCATGGTCTGGCGGGTGGCGCCGATCGGTCCGGTCCCGCCGAGCCCAGTTGATGCCGTATTCTCCGACGCTGAGAAAGCCGCCCGCGCCTCGGCGGGAGACGAAATTTGTGGCGGCAAGGTGCTGCTACTCGGCACCTCGGGATCAAAACCACGATTGATCTGGCCGGTCGCGGGATCAAAGCCGGGGTCTGTCGAGGAAACCGCATCGGCGGCGAACGCAGCGCCAGCCAGCAGGATGAAACTGGCACCGGTCGCGAGCGTTACCGCAAGACTAGCTTTGCTAATGTAATATGCCATGGGAAGACTCCTTTGTAAGTTAGATCGCCCCGTTTGATCGTTGGCATTAGCATCTTTTTCACATGGCCAAGGGCGCATCTTTCGTGGGCGGGACATAAGTGGTGGCGCCGTTGGCGCCAGCCGGCTTACCGGTCTTCTCAACGATTTCGAGGAACGGCTTGATGATGTCGATCGGCATCGGAAAGACAACGGTGGAATTCTGCTCGGCGCCTATCTCCGTTAGCGTTTGCAGGTAACGCAGCTGCATGGCGGCCGGAATGCTGGAGAGGATCTTGGCGGCGTTGACGAGGGTTTGCGAAGCCTGGAACTCGGCTTCGGCATGAATGACCTTGGCACGCCGGTCGCGCTCGGCTTCTGCCTGTTTGGCGATCGCCCGCACCATGTTGTCCGTGAGCTCGACGGTTCTGATCTCAACGTTGCTCACCTTGATCCCCCAGGTTTCGGTCTGGGTATCCAGGATGCTCTGGACGTCGGCGCTGAGTTTCTTGCGCTCGGACAGCATCTCATCGAGCTCATGCTGACCCAGCACGGCGCGTAGCGTCGTCTGCGCGAGCATGTTGGTCGCGGGAAGGTAATGCTGAACCTGGATGATGGCCCGTTCCGGATTGACGACGTTGAAATAGAGCACCGCGTCCACCTTCATCGAGACGTTGTCGCGGGAGATCACGTCCTGGCTCGGTATCTCGATCACCTGGATGCGCAAATCCACGCGCACCATTTCCTGAATGAAGGGAATCAACAGGATAAGGCCCGGCCCTTTGACCTTTTGAAAGCGCCCGAGCGTGAAGACCACAGCGCGTTCATATTCGCGCAGGATTTTCACGCTGGCTTTGATAATGGTTAAAGCCACGATCAGCGCAAAGAACACTGCAAACGGGGCGAGATATCCAAACACACTTGTATCGAACATTGCGTTGCTCCCTTCAGAGCGAGTGAAAAGATTTTAGTCTGCGGCCGAGCCGGCGCCGTTGAATGGCGCGATATTCCTGGGCGTTGCAGAATTCATCTCTGGGTCGAACTTAGTTCAAGGCCGCACACGACCTAATCGTTCCATCATGCGCTAAAGATACTAAGCCGTCCTTGGGGAGTGAACTGAGCAAAATTGCTCAGAAAGTCTCGACCGGCTGGCGCACACTCGACCAACGCCGGAGCGCACAAGAGTTTTGTGAGTATCGCCGATGATCAATTCCTGTTTTATCAACCCTTCGAAGTGACTCAACAGGGCCATTCTCGATACGCCGCACGAGTTGGTCATAGTCAAAAAAGCATTCCGCCCGAAGCCGAGATGGTAGTGGTGAGACAGACAAAACACTTCGAACATATTCTTTCTGGCCCCATTCCATTCAATAAACCCGAGTTTTTGGCAGCCATATTTATTTTCATTTGTGAGCTCTTTGGAGCAGCCAGGGCTCCCGCGGGGCGCTGAATATCTTGCATCGAATGGGTACCGCGTTCTTTGGCTTTATTATCTTTTGTACACCATTGAACGATTAGCACTGAGGGTAGTTGCACCTACAGGCGCTTAGTTCTACTTCGAATTTAAATCCAAAAATCGAAGATATAGCGGCCCCGCCCTAGAGCGCGCAAAGCGAAAGCCGCTAATCGGACATGTTTGTCCTGAAGGAGGATAAAATGGAAAACGCGAAATCTGACACAGTCATCGCCGTCTTCGCAGACCATAGTGCAGCGGAGACAGCCGTAAAGAAGCTAACCGCGGCCGGCTTCGAGATGAAGAATCTCAGCGTCGTCGGTAAGGGCTATCACACCGACGAGAAGGTCGTTGGCTTCTACAACATTGGCGACCGGATCAAGTTTTGGGGCACACGGGGTGCGTTCTGGGGCGGCTTCTGGGGCTTGTTCCTTGGCGGCCTGTTCATGACCATTCCCGTCGTGGGCCATGTCGTCGTGCTTGGATATCTGGCTACCATAGTAATCTCCGGCATCGAGAATGCTGTCATCGTTGGTGGGGTGAGCGCGCTAGGTGCTGCGCTCTATAGCATCGGCGTGCCGAAGGACAGCGTAATCAAATACGAAACCGCCTTGAAAACCGACAGCTTCTTGGTGATGGCGCACGGTGCGGCAGCAGAAATCGCGCGCGCCAAGACAATCCTCGGTACGGCCAACCCCGCAAGCCTTGATGTGCATGTTGGCGTGAAAGGGAAGGAGCCAGCAGGTCAGCTAGTCGATGCAGGTAACTGACGGCGTAGCGCTATCGCGCAGATTAAGAAATTTTTGAATCTGTCGTCACGATCCGGCGACAACTTCTATCGACCGCATTGACCATGCAACGACAGCCAAGTTGGCGTCGAGGTCAAAGCTGCAACAAGGAAGGACATTTAACATGACACGCTCGACTCTTGCCGGCTCCGTGGCGGCCTGCTTTTATCTTGGTCTTGTCACCCCACTGCTCGCGGCCCAGCCCGTTCCAACCAGTGCGGTGACCCACCCCTCCCCCGGTAACGAAAAAATTGCCGCCACCGAGCCGGCGAAGAAGTGTCTGGTCGACCTGCTTGCCTTCAATAAGCAGATGCAAAAGGACGGCTACTGGATGGGCGGATCCGGCTATGGCTACGGCTATCCGATGGACGGACTCAGTTCCGGTTACGGCCCCCCGATAATGAACGGCTCATCGATGATGGGCGACCACCCGATGATGGACGGCCGTCCAGAGGCGACCTCGGCCGGCTACCAGAACGCCCGGCCGGGTTATGAGGTTCGCATCCTGCTTGTCTCCGCCAATATTCTGGCCCAACGCGGTCAACAGCAGCAGTGTGAAAGCGTGCTCGCCACAACACGCGAAATCTACAAAAACTACGCGGCCAATATGCACAATTCTGGCATGCGTATGGTGGACGTGCCGGGATGGCGGCGGGAGCAGATTGCCGCCGCGCAGCCGGTCACAAACAAGAATGCTTCATTCCGGTCTGACGAGTTATTGGGCACCGACGTTCGCAGTCCGCAGAACGAGATTCTCGGCAGCGTTGAAGACATCGTAATGAGTCCAAAGACGGGCACGATCGCCTATCTTGTGATTGCCCGTGGAGGCATTTTCGGGATCGATGAAAAATATGTCCCGGTCCCCTGGGCCGACTTCAAGATATCCCCGAACGCTAATCTGCTCGTCCTCGACACCACGAAGGCCTCCGTTGAGAGCGCCCCGCAGGTGAGCAAAGACCAATTCACGACCTCTGGCCGATTCGACCAGGAGAGTCAGAAGGTGGATGCCTATTGGAAGGCGAACCTCTCGAACAAAGCCACCACCGGGTCAAACAAGTGATCACGTATCTATAAAAACCTGGGGCGCGTAAATGTAAAAGGAGTTCTCGATGTTGAGGAATGCGTCAGCGATCAAAGGCTACGCCATTGCGGCGAGTGATGGCCGGATCGGTTCCGTCAGCGACTTTCTCTTTGACGATGCCAGCTGGCTGGTTCGTTGGTTGGTCGTCGACACCGGCAAATGGCTATCTGGCCGTAAAGTCCTTCTACCGCCATCCGCCGTGAGGAATCCTGCTCCAACAGCAAACGAATTCCCGGTTAACTTGACCATGCAGCAGGTCAAGGACAGCCCCGATAGCGACACCGATCGGCCGGTGTCGCGACAGATCGAAGCCAATATTTATGACTACTATGGCTGGCGCCCGTATTGGGGCACTGACCTTATGATGGGAGGCTACGGGAGCTTTGGTGGCGGCGCAATCGCACCATTACCGACCCAGGGATCGAGGCAGCGCGCGGAGGATATCGTCAACGCTCAACACAGCGACAACGACCCCCACCTCCGCAGCATCGAGGCAGTCACAGGGTACCATATCCATGCCAGTGACGGTGAGATTGGCCACATCGATGACTTCCTCGTGGAAGATGCAGACTGGAGCATCCATGACCTTGTCGTCGATACGAAGAACTGGTGGCACGGAAAGAAGGTTTTGATCTCGCCGAGCTGGACGAGCGACATCAATTGGACGGACAACGTAGTTAAACTCAATGTTGACCGTAAGAGGGTCAAAGACAGCCCTACGTACGACGCATCGACAACAGTCGATCGCGCCCTCCAAGAGACGTTTCCATAACTCGATGGTGGCGTCGACAACGTGCATCGGAAACTCACAAAGCTTGGAGCAAATCGAAGGCAGAACCCCTCATGCAATCCGACGCCGCCCCACCCAAGGCATCCGAACTAAAACCAGAATCAAGGCCGGGCACGAATAACGATTTGAAATCTCTCCCCCTTACTGCGGTGGAGAAAAAATTGGGGTCGTCGCCGGACGGTCTCACGCAAGCCGAGGCACAAAAGCGGCTAGCTGAATACGGGCCCAACGAGATTGAAGAAAAGAAGACCAATCTCTTTTTGAAATTTCTCAGCTATTTCTGGGGCCCGATCCCGTGGATGATCGAGGTCGCGGTGATTCTATCGGGCGCGGTGCGGCACTGGCCAGACTTCTTCATTATCCTGGTTTTGCTTGTCTCCAACGCCGTGGTCGGATTTTGGGAGGAACACCAGGCGGGCAACGCCATTGCTGCGCTGAAAGCCAAGCTGGCGATCATAGCTCGGGTAAAGCGCGATGGAAAGTGGGTCACCCCGCCCGCGCGCGAGTTGGTTCCGGGCGACGCCATTCGATTGCGTTTGGGTGACATCGTGCCGGCGGATGCGAGGCTATTCGCGGGCGACCCAGTCCAGGTGGATGAGTCCGCGTTGACGGGTGAATCCTTGCCCGCCACGCGCAAATCCGGGGAAGCAATATTTTCGGGTTCGATCGTTCGCCGCGGTGAAATCGACGCACTGGTCTATGCCACGGGTACCGACACTTATTTCGGCAAGACAGCAGAACTGGTGCAGACGGCGCACACCGTCAGCCATTTTCAGCGCGCAGTGCTCAAGATCGGCAATTACCTGATCGTCCTCGCTGTCGTGCTGGTGGCGGTGATCATAGCCGTCGCAATTTTTCGCGGCGATCCGATCCTCACCACGTTGCAGTTCGCCCTCGTGCTGACCGTCGCCGCGATCCCCGTGGCGATGCCAACGGTATTGTCGGTCACGATGGCGGTAGGCGCGCGCCTGTTGGCGAAGAAAAAGGCGATCGTCAGCCGGCTGGTGGCTATCGAGGAGTTGGCGGGCGTGGACGTGCTGTGCGCCGACAAGACCGGCACGCTGACCCAGAACAAGCTGACACTGGGCGACCCGTTCAGTGTGAACAAAATCCCCGCCGATCAAGTGGTTCTCAATGCGGCGCTAGCATCGCGCGCTGACGATAATGACACGATCGATCTGGCCGTGCTTGGCGGACTGAAAGACAACCAGGCCTTAAAGGGTTACCAAGTCGTTCATTTTCAACCGTTCGACGCGGTGCATAAGCGGACGGAGGCCACCGTCAAGGGCTCGGACGGAAAGCTGTTCAAAGTGGCGAAGGGGGCGCCGCAGGTGATCTTGAAGATGTCGGGCAATGCTGAACAGGTGAAGCCGGCGGTCGATAAGGCGGTCAACGAATTCGCAACGCGTGGATTTCGTTCACTGGGGGTGGCGCGGGCCGAGGGCGACGGCCCATGGCAGTTTCTGGGTGTGCTGCCGCTTTTCGATCCGCCACGCGACGACGCCAAGACAACCATCGCGACCGCGCGACAGATGGGCGTGAAGATCAAGATGGTCACGGGCGATGCGCTAGCTATCGCCAAGGAAACCGCAAAGAAATTAGGGATGGGCACGAACATTCTCGATGCCGCCGGCTTGGGCGACGCTAAGCATAAGGAGACCACGTCGGAGACCGAGTCCATTGAGAACGCCGACGGTTTCGCCCAGGTGTTCCCCGAACACAAGTTCCACATCATCGACGTCCTGCAAAAGCAAGGCCACATCGTCGGCATGACGGGCGATGGGGTGAATGACGCTCCGGCGCTGAAGAAAGCCGACTGCGGTATCGCCGTTTCGGGTGCGACTGATGCGGCGCGCGCGGCGGCGGCCATCGTGCTGACGACGCCCGGCCTGTCGGTGATCATCGATGCGATCAAGGAGAGCCGAAAAATATTCCAGCGGATGAACAGCTACTCGATCTACCGCATCGCCGAGACGCTGCGCGTGCTGCTGTTCATGACACTGGCGATCCTGATCTTCAATTTCTATCCGGTGACGGCGGTGATGATCGTCATGCTGGCGTTGCTCAATGACGGCGCTATCTTGGCGATTGCCTATGACAATGTTCATTACAAGGATCAGCCCGAGGCCTGGAACATGCGCGTGGTGCTGGGCATCGCCACGGTGCTGGGCGTCACCGGCGTCACGGCCGCTTTCGGTCTGTTCTATCTTGGCGAGCGCGTATTTCACCTCGATCACGCGCACATCCAGACGATGATGTACCTGAAGCTGTCTGTGGCCGGACATCTGACGATATTCCAGACGCGCACGCGCGGCCCATTCTGGTCGATACGCCCGGCGCGAGTTTTATGGATGGCCGTGCTCGGCACGCAAGCCATAGCGACTCTGATCGCAGTCTACGGGCTGTTCATGACACCCCTAGGCTGGGGCTGGGCACTGTTCGTATGGGGCTACGCCCTGGCTTGGTTCCTCGTGACCGATCCCGTCAAGCTTCTCGCATATCGGATACTTGATCGGATCAAAGTCAAGCCTGAGGCCAGGGCCAAGATCAGACCTTCCCATTTGACTCCCCAACTTGCCAGGTGAGCCATCAATGAAAATACACACAAAGGATTTTCGGGTTCACGAAGGTGACGAGGTCAATCTCACCAAGTGGCCAACGAAGGTCGATCCCGTGTACAAGTCGAAAGATCAATACAAAAGGCTGCTGGACGACCACGTTGAACAATTAAGTTCGCAACAGCAGCTTTTATACGCAACCAACCGCCATGCAATTCTGCTGATCTTTCAGGCGATGGACGCGGCGGGCAAAGATGGTGCTATCAGGCACGTCATGTCCGGGGTTAACCCTCAGGGCTGTCAAGTATTTAGCTTCAAACATCCCAGCGCTACTGAATTGAAGCACGATTTTCTGTGGCGCACCACGCGCGATCTTCCAGAACGCGGGCGGATCGGCATCTTCAATCGATCCTATTATGAGGAAGTGCTGATTGCCCGCGTGCATCCCGCTATTCTACGCAGTGAAGATATCCCGAACCCGCCGCATCACGACAAGAAACTCTGGGACGGCCGTTATCGTTCGATCGCAGACTTGGAGAAGCATCTCCATGTCAACGGAACCCGCATCATCAAGTTCTTCCTTCATCTATCAAAGGAGGAGCAGCGCAAGCGCTTTCTGGCGCGCATCGATGAACCGGACAAGAACTGGAAATTCAGCACGGCCGACATCGAGGAGCGGAAATACTGGAGGCACTACATGAAAGCCTATGAGGAGTGCCTCGGTGCGACGAGCACAAGCGATTCCCCGTGGTATGTCGTTCCCGCCAATGACAAGGAGAATGCCCGGCTGATAGTTTCCAAAATTGTGCTCGACACATTCGAAGGGCTTAAAATGGCTTACCCAAAAGTGGGTGCAAAGCGCCGCAAGGAATTGCTGGCGATCCGTAAGCGGTTGGCGAAGTGAGCGGCGGAGCGCACCATACCAAGGCAAGAGCCTAACAGGAGGGCGCGATGTTCAAATTGATTGAAGGTCTGCCACAGAATGTTTTGGCGATTGAAGCCTCGGGCAAGGTCACGCACGAGGATTACCGTAACACCTTCATTCCCAAGGCGGAGGCGATGATGGCCAAGGGGCCGATAAAAATGCTTTATGTCATCGGCAATGAATTTGCCAGTTTTGAGCTTGAAGCGTTGTGGGACGACGGCCGGTTCGGGCTCAAGCACTGGCACGATTTCAGCCACATCGCGGTGGTTGCCGATCAGGCGTGGTTACGCGCGGCGGTGAGCATGTTCACGCCATTCTTTCGCGGGGAGGTGCGAATATTCCAGGTCACCGAGTTGGCCGCTGCGAAAGCCTGGATTGCGGACGGGAAACAAGCCGCTGCCTAATGGCGGCCCGGTCGCGTTTAGGCGGCTGTAGTTCTTTTGTTGAGAGGCTGATCTGCCTTGTTTTGGCGCCTGCGAACTGCGTAATGTTTCGTGGACTTCCTATGTCGGGTAACGTACACTAGGTAATCACCTGCGGTAGCGCTTACGGCGCAGCATAGGTGACTGAGAGACAATCGTGCTCCCACCGAAACGGAGGGAAAGCCGCGATGTTATATGCTCCCAAATCAAGACCCGGCAAGCGCAGCGCGAACCGCAAAACAGCAAAGGGCGCGCCGTTTGACCCCGCTGCGTTCTTACAGACCGCCGCCAACGGCCGCATCATTTCTACGCATAAAAAGAAGGGCATTATTTTCGAGCAGGGCGACCCAGCAGATACGGTCATCTATATCAAGTCAGGCAAGATTAAAGTCACCGTCATATCCAAAGAGGGCAACGAGGCCGTTGTTGCAATCCTTGGAGAAGACGAGTTTCTGGGTGAGGGATGCCTGATCGGACAGTCGAAGCGTCTGGCAACAGCGTCTGCGATGACAGATTGCACGGTCATGAGTGTTAGCAAGATCGAGATCCAAAGAGTTCTTAAGGACGAACCCACGTTTTCCCAAATGTTTGTCACGCACGTCTTGGAACGCAATGCGCGAGTTCAAGAAGACTTGGTCGATCAGCTCTTTAATTCTACCGAAAAACGCCTAGCGCGGGTGCTGCTGCTGTTGGCCAATTTCGGCAAACAAGGTCGGCCGGAGCCGATTATCGCCAAGATCAGTCAGGAGACGCTGGCTGAGATGATTGGCACAACGCGGTCGCGCGTGAGCCATTTCATGAATAAGTTTCGCAAGCTCGGCTTTATCGACTACAACGGCCACCTTGAAGTTCACAGTTCATTGCTGAGCGTGGTTCTGACCGACCAGTCGCGTTCGGTGGCACCGCCCGTGTAACATTGACGTGAACGCTCCGACTACATTTTACGAAGCACTCGATTTAATTGCCGCTAAGGGCAAATCCCGCTGCGAACATTGGACTTTCGTGAAAATCTGAAGTTGGACTGTCCTCATTAAATCATTGTCATAGTGAGCGAAATTGCTCAGTGCTGGTTCCCACCGCATGCCACCGTTTCGGTATGAGTATTACTACCGAAACAAGCGTTCAGTTCCCCGCGCGACGCGCGATTGGGCAACGCGGACGGAAGCAATTTGATGAGCTGGCTGCTGAGTTGCAGGCTGCGCTGGCGCGCGAACAGTCGTTATTGAACGAAAAGCACGAGCTGTCTCAACGTCAAATCATGCTAGCCCAGGAATTTGAGCATCGGCTAGTCAACGGTCTTCAAATGGTCGTCAGTCTATTGTCGATGCAAAGCCGAACCGCGACGACGCCTGAAGCAGCCGCTCAATTGACGATTGCCGGCCGCCGTGTTTCGGCGCTGGGACGTGTGCATCATCACCTCCATCTCCTCGATCATCAGGACAAGGTCGAGTTCAAAAAATATCTTCAGCAGTTATGTGAAGATCTTTCGGGTCTGTTGTTCGAGGTACAGACCGGTTACGCCATCAACGTCGATGGCCCTGAAATCGAGATACCGACTGCTTCGGCGATCCCTCTTGGCTTCATCGTGAATGAGCTAATTACAAATTCGGTGAAACACGCGAAAAGTCACATCACCGTTCGAATTGAAACGATATCGGCGACAAACTATTCGCTTTCGGTATTGGACGACGGACCGGGATTAACAGCGGATTTCGACCCCGCGAGCAGCACCGGACTTGGAATGAAGATCATTCAAGCGCTGGTTAAGCAGATCGGCGGCGCGTTTCAAATCTTGCCTGTCGAAAACGGCAATGGCGCTCGCTTTACTGTCACGTTTTGCTCCGCATAGACCGGGCATCCCGCCCCCCAACCCGTCCGGTCTTAGGCCCCGGCTGGTAATACCAGTCGGGGCTTTTCTCAAATGGTATGTGAAGGGAAAACATGCGAACCACCGATCCCGCTGTTACGTTTCTTTTAATTCTCGTCGTCGGGATCGCGGCCGGCATCCTTTTCGACCGGCTTGCTGGGCCGTCGTGGCTCGCCCGCCAATTCTCCGGATCGACTCGCGGCATCATGACAAGCGCACTCGTGGGCATTGCCGGTGCGTTCGTTGGCTATCACATTGCCATGCTTATTGTGCTCGGTGCCGGCCTGGCGATGCCCCTCATTGCGGCAGCAGCTGGTGCCGCTGTCGTACTGTTCGCGTGGAGGATGGCCAAATAACAAAAAACGACAAATGCAGTTTTGTCCGCTTTTGGCACTTAGCGGACATACAGACCGCTCCCGAGTTTGTCAGCTTTCGGACCAAAGCGGACAAAGGTCGGCATTGGGCCGCATAGGTACGCAGCGATTGACCCATCAGCGACATGGCGCGCCGCCTGGATCTTTTCATTTCGTCGAATCGTTTTATCGTCCGAGTTCATTCTTGGAGATCGTTATGGCAAAGCAGAAATCGGTGTTCCGGAAAATTAGCGATTCGATAAACGCCAGCGGTACCGCGATCGCTGATGTTGCGCAGGCGGCTATCACAGCCTCTTCGGACCTCCCCGAGCATGGCGATTATCGGCCACTGAAAAAGCAGCGGTGGGTGCAGGAGATTGAAGCAAGTGAGGCAAAGGAATCGACCGCGAAGAAGTCAAAATTGAAAAAAGCTAAGAGGGTTGCCAAAAAGACTAGCAAGAAATCTAAAAAGAAAAAGCTCTAGGGTCGCCCTATGCACCGACCCTCGGCCGACCTTCCTGCAGTAAAAAGCGTTGCCTCATAAAACGAACACGGACAATTGGATAAACGATCTCAATAATCTCCGCCACATAGCCGAATACGCCGAAGCCCAACCCGGCGATGACCGCAATCAGAGCCACGGCGCCGCCCTCAACCTGCGATCCGGCGATCATCGCGACAAGACCGCAGGCCGCCGCCATGCCGAACAAAATGCGGGCGATGGCCACAGGCAGCGGCGAAGGCTTGCGTTGATCCGGCCATGCCATCGGAATGAGCCCCAGGCAGCCGCCTGCCGCAAACGACAGCGGCACCAATACGGGCGGCTGGCCAAGCCAAACATTCGGATCGGTCGCCAGGCTGAGGAGCGTCGGCGCGTGCACGGCGAGATGAATCGCCGTGCCGGCCACGCCGACGGCGATCTCAAGCGCGCAAACGATGGCGAAGATCGCGGCGGTCGCCTTCGAATCCGCTGCCAAAATCAGAAAGCCGGCAAATACCGCGAGCGTGCTTGCGACCAGCGGCACGACTGCGAACGGATCGTGCTCGCGAACTACCATCGGATGATACAGATAGACGTCGATAAACAGCGGTCCGAACAACATCATCGCGATAAGGATGAAGAAACGGCCCAGCATCGGTCACTTCGTCGCGGCTTGTTTTTCGAGATCGCGGATCATCGTCGCACTCGTCGACTGCGAGAACGCGGGTGTCGGATTGAGTTTGACCCCGTTCAAGACATCATAACGAGACTCATCGTCGTAGAGAACGATTTTCCCGTTGATCATGGCGTGGCATGAATCGCAATTGCCGCCCATGTTGGTGAATGACGCGGCGTGCAGATGCCGCGAATGCATGTTGCCGGCGAATGAAACGCCATGACAGATCCGGCAATCCTCCACGCGCATCGGAATGTCGTAGCTGGTAGCAAAAATACCGTGCAGCTCCGGCTTGGCGCGCGGCACCACCAGACGGCTCACATCCGCTGCCAGATGATCGCCATGGCAGGCGTTGCAGCCGCGGCTCTGCGCATTCGCGGTGTTTCGATTGAAGTTGGTATTGGGCACCCCCAGCGCGAAAGCACGTGCCTCGTCCATGTGGTGCCACATCACAAAGGTACCCGCAAAACCGGCGCCAATGACGACGATCGCAGCTACGGCGATAAGCGCGTTGCGGATCATGGAACGCTCCTTTCGGGCGTTTTACTTGCCATCATACCGATGAGCGCAGCCAGCAGCAGCAAGGCACTGAGCGCCAAGCTGCTGGCAGCGACCATTACCATCGATGGAACCGCCGCAAAGCCAACGCCCACGACGATCAGGACATAGGCTGCCGCAGCCGCGGTCCCGCTGATGTCGTAAGTCAGAGCTTCGCCGGCACGACTGACGCCGAAAGTGCCGATGAAGCCAAGTAGCGCTGCCACGGCGACCCCCGCCGGCCAATTCGGCGACGCCGGCCCGCCCCAGACCGCGCTGGAGAACATGCGGTCCAGATGCTCAAGGTCGACACCGCTGACCATCATATGCAGGCCGCAACCGAGCATTCCGACTACCACCGATATTGCGGTGACGATCTGGGCTGCGATAACGGTGAATGTCGATGGCACAAGCTGAACCGCCATCAAGACCAGCAGCGCGATCGGCAGCCAGACCACCGGCAGCAAAGCGAGCCATGCATCATGCGTTGCCAGAGCCGGCCGATGGCCGAGATCGATCTCGAGCAGCATAACGGTGAAAAACAGGATCGCCAGATTAAGAAGCGGCCGTCGAATTCCGCGAAGGTCAACGAGGGAGGGCCACATGTCAGCGCACCTCGACCGCAATCACACCGGGAAAATCTTGCTTGCGGCCGCTGGCGCTGGTGGCTTTAACCCGCAGCACATAAAAACCGGGTTCGGGCGGCCGCCAAGTCACGTCCCAGGTGATCCATAAGTCGGGATCGGGTTGCGGCAGCAGGGGCATCGATTGGTAGGTCTTGCCGCTGTCGGTACTCAATTCGACTTTGCCGACCGGCTCGGGCCCGGAGAAGGCGTAGCCGGTCAAAACGACGCCAGACATAGAGCCGACCGTTTCCGGCGGCGACGGCGACAGGAAGCCGGCCATCGGCGGCGCATGATGCTCCACCGCCGCGTCGTCGATCAGCGTGATACGGCTCACCCATTTGGGGTGATGATTGCCACCGGCGCCGGGAATGAACAGCTTGGTGTAGGGACTGCCGTGCCGTGACGGTACCGGCTCGTCGCCGAATTTACCGACCAGCATGGTCAGTGGCCGCTGTAATTCGGAGAGCGGCAACGAAAACGGTGGATGGCCGTCGCTCGTCTCGATGCGGGCGGCTTTCGCCTCCGGCTTGAGGCCGACTTTCTCGAACAGCGCCGACAGCGGCGCGCCTTCAAACGGCGTGGTGAAAATCAGCGGGCCGCCGGCGGTGTTGACGAAGCATTCCATAGTCAGCACTTTTTTGACCGGCGGAATCTTGGCGAGGTCGTCGAGACTGTAGCGCGTCGGCGTATTGACCAGGCCATCGATGTCGATTGCGGTCGGCAGCTTGGCCGGATTGCGCATCTGCGAATAGACGAAAAATTTCCCATTGGGCGTGATTAGGGGGCCGCCGGCGGTGGCGCGGACCGACAAAGATCCCGTATCTGCTACCGCCTTCGGGGCTCCAAACAGCGCCATGCCGAGGGCCGCCGAGGTGCTGGAAGCCAGGAAAGCTCGACGGTTCATTCGTAGCCTCCATCAAACTTTGGCCCTATTCAAAAAACCGGACCGCAATCAAACCAAGTACCACCGGCATCGCCGCAACGGAGACATCGAAATACAAGCACGACCTCACTGTGACGACCGCGCCTCGCAACATTGAAATGGTTGTTGCCGCCGAACAACAGATCGAGCGGACCAAGCTTGTTACTCTGCCAATAATGGTCTTTGCGCCAGTCGTATACTGAGCAAAATTGCTCACTCGGCAATAAATCCTCGCCTTTGTTTCCAGTGCGCCAGGCGCCTGGTCTGAAACTCAAATTCACGACGCGGTCGCGCCGCATGGCCAGGGAGCCTGCATGCCAACGTCGCCTTTTGGCACTTAGCGGACATTCCAGCCGCGCCCGTTTTTGTCCGCTTTTGGACCAACGCGGACATTGGTCGGTGGCTCCGCTCGCTAGACAAATTTGTGCTAACCCATTGATCTTTGTTACTCAGTTAGACACTTTTATTTTTGTAACTCTCTGATTTCTATAATAAAGTTCAAGATTGAAAATCGCAGTGTTGATCGGCCCCCACTAAGTGGTCCGGGTTGAATGTTAGTTTAGCGCTGGCATTTGTGCCACCGGTTTGGCTGTTGGCCAGATGATAACCTCAGGTGCCGGCGGTCGATATCCGAGCGACGAG
>Ga0181522_10000391_pt1 | contig 33924 bp, 33 predicted proteins | sample PEATcosm2014_Bin_27_FD_121103 | JGI IMG/M metagenome (GOLD analysis project Ga0181522, IMG submission 121103) | Peatland microbial communities from MTU Mesocosm Facility, Houghton, MI, USA - PEATcosm2014_Bin05_10_metaG | ecosystem: Environmental > Terrestrial > Soil > Wetlands > Peat | place...
CAGATATCGTCGCTTCCATGCGATTCATCCTGCCGGCGATTTTGGTTTTGCGCGCAGCTGAAACCGCAACTGACCGTGGGCATCGCCGGAAACGGCGTCGATCACCAGAGCGGCATCTTCCTGGGCCAGGCGCGGCATATCGAATTCGAGATGAGCATGGCCATCGACGCCGGCGACCGTGCCTACCTCGCTCGATTCGGTCGTGCCGGCAACCCGTGCGGTGATGCGCGCGCCGCCCGCAGGAGCGCCACCATCTTTGTAACGCGCCACCAAGTATAACGTAGCGTGTTTCCCCGCGAGCCAGGTGCGGGGATTCAGCATCTCCACGGCGATGACTTTTACCGGAACCGTAGCCGGCGTCGAGGCCGTAGCGGAAAGTCCGGCGGACTGTTTCGCGCTGGCCTCCGCCGCAGTGTGTGACGCAGCGGTGCTCGCAGGCCGGGCGGGCGGCATCGGCGGCGCGGCGACAACCAGCACGCCACTGCGAAGCTCTTCCAACACGGTGCGATGCTGATCGTCCAACCGGATCTTGAGTGCCTGCTCGCGATCCGCGTCCAGCGGCAGCAAATCCAGGTATTTCGTCGTTCGCCGGTGCAGCACGCGCCCGCGGCAGTGCACCGTAGTATCCAGCACCGCGGTCGCAATCCCGCGATCCTCGCTCTGCACGTGGAATATAGTTCCGTCCACGGTAACGTTCGTGTTGTGACCAAACAGCATGCCGGAACGCGCCTCGACAAGTTTCGTGCGGGATCGCCGCCCGCAGAATATCTGTTCGCCACATTTGACCCAGCGGCGCTCGACTCGTTATTATAGCGCGACGCCCATGAGTGAATCAGGTCTGCATGCTTACGCTCCGCTTCTCCTACACCTCATCATCGCGGTGGCGCTCGCCAGTGCTTTGACGGCTGCTTCGGTCCTGGTGGGCTGGAAACGCCCGAACCGCGCCAAGCAACAGGCCTACGAATGCGGCGTGGAGCCCGTCGGCGACGCGCGCGAGCCCTTCTCTGTAAAGTTTTATCTCGTCGCAATGGTCTTTATTTTATTCGATGTCGAAGCGATCTTCTTGTACCCTTGGGCCTACATTTACCGGGATATGTTCAAGATTTCACACAGCTTTGGAGTCTACGGCTTCGTGGAGATGCTCATCTACATCGCCATCCTCCTGGTCGGATACATCTATCTGTGGAAAAAGGGCGCGTTCGACTGGCATCACTAGTCGGCGCAAAGCGGGGTTTCGGAGCCAGTGACGGAAAGCGACAGTCAGAATACTAATGTTGTAGTCGCCGGGTTGCGCTCGTGGAGCGCGCACGCGATCGAGGAAGTGATCGAATTCCGCGGCGAGACGACAGTCGTTGTCGCCCGAAAGAACCTGCGAAGCGTCGCTGAGCGTTGTCGCGACGACCACGGCCTGCAGTTCAACCTGCTCAGCGACGCCACCTGCCTTGACCGTTTCCCGATGGAGCCTCGCTACGAGTTGCAATATCACCTGGTATCCATCCCACTGCACCAGAAGGTCCGTATCCGAGTCCGCCTTTTCGCCAACGACCCGGTCGTCGATTCCATGGTTCCCGTCTGGCCCGGCGCGAATTGGCTGGAGCGCGAAATTTTCGATCTATTCGGCATACAGTTCACGGGACACCCGGATCTCCGCCGGATTCTGCTGCCCGATGATTGGGAAGGCTATCCGCTGCGCAAAGATTTCCCGGTCGAAGGCTACCGCGACATTCCGGCTATCGCGACCCGCTACACCAGGAGTCGCCCATGACCACTGTCGAGACCGCTACTGGCCCAGCGAAGACAATGGTCCTCAACATGGGACCCCAGCACCCTTCCACCCACGGCGTGCTGCGCATTTTGCTAGAACTGGACGGTGAGACCGTTCTGAAAGCCGTTCCCGATCTCGGATATCTCCACACCGGCATCGAGAAGTCCTGTGAAGACAAAACGTATTCGCAAGCGATCACGCTGACGGATCGCATGGATTATCTGAACCCGCTCGGCAACAACCTGGTCTACTGCCTCGCGGTCGAAAAACTCCTCGGCCTGCAAGTACCCAAGCGCGCCCAATACTTTCGCATTCTGATGGTGGAACTGCAGCGAATTTCCTCGCACCTTGTCTGGCTGGGCACGCACGCTATTGATATGGGCGCCATGTCGGTTTTTCTGTACTGCTTCCGGGAGCGCGAAGAAATCCTGAAAATTTTCGAGTTCGTCGCCGGGCAGCGAATGATGACCAGCTACATCCGCATCGGAGGGCTGGCACTGGAGCCGCCAACGGGCTGGGTCGAGCGGGTCGAAAAATTCCTTAAGATGATGCCCAGCCGCATCGACGAATACGAACAGCTGTTGACCGGGAACCGCATATGGCTCGGCCGCCTGAAAGGCGTTGGCGTGATCACTCCCGAAGACGCCGTCGCCTACAGCATGACCGGGCCCACACTGCGTGCCGCGGGGATCGCCTACGACAATCGCAAGGTGTTTCCGTATTCGAGCTATGAAGACTTCGAGTTCGACGTGCCCACGCGCACGGAATCCGACTGTTTTGCGCGCTATATCGTTCGCGTCGCGGAAATGCGCGAAAGCCTGAAGATCGTTCGCCAGGTGATCGACAAAATACCCGCCGAAGGCCCGATTCGCACCGAAGCGCCGGGAATCATTCCTCCGGGCCGCGAAAAAATGAAGACGGAGATGGAAGCGCTCATCTACCACTTCAAGATTTTCACGGAAGGATTCGCTCCGCCGCCGGGCGAGGCATTCGTAACCGTGGAATCACCGCGCGGCGAGCTGGGTTGCTTTATCGCCAGTGATGGTTCGCCGAAGCCGCTCCGCTGCCACTTCCGCTCGCCTTCGTTCATTAATTTGCAGGCGCTACAGAAGCTGGTGGAGGGGCAACTGATTTCCGACGTGATTGCCTGCATCGGAACGATCGATATCGTGCTAGGAGACGTCGACCGGTGATCGATCGCCGACCGGGGCATCCAGACAGCAGCGTCAAGCTGCGGTATTCCAGAGGACAGTAACCAAGAGCATGGAACTTTCGCCACAACTTGCCACCCGTTTTGAGACGCTGCAAAGTCGCTATCCGGTCAAGCGCAGCGCTCTGATCCCCATGCTGATATATGCGCAGGATCAGTACGGCTATCTCAGCGATGAGATGATCGCGGAAATCGCGCGCCGCCTGGACCTTCACACCGTTCAGGTGGAAGAAACTTTGGCGTACTACTCGATGCTCCACCGCAAGCCCATGGGCAAGCACCATGTGCAAATCTGCACCAACGTGGCCTGCATGCTTCGCGGCGGGACCGAACTCCTCGAGGCCGCCAAAAAGCGCCTGGAAATCGGGCACAAAGAGGTCACGGCCGATGGCGTGTTCTCTCTTGAAGAAGTCGAGTGCATTGGCGCCTGCACCGGCGCACCCGCGCTGCAGGTGAATTACGACTTCTTTGAGAACGTCAACCCGCTGAAATTCGATCGTCTCATCGAGGACCTGGACGCCGGGCGCAAGACCACCCCCGAGCCGGTGACTGCCGGCGCGCTGCACCCCCGCGACCCCGCCGAAACGCCGGTCATCAGCCGCCGCTTTGGCGTCAAGGACTCGCACAAGATCGACGTCTATCTGCAGCACGACGGTTACAAAGCGCTGGAAAAAGCGCTGCGCGAAATGACGCCGGAAACGATCATCGACGAAGTGAAAAAATCAAGCCTTCGCGGCCGCGGCGGCGCAGGTTTTCCCACCGGGATGAAGTGGTCCTTTGTTCCCAAAGATTCGCCGAAACCAAAATACGTGATCTGCAACGCCGACGAGTCAGAACCCGGCACGTGCAAAGATCGCCCCCTGATGGAAATGGACCCGCACCAGATGATCGAGGGCATCACCATCGCGGGTCGGGCGATCGGCGCGAAGATGGGCTTCATCTACATTCGAGGCGAGTATCGCTACGTGCTCGATATCGTGCAAACTGCGCTCGACGAATCCTACGCGCACAATTACCTCGGCAAAAATATTATGGGTTCCGGCTTTGACTTCGATCTGGTCGTCCACACCGGAGCCGGTGCGTATGAATGCGGCGAAGAATCTGCTCTGATGGAATCGCTCGAAGGTAAGCGCGGTTATCCGCGCATCAAGCCTCCCTTCCCTGCCGTGGTTGGTCTGTACGGCTGCCCCACCATCATTAACAACGTCGAGACCCTCAGCACCGTTCCGGCGATCTTGCTGGAAGGCGGCGAAAAGTACGCCAGCCGCGGCACGCCGAAAAATGGCGGCACGCGCATGCTCTGCGTCGCGGGTCATGTCAACAAACCAGGTATCTACGAAGTCCCTCTTGGGATGAATATGAAAAAGTTCATCTACGAAGTGGCCGGCGGCATTCCCGGCGGCAAGAGACTAAAAGCGGTGATTCCCGGGGGGAGTTCGTGCCCGCTCATGAAAGCGGACGAAATCGACATACCGATGGACTACGACTCGGTCGCGAAAGCCGGCTCGATGCTCGGCTCAGGCGGCATGGTGGTGATGGACGAAGACACCTGCATGGTGGACATGGCGCGCCGCATCATGCATTTCTACGCGCACGAGTCCTGCGGCTGGTGTATCCCCTGCCGTGAAGGCACAAGCTGGCTTCGCAAGATGCTCGACCGCTTCCACGCGGGCTACGGCCGACCGGAAGACATCGATCTGGTGGGCGACCTGGCTAAAAATATGCTGGGCCGGACGTTCTGCCCGCTCGGCGACGCCGCCGCGCTGCCGACCATCAGCATCGTGACCAAGTGGCGCAAAGAATTTGAAGATCATTTGAGTGGACGCTGCCCTTTTAAATCCGCCGAATCCCTAGTGGGCTCGCGGTAGGCCCGAATAGATCGAACAACGATGACAGACCAAAAGCTGGTTACGCTGAAGATCAACGACCGCGACGTGCAAGTTCCGCCGGGAACGCTGGTGATTGAAGCCACGCGCCGCATTGGCACCGAAGTGCCCTCGTTCTGCTACTACCCCGGGCTGTCGTTACAAGCCGCTTGCCGCATGTGCCTGGTCGAAGTCGAAAAAATGCCGAAGTTGCAGACCGCTTGCACGCTGGTCGCAACCGAAGGCATGGTGGTCAAGACCAACACCGACCAGGTCCGCCAGGCTCGGAAATACATGCTCGAGTTTTTGCTGACCAATCACCCGCTGGACTGCCCGGTCTGCGACAAAGGCGGCGAGTGCGAACTGCAGGACATGGTTTTCCGCTACGGCGCCGACACCAGCCGATTCGTCGAGGAGAAAATTCACCGCCCCGAAGAAAAATGGTCGGACCTGGTCTACTACGACGCTCCTCGCTGCATCCTCTGCTTCCGCTGCGTCCGCGTCTGCGATGAAGGCATGGACGTAAAAGCCCTGGGAGTCGGGATGCGTGGCGCAAGCAGCGTCATTATTCCGAATCGCGAAGATCACCTGGAGTGCGAAGAGTGCGGCATGTGCATCGACATCTGCCCGGTCGGCGCACTCACCAGCGGCACCTATCGCTACAAGACCCGCCCCTGGGAAATGCAGTACGTCTCCACGGTCTGTACGCATTGCTCGAATGGTTGCAAAACCACGCTCAGCGTTCGCAACCACGAAATCCTGCGCTCCAACAATCGTGATCTCTCCGGCATCAACGGCGATTTTCTCTGCGTAAAAGGCCGCTTCGGTTTCGATTTCACCAGGCATCCCGATCGCATCAAGCAGCCGCTGGTCCGCAAAGGCGACAAACTCTATCCCGTTTCCTGGGAAGAGGCTTCCGAGACCGCCGCCGCCAAGCTGAAGCAGATTCTCGAGGCCAACGGCCCCGATTCGATCGGCTTCATCGGCTCCAATCGCACCTCGAACGAAGAAAATTATTTGCTCCAGCGCCTCGCTCGCGCCACGTTCGGCACCAACAACATCGATCATCATCGCACCGTCGATTATTCGGGCCTGATCACCGCGCTCGGCGATCGTGCCGCCGAATCGCAGCTGACCATGGAGCAACTCTACAAATCGCCGGCCGTGCTGCTGATCGGCAACGACCCTACCAACCAGAACCCGTTGGTTGCCTGGCAAATCCGCACCGGCATCCGGCACCACCAATCGAAACTCTTCATCTTGAATGCGCGGGAAATCAAGCTGCGCCGCCAGGCCACGCAGTTCGTGAAGGTCGCCGAAGGCGGGGAGCTCGGGGCCATTCGCTGGATGGGCCGCGAACAGGGTAGTCTCGCTCCCGAGCTGGTCGAAAAGCTCGTGCAGCTCAAGGCCGCGCTTGAAGAAGAATCCGAAGTCGCAATCGTTTTTGGCGCGGAAATCTCCGGCGCCGTCATCGCGGAACTCGTCGCTTTCGGCTCAAAACTTCCCGGAAAAGTGCGCTACATGGCGCTGGGCGATTACGCCAATTCCCGCGGGGCAGCCGATATGGGTGTTCTGCCCGATCGTTTGCCCGGTTACGCGTACGTGGACAACGCCGATGTCCGCGAGACCTTCGACAGACTCTGGGGCGGCGTAATTCCCTCGAAACCGGGTCTCACCGCGCCGCAAATGATCGAAGCCGCGCAGTCCGGAAAACTCAAGGCCCTCTACGTCGTCGGCGCCAACCCGCTGACGCACTTCGGTACGCTGGGTTTCGGACGCGGCAATTTGAACTTGCTGATCGTTCACGAGTTGTTCCCGACCGACACTTCGCGCCCCGCCGACATCGTTTTCCCGGCAGCCTCCGCCTACGAAAAAGACGGCACCGTGACCAACACTTCCGGTGAGATTCAGTTACTACGCAAAGCCGCGGAGGTGATGGGCACGCGCAGCGATTTCGATCTCCTGCGCATCCTCTCCCATCAGCTGGCCAAAATCGGCCTGGGCAAAGCCTTCCATTACAAATCGCCCAGCGCCGTATTTGACGAAATTCGCAAGGCCGTGCAAGGGTACGACGTGCAGCCCGCGGGCCTGCTCACTGGCGGCGCGGAATCCACGCGCGTGCACGTCGGCCGGAACGGCCACGCGCCTTATGACGTTCCCGCCGGCCTGATTCGCTCCGCGCACGACACCCTTTTCACCAGCGGCACCCTGGGCCGTTTCTGCACCATGATGGATTCCCTTTCGGAGGCCGACGCCAAGCCGTGACCGACTTCCTAGCCCAGCACGCCGACATCCTCATTACGCTCGTGAAAATCGCGTTGCTGCTGTTCATCGTGCTGACCGTCAACGCCTACCTTACCTGGTTCGAACGCAAAGTCGTCGCGCACATGCAATCGCGGTGGGGCCCGCACCGCGTCGGCCCGCACGGCTTGCTGCAGCCCCTCGCCGACGGCGCGAAATTTTTGCTGAAGGAAGATCCGACGCCCGCCGGCGTCGACAAGTTCACCTATTTTCTCGCCCCGCTCATGGCGCTGGCGCTCGCGCTGACTTCGATCGCCATCATTCCGTTCGGCCCCGACCCGATCCGCGTCCTCGGCCACGACATCTATCTCGGCATCGTTGATCTCAACATCGGCATCCTCGCGCTGTTCGCCATCACCGCACTCAGCGTTTACGGCGTGGCCCTGGCAGGCTGGTCCTCCAACAGCAAGTATCCTTTGCTGGGAGGCCTGCGCAGCTCCGCGCAAATGGTCAGTTACGAGCTTGCGCTCACCATGTCGGTGGTAGGCGTACTTCTGCTGGCAGGCAGTTTCAGCCTTCGCGACATCATCAACGCCCAGGCGATTCACCCCGAGCGCGGCATTATCGGCTGGAACATTTTCCCGCAGATTCTTGGCTTCCTGTGTTTCTTCATCGCTGCCATCGCGGAAACCAATCGCGTGCCCTTCGACCTGCCCGAAGCCGAATCCGAACTCGTGGCCGGCTTTCACACCGAATACGCCAGCTTCAAATTCGCGATGTTCTTCATCGCCGAATACACCAGCATGATCACCGTATCCTGCCTTTGCGCGATCCTGTTCTTCGGCGGCTGGCTGTCCCCGTTTCCCGCGTCGTGGACCTTCACGCACTATCTGCCATCCGCGATCCTGATTCCGTTCGGCCTCTGGGTTGTCTGGGACGGCATCCGTTATGAAACGATTTTCGGCCGCATTGTCCTGCCCGGCCTTGGCACGATCATCACCGTGATCGGCGCGGTTTTGATCGCTCTGCCATTCATCAACGAATTCATCCAGGGACCGTTCTGGCTGCTGGGCAAAATTTTGTTTTTCCTTTTCGTCTATGTCTGGATGCGCGGCACGCTGCCCCGCTTCCGCTATGACCAGTTGATGTCCTTCGGCTGGAAATTGCTTTTGCCGGTATCCCTCGCAAATGTCGTTATCACCGCGTCGGTAATTCTGCTGAGGAGCCGCTGATGAACGCTCCTCTGATCGTATTCTTCGTTCTGGCGGTGGTTGCGATCCTGGGCGCGATCAGCCTTATCCTGCAGCGCCATCCGATTCACAGCGCCCTTTCGTTGATCGTGGTCATGGTCGCCCTAGCAGGCCTTTATCTGCTGATGGGCGCCGAGTTCGTCGCCGCCGTGCAGATCATCGTCTACGGCGGCGCCATCATGGTGCTCTTCGTCTTCGTTATCATGCTTCTGAATGCCGGCTCGGAAGAGCGCACCAACATTTCCAAGATGGCGGGGTGGGCCGGCCTTCCACTGGCTATCGCCTTGATGGGATTCCTCGCCGCCGCTGTCGCCCGCTCCACCGACCGCGTGCAAGCCGCGGCTCAAACCGGCGCGCCCGCACCAACAAAAGCCCTCGCCACCCTGCTCTTTCAAGATTTTGTCTATCCCTTTGAACTGACCTCGTTCCTGATCCTGGTCGCGATTCTCGGCGCCATCGTGCTCGCCCAACGCGATCAGAAGGAAAGCCACCTATGATTCCCACGCACTACTACCTGATCCTCAGCGCCGTTCTTTTCGGGCTCGGCGTCATCGCCTTCATCTTCCGGCGCAACATCATCACCATCTTCATGTCCATCGAACTGATGCTCAATGCCGTCAATCTTGCCTTCGTAGCCTTCAGCCAGGCGTGGAACCGCCTGGACGGTCAGGTATTCGTTCTTTTCGTAATCGTAGTAGCGGCAGCGGAAGCAGCCGTGGGCCTCGGTATCATCATTCTCATTCAGCGCAACCGGCAATCCCTCAACGTCGAGCGCGTGGACTTGCTCAAACTCTAATGCCGATACTCGACAATCTCTGGATCATCCCGCTCCTGCCCTTGCTCGGCTCGGCCATCAACGGCTTGCTCGGCGCCAAATGGCCGAACAAGATCGTCAACTACGTCGCCATTGGCTCGACGGGCCTGTCCTTCGCTTGCGCCATCGAAGCCGTCCGTGAATTTTCGCAGCTCTCGCCGGAGCAAATCCCGTTCGTGAAACAATTTTTCACTTGGATCGCCGCGGGCACTTTCCGCGCCGGCTTTGACCTGCAAGTCGATCAGCTCACCGTAGTGATGCTCCTCGTCGTCACCGGCGTAGGCTGGCTCATTCACATCTATTCGCTCGGTTACATGGCCCACGAGGGTGGCTACTATCGCTTCTTCTCGTATCTCAATCTATTCATGTTCTTCATGCTCATCCTGGTCCTCGCCGCCAATTACGCTCTCCTCTTTGTCGGCTGGGAGGGCGTGGGCCTGTGCAGCTACCTGCTGATAGGTTTCTACTTCCTCAGAAAATCCGCTACCGACGCCGGCAAGAAAGCCTTCATCGTCAATCGCATCGGCGACTTCGGCTTCATGCTCGGAATGTTTCTGCTCTTCAAGACGTTCGGCACGCTCGACTTCGTTCCCCTGTTCGCGAAAGCGGCCCCCATGCCCGCCGACGCCATGGGCCAATACGGCGCGCTCACCGTCACTTGCCTGTTGCTCTTCGTGGGCGCGACCGGCAAATCTGCACAGCTTCCCCTGTACGTCTGGCTCCCCGACGCCATGGAAGGCCCCACGCCCGTCAGCGCCCTGATTCACGCCGCCACCATGGTCACCGCAGGCGTTTATGTCGTTGCCCGCTCGCACGTTCTGTTCATGCGCGCTCCCAGCGCCATGCTGGTCGTCGCCATCATCGGCTGCGCCACGGCATTGTTTGCCGCCACCATCGGCCTGGTGCAAACCGACATAAAAAAAGTTCTCGCCTACTCCACGGTCAGCCAACTCGGCTATATGTTCCTGGCCTGCGGCGTCGGGGCCTTTTCCGCGGGCGTCTTCCACTTGATGACGCACGCGTTCTTCAAAGCCCTGCTCTTCCTTGCGGCAGGCAGCGTCATCCACGCCATGGGCGGCGAGCAAGACATGCTCAAAATGGGCGGCCTCAGCAAAAAGATAAAGTGGACCTATCTCACCATGTTGACTGCCACGCTGGCCATCGCTGGTTTCCCGCCGCTTGCGGGCTTCTTCAGCAAAGATTCCATCCTGCTGAACGCCTTCCAAAGCGAAAACGGCGGCCGAGTTCTCTATGCCATCGGCCTGTTCACAGCGTTGCTCACTTCGTTCTATATGTTTCGCCTGATTTTCCTAACCTTCTTTGGCAAACAGAACTACGACGAGCACCACGTCCACGTGCACGAGTCCCCGAAAACCATGCTCGTGCCGCTGACGATTCTCGCGGTCCTGTCGATCGTCGGCGGCTGGCTGGCAGCCCCCGCTTTCTGGGGTCAGCCCGATTACTTTGCCAGGTTTCTAGAGCCGGTCTTCGCGCAAGGCAGCACCGGCGAAGCCGGCGCCGCCGAAGCCGCAGCTCACGCCCTTGAAACTCCGCTGGCGATCGTAGCCGTGCTCACCGCAACGCTCGGCCTCGGCATCGCGTACTGGCTCTACATCCGCAAGCCCGAAAAGCCAGGTGAACTTGCCAGGTCCATGAAGGGCCCGTACGCCACGCTGCTCAACAAATATTATGTCGATGAACTTTACGCCGCGGTGGTCGTCAAGCCGCTGCTCTGGCTTTCGACGAAAGTCCTCTGGCAAACCGTGGACGTGCAAATGATCGACGGAGCTGTCAACGGTGTAGCCCATGGCGCGCTCGGCGTCGGCGACAACGTGCGCCAAGCCCAATCCGGCAATACCCGCAGCTACGCCGTCTGGGTCATCATTGGCGCCATCGTGGTTATCGCGATCATCTTCTTCTGGCCCTCAAAACCCGCCGCGATCGGGATGGTGCGCTGATGCTTCCCGGCCTGCTCTCCGTTCTGATCTTCTTCCCCGCGCTGGGCGCTCTCGCCCTGTTGCTCCTGCGCGGCGAGGATCATGTCTGGATTCGCCGCCTCGCGCTCACCATTTCCCTGGTTGAATTCATCTTCTCGCTTTTGCTCATCCCTCGGGTCCCCATGGGCGTGGCGGGCTACAGCCTGGTCGAATACTACAACTGGATTGCCAACCCGCCGATCCACTACCACCTGGGCGTGGACGGCATCAGTCTCTTCCTCGTCATCCTGACCACGTTCCTGACGCCCATCTCGATTCTTGCTTCCTGGCAGAGCATCAATCACCGCGTAAAAGAATTTTTCGTCATGCTCCTGATGCTGGAGGTCGGCGTTGTCGGCGTCTTCCTTTCCCTCGACCTCTTCCTCTTCTTCTTGTTCTGGGAAGTCATGCTGATCCCCATGGCCTTCTTGATCGGCATCTGGGGCCATGAGCGCCGCATCTACGCCGCCATCAAATTTGTCCTGTATACCATGGCTGGCTCCATCCTGATGCTTGTCGGCATCATCTGGCTGTACAACCTGACCGGCACCTTCGACCTGCCTAAGATTCAGCAACTCCTGCAAGACGGCCGCTTCGCCGCGCTAACCTCGCAGCAGGAAATGCTCCTGTTCCTGGCGTTCTTCGGCGCTTTCGCGATCAAGGTACCGCTTTTCCCTCTGCACACGTGGCTCCCCGACGCCCACGTCGAAGCCCCCACCGCAGGGTCCGTCATGCTCGCGGGAGTGCTCCTCAAGATGGGCACCTACGGCATGATTCGGTTCTGCCTTCCGCTGTTCCCCAACGCCGCGCACCGCGTCGCACCATGGGTGGCGGCATTAGCGATCATCGGCATCATCTACGGCGCGCTGGTTTCGCTGGTCCAACCCAACCTGAAAAAACTGGTCGCCTACTCGAGCGTGAGCCACTTGGGCTTTGTAGTTCTCGGCATCTTCGCCTTTCACAATATTTCCATGCAGGGCGCGGTGTACCAGATGCTCGCCCACGGAATCTCCACCGGCGCCCTGTTCCTGCTGGTCGGCATGCTCTACGACCGCCGTCACACCTTCGAGATCACCGAATACGGTGGCTTGGCCACGCCGATGCCGCACCTGGCCGCTTTCTTCCTCTTCATCGCCCTGGCCTCCATGGGCCTGCCCATGCTCAACGGCTTCGTAGGCGAATTCCTGATCCTCCTGGGCACGTTCCAGATGCACGCGGACTGGGCGAGCTGGGCGGCGATAGGCGTGATCCTTTCGGCCTGCTACCTGCTCTGGGCCTACCAACGCGTCTTCTTCGGCGACATCACGGTAGAAAAAAATCGCGCCTTGCCCGACACCTCCAACCGTGAACTTGGAATTCTCGCGGCGATGACGGTAATCACTCTCTGGATGGGCTTAGGCTCGACATTCTTCACCCATCGCTTCGCCGCCTCCAGCCAAAACGTTCTGGACCAAATGCAGCGCTCCAATCCCCAGGAAGCCTGCCTGGGTGGCACCGGCACTCCTGCCAACCCAGGCAGCGTCGCATCCGCCGCGCACTGGCGGACATTACTCGAACGACCGATCGCGCAAGCGCAATACACTGTCCGCACCGACGCTGTCATTCTGAGCACCTCCGACAAGGATGTCCGATCTGGGATTCCGGACCGGCCGGAAAGTAGCTCCATGTCAGCACCGACAATCGCTTCCACCAGGATCGCAAATACGTCCACCGAAAGGCCGGGCTCGCGCTAAATGATCCCCCGCCCCGAAGACCTGATCCGCGTCCTCCCAGAAACCCTCTGGTGCGTCTTCGGCGTCCTGCTGATGCTCCTGCAACCCTTCACTCGCAGTCGCCACGTCCTGAGTTTCTTCGCGATATTGGGTACCATCCTCGGCACCAGCGCAACAATCTACGCCTATACCACAGTAGGCCCAGGGTCAGCTTTCCATGGCCTGATCCAGCTCGACGCCTTCAGCATCTTCTTCCACCTCTTGGTCGGCGCGGTCTCGATCCTTGTCACGCTGATCTCCGGCCCTTATCTCGAACGCGAAAATCTGGAGTCCGCAGAATTCTTCGCCCTTGTACTGTTCGCCACCGCAGGCATGGGTGTCCTGTCCTCCGCGCAAGAGCTCCTCACCGCCTTCATCGGCCTCGAAATGAGTTCGATCTCCAGCTACGTCCTGGCCGGATACCGCCGTGACACCATCAAGTCCAGCGAATCCGCCATGAAGTATTTCCTTCTCGGCTCATTCGCCACAGCTTTCTTCCTTTACGGCATCGCACTGGTTTACGGCGTCACCGGGACAACAAATCTCGCCCTCATGGGCTCCGCCGACAACACCAGCAATCTCTTAAAGCTGGGACTGGCCCTGATCCTCATCGGCCTGGGCTTCAAAGTGGCGGCAGTTCCGTTCCAGCTCTGGACTCCGGACGTCTACGAAGGTGCTCCGACGCCAGTTACCGCGCTCTTCTCCGCCGGACCCAAAGCCGCGACCTTCGCCCTGCTCCTGCGCATCTTCGCCGACGTCCCCGCAGCCACTCATTTCTGGTTCTGGGCTTTCTGGATTCTCGCCGTCCTTACCATGTTTGTCGGCAATCTCGGCGCCCTGGTCCAAACCAACGTAAAGCGCATGCTCGCATACAGTTCCATCGCCCACGCGGGCTACATCCTGGTGGCCTTCGCCGCAGTGACCTACCTCGAAGGCAACTCCGACACGGGCGGAGCCGCGGCCTACGCCGCAATCCTGTTTTACCTATTGAGCTACGCGCTGGTAAAACTGGGTGCCTTCACCATCGTCTCCCAACTAGGTGGCGCAGGTGAAAAGCACCTCTCTCTTGACGACTACGCTGGCCTAGGCCGCCGCCAACCGGTTGTAGCCGCGGCCCTGAGCCTTTTTCTTCTCTCGCTGCTGGGCCTCCCGGTAACCGCAGGCTTCTTCGGCAAGTTCTACGTCTTCAAGGCCGCCGTAAACTCTCACCTGATCTGGCTGGCAGTCTTAATGGCGGCGAACAGCATCATCGGCGCGTACTACTATTTCCGCCTGATCGTCGTTATGTACATGCGCGAACCCGACCTCGAGGCCGCTCCGGCCCCGGCCCTAATCGGGTTCCCGCTTCCGGTAAATGTCGTGCTGGCCGTTACCGCTGCCGGCACCATCTACTTCGGCCTCTTCCCCAACCAGGTTCTAAGCTTCGTCCTCCAATCCAACCTCTTGGGCCACTAGGTAGCACCTGTACTCCTGAGCACCCTGAGCCTCGTGGAGCTGGTCCGCGTCCAACCACGGCGCAGGTAACAACGCGGGCATCTGCCGCCCTTATGTTGACTTCACGAATCGCTTGCTTCATTCGCCAAAATGGATATAGTCACACCCAACACCACGCGTCGCCGAACCCCCAACGATCCATGGTCCACGTTCGGGTTGCTCCGCGACCTCTGGTCGGCCAAGTCAATTGCCCCAAAATCCAGTTCCACGAATCTACTAGGAGAGAATCTCAATGAACGTGAACAAACTCGCGTCGATCCTCGGAATCACCCTGCTCACTGCCGTCTCGGGTCTGGCGCAGGAGAAACCGGGAAACATCGCCGCCCTGGAATTTCAGACTCCCAAAAACGGCATGGTCAAGCAATACGAGGAAGGCCGCAAACAGAAAGCGGAGTGGCACAAACAGCAGAAAGACACGCAGCCGCTCTACGTCTGGGAAATTGTCAGCGGCGAACAAACCGGCAGCTACATCGTCGGCCGCCTCGGTCAGCACTGGGCCGACTTCGATAAGCCTTCGGTTCCCGATCAGGCCGACCTCGATCAGTACAACAAGGTCATCGGCGCATCCGTACAGTCTCTGATCATCCGTTATTATGAGTATTTGCCCAAAGTTAGCAATCCGGGCGACGGCAAACCTACCGACAAGTTCTCGGAGATCTTCGTCTACCATGTGCGTCCTGGCAAAGAAGCCGAATTCAACAGCGCGCTGGACCGCGCCCACGAGGGCATCGAGAAAACCAAATGGGCTACCTCCTATACCTGGCTCACCCTCGCCAACGGCGGCCCGGCTGGCACTTACGTCCTCGTCCTGAACCACAAAAGCTGGGCCGACTTCGAAGGCAAGCCCGATACCAAGCCCTTCCTCCAAATGCTGATCGACGCTTTCGGAACCGCGGAAGCCGATTCCATTCGCAAACGCTTCGATGCTTCCATCGACAGCGTCACCACAGAAATCGACAAGTTCCGCCCAGACCTAAGCTACCTCCCGTCGAAATAGCTCGTTCCGATTCGCAATTCATGTTCCCGGTTCGCCGCGCAAATGCGCGGCGAACCTTCCCAGCCCACGTACTTTCTGCTGTGCCATTTGCTGTTGGAAAGATCTCGACGGCACGCGCTGAATGCCGCCCAAGCCTCAGCCCGGCAACTCAGAAAGGCCGCAAACCAGTAAACAACAAGCCACAGGTTATCGTTATCTCCTTCACCAGTTTATATTGGCCCGTTACGCCTGAAGACGATCCTGCTACCTCCTACAGAATGACCCGGCTTATCCTTCCGGCGATTCCCTCCGCGCTGCGTTCCTACGTGGCAACGACCCCGGGGTTTGTTTGTTCGGTTCGTTTCTCAGCCCTACGAACACACGCCCGCCGATTGGGCTGGTGGTCTATTTGCAGCCTAGCCGAAGTAATTCGGAGCGTTGTTCAATGTGCAGCGTCAATCGCCACCACGATTTGTTTTCACCCCGAAGATGGTAGACTCCCGTCCATAATCCTTTCACACTGAAAATTCGCAATGCGAGGTCCCCCTCATGCGGAAGCGCTGCAACATTGCCCCCGGACTTTTGATCTGCCTGGCTCTTCTGTTCGCGGCCATTTCCTACTCTCAGTCGCCCGGGAAGAAAAAAGTCAGTAGCCAGGCCGATCTGCCGCGCTTCAGCTATCCCGTCGCAATGCCCGCCTCTGATCTCGTGCAGGCCGACGACGCCACCTTCGATGCGTTCGCCTCCAAAGTGCGCGCCGATCTCGAGTCCGTCTTTCGCGGCTACGATATCGACGACAAGGCCACGCTGCGCTCCCTGCTTGGCGCCAAGCTGGACCTCCAGGAGCTTTCGGGAGAGTACGCATCTGCGCTGCAAACGGTGGAAGCGCTTCGCGCCCTCGAGGAAAAGCCGGCCGCCAAGCTCACCACTGGCCTGTTCGCGCGTGCGCGCCTCCACGCGGCCATTGACACCAACTCTACCCGTGGCCCCGCCTACGAGCAGGCTTTCGCCAGGCACTACAAGCAAGCCATCGATCCGCTGCCCTGGGACGTGGTGCAGGACACCATCAAGGCGTCCTACGCCGGTTCTCGCGTCTTCACGAAGGCCGTCGCCATCGGCCAGATCAAGACCGACCTCGATCCCGCCGTCCAGCAGTCCGGCTCGCTTGACAACTCCGAAGCGTGGGATCTGATCTCCGCGCGCAATCTTATCCAGTCATCCATCCCTCTTGGCCCGGCCCGCGCCGAAGTGCTGAAGCAGTACATTGCGCTCCACAATGTCGTGAAACCGGACATCTGGGCCGCCCGCGAAGTCACGCTCTCAGCGGAGCAAAAACTCACGCCCGTCCTGGTCGCCATTTGGGATTCTGGCATCGATGTCACGCTCTTTCCCGACCAGCTCTTTACTGACCCGCATCCCACCCCCAGCGGCACGCACGGACTAGCCTTCGACGACCAAGGCAGCCCATCCACGACGTGGCTCTACCCACTGACTGCCGAGCAGCAAAAGGCCTATCCAGACTTTCGTGGCGAAATTAAAGGCTTCCTCGATCTCCAGAACGGCATCGACTCACCCGAAGCGCAAACCGTGCAAAAGAAGTTCAGCACCCTGTCGCCGGACCAGTTGCACCAGATGTTCGAACTGGACAACGTCCTCGGCTTCTACATCCACGGCACCCATTGCGCGGGCATCGCCGTCCGCGGCAATCCCGCCGCACGTCTGGTCGTCGCCCGCTTCAACGATCAACTGCCGGAACTTCCCTTTCCTCCGACCGCGGAATGGGCCCATCGTCTCGGTGCCGCCTTCGAGCAGTTGTCCGAGTATTTCCGCACGCGTAAGGTCCGTGTCGTCAACATGAGCTGGGGTGATGATCCCGCCGAATTCGAGCAATGGCTCTCCAAGACCGGCGGCGGCGCCGACCCCGCGGAGCGCAAGAAACGCGCGGGTGAACTCTACGCGATCTGGAAGGCGAACGTCGAAAACGCCATCAAGGGCGCTCCGAACACTCTGTTCATCACTGCTGCGGGGAACAACGATTCCAACGCCGGCTTTGTCGAAAACGTTCCCGCTTCACTCCATCTCGCGAACCTGATCACGGTCGGCGCCGTGAATCAGGCCGGAGACGAAACCTCCTTCACCAGCTACGGCGACACGGTGGTTGTCGATGCCGACGGCTTCAATGTCGAAAGCTTCGTTCCCGGAGGCGCCAGACTGCAGCTTTCGGGTACATCGATGGCGTCCCCCAACGTCGTCAATCTTGCCGCCAAACTTTTTGCCCTCGACCCGTCGCTGACTCCGCAGCATGCCATCGCGCTGATCAAACAAGGCGCAACGCCCAGCGAAGATGGCCGCCGCCACCTGATCGACGAAAAGCGCACCGTGGCCCTGCTGCAAGCTCAGGCCAGGAGGTAGGCGGCGAAACCCGGGTAAAGGGCCAAAAGCCCGGGAGAGTTGCTCTCCCGGGCTTGTCGAAAATATATGAATGTCTCTGAAAAGAAAGGCTTACAGCTTCAGGAAGAGCAGAAAACCCAGGGCGAAGGTAAACAGCGTGAGCGTTTCGACGAACACCAAGCCTAGGATCATCGCCGCCCGCACGCCGCCTGCCGCTCCCGGATTACGTGCAATCCCTTCGCACGCCGCCGCCGCGATTCGACCTTGGCCAAGGCCACCGCCAAACGCCGCGACGGCCACGCCGAAGCCTACGGCGATCACCAGCGTCGTCGTGTTAATCGGCGACTTTGCCGGAGCATTATTGTCCTGCGCAAACGCCGCTGGCGCGATCAACATCACCGCCAGCAGCACCATGCATACTACCGCTGCTTTTTTCATGTACTGCCTCCTCTTGAATTGCCGCCAGGAGGTGGTTCCCGGACACCGTGCGGCCGGGCTCACGCTGAAACGGCTGATACAAACTCGCGCGATAGCGGGACCTTAGACAGACGGCCTCGAAATCGAACAGCAAGAATGCCGGCAACCGGGCATGGATGCGCCAAACCTAGTGCTCTTCCGCTGTCGCCAGACCAATATAGACCGCTGGCAAAATCGTGAAGACATAGGCCTGCACTACCGAGACGAAAATGTGCAGCGCGATAAACGCGACGGGGATCAACGCGGGAAGAACGCCAAGTGCAAGACCGATCGCCGGGTGCTTTGTCCAGCCCCACAACGCGGGCGCCGCGAACAACCCGAGAAAGAGGCCATAGATAAGATCACTGGCGAAAATATTGGCCCAAAGACGCACCGTCAAGGAAAGCAACCGAGCGCAGGTGCTGATGATTTCCACGGGAAAGATCAGCGGGATCAACGGCCAACTCAACCCGCCGGTAAACGTCTTCACATAACCCCATGGCCCGTGATGACGAATTCCTTGCCAGTTGAAATATACGAACGTGATGATGGCGCAGGCCAGCGGGACACTGACGGTCGCGGTGGGCGAACTGAATCCCGGGAAAACGCCAAATAAGTTGGCCAGCAGGATGAAAAGCGAAATCGTTCCCACCAGGGGCACGTATTCTCGCCAGTGATGCCCGGCATTCTCTGACAAAATGTCGTTGATTCCGAATCCCTCTTTGTTCGTCAGCAGAAGTTCTGCAATTTGCTGCCCCGCGCCCGGTCGCTCCACCGACAATCGCGATCTCACCAGCAATGCCAGCAAGGTGCCAGCGACCAGCACGAAAAATCCCATGGCGACGTGTTCGGGAATGGGCATGTCCGGGTGGCTAGGCTGGATGTGCAGCGCCGAAAGCAGAGCGAGCGCCACCCCTCCGAGGTAATGATTGACGATTTGCGTGATCCAACTAACGTGCTGTTCCATGTCGCTATTTTAGGCCTCGCATGGCTTGAGTTTCGCTCTTCATTTCGACCGGATGCCACACTTCATACACACTCGTCGCAATTGCCGCGGCTCCTAAAGCCAACAAACCAAGGACCATGCTCACAAGGGGAATACCAAGAACCTTAAAAATAACATACACGGTACTGGCTATCAACCCGTAGCGAAACAACGCCCGAAAATAGGTTCCGACCGGAATGCGCGGCTCGGCAGCATCGGCCTGAGCTGTCGAGGCGGCTACCAACGCATCCAGTCCGCGCCTCAGCCAGCGAAAGTTCAACCAGGCCAGCACGGACCCGATCAGCAGGCCTGCGGCCCAGATCCACCGATACGAAATGCCGGTGATGCCGGCGGCCACGGCGCCAATCACTAAAGTCAGCCAGGCGATCCGCCGTTCCGTTGCCAGGTCGTGAGCGCTATCGACCAGTGCCTGCTCCGGAGGGAACTGAGGATGGAAATCATTGTTCACAGGTGAGCCGCGAAACAGGCACCGCCGGTTTCAATCGAGACGCCGCAACACTTCTTTCAACCCAGCCGCAAATCCAACGCCGCCGAGCAGGAGCGTGAAAACCACCTTGGTGTGCAGCCAGTGATCGAGAAAGAAGCCCAGCAAGGCACCGAGAAGAACAGCGCCTACTATGGTGAACGGCAGCTCCATCGCTAAAGCCGCGTTGCCGACATATTTTTTCGTCTGCTGCCCGACAGGAGTCGGTTGTCGCGGTTCGTCTGGCTGTTCACCCAAAGAAATAGCTCCTCGCTCCCGAAGCTCTCAAAAAGTGGTCGCGACCTGTCCGCGGCCGGTGCCGTGGCTCCGCCGCGAGGCCCAAAGGGCAACTGCCTGCTCATTTCTCGAAGAGCAATTCTCCGGCGCGCTGCGTGGCCTTGACTACCGCTTTGATCAGCGTCACGCGCAGCTTCCCTTCTTCGAGCTCGAGGATGCCGTCGATGGTGCAGCCGGCGGGCGTGGTCACCGCGTCTTTCAGCAGCGCGGGATGATCGCCGGTCTCGAGCACCACGCTGGCTGCGCCCTTCATGGTTTGCGCGGCAAGCAATGTCGCGACGTCGCGCGGCAAACCCACTTTCACTCCGGCTTCCGCGAGCGATTCCAGGATGATGTAGACGTACGCCGGGCCGCTCGCTGACAACCCGGTCACCGCATCCATATTTTTTTCGTCGACCACCACCGTCCGGCCCACGGCGTCGAACATGGCTCGCGCGATTTCGAGGTGCTCGGGCGAAACATGGGAGCCGCGGCAAATCCCGGTCATGCCGCAGCCAACGGTCGAAGGCGTATTCGGCATGGCGCGAATCACCGGCACTTTGGCTCCGGCGTGTTGCTCGATGTAGCTTGTCGGCACGGAGGCGGCAACGGAAATCACCAGAGTCTTCTCGCCCAACTCCGGCGCGATTTCTTTTAGCACTTCGCTGACCACCTGGGGTTTTACGCCCAGGAGCACAATGTCCGCGCCGTGCACCGCTTTGCGGTTGTCGGTGGTCACTGACGCGCGGAGTTCCTTTGCGAGAACTGCCGCCTTCTCCGCGTGCTTCACGGTCGCGGTGACGTTGTTCGGCGCAAACAATCCCTGCTTCAAATAAGCGCGCAGCAGAATTCCGCCGAGTTTTCCCATACCCAAAACCGCTAATTTTTTGTCGGATAGCTTCGGTGTCATGGTGCAGACATTGTTGACGTGTTCGGCCATCTGGTCAACGTCAGATTCGCCGGCGGCCTTTGCACGTCCGCTTTTGGGAAGGCTAGTAATCCAAGCGGCACTTCGTCGAACGTCAGGCGGGCGACGCGGCGCGAGGAGGAGGGCAAGATTAAGGCATCCGTTATGCCCACCCATTCGCGTCGCGACGGCTCCAGGACGGCTCCGCCTGACCGGCCAAGTTCAGGTCCCGGCTCGATGTTGCGCGACACGATCGGGTTGTGTCTCGATTGGGGAATCGAAATCATGGTGCGCGTGACCGGTAAGGGCGTGCTCAAGACCGAGGCGCTACGCGAACCGGTATCGCTAGGTGTGGTGGCGACTGGCTGGCTGCGGCGGCTGAAATCCTCGGGAAATGTGGTTTACGCCGGTTTGTATTCTACCGCGCAAATTCCGGGGGAAGAAAATCCGTGTGTCAAGGTGACGTCCCCGTGTCGCGGTAGCGCGAATGTCTATCTGCGACCCGTTGCGCACGCGGATGGGTCGTTCGGACTGGATTCCTCGGGATCGGCATTTGGGCGCTCGGGACTTTACCGGCTGGTGGATGGCGGGCCGGATCATTGGCGGGTCAGGAATTTCGCGACCCTGCATGAGCTGTTTCGCGTTTACCTCGACGGCGAAGAGATGTTGCCTTCCCTAGCGGCCACGAACACGCGAGGATTCCGGCCGAACACTCCATGTGAATGCCACGAGCGGAGTGGGGAATTCCGAGACCGACGGCGTCGATCGCTCCGACCGCCATCGGGCTAGGTTGAGATCCCAAAGGCAACAGCTGACACAGACCGAAGTCCACCTCGCGAGTCAGTCGTGACCGCCGCCGTGCAGGATGTGGATCGCGTGTGGAAGTAGGTGCGCAACCACTTCCAGCGATTCCACCGCACCCTTGGGGCTTCCGGGCAGATTTACGATCAAACTCTTGTGGCGTACGGCGGCAAGCGATCGCGACAGCACCGCGGTCGGGGTTTTCTCGAGGCCTTTGCGGCGCATCTGTTCGGCGATGCCGGGAACAACGCGGTCGGCGACGGCCTGAGTGGCTTCGGGCGTGTTGTCGCGGGGGCCAATTCCGGTGCCGCCGGTTGTCACGATCACGTCGACGCGGCCGGAGTCCGCTAACTCGCGGAGTTGCTGGCGGATTTCGGCGGGGTCATCGGAAACGCGTAAGCCGGCCATGACTTCCCAACCCAGGCCGCGGCAAAACGCGACGACTGCAGGCGCGGACAGATCTTCGCGCTCGCCTCTGGCTACGGAATCGCTGATGGTGAGGACCGCTACTCGCATCGGGCGGCTACTGGGTCTCCACCGCGTCGCGGCTGGCTTCATCCATCAAACGCATGGCTTCCATCAACAGGCCGGTAGTGTTGCGGGTGGTCGTGGTGCGGGTGGAGGTGTTGGCGGCGTTGAAATCGATTTCGAATTCGCCTTCGGTCCAGAGGATCACTTTGTAAACGGCATCGTCGCCTTCGACGCTGCCGATTTTCGCGTCGCGGCATTGCCCGCCAGCGAAATACAGTTCGCCTTTCTCGCTGCCCTTACGGACGATCAGCCGGCACGACTTCTGCCCCATTTCGAGCGATTGCAGCAAGTCGGTCATATTCATCTCTTCGAGCCGGCCTTGAATCACACCTGGGCGCGACGCCGTCTTCTGCAGCTTCTCGAGGTGAAGCCGATCGACGACTTTTTTGGTGATGCGGACTAAATCTTTAACCAAAAACGGCTTGGTGATGAATTCTTCCACGCCGTCGACCAACGGGCGCAGGCGCTCTTCGATATCGGCGCGGCCGGCCATGAACAAAAACGGGATGTGGCGCGTCTTTTCGCGTCCACGCAACTTCTCGAACAGCTGGCGGCCGTCGAGGCCTGGCATCTTGTAATCGCAGAGAATCACATCGGGAGGCTCGTCGATTACTTTCAGCAGGGCGTCCGCGCCGTCCGCGGCAATCACCACCTCGCAGACGGCTTCCAGGCCTTTTTCGATGAGGTCGCGCACCAAAGGATTGTCATCGACCAGAAGCAGGGTAATGCTCTTGCCACTGGCTACCGCAGCGGCGCTCATCTCGGACCGCTCCGCCGGCGCGCCGACGCCGTTGTCCGACCGCTACGCAAGCGTGTTGGGCGCAACTTCGCCGCGCGGTGGAAATCGCCGCTGTTTCCGCCGGTCTTCGCGACGAGGCAGATGTCTGTGATCTCCATTCCTTTGTCGAGGGCTTTGCACATGTCGTAAACCGTGAGGGCTGCGGCTGAAACGGCGACCAAGGCTTCCATCTCCACACCAGTCTGGGCGGTCGCCACAACTGTGGAACGAAGTTCAACGCCATTTTGGCACAGGCGTGCGGTCACATCAATGTGAGTCAACGGGAGAGGATGACAAAGAGGTATCCATTCGGCGGTACGTTTCGCGGCAGCGATGCCGGCGATGCGGGCGACTTCGAGCGGGCTGCCTTTGGGGTTTTTCAGGCGGCGGACGGCGGTTACGACCCTGGGCTTCATTTTCACGAAGGCTTGGGCTACGGCGGTGCGCGTGGTTACTTGCTTGGTCGAAACGTCCACCATCTGGACGTCGCCCTTTTTGCCGTAGTGGGAGAGTTTGGGCACGGGATGAGTTTACTTGGATGCACGGGGATGAGCACGGCGGTGCCGTGCCGCTACAGAATTCGGGGTAAACAGAAACCGCGGAGACCGATGAATCACACGACCTCCTTGCGGAGGAGGATGGAGACGGTTTCTCCCGCGGCGATTTCTTCGCGATCGGCCGGTACGACCAGGAAACAGTTGGCGCGGGCCAGGGCGGCTACGTCGCCGGAGCCTTGCCAGGTTAGCGGCTTTACCTCCGGCGTGGCTCCTTGCCATTGCACGCGAGCTGGCAGGAAATGAGCCAGCCCGGGTTTCTGTTTCAAGGCTTCACCGAGTTGGGCTTGCACCAACGGCAAGGCTCGGGCTTCTGCACCGTTCAACAAGTCAATCGCGGCGGTTACCAAAAGCTCGAAGGTCACCATGGTTGAGACCGGATTCCCCGGCAGCCCAAAGAAAAACCTGTCGCGGCAGCGGCCGAATACCGCCGGTCTACCGGGACGTATGGCCACGGCGTCAAAATAGAACTCGGCGCCGAGATCCTTTAGCACGGCTTCGACCAAGTCATACTTCCCCATCGAGACGCCGCCCGACATCACCAGGACATCTTCCCGGAGGCCGCGTTCGATCTTGGCGCGCAAGACGTCCACGCGATCCGGAGCGTTGCCCAGCAGCACCGGTTCGCCGCCGGCGAGTTCGGTTTGCGCGGCGAGGGATACGCTGTTGCTGTTGCGAATCTGGAAGGGGCCGGGCTTTTGATCGACCAGGACGACTTCGTCGCCGGTGGAGAGGATGCCGACGCGGGGTTTAGCGGCACACAGCAACTCGGTCTGGCCTACCTGCGCGGCCAGCGCGACTTCCGCGAATCCGAGGCGAGTACCGGGCGTGAGAATCGTTTGGCCGGATTTTGCTTCGTTCCCGCGCGGGACAAAGTTCTGGCCCGCGCGGGTATCGCGATCGAAGTGGATCTTGTCGCCTTCGCGTTGGGTGTGCTCGATCATCACGACAGCGTCGGCTCCTGGCGGGAGGGCGGCGCCGGTCATGATTTGCACGCAGGTCCATCGCGCTAGCGGGGTAGTGGCGGAGTCGCCCGCTTTGACCTCCCCTGCGCAGCGAAGGTGGGCCCCCTTTGAGGCGTCGGCCGCTCGGACGGCGTAGCCGTCGCGGGTGGAGCGGTCGAACGGCGGGTATGCGCGGTCGGCTTTAATGGGGTGGGCCACGACGTAGCCCAGGGCTTCCCAGACGTTTACGACTGTGGTTGCACGGGGCCCCTTGCTTTGCTGCAGGTGGTCGATTACGGTTTGGCGGGCTTGCTCGTGGGTGAGCATGGTGGTTGGGCCGATAGTTCCTAGCTGCGGCAATTTTGCGGACCGGGGGCGCAGCAATGCCCCCCTACAAGTTCACGTTCGGTCTTGAACACGGACATAACATTTAGCACCGGAAAGGGCTGGCTACAACCAGCTAGCGAATAGTGTGCCTTCTGGCACGATGGTGGCGTCGCGTTCCGGGCCGGTAGAGATCATGCCGATCTCTACCTGCAAAAATTCGCTGATGAAGCGGAGGTAATCGAGTGCGGCCTTCGGGAGTTTGCCGGCATCTTTTTCTCCGTAGGTGGATTGGCACCAGCCCGGCAAGGTTTTGTATTCGGGCTTGACTTGCTCGTACTCTTCAGAGAGCGCCGGCATCTCCTGGAGCGTTTTGCCCTTGTACTTGTAGCCTACGCAGACCTGGATTTCGCGTTGCGTGTCGAAGACGTCGAGTTTGGTGACGACCAGCGAATCGATGCCGTTAATCATCTTCGAGTAACGCAGCAGGGCCAGATCGAGCCAGCCGCAGCGGCGGGGCCGTCCGGTGACCGCGCCGAATTCTTTGCCGCGCTCGCGGACTTCCTGCGCGTCAAGGTCCGGCATTTCTGTGGGGAATGGGCCGCTGCCGACACGAGTGGTGTACGCCTTCGAGATGCCCAGGACATTCTTGATTTTGGTTGGGGGGACGCCGACGCCCACCGTGGCGCCGCCGGAGATAGCGCTGGACGAGGTCACATAGGGATAGGTGCCATGGTCGATGTCGAGCATGGTGCCCTGGGCGCCCTCGAAGAGTACGGACTTGCCTTGGTCGAGCGCGTGATTGATAAGTTCCGCTGTGTCGCAGATATATTTGCGAATCTTTTCGCCTTGCCGGAGCGTTTCTTCGACTTCATGGGAGAAATCGATGTCGGCGCCGTATGCGCCTTTCGCCAAGCGATTCTTTTCGGCCACGACGCGCGCGGCTTTCTCGCGAAACAGCGCGGGATCCAGTAGGTCGCACGTGCGCAGGCCACGACGCGCCATCTTGTCTTCGTAGGCCGGACCAATGCCGCGCGACGTCGTGCCGATCTTGTTGGCGCCGCGGGCTGTTTCCGCGGCTTTGTCCAATTCGCGGTGATACGGAAAAATCAAGTGAGCGCGATTACTGATATGCAGGCGGCCCTGCACCTCGATGCCGGCCTTCGCAAGCGTTTCAATCTCGGATACGAGAGCGCCGGGGTCAATGACCACGCCGGTTCCTATCACCGCGTGCTGCTTGGGGCGCAAAATGCCGCAGGGGATAAGCTGGAGGACGTACTTGTGCTTGCCGATGATGACGGTGTGACCGGCGTTGTGGCCGCCGGCGACGCGCGCGATATAGTCGAACGAACCGGCCAGGTAGTCCACCACCTTACCCTTGCCTTCGTCACCCCATTGCGCTCCTACGACTACCACCGATTTCATTCCGACGCTCCCGCTGACCGCACTGGTCCGCGCACTTTCCACGGCGGATTACTACGGATGGGAATGACCAGGTACGAGCAGACTTCTAATCGTAAGCTTGCGGCGGGTTCAACGCAAGACGGCGCGGGCGTGTTGGGGAACACGCTGTGCGGACTAACTATTTTGGCGTCAACTTGGAATAGCGGAAACAGTCGACCAGGTGATCGTTCACCATGCCAGTGGCTTGCATCAGGGCGTAGCAGATTGTCGAACCTACGAAGCGGAAGCCACGTTTTTGCAGGTCTTTGCTGAGAGCGTCGGATTCGGCGGTGCTGGCCGGTAGTTTGCTGTGAGTTCTCCAGGCGTTTTGTTTTGGTTGATCGTTGACGAAGCGCCAGATGTAGGCGTCGAAGGATCCGAATTCTTTTTGGACTTGCAGAAACGCTTGAGCGTTGCGGATCGTGGCGGCGATTTTCAGGCGGTTGCGGATGATGCCGGGGTCAGCCAACAAGCGCTTCACTTTTTTTGCATTATAGCGGGCTACTTTTTTCGGATCGAAATGAGCGAAGACTTCGCGGTAGCGAGCTCGCTTTTTCAGGACGGTGTCCCAACTCAGACCGGCTTGCGCGCCTTCCAGCGTTAGGAACTCGAACCACGTGTGGTCATCGTGGACGGGGACACCCCATTCTTCGTCGTGGTAAGGGATGTTTATCTCGCTGGTCGCCCAACGGCAGCGGATGAGCTTTGGTGATGGCTCAGTCATTGGAGATGTGTGCCCCATAGTCTGGAAAAGAGCCCGCCACCCTTCTAGGCTCAGGGTAAACGGTCGGCGGCCGCTACGGCTGCCGGATCGAATGGATGATTAAGGTGTTTCCGCCTAGCAAGACGGGGTCGGAGGCCAGGTCCTCGGTCCAGCGATCGTTTCGGCGGGACTCGCTTGTCAGTTTCGCCAGGAGCTTGATTAGCGCGACGATCGGCCAGTAGAGCCATTGGTTCGCTTTTTTGCGATCGCGATGGACACCCTGAATGGTGAAGCCGTTTTTCTCCAGGTAGTAACGCAGCTCGCTGTAGCCAATAGGATTGGCATGCACCGCAATTTCGTCCAGGCCTGCGCTGGAGTCGTGAATTTGCGCTTTCGACTGCGCGGAGAGCGGCTTGAAGTGCGATGTGTAGCCGAAGAGGAGCCACTTCAGGCGCTCTTCTACGTTCATTATGTTGGGCACGCTGACAATGAGATGGCCGCCGGGTCTCAGCAGGCGCTTAAACTCGCGGAAGGCTTGTGGCGGTGAATCGATGTGCTCGAGGCCTTCGAGGCAGGTGATGTAATCGAACGAACCCGCCGAATATGGAAGCGTGCCGTCGAGATCGCCGGCTTTAATCTCGACGCCCTTCAGCCGAAATAATTGTGGGTAGAGATCGCAACAGCGAACCGAGAAGCCTGCGGCGATCAGGTCTTTGGCGAGAGCGCCTTCGCCGGCGGGGCAATCAAAGATCGTGCCGCGAGGCAGGGGCTTCAGGATTTCGAGGACGGTTTCGTTCAGGCCTGGCCGCGACATCGGCTTTGGGCCGCGATCCTCTGCTGGAAGCGGCGGATTGCTTGCCGGCTTTGACGCCGGCGAAGTGGGCTTCGCGGTCGTATTCGCTGTAGCCAACGTGGTCCGCGCTTTCGTGGTGCGTTTCGCTGCCTTGTTGGCGGGCGGCGCTACCACGCGCCGGCGTCGCGCAAAGGCCCGGGCTTTAACACAAAAAAACAGGGCGGTCACATTTTACTGCACGACCCGCCCTGTTCGTTATTCGATTTACGCTCGTGAGCGCTGAAGATTACGAAGCGACGTGGCGCTCGAGCGCTTTGGTGATTTGCTCTTTCGGCACCGCGCCGACGATCTGTTCGACGACTTGTCCGTTCTTGAAGACAAGCAGCGTGGGAATTCCGCGAATGTTGTAACGTCCGGCGGAATTCATCGCTTCGTCAACGTTAAGCTTGGTTACTTTGAGCTTTCCCGCGTAGTCGTGCGCGATTTCGGCGACCGTAGGCGCCAGCATGTGGCACGGGCGGCACCACTCGGCCCAGAAATCCACCAGCACGGGTTGCGTGCTGCTGGCTGTCAAAACCTCCGCTTCAAAGTTTCCGTCGGTGATCGCCAAAATGTCGTTGTCAGCCATGTCGTTTGTCCTCAACGGCTTACTGCAAGTCGCCGTCAAATCTCCCCTTAAACAGCTTAATTAGATGTTGCCACAGGCTTTTGGTTTCGTGTGGCGGGACCGCCGCCCGAAGCTGTTGCCCCTAAACCTCTTGCTCCTCGCGCGGCGGCGTACACCTTCGCGTACTCCGTCGCCGGGCCTTTCCACGAAAAATCCTTGGTCATGCCGTTCAACTGGATGCGCTTCCAGATACGCTCGTCCTCATAATGCTGGAGCGCGCGCCGCACACACTGCACCAACGCCGCCCCGGAATACTCTTCAAACTTGAAGCCGGTGCCGGTGCCAGACTCCAAATCGAACGCCTCAATCGTATCATCAAGCCCGCCCGTGGCCCTCACGACCGGCACCGTACCATACTTCAAACTGTAGATCTGGTTCAAGCCGCAGGGCTCGTAGCGCGACGGCATCAGAAACAAATCTGCGCCCGCTTCGATTTGATGCGCGACGGTGTCGTCGTAGGCGATCTTCACACCCACGCGACCGGGATACGCTGCGGCGAGTGAGCGGAATAAATCTTCGTACTTGCGGTCGCCGGTACCCAGGACCACCAACGTCATTTCCTCCTGCATCAGTTCGTGCGCGCGCTCGGCGATCAGGTCGAAACCCTTTTGGTCCGCAAAGCGCGACACGATTCCAATAACTGGCCGCGCCAGTTCCTCTTGCGGCAACTCGAACAATTTTCGCAGTGCTTGTTTGCAAACTTGCTTGCCGCTCAAGTCTTTCGCTGAATAGCGCGCCGCGATCAGCTTGTCCTTTTCCGGGTTCCACAAGGCGTAATCCGCGCCGTTGAGAATTCCGACCAACCGGTCCGCACGATCGCGGACGACGCCGTCGAGGCCATAACCGAAGTCCGGAGTCTGAATTTCTTGCGCGTACTTGTGGCTGACGGTAGTCAGGTAATCGGAAAAAATAAGCCCGCCTTTAAGCAGATTGATGCTGCCGAAGAATTCGATGCCGCCGGGATGAAATACGGCGACGGGAATATCGGCGCGAGACAACACGTCGCGAGCAAACAGGCCCTGATAGGCGAGATTATGGATGGTGAAAACGACCGGCAGCTTTTGCGCCACGGGATCGCTGGCATAGGCGGTGCGCAGAAGTACCGGCACGAGCGCGGTCTGCCAGTCGTGACAGTGGATAACCTCGGCGGGCCAGACGTTCTTGGCGATTTCGATGGCCACGCGGCAGAACTCGCTGTAGCGCTCGGCGTTGTCGGGATAATCGCCGCCACGCCCGCCGTATAGTCCGTCGCGATCGAAATATTCGGGGTCATCGACGAAAAAATAACGCACCCCGCCGAGCACGCCGCCATCGTCGACTGCGGGAAATCGCAACCGGCCGCCGATCGAGACCGTCAGACTGGGCACCACGACGCCACCCACTCTTGTGCCCCGATAGCGTGGCAAGACCACCGCGGCGTCGTGGCCTTGCGCCACCAAGGCTTTGGGCAGCGCCTCGATCACGTCCGCCAGGCCGCCGGTCTTCGAGAACGGCAGCCCTTCCGATGCCACGAAAAGGATTCTCACAGTGTTGTCATCATGGGATCGACGATGCTTTTACGCTATCCAACCCCCGGGAGCCCGTCAAGCATGGCGAGTTGGCTCGATTCCGTAGGTTAAACCACAACTTTTGTGACGCTGCTGTGTTTGCAGGCATGTGAAGACCAACTTCATCCCTGCGAGCGAGAGCGGCGCGACGGTTTCCCTGGCCCAACCAGAAAACTTTCTTGTCGCTCTGTTCGTGTTGTCGCCTACATTAGGGTTGCTGCTCTTCCTTGGCTGCTATCTTTGGGGATGTCTTTCCGGATCGATTGCATCGGTATTTCGGGCCGCGCGATTTTTCCACGGTCGGCGTATTGTTACACTGTTCCCGAATGGCTCGTCAACGTCTCGGCCAACATTTCCTCGCTGATCTGGATTGGCGCGAACAAATCGCTCGGGCGATACGCGTCTCGGCGCAATCCCTTGCACCGTCGCCTTTGGCTCACGGTGAGGCTGGTTCGCCGGCCTATTGCTGGATTGAAATCGGAGCAGGTCACGGCGAGATGACCGGGCAACTGGCCGCTACCGGCGCTCCGGTCTGCGCAATCGAACTGGACGCTTCGCTGGCGCGCAAGCTTCAACACCTGACGCAACAGTTTTCCAACCTGACCGTGGTCCGCGGTGACGTCCTGCAAACCGACATCGCGGCGATTGCCGCCGGGCGTCGCGTGCACATTTACGGCAATTTGCCGTATTACATTACTTCGCCGATCCTGCATCACCTTTTTTCGTTCGCCGACGTGATCGACGAGATGCATATCGTCATTCAAACCGAAGTTGCCGAGCGGTTGACGGCTCAGCCCAACAGCAAACCGTACGGATACCTATCGGTAGCGACGCAACTCTATGCGCGGCCTGAAATTGTGCTGCGCATACCTCGGGACGCATTTCGCCCGCCGCCGGAAGTGGGGTCGGCGCTGGTTACCCTGCGATTTCCTGGCGATCGGGCCAAGCTCGGCCTGACCAACGACGCCGCGTATTTGGATTTCGTGAAGTTGTGTTTTGCGCAAAAACGCAAAACGCTGGTGAATAACCTACGATCGATCGCCAGCCCCGACGATGTTCGCAAAGCTCTGGAGCGGCTGGGTCTTCGGCTCGACGCTCGCGCCGAGCAACTCAACCTCCCTGTCCTCGCCCGGCTTCATCGAGAACTTTCATCCTGGCGGAGAGAGCAAAACGGAGAGATGTAACGAATGAAGCGCCTGTCCCTCGAAGACCCAGCGACGTTTGTTGGCAACAACCCCACCCGGGGTGTTTATGGCCGCTAATTTGATCAAAGCATTGTGGGGCGAAGAACGGCAGTGCCGCAACTTGCCAGGTTATTTACGGCGTATTCTTTTCTTTCGGCCGTGCGGCTACCAAGCGATCCGGATAGTCGCTCATGATGCCGTCCACCCCGGCTTCAATCAGCAAGCGCATGTGCGCGGGCTGATTGACAGTCCAGCACACCACCTGCAAGTCCCTTTTCCGAGCTTCCGCCAGCAGCGCCGGTGTGACCAGGTCCCCGCGTATTGCCAATTGCCTTGCTCCGATGTCCACAACGCGTTGCAGCGGTGAATCGATCTGACCGTCAAACAGGAGCCCGGTCATCAGGGTTGGCTCGATCTTGCGCAGTGCCTCCAAAATGCCGGCGTCGAACGAGATCACAATGGTCCGTGCAATCTCTCCTGAATTGCGCAAGGCCGCGATCAAGGAATGCTCGCCACCCCATGATCCGGCGGGCTTGAGTTCCAGATAAAACACCACGTCATGTCTCTTCGAAAACTCGAGAATTTCGTCCAGCGTCGGAATCCGCTCTCCCGTAAATTCGCTGCCGAACCACGAGCCGGCGTCCAAGCGCCGCAGCTCCGCAAGCGACAGGTCGTGGACCTTGCCTTGGCCGTTGGTGGTCCGGTTTACGGTGTCGTCGTGGATGGCGACAAAGTGCGAATCCCGCGAAAGCTGCAGGTCGGTCTCAATGAACGTGGCTCCCAATGCGAGAGCGCGCTTGAATGCCGCCAGTGTATTTTCGGGCGCGTGCCCGGAAGCCCCACGATGCGCGATTACCAACACAGTCTTCGGTTCCCTCTTTCTTTCGACAGGGCTCGCAGCCTCGGTTATCCGCGCGAGACTCGGCCATGGAGTTAGTGCGAACCGTACGCCAGCGCTCCTATATCTCCGCGGTGACCAACCCATGCTAACATCCGCGCCCTCGGGTTCCTCGTGCCGTCCTCCGGACTGCATCTTGAGTCTAAACTCGAGAACCACAGGGAAATTCTTATCTGAGGAGAAAACATGGCTGCCTACCACCGTATGCTGCTCGCCGCCCTTCTGGCTGTTGTGGCGTTCACCTCCCTGCCCTATGTATCCGCGGCACCGGAAAAGCAGAATGAACCCAAAGCCGAGCAAAACCTGATCAAAGAGGTGCGCCACCAGCTCGTGCTGCTGCCGTACTACTCGGTGTTCGACAACCTCGCCTTTCAAGTTCAGGGAAGCAAGGTCATTCTGATGGGTCAGGTGGTTCGACCGTCGCTCAAGTCGGATGCGGAAGGCGTGGTGAAGAACGTCGAAGGCGTAGCCAGTGTGGAGAACAATATTGAAGTATTGCCGCCGTCGTCGATGGACGATCAACTGCGTCGCGCCCTGTTCCGCGCCATCTACAGTGAGCCAGCATTGTCTCGTTACGCGCAGTCGGCCGTTCCCTCGATTCACATCGTTGTCAAAAGCGGAAATGTGACCCTGGAAGGCGTGGCCGATAACGAGACCGACAAGAACCTGGCCGGCCTGCGCGCCAACGGCGTGCCGAACGTATTTTCGGTGAAAAACAATCTGGTTGTGCCTGCGAAGTAGCCTCGAAGCAGCGGCTTGGGCCAACGACGCCATGCGGGCTTCCCTCTTGGTGGGAGAGTCACCTTCAGTTTTCGGCGCAAAACTCCCTGGCGCCGCCGCACTTGCCGCGCGCAAAGCACCGTTGGGCGTCCAATGCGGATGCTCGGAATCCCAACCAGCTTCCGGCCGTGTTGACTATCACGCGCCGCGTGGACCCAACGTACCATTAAAGTTCATCACGTTTCTGCCGATGATTATCTTGCCATGCCGAACCTCTATTTCTGCCAGCCCCACGCTCAGAATCAGGGCATGTTACGAGCCGTGCTTTCCCTCGCCGACTGTAATCGCTTGATCGCGCACGCCTCGGCCATCTACGTCGGGGACGATTTTCCGAAGGTTTCCGAACAGGATGGTCAAACCGGCGATTTTGCCGTGCTGGGCATCAGCGCCGATGAAGCAACCCCCGAATGGCGCCACGGCTACTACCGCTTTGAAGCAGACCTGATGGAGCTGAACGCGCGTATCTTGACTCTTCCGCGGTAGGTGCCAAAACGAAGACGCTTATGCAGTAAACCCCCGATATCCACCCAGTACGTTTAATATACATCAGCATGCCGGTGATCGATGGCTTGCAGGCTACGCGGAAAATTTTGGCTTGCGGATCGCGAACCAAGATTCTGATGTTGTCGATCTACGATTCGAAGGATGTACTGGGCCAGGTCATGGATTCGGGTGCCCGCGGCTTTGTCCTGAAATCGGACGCGGCAGCCAGATCTCATCGCCGCCGTAGAAGCGATCTGCGCGGACCGGACATTCTTCACTCCGAAAACAGCGGAAATCATTCTTGATCGCCAGTTGGCTGGCATGCAGGAACAGAGAGACCGCAGTGCGACGGGCAAAAAGGCTCAAACCAGACACTAGAAGCGCTGGAATGCGACTCGAATCGTTACTGTCCTCCACTTTCTCGCGTACATTCTTCTCCCGATGGCATTGCATTCCCTTTCACCCTACGTTCGGTGCCAGGCCAGAAATTCGACGAAACAAAGATCGGACTGGCTCCCAGTCAAGGAGCGGAGATCGAGGAGCACAGATGGCGGGCGATGAAACCACGGTGTTCGGTGTTTACGGAAATTCAGACAGCGTGGAGCGTGCGGGCGACGCCCTGGTCAGCTCTGGCGAGTTCTCCGACTCCGACA
>Ga0181522_10000393_pt1 | contig 33864 bp, 19 predicted proteins | sample PEATcosm2014_Bin_27_FD_121103 | JGI IMG/M metagenome (GOLD analysis project Ga0181522, IMG submission 121103) | Peatland microbial communities from MTU Mesocosm Facility, Houghton, MI, USA - PEATcosm2014_Bin05_10_metaG | ecosystem: Environmental > Terrestrial > Soil > Wetlands > Peat | place...
AAGACGCCGGCCGAATTCGCCGCCGATCTTGGGCCGGACTCCGCTTCGCTCCGTCCGCCCCAAGATCGATCACAACACCAACCGACTCTCATAAGCACTGGTACATAAAATGGGGTCAGGCCATAAGGAGGGTCGCGTGAACTATCCGTTTGGGATGGCGCGGTCTATCCGTTCAGCTAGGTTTATGCGACTGAGTCGCGGAGGCCACCGCAAAAGTCCTTGCCAAACAAGGGCTTGCGGTGATTCCATGCCGCCATCCGCAATGGAGGGTAAACTGCAACTTAGGAATGCCAGGAGGATACTTCCATGAGCGAAGAAACTACGATATAGGCTCAGCCACTAGCCTCCCTCGACCCCAGCCCGCTGGTCTGCGTAAGGGTCCAGAGGAATCGTCGTATTTGCTGGGATATGTACTCAGCGGGAATTCCAAAGAGTTGAGGTATGCCCATGAATGAAAACAAACTGACGATTAAGCTGACCGATGACCAACAGAAGCAGATCAAGGAGGCCACGGGTAAGAGCATCACGGAACTGACCATTGACTTCGCGGCGGGCAATCTCACCATGAACGAACTCGACCAAGCGGTCGGCGGAGTAAATACAAGTCGATTTGATCCATACAAAAGTTACACGTTCTTGGTATATTGAGCCACCGGCGCGTCCTTCAAAACATGTTCGAATGTCGATGATAAACACTACTTTACGTCACAAAGTATCAAATTTCCCTGATTTCAAGAGCTTTAGCGCGTGACAGGCATCCGGAGGCATGAAACAGCCGATACCGGCCTCAAGTCGCCTGTAAACCTCAGCAACGACCATCGTAGATCGGTCCAGTTCCGGGGTTTACTGAGGCGGGACTAGTCACGAAGGGATAAATGAAAACGACCAACCCGGGATGGGCTGGCCGTCGCGACATATTGCTTTGATTTGGGCATGTTTCGGTAAACACACTCCGAGATCCCGCGCATCAGGAGGCGCGCCATTTCGAGATCATCTTCTACGACAAGGATGTCCATAGTCGGGATTGAGCGAATTCGGAGGTCGTGCTCCTGCGCGACACCCCTAAGTAGGGGTTTCGCGACGACGCTGAGCCGCTCTACTTCTCGAGTTGAGACACGACCTCCGGCAGCACGGCGGTGCCTTCTTTCCTCACCGCGTCAAGAGCTGACGGATCGAGTCCCAGAGCTTTCAGGATGGTCGGAGCGACCTGTGTAGTCGTCGTTGCGTTTGAGACGGTTGCCGGGCTGAAGCACTGATGAGAGACCAGCAGAATGACATTGGTGTCGTCATGTCCGAAGCCCCCGTGATCGCCAACCGAGCTGGAGGTGCCGAGGTAGGTGACGCCGATGTTGGGCGTCACGACGATGTCCGGCGAGCGCGGATCTTGCCCCGGATCGAGGCCGCCGACGTTGTAGTTCAGCGCGAGCGTAGGTCCGTAGAAAAGCTGCCCCAATTGGATAGTCGCCGCATTCTTTTCGAGCAAGGCGACGGCGGCAGTTACGCTTTGTCCCGGCGCTAGCCAAAGCACAGACACATCGTCCTCCGTAGAGCCGATGCTGTTCGGAGTCAACGGCGACTCGGAGGTGGGAATCGCGCTGCCCAGAAGCGTTGCGGGCGTATTGGCATTTCCCACATATAGGGACGGATCGATGGGCGACTCGCCGTGCTTTGCGGTGACGACGATGAGCGTGTCGTCGTAGATGCCGGCGTGCTTCAGCGCGCTAACGATGTTGCCGATCGATGCGTCCACGAATTCAATCGCGTTCAGCAATGGAGTTGTAGGAAGCGCCGCCGCGTTCTGGTAGCCCCCCGGGCCGGCATTCGGCGAGTTCACGCTTTGTCCGATGTACACCGACTGAAAGTTCAATCCGAAGATGGCGGGCACGATCGCGGGTGCTCCGTTGTGGGTCTTACCCGCGATCTCGTTGAGCAGCGCGTTCACCTTCAGTGCGTCGTAGCACTGAATGTTCTGAAAGCTGGCGGTCCAGGAACCAAGACTAGAGTTCTGATCTGCTATTGGGGAACAGGATACGCCAAGAGAAGTAGTTACACCGGGAAGGGCAATGACGCCCGAGTCCACTTCCGGCGCGAAGTAGTCGTCTAAATTCTTGCCGCCCGGTCCGCCGACAAAGGAATAGGAGGCGTGCTTGTCGATCCAGGCGGTGTAGCCACCAGCCTGGTGAATCACACCGTAGATGGTGTTGACACGCACGAAGTCCCAGGGGTAAACACGCGCGCAACCCTTGGCTGGATCGCGCACAAGCTTGTTGGGATCGATCGAGGCGACGCCGCCGTCGGTGGGCGAGGCGTTGGGGGCGCCACCGTTCAGCATAGTATCGTCGATATCAATCCCCTGGTCGTAGTCGGTGGTAGTGCCTGTAGGCGTCGCGAAAGGCGTGCAGTTGCCTCCGGCCAAACCGGTGCCGGTCGTGGTTGCTGGAGGATCGAGCGACCGGTCATAGGCGACGTCGTAGTAAAGGCCCGTAGTTTTCGGTGTGCCGCCCGTCACCAGCGCCGCCATCCCCGGGAAGGAGTCGGAAGGCTTCGACGAAATCGCAGCGACGTAGTTAATACCCGTGCGACCAAGCGCGGCGAGATTCGGGCAATACGGGTTGCCGGAGTTCACGCCAGCGATGCCACGCGCGCAGTTGTAAAAGTCCACGGCATGCATGCCGTCGATGCTCAGCAGCAGCACGTGTCTCACCCGCGGAGTGCCTACGCCATTAGGTTGCGCGGCAGTCTCTCGCGTGGCCGCTAGTACGATAACTACAATCACAACTGCGGTGATCAACAGTGTGTTCGCCTTCATGAAAATTCCTCCCAAAGCGACACAGGATCGAATAGGCGCTGAGTTGCGAGCATTACCGCTATGTTAATTCTCGGACAAACTTTTTCGGTGTGATCAAGTCGCGGCACAATTTCCTCAGGACGCACGCGCGACGCATCGAAAGATAGGCTGCGCGCGAATCAAGAGATAGTCGCGAATCTGAAAAAGCTTTCAGGTTCGCCTGCAGAACTAGGCCTACCTCATGGCGTCGACGGTGTCAGCACGGCCAACGGTGACGGTGCCATCAATTCGATCGACCCGAACAAGTTGGATCGCAATCCGTACAACAATTGCACCCCAGTGTTTCCGTGGAATTTCGTTTCGTGTGAACACCATCTACGGAGTGATTCACGCGGCGGGCGGCTATACCGCATGGTCGGACAAGTATCCTGCCTATTCCGCCGTGGCGGTCCCGGGCTATGGATCCAACCTGGAACGGCGCAACGCCCGAAACTTTCCGGTGTGGAATAGCATCGAACTGCCAGATGTTCTCAGCCCGCGAAGCAGGTGAGCGCTCGTTTCAAATGACCTGTTCAAAGGAATCGGGACCTTTATCGTGCGCGTAAACCGTTTTGTGTGTAATTCTGGAGAAGCCGATGTCTTCTACGCTAAATCTATTAACGACTGGGATTTCGAAACGACCTTGGCGGCACATTTCGCCGATGATCGTCTTAAGCCTGGCCTTTTTCGTTGGCGCGCCCGCATTTGCTCAAGAAGCGGAATCATCGCCCGACAAAAGATTGCAGAATGCATCTCTCTCGTTCAGCGAGGTGATGCATGAGCCTGATAAAGGTATCCCGCGGGATCTCTTCGATAAATCGCGGTGTATCGTGATTATCCCGGGCGTCAAGAAGGGAGCATTTATCGTCGGTGGTAAGTACGGCCGAGGCTTTGTCTCCTGCCGGCGGAACGGTACAGGTCGCTTCGGAACGCCGGCCGCTATTCGAATAGAGGGTGGAAGCTACGGTCTGCAAATAGGCGGTTCTTCCACAGACGTGTTCATGCTCATTATGAACGAAGGCGGAATGAAAAAGCTTCTCTCGGATAAGTTTACCATCGGAGGCGAAGCGGAGGCTGCGGCGGGTCCGGTGGGTCGCGACACGAGCGCGAACACTGACGTTTTGCTGCACGCGGAAATTCTATCTTGGTCACGTTCGCGAGGTCTTTTTGCAGGGCTTTCCCTGGAAGGTTCTACGCTCCGTCCGGACGAGAGCGAAAACACCAAGTTATATGGAGAAAAAGTAACGAATGAACAGATCCTCCAAGGAGATCTCAAGACCCCGAACGGGGCGCGGCCCCTGGTCGCAGAACTCAACCGCTATAGAAATGGCGGGACGAATGGCGACATTGGGGCTTCTTTGCGCGATAAGGGGCGGATCACCCTATCGAACGTGCACTTCGCAACGGGAAAGGCCGACATCACCCCAGACTCGGAAGCCTCACTAAACGCCGCCGCCACTGCTCTCAAAGAGCACGCCGATTGGAATATTCGGGTCGAAGGTTTTACCGACAACGTTGGGTCGCAAGCCGCTAATCTCAAGTTGTCCAGCGATCGTGCCGATGCCGTCATGAACTGGCTGGCCGAGCATGGTATCGACCGCGGCCGCTTGAGCTCCAAAGGGTATGGCGAGTCGCGACCGGCCGCGAGCAATTCGACAGAGGAAGGTCGTGCGAAGAATCGCCGCGTTCAACTCGTCCGCATGTAGAACGACAACTAGCCCGCGAGGCAGCTCTTTAAGATACCTGGCTGCCGCAGGAACGAACCCAGAATTCACATTCAACGGCTTGACGACACTTTAGCTGGGAAGTGCGGGGTCTTCGCGCAAATCTTGTCGAGCCATTCGAAGAGCGATAAGAGCACCGCCGATCTCTCCCAGCATGAGGCCTGTCAGCGCGAAGATGACGGCCTCGGCGTGCGATGGCTCGATATTTCGCGGGCCGACGCATGGACAGCACAGATATAGACGGATGGACAGCACAGATATAACGGAGGGAGGATACTTCGAAGTAGGGTTACGGTTTAGGCTCCCTCGTTCTGGGTCCGCCGCTCCTTCCTAAATGACGTCTTCGCACCGTATCGAACCAAGTACAACGTCCGAAACCGCACAGTCTATTGGGTGTTCTAGCTGCTAAAGAATCGGGTGGAGGCGATCTTGAATACCCGTACCTACCCTTGGCGAACGGCTTTCCTATGCGCGGTTTTCGAAGCAGATCCTGCCAATATGTCCGCTCGGATCAGGAAGGCGACAAAAGCAATTGAGGCTAGACTTGTCGGCCCCGATCAACTCGACGCGGTCGAGCGTAAGGCTATCGAGGATGCGAGGAGGGGATTAGCGACGTTGGAAAGCGAGGCGCTTGCATCTCTGACTGGATCCAAAAAGGGCAACGACAAGGCTAGCTAAGTTCATAGAGGACGCGACAGTTCCCACTATTCGCCGGCACCGCCTTCGGCTCGGTGTGGTCCGTTTGGCGCCTAGATGGACTGAATCTTCACTCCAGACTAGATTGGGGATTGCCGCTATCAGCGCGATTACAACAAGCAGTGCTGGTACTCCGGCTGAAACCATATCCAGATACTCGAACGTCGAGACGGAGTTTGTCAGTTATGAGGATGGGACTCACGCCCCCCTCCGTCTGCCAGTAGGTGGCGTAAAGTATCTAACGGATACGCGGTCGCCACATCCGAACTGCGCCGAAAAACGCGAATCTCTGGACGCTTGGTGTCTTGTAAGCTACGCGATTTGATGTGTGCCTTGACTTCGTCCTTGGAGGCGACATACTAAAGGTCCCTTTCAAACGGCTGTCCCTTCTTCAGGGGATGGCTGCTTCCAGCACTCGTGCTTATCTAGCATGTGGGACATCTTGGGAAGCCTGGCGTAGGCCGACGGCGATCTCTGCGTTTCTGTCTGTAATGCCGGCGAACGGCAAAAGATGGCCTTTGAAACCCAGGACTCGCGTACGCCGGTAGAGTTCGGGGCCTCATCGAGCCGGTTCGCTTGTGGATGGGCATTGGGTCCTCGAGAGTTTTGAAGCCAGCGATACGAGCAGCAGATGCGCGCTTTTATGGGTAAGCCCCCTGCGCATGTACGGTATTTTCGTTCGCGCGCAGGAAAAAGCAGACAGCTACTATGTGGCCGTGAGCTGCTTGCTAGAGAACACGGCGAGCCCAAAGTGACACAAGCTACGGCGAGACTCTATGAGACATGTTAATCGCTTCGCGGGTAGATATTACACCTCTCTCGGCTCTGTTCTGATCGCATCAAACCAGTTGTGGACTTGTTTCGAGCGAGGTCTTGCGTCACAAAGGAAAATGGAAGGCCCAAATCTAGTCGTTTGCACGCCGTACCGTCTGGGATGCCGAGTCTTCTGATGCCGTTCCAGAATATCAAGCGACTGGACAACGCGTCTGGAATCGCCGCGAAAGAGCGCCGCAATTACCCGCGGTATGCGGTTACCGCCATGGCTGAGGCTTTGGAATTGCAGTCGAACACCCGAATCATTGGGCGCATCAGTGACATAGGACACGGTGGTTGTTACATGGAAGTGATGAGTCCGTTTGCGACCGGCACCGAGGTAACCGTGCGCATCACGAAGGAGGATAGGTCGTTCACGGCCAAAGCCACCATCGCGTATTCAAAGGGAGGCATGGGGATGGGCATGATCTTTACGGAGGTCGAGCCGGGTCAGCGTCCCGTGTTGGAGCGATGGATCGGAGAATTGAGCGGGCACCTGGCGCCAGTGCCAAGAGCAGCAGAGGCAGAGCAGGAGATGGAGAGTGTCGGCAGCGGGCTCAACGAGGATCGGAATTCGTTCAATGATCTAGTTCTTACCCTGATTCGAAAGGGAGTCTTGACGGACGCGGAGGGTAAGGCGCTGCTGCGGAAACGATTCCCATAAAGGAGCAACGCTTCGGTCAACGCCCAAGAGATCGCGTAGCACAGAAGGCGGCAGTTTTGGTGCTCGAGCCAATATTCGAGACCCACCTACAGCCGAAACAGTACGCCTATCGGGCAGACCGCAGCGCGTTGGACGCCGTGAGCTATGTCCACAAGCTGCTCAACACTGGCCATGGACAAATTGTAGACTCGGATTTGAGCGGCTACTTCGACGTATTCCGCATGCCGAACTTCTAAACTCGGTGGCTCGACGGATCGTCGACGGAGCCATGCTGCACTTGATCATATTTCGCGCCAGCTCCTTGCTCTGCTTTCCCGGATCGGTATCTGATCCCGACTATTGGTCGAGAATACAGGGCACAGGCTTTCGTATGAACCCAGAGGCACACCATTCCCTTGCTCACACAGATGCCTCAATGCACTCGTCGTAACCAGCAACACAAAGAATACCTTCTCTTAAAGTCGCGCTTCTATGTGCTTGTGCCCGAAATGGTTCTATGGCAACGCAAAACTAAAAATATCGTTGCCTGACGCGATGGCGACGTACTGCTTTCCCAGAACTGCGTAACTCATCGGAGAAGCGTGAAATCTCTGACCGGTGGTGAAGTGCCAGAGCGGCTTGCCGGTTTTTGCTTCCGCGGCTTCGAACGATTCGGCGTCGTCACCGAAGAAAACCAGGCCGCCTGCGGTTGCCATGGTTCCGGCAGCCGAACCGCCGTCACCGAGTTGGGGATATCGCCACTCGAACGCACCGGTGTCGAGGTTGAACGCGAGCAAGATTTTTTCGTGCGGGCCACCGGCGGCACGCTGGACGCCAGTGGCGTAGTACTCGCGACCCTCGGAGAATTCCTGTGGCTTACGGTGAAAGATGCCGCACTCCTCAAGCGCCAGGAAGTAGAAAAGATGGGTGGCTGGATTGTAGGAAGGAGAAAACCAGTTGGTTGCGCCAATCATGCTCGGGCAAATTTCGGTGCCTTCGTCGGACGGCTCGAGGCCAGTGCGAATGGGGCGACCTTGCGGGTCGATGCCTTTAGCCCAATTCAAGTTCTTCACGAAAGGAACGGCCGAGAGAAACCTTCCGTTGGTGCGATCTAGGACGTAGAGAAATCCGTTGCGATTCGCCTGGACCAACAATTTTCGGGGCTGACCACGGTAGACCGCGTCGACGAGAACGGGAGTTTCGGTGGCGTCGTAGTCATAGAGATCATGGGGAGTGAATTGAAAATACCATTTCATCTTCCCAGTATCGGGGTCGAGCGCGAGAACGCAAGCAGTGTAAAGATCATCTCCGGGCCGCGGCGCACCGTCAAAATCAGGAGCGGCGTTGCTGGTGCCCCAATAAATGGTGTTGAGATCGGGATCGTAGGTGCCGGGCATCCAGGTGGTGGCGCCGCCACGAAGATACAGGTCGCCCGGCCAGCTCTCGGAGCCTGGTTCGCCGGGGCCCGGAATGGTCCATGTACGCCAGGCTTGTTTGCCGGTTTCGGCGTCAAAGGCGGCGACGAAACCGCGAACGCCGTCGTCTCCCCCGGAAGTGCCGACGATGACTTTGTCTTTGACGACGAGAGGGGCGCTGGTGGCGCCGTAGTTTTTGTTACCTTCGGCGTAGGGGACGTCCCAGAGAAGATGACCGGAGCGAGCGTCGAGACAGAGCAGATGCGCGTTGTCGGTTTCAAGAAAGACCTTTGCGTGCCAGACAGCGACGCCGCGATTGTGATGTTGGGATGCGTCGTCGATGAGTCCCTCGGTGATTGGCCGCGAATAGTGCCAGATGGACCTGCCGGTGCGGGCGTCGAGGGCGAAGGCGTCGTTGGCGGAGGTGACGAATAGGACGCCGTTTACGGCTACGGGCGTGACTTCGAGGCCGGTTGTGTCGCGCACATGAAAAATCCACTGAGCGCGGAGGTTGGCGACATTCGCCGGCGTGATTTCGGCGAGGCTGCTGAAGCGGCGACCGGTGTAGTCGCCGTTGTACGAGACCCAGTTTGCGCCGGGCGGTTGTGAAAGCAGATCCTCGGAGCGGACGTCGATCGAGGCGGAAGAGACGGCGGATTTCTCTTGTCCAGTGGAAAGTCCGGAGCAGGTCAGAACCATTGCGGCGAACGCGATGTGTTTGCGGAGTGGCACAGGTTGAGAGGAGCGCTCCTATCGGCGGTCGAACCGGTTCACAGCGCCTTGAATGGGTTTCAAAGTTTCGATCGTCGCGTACACGGAATGCTCCTTAAACGCTTACTGTTCTTCGTCGTCCTCAAACTTCTTGCGTGACGATACGTTCGCCTTTGCGTCGCGCGCGGCGAACATTAGGAAGCTGATCAGATCGTTCAGTTCATAAGGATTTAGAGTTGTGCCGTAATCCGCCGGCATCAGCGAGCCCGTTTGGCGCGAGAAACTGGCGATTTCTGACTTCTGGAACAGGTGGAAATCGCCGTCGAGGTTTTGGATCTGGAGCGAGAAGTTGTCTTCGTTCCGCACGACGCCTGAGTATTGCTGGCCATCGCGCATTTTAACGATCATCATGCCGCCCAGCCGGTTCGCACCGGAGGGTTTGACGATGGCCTGGCGAATCTCGTCAGGAGAGCGGCTCCCTCCGAATCCAGAGAGGTCTGAAGCGATGAAGCCTCCCGAGCCTGCGACCACATGACATTCCGAGCATCGTGCCTTTCCGTAAAACAGCTCCCGGCCCTTCTGCGCGTTACCCGGCAGATTCGCTGGTTGGTTCTTGCCCTGAAGTTGGCGCAGATAGGCGACGACATTTTTGATGTTGACCCCCATGGAGGCGAACGCGGGCATTCCCGTTCCCGGGAACCCGCGTTCGATGACTCGATAAAGGTCGTCATCGGATCGTTTCTGTGTTTTCGCGTTCGACGCAATGTCCGGAGCGCGTTCGCCGCCGCGCCCGTCCAGACCGTGGCATCCCGCACATCGCGATTCGAAGGTTTGCCTGCCATCTACGGTCGCCGTATCTGCGAACTGGCCCCCGTTCACGGGGCGAAACGACCTGTGATCGTTCGACGCAACTCTCTGCGCAACCACGAGAGCACAAAGGAACATGAGCCCCAGAGTAAGCACCATACGGGCGCCAAGCCTGTTTTCAGCGTGAGCCATATATATTCGATCTTCGGGCATTTCCGTGCAACAGCATCGCCTAACACGTGTGCGATTTGCGATTCCAGCAGATCAGTGATTCGCTGGCCCGCGCACGGCGATCAGAGACACTTGCTCCAGATCCGGATAGTGCCCTTCGTCGTCGGGTTTTCGTTCGGCCGGCTTGATTTGCTGAACCATTGTCTGTGCCGGCAAAACTCTGTCGAAATACTTCCGGTACACGTTTCCGAACGCCGCCGATTCCGATAGGTCATCCAGATAAATTGTGGCCGAGACCACCTGATCGAACTTCATCCCGGCCTCTTCCAGGTTGTCGAGGAGGTTGCGCATGGTCTGCCGAACCTGGTCGGAGGTTGCGGCCGCGAACACGCCGCCGTTTGGCCCAGGAATGAATCCGCTTTTGGCCGAACAATAGAGCGTGTCTCCGGCGAAGACGCATGGACTCGCTGTCGGACTTGCCGGCATGTTCTTCGGTCGTATCGCGTGTCGCTGCGCCAAGTCTCGAACAGCCACGCCCGTGTAGGCGATGTGTGCTCCTCCCGGGAGGCTCGACACTTCGATCGTGGCGCGTCCTGGGGTGTTGCCGAATTCGAAGCGCCGGGCGTAGTGCTCGTTCATGATTCGCATCGGTATAGCTGAAGTCAGGTAAGGGTTCACGAAGACCATATTACCGAGTGTCAGTCCAGCGGCCTCGACAACCTCTTTTAGACCGTCGAGCGCGAGATCGACCTGCGCGGCTGGGTTCGCCGGCACAGTTCCGCTTGCGGGGTCGCCGCCCAGCATCGTGGAGATGAATAACCTATCATGCGTCAGCACTCCGAACGAGTACGCTTTGTTCGACTTGAAATGTGGCACCTCCACCGCTTGCTTTCCTTTGAGATCCCGAACAGCGACGGCGTTGATTTGCACGGAGGGTTCGGGAAGCCGGGCAACGCCCAAGACGCCACGCGCCGGCGGCAGCTTCGGGAAATATTCCGCGAAAGCTTTATCCAGCGCTTCATAATGGCTCATATCCTCCAGGTAGACCTGGACATAGACTACGTGCTCCATGGTCAAGCCGGCGGCTTCGACTACGGTCTTTATGTTCTCGAGAGACTGATGAACCTGACCCGCAAAGTCGGGCGGAGCGCTCCCGTCCGGACGGCGAGGGCCCTGCCCGGACACATACACATAATCTCCTGCGTCGATTCCCGGGGGACCCAACGCATCCCTGGCAGCCGCCCACGTTTTAGGCTGGATCGCCCGCAACTGCCCGTGCGCGCGGGTTGTGAAACAAAGCAGCGACACACCGAACAGGAATAAAAATCTCATGCGGGTTTTCCCTTGCGGGCCGAACCTAGAATGCTTCGCAGCCTTTGCCCCACGATCATCTCTTCGCCGGGCCTAATCGTCATCGAAACCAGCTCGATGTGGTCTACCTCCTTCCGCTCTTTCCTGTTCGGTTTCTCGATTCCTTCATGAACCGCCTGCACGAGGCTAGGATTGTCCGCACCGAGCACTTCGATCACGGGGTCGCCCCCGCGCAGCTTCTGCACGCAGTCGGTAATAGTGAAGCCCCACGCCCGCTGGTCCCAGGAGATCTTCAGCGTTGGGTAGCGATTTCCATCGTCGGGCACATAGGTTTCCGTTTTCACTCCAGGTACAGTCTGGACGAGTTTGGCGATGCGATCGACTCGTGAGTTCCATTCGCTGTAAAGCTTTTTGGGATCGATCTTGAGCCAGGTCTCCACAGCGGTCAGGCACCCGATCACTTCTTCCTTCCCGACCTTCATCGGGCGGCATACGGCTCCCTCCCAAGGCGCGGAGTTGCGCAGCGCTGCTTCGATCAGATCCTTTCGGCCTAGCAGCACGCCGCTGCACTGGGGTCCCTGCAGGCCCTTGCCTCCCGAAAAAGTGTATAGGTCGATTTTCATGTTGGCGTAGAGCTTTAGATTGTCGGCCGGAGGAATCCCGGCAGCATCGTCCAGCAACAGGGGGACGTTATGATCTTTCGCGATCGCCAGCTCGCGCACGAGTTTGTCGCCCAGGTCCGTGGTATAGATCATGGCGGTGTTGTCCGTGACGGCGTTGGCAATCTGTTCCGGCGTCTCGACCAGAATCAGTTTCGCTCCAGTCAACCGGATAGCGCTGTCAAATGCGCTTCGGCCTCCAACCATGATCACTTCGTACTTCATCCCCGTCGGGTCTGGCAGTTGCCAAATCTTTTGAGGATCGCTTCCGGCCATGCACGCGGCGGTGGATGCGGCCATGGCGCCCGCCGCTCCCGAGGTGATCAAGCCGGATTCGGCGCCCGTCAACTCTGCCAGCTTTCGTCCGACGGCCCGTTGCAGTTCGACCATGTTGACGAAATAATGCGACGCTTCGGCTTGCGCCGCGCGGACTTCCGGAAATTGCAACGATCCGCTTAAGTATGTCCAAGTTCCGCGACAGTTGATCACGGTTTTGACGCCCAGGCGGGTATATACATTTTCCCGCGGATCAAGGCCCATCGCGGCGGCAGATTTTTCGTACAGGCCTTGGGCTGCGAGTTGGGCCAGCAGTGGTGAGGCGGCCAGCATCTTCATGAATCCGCGACGGCTCGATTCCCGAGCGACTGACATGCGTTTCCTCCCCAATACGTTTTACTTGGTGAAGATCAACGTTCCAAAGTGTTCGGGCACATGGTTGGGATCATGGTTCGGGGCGCAGGTTTGTTGCCAGCACATGAAGTGACGCTGCGGATCCTCTCCGAGCCCGTCGATGCGATACAGGTTGGCGCGCCATTTCGTGCCAGTCTTTACCGGCTGTTCGCTGACCGACTTCAGCGGCACGCGCGCTGCGGCGTACCAGAGATGGTTCGCTTCGTCGATGCGGCCCTGCCGCTGCCACCCGGAGTTCCACTCCGCGCCATAGCTGTCGTGGTCCAGGTCGATGGCAAGATCGACCCAATCACCGGTAGGAGCAATCTCGAATTCCCGGTAATGCCGGATGTTGGTCCAATCGTCGCCCAGAAAAAACTCGACCACGTCGCGGTCCCATAGTTTGAGGCGATCCTTGCTGTTGTCCGGGGGCAGCCACAGGTTCAATTCGGTATACGGAGAAACAAACAGGAGATACAGATCGGAGTCGGTCCAAAACGCGCGTACTTCGGTCTTGAGCTTGGGGTAGTCGAGCTGCAGCGTACAATCTTTCTCGATCCACGCGGAAGCCGCGTGAGACCAAGTCGCCGAATGCGGATCCGTGTTGAGTTCCGGCGCGTTGCTGACATGCGGGACGGCGAGCGCGGCCACGGGCGGCGTAACTTCGCATACGTCCACGGCCAATGCGGCGATGGGGATCAACAGGACCAATAGCAGGCTTCGGATGGATTTCATTGTTTAGGGGTGCGGCGCGTTTCGTAGGTCTGGCGAAATCTCGTAAGCTTTCTCGAACTCCGCGCGCGCCTCATCTTCCTTTCCTTCCTGGTGAAGAGCTAGTCCAAGGTTGTAGTGTGCTTCCGCATAGCGGGGTTTGAGGCGCACGGCCTCGAGGAACTGCGCTTGAGCCGTGCGCACGTCACCCTGTTGCAAGAGCGCCAAGCCAAGGTTGTTATGACCCTCCGGGAAACTCGGATCGTTGCGCACAATGCTCCGAAAGACATTGGCGGCACCCGCTGGATCGTTGTTCTGGGCCAAGACCAATCCTAGTTGTATCCGCGCGTCGGTGTACTTCGGATCGAGGCTGATGGCTTCGTTCAGCTCGCGCGCGGCTTCGTCCAGTCGTTCTGTTTGCGCCAGCGCGAGACCCAGATTGTAGTGACCTTCCGCCAGGTCCGGATCCGACATCACTGCTTGCTGAAATTCCTCAAGCCCGCGAGTATGATCGTTCTCGCGCCAATAGAGCAACCCGAGGCTGGAATGGGCCTGTGCGTAGTCGGGTTTCAGCTCCAAGGATTTTTCGAAGGCTGTTTGAGCACGCGCTGCGTCACCTTTGCGCTCCCAAGTGACGCCGAGATAGTAGTGGCTCGTGGGCAGAGTCGGGCTTTGGTCGGCGGCTTTTTGAAAGAGCGAGAGGGCGTCGTCGAGACGCTGCTGTTTGAGGGCATCGACGCCCTGAAGGATCAACAACTTCGACTGAGCCAAACGGGAACGGAACTCGTGCAGTCCATTTAGCTCGTCCAACTCCTTTTGCGCTGCGGCGGTCTGGCCTTGAGCGCGCAGGGCAATACCCAGGTCGTAGTGCGCCCTTTCGAAATCAGGTTTCAATTCGATCGCGCGCTGAAATGCCGCGATCGCACCGGGGGTGTCGCCGCCGGCTTTCAGCTCCATTCCGAGATCTGTCTGCGACTCCGGATCCTTGGGATCGATCGCGACCGACCTGCGAAACTCGGCGAGCGCGCCAATATGATCGCCCTGGCGACGGAGAGTGACTCCCAGCATCGTGTGCGCGGGCGCGAAGCCGGGTTCAAGGCGCACGGCGCGACGAAACTCCGCGGCGGCGCTGTCCAGTTTTCCCAGTTGTCCTTCGCTCAGTCCCAACTCGAAATACAGGTCGGCCGAGGGCTTCGATGCGATCGCTCGGCGCAACTCTGCTTCAGCGGCCAGAAAATCATTCTGCTGGGAATAAATACGCGCCAGGAGGCGATGCGCCGCAGCATTCGATGGATCGAGCTCGACCGCGGTGCGCAGCTCCTTGATCGCCCCGGCTAGGTCCTGCAGATCGTACCGGGCCGCCCCCAAACCGTAGTGGGCATCTGCCCATTTCGGCCTGAGCCGCAGAGCGGCGTCGAACTCCTCGGCCGCTTGTCCTGAGCTGCCTCCGTACTTCAACGCAAGCGCGAGGTTGTAATGCGTAGGCGCATCATTGGGTTCGAGCGCCAGCGCCTTTCGATACTTGGCAGCGGCCTGGTCCCAGGATTTCGCCCGCGAGAGTTGCAGCGCCTCTTGGCGGTAACTCTCGGCAGTCTGCGCCGATGCTGCCGCCGAATACAGAAGGTTCACCACCAGCAGCAGGACGACGCGCCAGCGAGAGCGAATGTGAGGAGCATTCAGGTATCCGTCCATACGTCATGGCCCGACTCGGCACAGGTTACCGAGAAATTGAGGGCGAGGCTGTAAAGGGCCTCGCCCGGCGGTGCGTAATGCCGGTGCCTGGCACCAGACCAGAGATTACCAGTAGAACTTCGCGCTCACTTGCCCGATGCGCGGATCGCGCGCGTTGGTGACGATTCCAAAGGTCGACGGGTCGCTGATGTTCCCGCCCGGGTTCATAAATTGGGTATGGTTGAAGATGTTGAAAAATTCGACGCGGAGATCGAAAGCGTAATTCTCTTTAATTGTGGTTCGCTTCAAGAAACCGAAATCGGTGTTGTTGAATCCGGGACCATGGAAGGAGCGGCGGTCGGCTGTCCCGAAAGTCCCGAGAGTGGTGTTAGTGGCGAATGCGCTGGGCAAGAAGTAACACCCCGTACCGTCGGTAGTGGGACAAGCGGAGTTCGATGTGCGCGGATCCACAATCTGGACAGGGCCCACCTGGTTCGGCATGTCGGTGGACGAGCTGCCGACCAGCGATGCATCTCCGCTGGCCTGGTTCAGTTGGACGGGAAACCCCGTCGAGAAACGGGTAATGCCCTGCATCTGCCAGCCCAGCGTCAAGCGGTTCTTGGCGTGGAAGAGACGATCGAACGGCATAGCCCAGACGTAACTGGCCACGAAATTGTGAGTGACATCGGTGGACGACAGACCGCGGCTCAACTTAGGATTCGAGAAATTCACTAAATCGTTGAAGGCCGAAGAATCGTCTAGGCCTTTGGCAAACGTATACGCCACCAGGAACGTCACATCGTTGGCTTTGCGCTCCAGGCTGATCTGCCCGGAGTTGTATATCGAATTAGCGCTGGTGAAAGTGTAGGTGTTGCCGTAGCCATAACACACCTGGATCGCCGAGCCGGGGCAGAAATCTGGATTGAGGATCTGGTTCCTTGTTCCGTAAACGCACCCTGGCAGGGGCGTCGGGCTCGCCGTTGTACAGGGGACCGTAGCGCTGGGCAACTGGAAGACGTCGTTCTCCGCGCCAGGTCCGCAGCCTGGGGCGCCGGTGATCGTGTCTGTAACACCCGCTTGCGCAGCCAGTTGTAGGCATAGTGCCGCGTCACCTGGGTTGGCTTCCTGCTGGGTGATAAGCCGATGCCCCTCGGTCCCCACGTAAGCCAGGGTCAGTACTGTTGATTTGCTTAGCTCGCGTTGGATCGAGAGATTGAAGTGCTCCGCGTAAGGCAGCTTATTGTGAATGCCGTAGCCTGGAAAGTAGTCGATGGGCTCAAACTGCGAGAAGTCCAGTGTCTTGTTCGATGCGGCGCCCGGAGTCGGCAAGGTGTAGGGAAAACGCTGTCCCAAGGACTGCCCATTGGTTCGAATCAGGAACGGTTCGTCAAACAAAACCGATACCGGGGACTGCCAATATAGGCCGAAAGGAGCATCCGCCACCTCATAGAACAGGTTCAGGTCCTCGACCGAAGTGTAGTAGATGCCGTAGGCCGCCCGGATGCTGGATTTTCCCGGGCCGCCAAATATTTTGCCGAGAACTCCGTCCGAAAATCCCGGTGAATACGCCAATCCCAAGCGTGGGCCGAAGTTGTTGTATCTCGTGGGGGCGAGCGTCTTGGGAATCCCAGGATCACCCGGGAATACCAGGCCCTCGGGAGCAAGCGGAAAGACCGTGGACTGTACCCCAGGATCCCAGGTCTGAATCTTCCCTTGCCAGTCGTACCACGGCATGCTGACTTCCCAGCGTAGCCCGAGATTGAGTGTGAGGTTGGATTTGACTTTCCAGGAATCCTGCGCAAAGGCGCCTCCATAGCGCGTGCGCGAATCAAGAACCTGCTTGGCAGCCTGGATGTACGCGCCACCACAGGAAACACAAGTGGCCCCCAGGAGGAAATCCGCAACATCGCTTCCCGTCACTGTACCATCGAAGTTGAATTGCCCGTTGGGGCTTGCGTAGTTGCGTTCGTTTACTTGCAGGTAGCGGAATTCGCCTCCAAACTTCCATGTATGCCTGCCCGCGGACTTCGAAAATACGTCACTGGCCATATACGTCGTATTGGGTTCGAAGGTATTTAGCGTGGGGACGCCGAGGTTCAAGCCAATTAGGTTCAAGCTAATCTGAGGCAAATAAGTCTTGTATCCGGGAAGTGGGACAATGCCAAGGGTTCCGGCGCCGGTTTCGAAACCAAGGGAGGAAAGGTCGGCGAAACTCCCGGCCGGATTGTCCTTGTTCAGCACGGTCCGGAAAAAGCTGATGCGCGCCTCGTTTACCGCTGTTGCTCCCGCAGTCTTGGTGTTGCTCATCACGAACTCCTGGGCCCGCGAAGGAGTCACGGTTGGGAAGCCGGGTACACTGGCAAACCCAGCCAGCGCGTTATCTACGGTAGCGTCATCAATATGGTAATACCAGGACCAATTGCCCGTTTTCTGATTGTTGAAATCCACCCGCTCGCCGTACTTATCGTCGTTTGTTGTACTTCTCTGACTATTATCTGAATAGTTATTCGATATTCCAGGAAGGGTCGGCAGCGGAATATACGGGAGGTAATTGGCGGACGGTGCCGACCAGGCCGCCTGGGGGATGTTGGCAAGGCCGGTCGCAGGATTCACAGGAAAAACGCATTGAGCGGTAGAGGTGCACGCGGGCGTAGCGGGCGTCGTCGCTGTGGCCGGCGTGGCCGGGAAGCTATATTGCTCCCCTTGCGTGACGGTATAGCCCAAACGCTGGGTAAGAACCTGCGCCCAGTAGGGGCCATCGACAGGATTGGTCAAGGTTGCGGGATCAATGTTGCCTTGGCGCTCGGCGGCCGTTAGCACCGTAACCAGGCCGGTCTCAGCACCCTGCACCTGCCGGGTTCCTTGATAGTCGGAGAACCAGAACAGGTGATTTTTCCAGATTGGGCCGCCCGCCGCATATCCGAATTGATTGCGCCGCAATTCCGACTTGGAGGGGGCGAAGTAATTCTTGGCATCCAGTTTGTCGTTGCGCAGGAACTCGAAGGCGTCCCCGTGAAAGCCGTTGGTGCCCGACTTGGTGATGGCGTTCACCACCGCGCCGCTGAATTTTCCGTATTCGGCGTCGAAGCTATTGGTAATCAGTCGGAATTCCTCAATCGAGTCCAGATTGGGAACCAAGCCGGCGCCCAAGTTGCGGCCCTCGCTGACGTCGCCGCCGTTTACCAGAAACGCGTTGGCCGTTTCGCGCTGGCCGTTGACGGAGATGTTGCCCGCGTTCAGATTGCCCGAAACCGGCCGGTCCTGCTGGATGGTTCCGTTAGTGGCGGGTGCAACGCCGGCCTGCAACCCCAGCAGATCGATGTAGCTGCGCCCGTTCAGTGGCAGCGCGAGCATCTTCTTCGAATCGATTACGTCGCCAAGTTGCGTGTTTTCTGTTTGTACCTGCACGGCATTGGCTTCCACCTTGACCACTTCCTGTTGCACGGAGCCGACCTCGAGAGTGACATCGATTTGCAGCTGATCGTTAACCTTCACAACGATGCCGGACTCGACGAAATTGCGGAATCCACCGGCGCTAACAGACAGGTTATAACTGCCAACGGGGAGCGCGAGGGTTCGATACGAACCATCCGTGCCCGTGGTAGCCTGGTATTTTAGGTTCGTCTCAACATTGGTGATGGTGACTTGCGCGCCAGCGACCGCGCCTTGAGAACGATCGCGCACGATACCTTGAATCGATCCGGTTACATCGGCGCGTACGACGCTACAAACAACAAGTACGGCGAGAATGAGAACAAACCCCAGGGATTTAAAACGATTTTGCATCGGCCCCCCTCACTGCGTGGTCGTACACTTACACGAAGAAGGGAGAAGAATCAAGCGTTTGTTTCGATTTACTACTTTCTCTTTCGATCTATTACTTTTGCAGGTTGGCTGTATCAAGAATTCGGATTGAGGGTCTTGATCCCTGCGACCCCGACGGAACTTAGGGCAAGAGCTTGCAGGATTTCTCGCTACGCATGCGCCAAGGTGGCCCGGAATTTTCCACCGGGTTGAAATTCTGACACAGGTCTCAACGTGTAGCGCAGAAGATGCGCCTGTGTGTAAGCTACGCCAGAACAAGCACTTAGACTTTGACCAGGTTCTGCAATGAGGGGACTCTCGTGGACAAGCCAGAAAGGAACGTGGCGCCCCGATCCGCGCCGCGGTTCCAAAACGATCATATCTGCACCTGCGACAAGAATCCCCCGATCAGGAACAAGGTCAAGATCAGCCAAACCCAGAACACGCGTTTGAGAAACCAGGTCACTATTTGACTCGGATTTCTCGGAGCAAGATCAGGTCCGTCGTTCGAGAACGACCAGGCACTCCCAAGAGCGAACCTCATCGGGGATGCAAGCCGGATAAGCGGCTCAAAGGGGTGCAGTTTCATTGGAAAGTTCTAATGGACAGAGTAGCAAATCCGAAATTCGTCCCAACTCCTTTACATCGCCGATGGCACCGTAAACATTTCGGTACTTTCCCTGCCAGTATCACCGGACGCAATTCAACATTGTTCGCACCTGTACGTCCGGCCAACTTTCGCTCGATTCGGGTAGGGACGAGACTGGAACTGAGAGTGGCCCATGCCCAGGCTTGACTACATATCGTGCGTATTGACCGTGGTTTCGACAGTGCTCGTAGGGAAGAAGCTGTGGCAAGGCTGGGTCATCGCGGCAGTCAACAGTGTCATCATTTGCTTGATCGGAATGCGCACCGCACAATTTGGATTCGTTCCGGCGAACCTGTTTTGCATGGGGCTGTATGCAAACAACCTATGGAGCTGGCGGAGCCGCAAATGAGAGCCAAAGCAAAGCGCTTGGGAGTTGTTGCATTCTTTCTCGCGATGGGATCGAGCGACGCCACGCCGGCTCGTGCGCAAGCCAAGGTTCCGGCCGAAACCAGCCGCCGGCCAAACATCTGGTAACGCCGAACGTTTCGGATCTGTCTAAAGAGCTCAACCTCCCGGGCACCGTCCGGATCGAAGTCCTTATCGAACCTGACGGCACGTTGAAAAAACTCCGCGTGATCGGGGGAAATCCGGTGCTCGTGATGGACGCGGAGACAGCGGCGCAGAAAAGCGTCTTCATTCCCGGGCCCGCGCAAACGACCGAGGTAATTGAGTTCAAGTTCTGATTGGCCGGGCCTTCGGCAAACGATCGGTTCCTACACGCAAGCTGCCCCTGCAATTCATCTGGCAAAAAAGAAACGCACTTGATAGCATCCGGGCCATGTTTAAACTACTTCTCGTGCTGTTGACGCTCTTCTCGGCACTGCCTGCCACCGATCTTCCAACGAAAAAATATCTGGATCTCGCGACCATCAAAACCATGGTTGCCGGCTCGGAAGCTGAAGCCAGAAAACGCAGCGTCGAAGTGACCATCTGCGTCGTGGATGACAGCGGCAATCTGCTTTTTCTGGAAAAGGCGGATGGCGCGACGCTGAACACCATCCAGTTCGCGCAGAAAAAAGCGCGGCACGCCGCCTTCTATGGCAGTCCCTCCAAAGATGGCGCTGATTATGTGAAAAAGGGAAGTGTCGAGGCGCTCGCTTTCCCGGACTTCTTTCCCAACCAGGGCGGACTGCCTATTAAGGTGGATGGCAAGACGATCGGCGGCATCGCGGCGAGCGGGGCCAGATCGGAAATTGACGAAGCGATTGCGCAAGCGGGACTAGACGCCGCTTTCAAGAAATAGCGCCGCGTGTCCGACGCTTGAGGGTTTTGCAAGACAAAATCTCCCCTGAGTGATTATGGAAAGACTGGCAGAGATTTTACCGACCAGTTTTCGCGTGCGGCCACCACGCTCAATCATGCAGGAACCCTGCTCGACCCCTAAAGGCTTACCAATCTGTTAGCTACACTCCAAAGTCCGCCTTGCATTTATGCGGAGACAAATCATAATTGGGTTATTCTGGTGACCTAGACCGCCAGCCCAATGCAATGCCCTCTCTGTCAAGCCGATAATCCGCCCGCTGCCGAAGTCTGCACGAAGTGCAGCACCCCGCTGCCGCTGGCCGACATGACGATTTCTCCGACGGCAATGGGCACCGCTGTCAGCGGCACGCAAGCATGGTCGGTCGCGGTCACGCCCCAGCCGACCAGCGAAGCCGCGGCTCAAGGGCAGCTGCAACCGGGAACTCTGCTCGCCGAGCGCTTCGAAATTCTGCAACTGCTGGGTCAAGGTGGCATGGGCGCCGTCTACAAGGCGCGTGACACGGAACTCGAACGCCTGGTCGCGCTCAAACTGATTCGTCCTGAACTTGCCAGCCATCCTGAAATCCTGCGCCGCTTCAAGCAGGAACTAATCCTCGCGCGCGAAGTAACCCATCGTAACGTCATCCGCATTTTCGATCTCGGCCAAGCCCAGGGCATCAAGTTCATCACCATGGAGTACGTCGAGGGACGCGACCTCAAGGGCTTGATCCACGAAAAAGGGAAGCTCGCTGCCGGCGAAGCCGTTCCCATCGTGATGCAAATCGCCGCCGCGCTCGAGGCCGCGCACACCGCGGGAGTCGTTCATCGCGATTTAAAACCGCAAAACGTGATGATCGACAAGGACGGCCGCGTCTACGTCATGGATTTTGGCATCGCGCGTTCGCTCGAACATCAGGGCATGACGCAGACCGGCGCGCTGATGGGCACGCCGGAATATATGTCGCCAGAGCAAGCCAAAGGCGAAAAGGTGGATGCGCGCTCCGATCTGTTCGCGCTCGGCATCATCTTCTACGAGATGCTCACCGGCGTCTCACCGTTCAAAGCCGACACCGCCATGGCCATGATGTTCAAGCGCATCCAGGAGCGCGCCACTCCTCTCGCGCAGCTCAATCTCGGCGTGCCCCCGGTCATCAGCGACATCGTCTCGAAATGTCTGGAGATCAAAATCGAAGAGCGCTATCAGACCGCGCGCGAGGTCATCACCGACCTCGAAGCATGGAAAGGTGGCGTTCCGCACAGCACGATCGTGCCGGCTTCCCGTCGCATCCGTTACGCTCCTTCGTACCAGAAGTGGCTGGTGGTTGGCGGTGTCGTCGTGGTGCTGGTCTTGGGGGTCTACGAGTTCCGCGAAAAATTTGCTTTGCGCCCTTCTGGTGCGTCCGCTGGTCCGACGCAGCCGATTTCTCTCGCCATCCTGCCGTTCCACAATTCGTCGAGCGACGGTTCCCTGGATTGGATTGGTGCAACTCTCTCCGATATGCTCAGCACCGATGTGGGTCAATCCGCGCATTTGCGCACGGTTTCTTCCGATCGCCTCCACCAGATACTAAAGGACCTCCGTATTCCTCCGAATTCCAATTTCGATCCGGATGCACTGCGTCACCTTGCGGAATATTCGAATGCCGACATGCTCATTTCCGGCCAATATGCCAAGTTTGGCGATCAAATCCGTATCGACGCCATCCTTCAGGATCTGCGTCGCGACCGCCGCGTGCCTCTGAAAATCGAAGCCGCCGGCGAGAAGGATATTCCCGCAACGGTCGATCGCCTGGCCGAACTCATTCGCAACAATCTCGCTGTTTCTTCCGACGTGCTGAAGGAATTGAAAGCCAGTTCGTTCCAGCCCACTTCGCAATCTGTCGTGGCTCTGCGCGACTACAACCAGGGCCTGCAACTATTGCGCGACGGCAAGAACCTCGAAGCCATCAAGGCTTTGCAGGACGCCCTCAAGGAAGATCCCCAGTTTGCAATCGCCTATTCGCGCCTTGCCTCCGCCAATTCCAACCTGGGCCACGACGCTGACGCCGAACAGTATTCTCGCAAGGCCATCGATCTCAGCCAGCAGCTGCCGGTAGCCGAGAAATATCTGATCGAAGCCAGTCATGCCCGCATCATGAAGGACAACAGCAAGGCGATCGCAGCGTATGAGAACCTCGCGAAGACCTTCCCTGACAATCCCGACGTAGAGTACGCGCTGGGCAACCTTTACGCGGAAAAAGGCGATTACGACAACGCTCGTGTCCAGTTCTTTGCGATCCTGCAAGCGGACCCGAAAAACCTGAATGCACTGCTCGCGACCGGACAACTGGAGGTTCGAGCGGGCAAACCGCAAGCTGCACTCGATCCATTGGGCCGCGCGCTCAGTCTGGCCATCGAGGTCGACAACCAGGAGCAAAAAGCGCAGATTCTGCAAGCAACGGGTATGGCCTTTGAGGCCCTGAACAAGTCCGACGAAGCACTTCGCAATTTTCAACAATCGATTGATATCAACCGCACCCTTGGCAACAAGGGCGGCGTTGCGGTCAGCCTTAGGGAAATCGCCAACGTGCAGGCTTCGCTGGGTAACTCGGAAGCTGCGCTGGCAACGTACGGCCAGGCTCTCAGTCTCGACCGTGAAATCGGAGCGAAGAAAAATATCGCCGACACGTTCATTGACATGGGCGTAGTGCTCGAGGGGCGCGGGCAATACGACAAAGCACTCGATCTGTACAAACAGTCTCTCCAGATGCAGCGGGATCTCGGTGACGAAACCAATCAAGCCGTATGTCTCAACAACATTGGGAACATTTACCTGGCCCAAGGCAAGACCGACGACGCCCTCACGTATTACCAGCAGGCGCTCCAGCTTCGGCAAAAGCTCGGTGCGGCCGCGGACATCGCGGAGACGATGCACAATCTGGGTGAAGGCTACGCCCGCATCGCGCAGTTCGATAACGCCATGACTTCCTACATGGGCGCGCTCGATCTGCGCCGCAAGGACGGCGACGCACTCGGCGCGGCACTGGAATCCCACAGTACCGGGATGGTTTTCTTGTACCAGGGCCGGTACGGTGCGGCGGTAAATGCCCTCCAGGAGGCGGTCAAAGGCTTTCATGATGCCAAAGACCGCACCAGAACCATGGCTCAGATCTTGAACGACTATGCGGAAGCGCTCGCCATGGCAGGAAGAGGCGCCGAGACCGCCACGCCGCTGGAAGAAGCCCAAGCCGTTGCTAAAGAGCTGAAAAACGACAACGTAATGGCCGATATTCTGAACACCCAGGGCAATGTGTTGTTCTACCGTGGAGATCCAAAATCCGCGAAGAACCTGTATCAGCAAGGCCTGCAGTCGGCGTCGCGCGCGAAAGACGAGGACCGGATTCTGATCTCCAAGCTCGACATCGCCAGGGCGGACGTCGCGTTGCGCCAGCCCCAGGTAGCGGCGGGCTCGTTACGCCAACTCATAACGCAGTCGGACGCCGCCGGCCGCAAGTATATCTCGGTGCTATGTTCGGTGGCTTTGGCGGAAGCGACGGTTGCTGCGAAGCCCGACGCCCACACTCGCCAGGAGTTGGAGCAACTCTTGGGACGCAGCGAACGACTCGGTGTGCGAGTGGAAACTGCCAGGATCCATTTCTTGCTGGGAAATTCCTTGCGCCTTTCCGGCGATGCCATCGAGGCCGCCGGGCAGTATAAGCAGACGCTGTCCATCCTGGACGAGATGAAGAAGGAGCCGGGTGCCGAGCACTTGCTGGAGCGCTCCGATCTGAAATCCATCTACGACGAAGCCACTACTGGCACTCAGAAATCGAGCTGACCTCAGACAGTAACCTCGCAAGCGTTCTCTGCGGGAAAGAAAACCATCCCGACACCGCCGAATGGCCACCTTGCCACTCCTCTCAAACCGAGAAGTGGCAAGGCGGAGAGTGCCGCTCTCAATTTACCGTGACCGTTGACTGCACGGAGTCGACCGGCGTTGCGTTTTGCAGCGTGGTTGTCGTGACCGTGTATTGCCCCGTGCACGCTTGCTTCGCAAGCAGGAACGGGAACGTGACGGAACTTGAGGTCCCCGACTTGATCGTGAAGGCTGGCGTCGTAAACATCACGGTGCTGGAGTGGCTGCAATTGCGTCCCAAGGGACCGGACAGCGCGAACTGAACGCTGACCTTTTGGGGAGTGCTCATGCAATCGACAACGCTCGCCGTTATGCCAATCAGTGCCGGCAAGCTATTGACGGTCGATGGGCTGAGGGTGACCGCAGCGTAATGGCACAAGACGTTGTAACTGATGGTTTGCGCGGAAGTATTTGCAGGCCACGCTTTGTCCGAAGCATTCACGGTGAACATCTTCGGGGTCAGGCCAGCACCGTTGGGTGTGGTATCGAAGTTAGTCCCCGTTGGAACCGGGCCAGCACAATTCGCCAAGCCTGCACCGGGCGTGGGGTCCACGCAATTATAGCTGGAGGCAACCTTCTGGTTCGGCGTATACGTCGTTGCGCTAGGAGACGTAATCGTGATCTTCGGAGCCGTCGAGTCGACGTTGAGTTGCGCGCTAAACAGGCTCGTCTCGTAGCAGAACCCGCCTGCGCTCACCGGAGACCCATCGGGGCACTGCGTTTGGGTCGCAGTCGCCGCTACCAGTTGCTGGTTCTGCTCGAGAATGCCGACGTTATCCAATGCGGACCACTGCAACATGTAGGATCCGTCCCGAACCTGGCCTTCGGTTACCGATCCGGTGAACGTGACTGGCTGCACGCTGGCCGTGTTGAAGCCCAGGGGTGGAGTGCCTGGTGTCGTCGGTACCACTACAGATGTGCCAGCGAGATTGGTGATGTCAAAGGTCTCGCCCGCTACTGGTGCTGCCTGGAAATAGTTGTTGGCAAGGCTTGGTGTGGCTGGGCACGGCACCGAACCCGGAGGACATGCCGGGTTCACCAGGAAGCTCAAATTCAGCGGGGCATGCGCGGCGCTGAACCACAGACCTGCCGAGCCCGAGTTGTTGTTGACCGGCGGATTATTGATCTGCGTGCCGTTCACGCTCACGGTCGAGAGCAACATCGGCACGTTGTACGCGAAAGCGAACGTTCCCTTACCTTTAGCTTTTCCGCTGGAAGTGGTCTGGTCGCCGCCGATGGACTGCTGGATGTCCAGAACGTCGCAATCGGTCGGAGACGCGGGTTGCGTGGCAGTGGGCGATCCGAGCGTTACGACGCACGCGGGGTTCGGTGTGCCGTTGATGGTGCTGGGCGACCACGTTGTCGTGCCGGTGGTTTTTGGTTCGTAGTGGGCCAGCACGCTGGTCGTGCCAGGAGCGATACTCGGTTTGGTGACCAGGTCAGCAACCACGTTTATGCCCAGGAAGCTGTTCGAGCCGCTGGGAACGTAGGGGCAATTCGCATCCGACGGCATGGCGGCACTGCCGCTGAGGGTCGGATCGAAGCACAAATCAACGAACAGTCCTCCGTTGGTTCCGACGCCTCCGGTGTTGTCGGCGACCATGGGGAACAGGGTGGAAGTAGAAAGCGGTCCGGCGGTCACATATTGCGGCCAGGTCGTTGAGTTCACAGACATGTTGGTACTCTGGATCTGAATGGTGTTCGGATCATTCAGCGGATAGTAGAGATTCCCGCCCGGAGGGGTGAAATCGACGGTGTGCGTGAGTACCGCGCCTTGCGTGCTGCTGAAATCAAATGTCGTCGGTGCCGTCGTGGAAACCGGCTGCGTGATGGTTTGCGAAGAAAAACTCCAGCTGATCACGTCCTGGTTTTCGAACCCGCCGCCGGTGGACGCTGTGAATCCGACGTATGCACTGCCGTTCGCGCCCAGTCCGAGCGTGGTGATGTCGAAAGCCACACCCATAACCGAAGCCCCGTCCAGCGAGACGGTCAGGTTCAGACAGCCGGCACACGGCGGGCTATAGGTGATGACCACCGTATGTTGGCCTCCATCGGTAAGATTGGTGGCTAACATTGAATTGATCGCGAGGGTCGAGTTGAGACCGCTGTTTGGACAAACCTTGCCGTGATGCTGCGTGTTGTTTCCCGTTCCGCAGCTCTGAATTGCTACGTGATTGTCGTTGGGATCCCAGGGATTGTCGTACGTGTCGAGTTCGACGGCTACGCTGTTCGAAATGGCAGCGGTTGGATTGCTGTCGGTGTCGTCATCGCCATATCCAATCGAGCCGCCGAGAACACCTTGCGCCATGGCACCCGCCGGGGCATTTTGCACCAGGAACGCAATGCCGTCCGCGTGGCCCCCGTCTCCGCCTTGGCCCGTGAATTGAAACGTGAACGTCGTTGTGAATCCGGCGGTGACCGGAAACGGCGTGGCGTAAAATGCCGTGCCCAACACGTATCCGTTGCCTGGTGTGACTCGCAACACGTTCACCGTGCCGTTGTTCGCCTCGGCCGCCACGCCATTCAACTGGATTCCAGCGGTCGAGTTAAAATTCGGATACGAAAATGTCTGCTGCGCTTTCGCCGATTGCGTCGCGAAGGCCAGACAACAGAGTAGTACCACGGGCGAGATTGTGCGCACGCTAATCCTCCATGCCTTCATTGCTGCCTCCTTGAGGCGCATTTCAAAATGTTCAGATAGCCATACTCTGCGGAGCCATAACAGTGTGCGCTTGCCGTCTTCGAGGGTACGGGGATTGGCGCCCTGGGCCGACCGGAGCACAATTGCCGCGGAATTGTCCTGCCTACATCCCAAGTTGTCAAGAACAAAGCCGTCCTAGCAGTACTACTGGAATTGCGGCAACCGGCGTTCCCCGAAATAACACTTCCTGGGTCGGAACGTGCCCGCGTTGAACCCCATGCCGAGCATTTTGGAGACCGCAGCCGTCAAAATCGTACCGGCTACGAGCCTTGCCTTTCGGAAACCCTTGCAAATAAATGGGATCAGCAGCCTTTTTCAGGTTCGCTCGTCACGCCGAGCCGAGCCGTCCGGAGTCTCCAAAAATCTACCCTCTTCGATAGCTGAGTATCCGTTCAGATAGCGTTTAGCATTCATCGAATCTCAACCAGATGCTGCTATACTTGGAGGGTTATGCTGTCCATTAATAATATCTCTATGCGTTTCGGCCCCCGGGTCCTGTTTGAGGACGTCACCACGACGTTCATGGCGGGTCGCCGCTACGCCATCACCGGCCCCAACGGCGCCGGCAAATCCACCCTGATGAAGATCCTGACCGGCGAGCTGGAGCCCACTAAGGGCTCCGTCACACGCCCAAAGAAACTAGGCATCCTGCGCCAGGATCAGTTCGCTTTCGACGAATTCCGCGTGATCGACGCCGTCATCATGGGTAACACCTCGCTCTGGAAAGCCCTGCAAGAGCGCGACATCCTCTACGCCAAGCCCCATGAAGAACTCACCGACGCCGACGGGATGCGCCTCGGTGAGCTCGAAGGTGTCGTAGGTGAAGAAGGGGGCTACACCGCCGAATCCGACGCTGGCGCCCTGCTCGACGGCCTGGGCATCGAAATCGATCTCCACGAGCGCAAAATGAGCGAGCTCCAGGGCGGCCAAAAAGTCCGTGTCCTGTTGGCCCAGGCTCTTTTCGGCAGCCCCACCGCGCTCCTGCTCGACGAGCCTACCAACAACCTCGACCTCGATTCCGTCCACTGGCTTCAGAAATATCTCACCGACTACGAAGGTGTCCTGATCGTGATTTCCCACGACCGGCACTTCCTGAATTCGGTCTGTACCCACACCGCCGACATCGACTACGAAACGGTGATCATGTACGTCGGTGGCTACGACGAAATGGTCGTCGCCAAGACGCAAATCCGCGCCCGCATCGAGTCCGAAAACGCCCAGCGCGAAAAGAAAATCGCCCAGCTCAACGACTTCATCGCACGCTTCTCGGCAGGCACACGGTCCGCGCAAGCGACTTCGCGCAAGAAAGAAGTCGAACGCCTGGCGACCTCCGAGCTGGCCCGCTCCAACATCCAGCGCCCGTATATAAAGTTCGACATGAAGCGCAATTCCGGCCGTCACCCGCTGGAAATCAAAAGCGTGGAAAAATCCTACGACACGCTAAAAGTAATCCCGCGGTTCAGCGCCAGCGTAACCCGCGGCGAAAAAATCGCCTTGATGGGCCGCAACGGCACCGGCAAGACGACGCTGCTGAAATCTCTGATCCGCAACGCCACTGGTTTCATCGACGACAACGACAGGCTTTTTCCGATCAACGGTGGCACCGTAATCTGGGGCCATGAAGTCACGGTAGGCTACTTCGCCCAGGACCACACCGATTCCATCCAGCGCGACAATACCACCTCCATCGACTGGCTTTGGCAGTTCGATCCCAGCGCTAACCAGCAGGAACTACGCGGCCTCATGGGCCAGATGCTTTTCAGCGGCGATGACGCCCTCAAGCCCACTCGCGCTCTGTCCGGAGGTGAATCCGCCCGCCTGATCTTTTGCAAGCTGATGCTACAGAAACCAAATTTCCTGGTCCTCGACGAGCCCACCAACCATCTGGACCTCGAATCCATCAACGCCCTCAACATTTCTCTGCAGCGTTACGATGGCACCGTCCTTCTGGTAACCCACGACCACGACGTAATCGACGAAGTGGCCACCCGTATCTGGCACTTCCACCACGGCAAAATCGACGACTTCAAAGGCCCCTACGAAGAATTCGTCGCGTACGCTGAAGAAAAGGCCTCATAGGCGGCACCGCCATCGACTGGAGGCGCCGCTTTCAAGCGTCATCCACTCCCTAACTAACGCATTCGAAACGGCAATCAGTTGGCGATGGCCAAACACCATCAGCAGCCTGAACTCACAGAAGTTCGGCTCGCACGTCCAAGTCCATGATAAATTGCCGGGCACGCCGCACCGCCGCTGGCGCTCAGGAGGGTCCCCCTTGGCAGTAACCATCTCCGGTCTGTCGAAGACCTACCCCAATGGCGTCCAGGCATTGAAGAATCTCACCCTCACGGTCGGCAACAACATGTTCGGCCTCCTCGGCCCCAACGGCGCCGGCAAGAGCACCCTCATGCGCACCGTCGCCACCCTACAGGACCCGGACTCCGGCACCGTTCAGCTCGACGGTCTCGACGTGGTGGCCAACAAGAACGAAGTGCGCAAGGTCCTCGGCTACCTGCCGCAGGAATTCGGCGTCTATCCCAAGATATCCGCCACCGACATGCTCCACCATTTGGCGCTGATGAAGGGCATCACCTCAAAAGGTGAGCGCAAGGAAATGGTCGACGCCCTGTTGCAGCAGACCAACCTCTGGTCCGTACGCAAAAAGGCCCTCAGCACCTATTCCGGCGGCATGAAGCAGCGCTTCGGCATCGCCCAGGCCCTGCTCGGAAATCCCCGCCTCATCATCGTGGACGAGCCCACTGCCGGCCTGGATCCCGCCGAGCGCAATCGCTTCCTGAATCTTCTCAGTTCCATCGGCCGAGATGTCACCGTGATTCTTTCCACCCACATCGTCGACGACGTCCGCGAGCTTTGCCCCCGCATGGCCATCATCGGCGCCGGGGAACTTCTGGTTGAAGGCGCGCCGGCCGACGCCCTGGCCGCTCTCCACGGCAAGATTTGGAGCAAAATTGTCTCGACCGATGACGAGCTTCGCTCCATGGAATCCCAGCTGCGCGTTGTCTCCACCCATCTGCTCGGGGGCAAACACGAAGTCCGCGTCTTCGCCGACGCTAACCCTGGCGCTGGATTCCAGCCGGTTGATTCCGATCTCGAAGACGTTTATTTCCTGAATCTCTCCCGACAATCCAGCTCCGGCACAGCCGGGGCGCAGGCATGATCATGTTCTGGGAATTTTTCACCTTCGAGCTGAAATTCCGCTTCAAAAGCATCTCCACCTATATTTATTTCTTAGCTTGGCTGGCGTTCAATTTTCTCAATGTCGCTTCCGAGAGTTTTGGCCCCATTGGAAACGCCAATGGCAAAATTCTACTCAACGGCCCCTACGCGAATGCCGTTTACAACACCGGTATCTCCCTGTTCGGACTAATTATCATCGCCGCGATCTTCGGCACGTCGATCCTGCGGGACTTCCAGCGGGACACCTACCAGATCCTGTTCACCAAGCCGATCTCCAAATTCGCCTATCTTGGTGGGCGCTGGGCCGGCTCTCTGGTCACCACCATCTTCGCCTTCTCGGGATCCGTCTTCGGCGAATTCCTGGGAACGCTCGCTCCCTGGGCGGACCAGTCCCGCATCGGCCCCAATCACCTGTGGTGGTACCTCCAGCCATTTCTTTCCATCACCGTCGTGCAGATCTTCTTCCTCGGTTCGTTGTTCTTCGCCGTCGCCGCCTTGACCCGCAAAATCTTCGTCGTCTACGTCCAGGGCGCCGCCGTGTTCATGATCTACGTCATTGGCATCACCGTCTTCAGTGCCACGCGCTCGCTCGAGCGCTTCTGGTCCGGCATCTTCGACCCCGTCGCCTTCCTACTGCTCGACGACATCACCCGCTACTGGACAGTCGTCGAGCGAAACACGCTCCTCCTCAGCTGGTCTCCAAAAGTCGCGTCCGGCGTTTTTCTGATCAATCGTTTGCTCTGGATCGGCGTCGGCTTGGTCTCATTGGCGGTAGTATGGCTCCGGTTCCCCATGTCCGTCGAGACTCTCGCCGCCAGGTCACAAGGCCGCCGAGCTGCCAAGGCCAAGCAACAGGAGGAACTCGAACTCAGCCCGGTCCGTTCCCTGGTCTCGGCCCGACTACCACCCGTTCATCCGCTTTTTTCGGCGTCAACCACGTGGAAACAATTCGTGTCCCTCTCGCGCCTGCGTACCACCATCGTCCTGCGCGAAATTCCGTTCTGGGCAATCGCCGGAATCATGGCTGTCTTTGCGATTAACAACGGATATTTTGCGGGTCGCGTCGGCGGCCTGGACGTCTGGCCGGTCACCTACCTGATGGTTCAGGCCGTCGAAGGTGGTGCTTCGCTGTTTTTCTACATCGTCGCCGCGCTCTACGCGGCCGAACTGCTTTGGGGCGAGCGGGACGTCCACTTCGAGGGCATCCACGACGCACTTCCCATGGGCGAAGGCATCGATTGGCTCTCCAAGCTCGTGGCGATTGGCGCCGTGGAGTTCGTGCTCCTCACGGTCACCATGTTCTGCGGCGTCCTGATGCAAACGGTCTTGGGCTACTACCACTACGAGTTTTTTCAATATTTCAAGGAGCTGTATCTTATCGTCTTCCCCCAGATACTTGCCCTGGCGATGTTTGCGATGTTCATCCAGACCCTGGTCCCCAACAAGTTTCTAGGTCACGGAATCGTCATCGGCCTGGTCGTGCTTGTCCCCATCCTTTCCGCCTTTGGCTGGGAAAATACCCTGTACCTGTACGGCGCCACGCCGCCATACACCTACAGCGATATGAACGGTTACGGCCACTTCGCGCCCGCACTGTTTTGGTCCATTGTCTATTGGTTCGCGATTTCCGCGTTTCTCGGCGTCGTCTCGATGCTGTTGGCTCGCCGGGGTGCCGAGGACTCATTGGCCGCACGCGTGCGTCTCGCGCCCTACCGCTTGCCTCGCTTGGCCGCCGCCGGCACCTTCTTTGCGGTGCTGGCCATCGGCAGCGGCGCATATTATTACTACAACGCACATATTCTCAACGAATACCGCAACGCCAAAATGCGTCGCGGCCTGCAAGCGGACTATGAACGCGATTTCAAGAAAAACGAAAAGCTCGCCCAGCCAAAAATCATCGCCGTCGATGCCAAAGTTGATATCGATCCGGCTCGCCGATCCTTCTCCGGTTCCGGTATTTACACGCTGCAAAACAAAACCTCGCAGCCTATTTCCGACATTCACATCTCCGACCAGTTCGAATCGATTTCCTCCCTCAGCTTCGACCGGCCCTTTCACCTCGTCAGTTCCGGCCCGCATCGCATCTACCTGATCTATTCGCTCGACCAGCCGCTCACCCCGGGCGACACCGTTCGCATGTCCTTCGGCGTCGGCCACACCACCCGCGGTTTTCGCGACGGCAACGAGCCGCCCGAGTTCGCCTACAACGGCACCTTCTTCGATTCCAGCTATTTCCCGTTCATCGGCTACAACCGCGATCTCGAGCTCGACGACCCCCGACGCCGCAAGGAAGAGCATCTCGGCCCCCTGGTCGAAATGGCCCGTCGTGGCGACCCCCTCGAATCCCTAAACAACATTTTCCCCAGGGAATCGGACTGGACCACCTACCACACCGTCGTGAGCACCTCCGCCGACCAGACTGCCATCGCCCCAGGCTATCTCAAACGCACCTGGCTGGAAGGGAATCGGCGCTATTTCGAGTACGACATGGGTGGCGCTCACATCCTTGACTTCTTCGCCTATTTGTCCGGTGGTTACTCCGTCAAACGCGAGCAATACAAGGGCGTCAATCTCGAGGTCTACTACATCCCTGGTCACGAATATAATCTCGACGACATGCTCGCCTCCTCGAAGGCTGGTCTCGACTACTACCAGTCCAACTTCAGCCCGTTCCAGTTCACGCAATTTCGCATCATGGAGTTCCCTCGCTATCGCTCCTTCGCCCAGTCCTTCGCCAACACCATTCCGTACTCCGAAGGCATCGGCTTCATCACCCGCCTCCGCAAGAAAGACGACATCGATTTCACGTATTTCGTCACTGCTCACGAGCTAGCTCATCAATGGTGGGCCCACCAGCTTATCGGTGCCGACGTGCAGGGCTCCAACATGATGTCCGAGACTCTCGCGGAATATTCCGCCCTCATGGTCATGGAGAAAAAATACGGCCGCGACTACATGCGCAAATTCCTGCGCCACGAACTCGACCGCTATCTCCGCGGACGGGCTGGCGAAGTTCGCCACGAGCAGCCGCTGGCTCTGGTCCAGCGCGAAGACTACGTTTGGTACCAGAAAGGCGGCCAGATCATGTACACCCTCGCCGACTACATCGGCGAGGACAAAGTGAACGCCGCCCTCCGCGAATTCCTGATGCAGTACCGCTACGCCAACGCCACCGATTCGCAGGCGGTTCCGTACCCCGACACGCGCGAGCTGGTCGCCGCCCTCCGCGCGCAAACCCCGCCCGACCTGCAATACCTGATCACCGACGGCTTCGACTCCATCGTCCTGTACGACAACAAAGCTGAAACCGCCACGGTCACACAAATCGCTGGCAACAAATTCAGGGTTACCCTGACCGCGCAAGCCCGCAAAGTGAAGTCTGACGGCAGCGGCAACGAAACCCCCATGCCCCTGAACGACTACATCGAAATCGGCATCTTCAAAGGTTCCAAAGATCAAGAGCAGCCCCTGTACCTGAATAAAGAAAAAATCACGCAGGAAAAAAACACCTTCGAAATCACGGTAGACGAAAAACCGACCCGCGCCG
>Ga0181522_10000394_pt1 | contig 33623 bp, 54 predicted proteins | sample PEATcosm2014_Bin_27_FD_121103 | JGI IMG/M metagenome (GOLD analysis project Ga0181522, IMG submission 121103) | Peatland microbial communities from MTU Mesocosm Facility, Houghton, MI, USA - PEATcosm2014_Bin05_10_metaG | ecosystem: Environmental > Terrestrial > Soil > Wetlands > Peat | place...
CCTCCAAGCCAAATTCCGAGGATGCCGAGCAGGCCCCAGGACCAAGGGGGGACGACAGCGTTTCCGCCATCGACCTTTTGCGACGGCAGGATCGTCCCGACGCCGAAGTCCGACCCGAAGGGATCGTAGTCGGGGTAGCGCTTCGTTCCCGTGCCGATGAGGAGGTTGAAGTCGTGGGGGTTCAGGTCCCGTTCGCGCGGGTCCTCGAAGTCCGAGCCGAAACGGGCTTCGGACGAGAGGGATTCGAATTTTTCTTTCCAGCTCATCGAGGTCCTCGCTTCGTTCCTGGAGAGCCCTTCCGTGATTCCACTCTTCCCCCGGTGATCGCGCCACTTCACCGTGGCACGGCCACGGCCGTCACTCCCTTCGGTAATGAAGGCGTCGAGGATCTTCTTGATCACGATCGACCTCTCTTGTGTCCTTCTCGCGCGGAACCGAACGCCGGGCGATGTTGCCCTTTGCGAAAGAGTAGCCACACGGCAACGAGACCCAAGCCCCACTTGACTGCCTTGTCGACCGGGTCCTTGTCCTCTTCCGATTCGAGCTTGAAGACCTTCGTACCCTTGGACTCCTCGCCCCCGAACCGGCCCTTCTTCCGACGCCTCTCGGATCCAAAAACGTCGTAGTCCGGCCGCGAGTAGGGGTTCGCTGCGGGGGGCAGGATGTCCTTCGCGTTCGGCAGGAGCCCGCCCGGCTCGGCGTAGGTCGATTCTTCGAACGGCGCGCGGAAGTCCGAGCCGAAGGAAGCTTCGTTGGATAGGGACGTGAAACGTTCCGCCCAGTTCGTGGCTGTGGGAGTCATGGCTAGCCTCGATAGGTTCCCGGTGGAAGAGTTGGAAGTTGAGAACGAGAGGCGGGACGGACCGTGGGTCGTTGTGAAAAGGGCTCACTCTCCTCGGGCTCGGCCACCTGCTCCACGAGCCGACGAAGATGGGCGTGGTGCACGCTCCCTCGAGCGGTTCGGCCTTGGTGATCGACCCAGTGCACCGAAGCACGTTCGGTCGCGGGGTCGATCTGGACTTCGAGGATCTTTCGGATCATGACGCGTACCCTTTCGAACGAAGAATCGCCCACGCCGCCACACCGACCCCCCCTGCGAGCAAGATCCCTCCAACGCCGATGCCAATGGGCACTGCGTACTTCTCGGCCGTCGCGAGGTACGCGCTGACGCGCGATTGCAGCCCCGCGAGGTACTGCATCGGGTCCGCCGTAAAGTACGCAGGCGCCGTCGACAGACCCTTCACGAACGCAGCCGCGTCGCCGCTGTTCAATCCCGCAGCCCAATGCGGACGCGATAGCAAGACGCGAACGTATCCTGCTGCACCCTCCACGGCGGAGGTGTACGCCGCGAACTTCAAGTCGAGAAGTTGCTTCACGCCGTTGATCACTTCTTCGGTCTTGAAGACCTGGACGTAGGGGTCCGAGCTCTGCGCCTTGACGCCGCCGAAGTTGAAGTTCGGCATCTTCTGCCAGTTGCCGGTCTCGAGCGCGGTCTGACCCATGAGCAAGGACAGGGTCTCGGGCGTCGGGATCTTCCCCGTCACCTTCTTGTATCCTGCATTGAGCGCCTTCGCGGCGTCCTCGGGCGAAAGCGGCGTGTTCTTCGAGGGCAAGACCACCTGGTTTGCGGCGGGTGGACTCGACGTACTTCCACCCCCCGAAAGCGACGTCGCGCCGACGAAGCCTAAAGCCGCGAGCGTCGCGGGGTCGGGGACCCCATTGGCTGAGAGGCCATGCGCAGCTTGAAACTGCCGAATCGCGGCCACGGTCTTGTGTCCGATGTCTCCGTCGACCGCGAGCGGAGGGCTCGCGCCAAGCGCGTTCAACTTTCCTTGCAGATCCGAGACCGACGGCGAGACGGGACCCGAGAACGAAGACGTGGGAGCCCTTCGGACCGGCTTACTGGCCGCCCGAAAGTGACGCTCCCAGTCCCGAACCCTACGCGCTCGCATCGTCGGGGGTCACCTTCGGTTCTTGGGCGGGTGGATGCGCGGCAGCACCGTTCGCTTCCTTGTGCTTCTTGGGCGCGAGACGGGTCGCGACCTCGGCGCCGCCCCTTTCCTGTTCCGGAGCGGGCGCTTCGGACGCTACGGCGGTTTCCTTCCGTGGGCTGCGTAAGAACTCCGCACGCTCGCGCAGAGCGACGACGAGACTCGCGGCGGACGGCTCGCTCTCGAGCGTCGCAGCGAGCCGGAGAAGCTCGGGGACGTTCGTCGAGGACATGGGGTCCTGCAAGAACTCCGCGCGATCCCGAAGCGCGCGCGCGGCGCTCGTTGCCGTCGCCGCTTCGAAGGTGTCGGCGAGACGCAAGATGCCTTGGATGTTCGTGGAGGCAAGGCCCTTTTCGAGCGCCTGACGACGCGCGGCCTTGACCTTTTCGTCCGCGTCTCGAAGGTCGGCGCGCTTTCGAAGCGTCGCGGCTTTGACGTGATGGCCTTGCTTGTCGCACTCGAGAGCAATCTCGCGAAGGCGCCGGACGCCCGCGGGACCCTTCAGGTGCTCGAGGGCGTTTTGGTACATCTCCTCGTGCTCGGGAGTCCACTCGGCTTTCTTGCCGAGCTTCTTCCAGCTGAGAACCGCGAGTCCGAGGAGGGTGGCTTCGATTAGCATGAAATCACTTCCACTTTTTTCAGGTTGATGGTCAGCCCGTAGAGGTTCGAGTAAAAACTCACGTCGAGCTTCCACTCGATCCCGGATCGACGCTTGCAGACTTCATAAGCCTGTTCGATGTGCTCGTCGACCTGCGTTTCGGTCCACCCGTTGACATCTCCAAGGTAGTCGCGCATGGCATCGGACTGACCTCGAGAAGACCAGAACCCGAAGTGTTTCGCTTCATGGCAAGGGAAACACAGTGCGATCAATCGTTTCAAGGTTTGGGTGGAAGACGCCTCATCGTATTCCCAGACTTCGTGACACTGGAGGCGTTTTCCTTCACGCGAACAGAGTTCACAACGATTCTCAGCTTGCTCGAAAACCTTCTTTCGAAGTCGGAGCCACTGAGACACGGGAATACAGGTTCGCAGGTTCATGCGATGAGCTGTCTTCGGAACGAGCTCGATTTCAAGTGCAACTCGACCGTTCACAGGTTGCCTGTGCAGTCGACTGGCGGGTTGAAATCGGGAAGAGGATTCAGTCTGCACTGAGAATGTCCCCCTTCCTATCATCGACGAAAAAACCGACGGCAGGACCGATGGCAATGATGTCACTGTCGGCCACGCTCGCTCCGAGCTCGAGGCGGGCCCCTTCGTACGTCGTCGCATGAGTGTAGAGGATCCGAATGCGCGGCTCCTTGCCCGCGTGATCGAGGTACGAGCACGCGTAGAGTCGCTTGTCGTTCCACTCATCGAGGAGCACGCGCTTGTGAAGATCACACCGGCGCCGGAGCGGTCCGATGAGTCCCGCAGCGGCGTGTCCGCACTGAAAGTCGGGAGACACTTCACCCTTCTGCGTGATCTCGAAGACCGAAGAAGTGAACGCCGACACGTTCCGGCAGTTCGGGCACGAGACGAGCGCCAGGATTTTGCCAAACGCGCTGCCCGAGAGCATTTCGGGAGGCGGGCACCAGGTGCCGGGAACGGGCGAAATCTGCATGGTCTGCGGGTGGTCGCCGGAGAAGACCCACTCTTCTTTGGGGAAGATGTAAGCCTCATCGTCGACCGCGTTTTGGCGGAGGACTTCGAGGCGACGGGATTCTTTCTTCTTGTCGATCTCGTTCATGATTAGACCCCCGACCTCTGATGCGAGGATTTCAACCTCAGACGAGGCTTCGAGCGAGGAGCGCACGGAGCGTACTTCTTAGTACGTGTAACTGAGTCTTCGAAGTCTACGAGGCTCGAAGAGCTGAGTGCGTACGCACCGCAGCTTGAAACGGAGTATGAGGTTGAAAGCTGAAGCATCAGCATTTACCCGTCGATGCCCCAGGACACGGAGTAAATGACATCGTTCGCGGACGCGTTGACGAGCACGATGTTGGTCGTCCCTGGAGCCATGGTAATGTACCCCAGATCCCCGTTCGTGATGAGATAGGATTTGTTGAAGGTCGATCCGATTTGATGGACGACCTTGAGCGCCGTTGAAGCCACATCGGCAAGAGGGTTGCCGATGGCCGTCACTTCGACGGACGTGATCCCAAATCCCACGGGGACGGGAATGGATCGCGAGGCGGGCGAAGGACCGAGAGCTCCGACGCCGTACTGCAACGCGGGATCGGTCCCTGCCCATAGGGAAGGAGGTCGGTTCGTGCTCGGGCGAAGACCCTTGGAAACCGTGCACGAGACGGAATATTGAAATCCTGCCGGGCCGGAAACCGTCCACGTTTGATCTTGCACAGCGACGTCAACGCTCTGCGAAACGCCGCTCACCGTGACGCCGCTACCGACATCGACGATGCGCTGAACGGGGACCCCTTCGACCTTCCAAGAGATGTACGCGATCGCTCGAACTCCGAGGTTACTCGCATACGGTTGGACGATGGAGGGAGGTGGACCTTGCGAAGGGGTCGGAATCGGCAGGATCCCCGCCACTCCGAGATCGAACATGATCGAATACGTCTCGGGTTCGCTAAAGGAAGCCTGCAAGAGGCCTTGCTGCATTCCAGCGGCTTGTGCGAGCGGTGAAGCCGTTCCGCCTCCGGCATACGGATTGGCGAACGTGCTGCCGTTCAGCGAGAATTGATTGGGGTTGACGACAGTAATGGTCCACGTCCCGTTGGCTTCGACCGTCCCCTGCACTCCGGCAATGTAAATGGTCTGCCCTGACGCGTATCCGTGGGCGATGTCGGTGATCAGGATGACGCCTCCGCCACCCGCGGAAACGAAGGAAATCGGCGTGGTTTTTCCCCCCGGACTGAGGAGCTGAGTCGTACCCTTCCAACCGGATCGGGTTTGCAGTGAACCGCCGACGGGCATTTTGGGTCAGCCCCCTTGCCATTTTGAATAAGTTGTGAAAAACTGGGGCATGATCAACGTGCGGCAAGCAATCCTCGTGGCGGCTGTTTTTCCCTTCCTTGCGGCGTGTGGAGGAGCGCCCGATGGAGTCTTCTCATCCGAAGACGCAGGGGGCAGCCTTCTCTTTCCTGATGGCGGCAGTCGTTCAGACAGCGGCGCCATCGACCGCGACGCCGCAGACAGCGGCGATCGGGCGGTCGACAGCGGCAGCCCAGCGGTGGACGGCGGCCGTGAAACAGTCGACAGCGGGAATCCGATGGTGGACGGCAGCACTCTTCTATGCTGCACTTCCGACCAGGCATCCACGCGCGCTTGTGGAGCAGGGATCGAGTGGTTTTGCAGTCCGCCGGACGGCGGAGCGGTCGAAGCCGTCGTGTGTGGAAGTTGCACGACCCTTGGACAGATGTGCGCTGTTTCCAACGCTCCGGACGCTCCGCTCGGAGTCGTCGGTACGATTGAGCCCTGCAAGTGATTCATCGCTTGCCGAGCTCCCATCCGATGTCCGCGCCCAAGGGTTCGAGCTCTCCGGCGCGCGCGGCTTGGATGCGTCGTCCCATACCGACGCAGTGGCCCGCGCAGAGGAAACCGACGGCACCGGCTGGAAGCGTTTGCGCGATCTCGGACATGCGGTCCGAGTCCCCCGCAAGCTCGTAGCCCGCTTCGAACGCCTTCCGGTAGGAGCCCGCGGCGTCGCAGAGCGTCGCGATGTACGCGTCCGTCAGCTCGGTCCCGACGCCGAGCAGGACGCACGCTGCGAGTACGTCGTCGTTGCAGCCAACCGAGGGCAGACTCGTGAGCGCTGCGAGGACGTCCCTCGGCTCGGTACGCGAGTCCTTCAAGATCGTGAGCGCTTCGGCCGCTTCGCGGGTCATGGACTTCGGTCGCTCGGCGAGCACGCGATCGTACTCGGCGCAAAACGCGCGCGCGGTCGGGTCGCCGGCCGCGGCGTTCTTGCTTGCCATGTCGATGAGCGCCATCGCGTTCTGGTCGAAGAGCTCGGCGCGGCGCGCGAGCTCCTCGGCATCTTGGCGTAGCGTGGAGACGTTCGTGGGCTTCATCGACCGCCCCTTCGGCCCATGAAGGACGCCTCTTCACCGAGGTTCACGACCTCGCCCGGAATGTCCGGTCCGAGCGCCTCGGGCTCGCCGAGGTTCGGTGCTGCTTCGAGCAGGTCCGCTCCAACATCCGCCGGCTCGCCCTGGTTCGGCGCGGCGTCGGGGATCCCGTCCATGCCGTCTTCCACGGGGGGTAAGAATCCCGGATCCGGGTCGCCGATGTGCCCTGTCTCGATCGTCGTCGGAAGGTCCGACGGCATGGCGGAAACCTCGGGCTCGCCCGAGGGACCGAGGAGCGGGATGGATAGGGCCCGTTCCGCTCCACGGGCATAATCTGCAAGGAACTGGGCACTTGCCGTCATTCCTCTTCGCTTGAACCGTTCACTTCGAGCGCGCGCCACTTCAGGGTCTCCCAAAGCCGCAACGAATGCCCGTCGATGGACGTAGACCTCCCCGGGAGGTCGCGTCGTCAAGAGTGCACGGGCCTGCAAAATACTTGCTATGTCCTCGAACCCCTCCCCGCCGAATGCGACGGCCGCGCGCTTCATGGCGTTCGGACTCTTCGAACGCATCGCGCGCGCGGCCACAGCCTGCTCTGAAGGAGAGAGCGGCCGGCGCGCGGTTCTCTTGGGCGCGTGGGCGCCGTGCACCGCAGACGAATCCGCGGGGCGCGTTGCCCAGGCCAAGAGAACGAGAACGGCGACGAAGGGAAGGAGCACGAAGCTCCTTCTTAGGTGAGCGAACCGGCTGCCGTGAGGGCCGCCTTGGCTTCCGTGTACTGCGCGACGATGGCCGCGACGGCGGTCGCGTAGTCGGCGGGCGTTGCTCCCGCATCGCTCGTCAGGTTCGCGCCCTTCCTCTGCTGCCAGTAGCTGTACGAGAGACTGAAGATGAGGTTCGGAAGCGCAAGCTGCGTGCCGGCTTCCGCGGCCGTCGCCTGCACGATGGTGGCGTTCGACGCGGAGAGGTTGGCCTGTGCGGTGATGCCGTTGTCGACTTCGGTCGCGAACGCCGAGGCCACGTTCGAGAGTGCCGCATAGCTCGACGCGGTCGAATCGGCCGAGGTCCCGGAGAGGCCTGCGGCGGCGAGCTGCCCCGCGAAGGCACCTGCGTACGCGTTCGAGAAGAGAGAGGGATTGTTGAGAGACATGGGTCGTCGATGCTCCTAGCGGGGTTGGACTTGAAAGGTACTGTTCTCGTTGTCGGTCATCCCACACGCCTTGGATGGGTCTTCCCATCCGTCGTCGGTGAGGTTCAGGATGTGGTAGGTCACGTGGAGCGGTCCCCGGGTGTGAGGGAGAAACCGAAAGACCGTCTCGCAGGGGCGCCCTTCTGCTCGGCGCTCCGCGGCCAGAGCGCACGCGAGGCTCTTGCAGTCACCGTAGCCGCGCGCGTAGAGCGCGGGGATCGTGTCCCAGACTTCGGTACGATCGTAATACACCCCGGACTCGTAGAGCCGGGGCGTATTGGGATAGTCACGAAGGTAGAGCTCATCGAGCGAAGTGAGGCACTCGAGCAGAGCGGAAAGCGCTTCGGCATTCTCGACCGGGACCGAGCCGGCGTTGAAGACCGTGGGGAGCTTCCAGGTGATCTGCGTCTTGCCACTTCGCTCGACACGGGCTCGCGGGCAGGCGTCTCGGAGCTTCCGAAGGCACTCACGCAAGATGGGCTGTGCACTCTCGGCCGGAGGCGAGCCGGCGTAGAGGACGTGGGGCGCATCGAACGTGATCTCCACGGAAAGTCCTAAGTCGCCTGCGACTTCGGACTAGCCATTTCCTGCCAAAGCCGCAGGGCCCTGGAAGGTCAGCACGAACGTGAACGGGAAGTTGTTCGCGAAGCCTACGGGGGTGTAACCGCTGTAGGAGCCGGTCATCGTCGCGCGGGTCGACGTGTCGAGCGTCGGGAACTCGTTCTCGAGACCGAACGAGTTCGGGCTGTAGATGAACGCATCGTCGGAACCGCCCGTCAGGACGTTGACGTTCGCGATCTGCACCGCCGAGAGCGTGATCATCATCGGCGCCGGGGCGTTCGAGACCATGCGCTTCGGACGGATCTTGCTGTTCGGTTGCAAGGTGACGTTGAACGGTGCTGCGGTTCCCATGAGGAAGAACCCCGCCGCGGGAGCGTTCAGCGAGAACGAGTACCCCTGGACCTTGATGGTCGAGTACCGGTTCGGGTCGAGGAGCATCGCACGGTTCATCGTGTGGTGCTGCATGAGCTCGTGGTGATGGAGCGCGCGTTGCTGCTCGCCCGAGAGCGAGTGGCCCCGCGGCGCGAGTGCCGCCGGATGGTCGTCGCCGAAGCCGAAGCCGAAGCCCATGTCGCCGAAGCTCGCGCTTCGGGGACGACGCTGGGCGCCGCCGCGGGCTCCGTACCCGAAGTCGGCCGAGGGGAGAGCGCCGATGCGCGCGGCCAGAGCCGGGTCACGTCGGGCGAGTTGATGAGAGGTGGGTCGCATGTTCTTTTTGGGTGACCCGGCCGTCAGAAAATAAAACCCATGAAAATCCAGCGGCCGGGTCCCTTTCGGTCGGCTGGAGCTTTCAAGGGTTTCAAGGCACTCCGCGAGAGATCCCGCGGAGACCGTGACTTTAGAAAACGAGAAAGGGCGAAGGCTAGAGGCCCGCGGCCGCCGCGAGAATCGGGTCCGCTTCACCCGTCGAACCGGAGATCGAAGCGTCATTGAGACCATCGCTGATCTCGTCGCCCGCGAAGTGCCCTGTCGCGACGTAGTTCTTCGTCGCCCGGTGCGCCGCGATGGCGGTGAGCCGGTCGGTCGCCCGGCGAACGAAGTGTGGCACGGGCATGAAGGTCGCCGCGAAGGTGCCGAGCACGCCCACGGCCGCATCGAGCGGAACCTTGTGCTTGCCGACCTTGACGTCGAGCTTACCCTTGGCTTCCGCCCACCCGGTTAGAGCGCCCGTCGCCGCAGCTTCAACGGTATCACCAGCAGCTGCAAGCGGAGACTCCCGAACGGGAAACATGGCACGCGCCACGTATTGCCGTAGGGCCGTGGAACCGCTGTGCGAGACGCTGTGGGCATAACGGGATAGTGAGCTCATGAGGGGTTCTTTCTTTCTCTTTTCCTTCGAGAGGAATCGTTCGTTTACGAGTCGAGCCGCGCCGCGGCCGCGAGGATGGGATCGTCCGAAGGGTTTTCGGACGCGGAATCACTGCTCTTCGTTCGCGCGCCGGCCCATGCGCGCATTTTCCGGTACGCGAAGATGCCGCCCGCGACGCTCATGGTGGTGCGCGCTTCAACGCCGAGGCCGTCGGGATCCGCAGCGAGCCAGAGGGACGCTCCGGCTCCAGCGAGAGCGAGGAGGCCATCGACAGGGTAGCCGCGAACGTCGAGACCCCAGGTTCCGTCGAGGGCGCCGAGCGCGCCGCCGACGATCGCCGTCGTTCCCGCGGCGCGGAGCGTGTGCAGGCTCGCGCGGGCGTACGGGGAGATGGAGCTCGCGTGCGCCGCTTGCGCCTGGATCTGGGCGACGAAGCGGCGGAGAGGCGAAGCTCCCAGATGGGCAGGCGGAGCGAGGGAGTCCAAGGTGGGGTTACCCGTCAGCTTGACAGCGGCCCTACTTGGATGTCAAGGGACTGCCGAGCTTTCTTTCAAGTTGTGAGAAACCTTTAGCTTTTCGGCGGAATCGAGGGTATACAATTGATAATCAATTGTCCCTCTTCTCAGTTCCACGAAACGTGCCCGTGGACGCCGCCAAGAGCTCATTCTTCGCTCTCCCCATGCCGCTTCATCCGCTCGCGTCGTCGCTTCGGACGGTTCTCTTCATCCGTTCCGATCGTGTTCACCGGTCCCGCGTCCTCCTCTTCTTTCTCGGCCTCCTCGCTCGTGAGCCCGATGACTTCGAGCCCGCCGCGTCCGCGCGCAAAGTCCTCCTCGCTCTTCATCCGCATGGCGAGCATCATCGGCGCGGGGCCATTTCGATTCTTGTCGGAGGAGAGGATGCGCGTCTGCCCTTCGACGTAGAAGAGCGCGGTCATGTCGACTTCGTGTTGAAGTTTCTCAGAACCAGAATGATCGAGCTCTTTCGTGACCTGGTTGATGAGAAACGTTGGACACTCGCACGCGACCGAGACTTCCTTCATCGAAGCCGCGACCAAGACCGCGAGTTCGAGATCGCGACCGACGAGCTTCGTTAGCGAGTCGACGATGATGATGCCCGGTTTGAATCCGATGCAGATGTCGAAGAGGTTTCCGTTGAAGCCGCCCATCGCCGGCAAGATACCGATGCGGGACATATGCTGAAGCCCGAGCTCGAGACCCTTCGCACGGAGCTCGTCGGGCTGCTGTTCGTTTGCGACGTAGAGCGCGGGTCGATCGAGCTGCGGAATAATGAAATCGCAGAGTTCCAGAAGCAGCGTCGTTTTCCCGCTGCCTGGCGGCCCTGCGACCAGTGTCGTCGACTTCTGCGCGAGTCCGCGCTTGCCCTCTTTGCCGCCAAAGAACCGATCCATCTCGGGATGCAGCGTCCGAAGGCGCGGCACTTCGGAGATCGTAGCGTCCGAGAGAAAGACGATCTCCGGCGTCTCGCCCTCGGCGCCGCCAAAATTCCACTCTTTGCACTTCGGGTTCGGGCACCGGCAGTCGCCCGCGGGGATGAGCGTCTTGCAGGCGTAGCAGGGCTTGCCGAGCTTTCGCGCCGGGCCGCCTAGGTCTCGTCCCATGCTTCCACGTTCCGGCTATCGGCGCACACGAAGGTCTTCGGCCCAAGCTCGGTCTCGAGATCGCCTTCGGGCAAGATCCGAAACGAGAGCGGGCCGAAGGTAAATCCCGCTTTGCCCTTCGTCAATCGCACTTTCTCCCCTTCGCGCGTCCAGCTCTCCACAGCCCGCGTCCGCACCTCGACGAGGCTTCGGCTCTTCAAGGACACCTTCACGTACACCGTAGTGAACGTCTCTCCGGCACGCGGGTAGTGCGCGAGGCAAAAGCACTCCAAGGGCCCGAGGTGAAACGAGAACATGAGCATGTCCGAATCGTGCTCGGCGTTCTTCCGAACGCTGGCTCGGATTTTGAGCTGAAGGGCCATCGTCACCCTCTCACTTTTTTCACGTCTTCAAGTTGACAATTGTTTGCCATGCGTACTACTCAGGGTCGGCGAGCTCGGCGGGATCGGGATAGCACGGAGTTTCTTGGAAGCTCTGTTGCCATCTCGTTTCCCCATGAGGATCGCACAGAAAGGGTTTGTCCACAATGAGCACTGCCACGTCATCGTCTGCCAAGCACACCACGGGTCCATCGGCCCCTGTTGCCACACCGCCGGGAACGTCAACCGCCACGGTGAAATCCCGATTCAAGGAAGTCGGTCTCGACCGGTTCATGTTCAACCCGAACAAGGGCTGCACGGGAAGTCTCACGGGTTACATCCTGAACGTCATCGACATGCCGCCCATCGCACGCGGCAAGGGTCCCGACGGTCAGCCCGTCTTCCAGAAGTGGTTTTCGTTCTTGGTCGAGACGACGGAGCCTTGCCAGGCCATCGACCGCGAAAAGAACATCGTCACGGTTCCCGCGGGGCAGCACGTGCTCGTGCCCTCCACGTTCAAGCTCTACGACACCTTCGCGAAAGCGGCGCAAGATCCCAAGGTGTGTTGGGAAGTTCAGATTACGCCGACGAAGAAAGTGGACATCGGCAAGGGCCAGACGATGTGGCTCTACAAGCTCGGCGTCGACATGGCATCAACCAAGCCTCGTCAGGCGTTCGGTCCGAACGCGGTTCTGACGCTTACGGCGGCGGCGACGAAGCAGCTCACGGCGGGAAGCGACATCACGACCGAGACACCAGAAGAGGTCACGGCCGCGGACGATACCCCTTTCTGACCCCTCTTTTCTGACGAAGAGGATCGCAGCGAGACGAGGCTTTGAGCGAGCACTGCCCGGAGCGTAGTTCCCCTACGCGAGGACAGAGCGGAGGTCAAAACGGAGTATTCGCTGCGATCATCGATGTCGGAGGATCCATGGGAAGACCCGTACGCCTACGGACCAGCGCGTCGGGCTACTCCGCCGACGCCACATCCCTCACGAACCTCGGGCTCGCGCTTCGCCTCGACCGGCGCCTGCCTTCGAAGACCGTGAGTCGTCTCGTGAAGAAGGTCGAAGACCTCGTGCAAGAGCTCATCGCCGTCAATGGGGATCTCGAGAAGAAGGCCGAGGTCGAACGCAAGCTGTAACGTGAACGTGTGAAAGGGAGAAAGCGGCTCCCGAGCGTGAAAAGCTCGGGGGCCCTGCTCTCTCGCGAGGAGTGCGAAGCCGATGACGACCGAATCCATCCCGCCTCAGAATCCGACCAAGTGCGGTTACCGCAATCCGCTTCTCGGGTATTGTACACGGGAGATCGGACATGCGGGAGGTCACTGGTTTCAAAGCGCGGACTTTCAGCGCGTCCAGTGCCTCGTCCTCTCCCAAGACAAGAAGCCCTGCCTTCTCGTGAGCGGTCACTCCGGAGAGCACCTCTTCGATCCCGCGACGATCATTTCCGGTTCAGGCGGCGCGAATTCGATGCCTCCGCTTCAACCGACATTGTCTCCGCCGGAACTTGTCGAGACCTGCGAGCTCTTTGCATGGTGTGCTCTTCCGAAGGGGCACGATGGAGGGCACTTGCATCGTGATCTTCAATACATCACCGACGACAAGCCGAAACGCGTCCCCGTCGACTACCGCTACGATGCGGTCAACCCGACGTTTCTAAAGTGGATGGCGCGCATCGGCGCATACGCGGAAAGTAAATACGGCGCGTGGCACCAGTACACGCGGGCGCGGCTGACGTGCGAAAAGTCTCCCATCAATCACGCCTACGAGCACCTTCGCGCGTACACGTGCGGAGAGCGCTACGACCACTTCGACGGGGATCCGCGCTGGCACCTTGTGGCAGCGGCGTACAACTGCATGATGAGCTTCTACTACCACTCGAAGTGGGGGCCGGAGGTTCACCCGCTTCACATTGACGAGCACGAGCAAGAGAAGAAGCCGTGAGCGGCAAGTTCGTCATGAAGGCAACCGTTGAAGCGCGGCGCGTTTCGGGCGTGACCGAGTGGGTCGTCGAGCTTGAAGGATCCGGATTCACGGGCCGCGGCAACGGTTACGCGATTTCTCATGCCTTTGCACAAGCCCATGAAGAGCTCATGGCACGCGTGCAAGAAGCCATTTTCAAGGAGGAAACGAAGTGAATTCAGACGACCATCGTGTCTTCACGTCATTCGTCGTCGTTCGTGTCACGCGAACCGAAGATGTCACTCACTCTCACATCCGAGGGATCGATCGATCAACGAGTCACTACGAGATCGTCCAACTGGAGGTCGTTCCCGATGAACGGGATTCGACAATCCGCATCGGCAACGATCTCGGACGGATTTTCATCCGAGATGGGTTCCGGCTCCAGATCCAGGAACCGGAGATGCTCGGAAAAATCAAGGTAGGCATGAAGCTTGATCTTGTACTCAGGGAAGAAACGAAATGATTCGTGAACGAGTAAAAAAAGCGGCGGAAGAGTGCCTCCGCTCCGTGCTCCGCGTCCACCGCGAGTTCGAACGCGACTTGGTTCTACGACCCAACCATGGGAGTAAAGTGTTCGTGCAGGGGTACTCCTTCTCGCTCGGTGCGGATCTCGAGCTTGGACAGAAGTGCACGCTCCACAGAACGCTCCAACCGAACGCGATGATCCGCCCGAGACGCATGGTCACGAACGTCTCGGAGCCGAACTTCGTCCACCTCTCCTCGGTCCAGATCGCGTCTTGTGGGTCATCGCGGCTCACACGTTTGGGTTTAGCGAAGGGCGAAGAAGCCGGAAAAACGACTCCAAAGTACGGTACGGCGAAACGCCATGAATTCTACGCCATTTGACTCCGAACCCAATGTCCTCGCAGCCCTCGCGGACGCGTGCCGCTGCGGTCACTCGCCCCTGGTCCACGTGAACGGGAAGGGACCGTGCATCGTCGGCACGGATCCGCGAAGTCGAAGGGACGAGCCGTGCTCATGCCAAACGTTCGATCGGCTCGGTGAAGACCGAGCGGCCCGTAGACTTCGAGGATGCCCATGAGCGATCCCAAAGACGAAGCCCAAAGACGCCTCAACGAAGCCGCTTTCCTCTGCCCCTGGGGCATCTACACCCATCGAAAGGGCGGTCTCTACGTCGTCTTCGCACACTCGGTGGATGAAGCATCGCTCGTCCCGCTCGTCCACTACTTTTCCTTGGAAAAGGAAACCCGGTGGACGCGGACCGTGGAGAACTTTCTTGAAGACGTGGAGGGCAAGCGCCGCTTTCAGTGGGTTCGAAGTGCCTGGCCTTACGAGATGGAGCAAGCGCGGTCGCCGTGCTTCCGACTGACCATGCGAGGGAGTCCGAGATGACCTACCCTTTCCTCACCTGCCTGAAACGCACCCCGTTTGGACGCATACTCATCCCGATCGCGGAAAGGAGAGACTCGTGAACGAACGTAGAAGGATGCTCCTCGAACCTGGGCGCGTGGAAGAAGCGTTCATCGACCTCGACTCCAAGGACACCGTACCTCAAGGGGAATACACGTTCCTCACGACGCCTCCTCAGAGTGCGCCACTCCGTGTACACGGCATTCTGCCAACGAAGGACGAACCCTTGCCGCTCGTCGACTGGTACATCGACAGCTTCATGGTCGGCAAAGAAGAACAAATCGTCGGGCGCCCGGGTCCGGACGTGCGCTGGGTTGCGTACGAGTGCCAGAATAGGCGAAGTGTTGGGATGACAGGACCGCTGACGCTGCCCACACTTCCCATCGGAAGAACCATTACGCTTGCCGTCCGGAATGCAGGCTTCGGTCCGAGAAGGTTCCGGGCGGCTCTCTGGGGACTCCGACTCGCGACGACCGAGGCCCCATGAACGATCGTCCTCTTCCCCTAACCCCGAAGCAGAAAGAGCGCCTCCTCGAAATCGCGAAGGAACGAATCGCGACGCTCGAGGACGAAGTTGCCAAGCGCACGGAAGAGCGTGACGCAGCCCGAACCTGGATTCAAACGCTCCAAGAGCGAAAGCGCGTCTTGACCTGCGCGTTCTGCGGTACTGCGTATCCGCCGGGAACGCCGGCCTCGAACGTGGAGACGCTTACGAAGCACGTCGCAGCGTGTCCGAAGCACCCCATGGTGGAGCTTCGCGTAGCTCTCTCGAAGCTTCTCTTTGCGAGCCGCGAAATCTGGATCGAAGGATCCAATGAAGAAAACCGAACGTCGCTGAGCAAGGCGCAAGAGTGTGCCGAGAAACTCCTTCAACGGATCGAGCTCGTCGGACGAGAGGAGTCGTGCGCGGACTCACCATGAACGAGCGCGATCTCCTCTGCCGGTGTCGGTGCGATGGCTCGCAGCCTATCCGCGAGGACGAGGAATCTCTGCCGCGAGGTGCGGTTCTCATTGCCCATCGGCTGAAAAAGCGGGGCTTGGTCGCCTTCGTCGACCATCCGCTCGGGATCCGCGTGTGCACGACGTCCTTGGGCCTGCTCGCGCTTCGGGTGTGTCCGTGAGCACTCCGATTCTCGTCTGCAAGTGGTGCTTGAAAGAGTTCTTCGGAGGATGCCAGAAATCGTGCGGGCACGGATGGGATCTCCTCAAGGGCGCACCCCGGCGTGGAACCTGTTCCAAGTGCGGGGCACACGACGTCGAGCTTTGCTGTCCTGACGGTCCCGAGGATCGGTCATGAAACTCCCTGCCGTGGAGCTCAGCGACGCCGTCGCCGGTCTTTCGTCCTGCAAGCCTGGGAGTGCGGCGCTCATTCAGAGGGAGCGATGAAACCCATCGGCAAGCTAACCCTCGTCCCCATGCAAGGGACCGAAGAGGTCACGGTCGACGTCCTACGCGTCACCGTCCGAAACCGCTCCCCTTCGCTTGACGTTCGCTGGGGAATTTCCGGCGTCTACGAGCTCCGCCTTTCCTCGAACGTGCTCCTCTCGATCCCGAAGTTTCGCGTCCGTGGACGTGACCCTACGCTCTGGAAGTGCGCCGATAAAGACCTGCCGGCCGCGTGGCGCCTTTGGTGGGACCACTCGTTTCTCTCCGAGCGGGAGAAAAAACGGCGGTGCCCGACGGTTCATTGGCCGCTTGGAGATAGAGAAGATAGAGCTTGACACGATCTCCCTTCTATGGTGAATAAGCTTTGAAGTTCTTGAAGTGTTGACAGCACGTGAAAACTCTTGACAGGAACGAAGAACCATGGAAGTCGACGGTGAGGGTTCTCCAGGTCGTACCTTCGTCGGTCATCGTGCAGGCGTTCGATGTTGTGCAGGGTTCGGTTCGAACCCATGATCACTTCCCTCGGCCTATCCGACATCGACGAAGTGGTCGTCTTTCTCGCGGAAGCCTACCTCTACGAACACTCTGCGCAGTGCCAGCCGTGCCGCGTTGCCGGCAAACGCAGCGCGGCGACCCACGTTCTGCCTCTCAGGCCCGGTCAAACGTGCGGGGATGCGGTTTGCGATGCGTGCCGTGCAGGGCAGTTCGCGTACGAAGACGATCGTGCGCCTTGGATACGGAAGATCAACGCTTTCCTGAAGTTGGCGCGCGAGGGACGAGCAGCGTCCAAGAGGGGCGCGCTGAAGAAGAGTGAGGAGCCATGAGCGCGGAAGTGACCTTGCGCGAAGTCGACCTGGACGGCGTCGTGGACACTCGAGGCATCCGCTACCTCGGCAAGGCCACGCGCGGAGACGACGGCCGCTGGACTTGCCTTGCGGACGTGGGCGGGCGGCTTTGCCTCGTCGAAGTCAAGCTCACGCCCACACCGCGCATCGATGTGGATTCTCCGGCGGCGGCTCTAGCCGAAGCGCATGCTTCGGCTTCGCCGTCCCCGTCCGCCCGGCGGGTTTTCGTCTGCGCCTACTGCAACGCGCGCCCGCAAACCTTCCCGCGTACGTGCTGCGCCGTGGGAGCCGAAATTGACGCGGCGATGATCCGGGTGAACGAAGAAGCAAAGCTCACAACTGAGTGGTACGCCAGGGTGGCAGCCCACGCGTGGTCCGCAGAGATCCTCACCGGCGACTCGAAGGACTGGGCGGTCCTAAAAAAGGGGTCCGTACTCGTCGCCTGCATGAAGAAGGAACACGCGGGCGAAATCGCGGAGGCGATGAACCGCGCGGAGATCCCTACGAAACCGTGAAGATTGAGTGAAATCATGACGGACGAACTCAAGAAACGGGCAGACGAAGCATGGGAACGCTTGCTCGCCGGATACAGTCGCGTTGCTGGTGAGCGACTTCGTAAAGCTGTCGAGGCGAGCATCGATGTCGCTACGGATAAGGTCACGTGCGACACGGCCGAGTACTTGCGGAGTGTACTATGGGCGAGCCCACGCCGGAGGGAGACTTCGAACTCTGAAATCGACGCGGCGAACGAGGGGTGCGCCAAGGCGACTCACGTGTGGTCTGCAGAAATCCTAACCGGCGACTCGAGCGGCTGGGCGTTCCTAAAGAAAAGGTCCGTGCTCGTCGCCTGCATGAAAAAGCGGCATGCGACGGAGATCGCCGAGGCGATGAACCACGCGAGCACTCCGCGAAACCGTGAAGTTTTTCGGAAAAGAAAAATTCGCACGCGATCCCCTTGACTTTGAATAAGGTTTGAATAACTATTGAACCCATGAACGACGCACTCGGCCGAACCGTGGCCCTCGAAGCCGCGCTCAAGTTTCTGTCCCTTCGGGAGCTTTCGGAGGTCGTGTGCGCAATGCACGTGCCGGCGAAAGCACTGACGGACATCGAGGTGGACGAAAACTTCGTCCCGACGGCGGCGTTGCCGGAGGCTCTTCTCTAAGAAAAAGTGAAACCGTTTGAAAAGGGGTGGGACCATGGTGAAGGCGTACGAATGCAGCGACTTGCAGCTCTCGAGCTACCGCATCCGCGCGAAGAGCGGTGAAAAATCCGTGGAGGTCTACCGAACGGGCACGCTCGCCGCGATCCGCGCCGCGAGCCGCTTTCACAAGCTCGGGTGCGAGGTGACGGTCACGGACGACGACGGCGTCGACCTGCCGGCGCCGGTGCTGCACGCGGGGCGACGATGAACCTCTACCTCCTTCAGCGGATCGGTGCCGTAGACTACGACGAAGCCGTTGCCTTCGTCATCCGAGCCATGTCGCCGAAGGCTGCACGGGAAGTGGCTGCCGAGGCCACGGAGACGGAAGGTGCGAACGTTTGGACGGACCCGCGGTACTCGACCGTAGAGCTTCTCGCGAGTCACGTGAAGGGGGCGGCCGGCGTCGTTCTCAAGAGCGAGTCAGGAGCTTGAGTCATGATCATCGACTTTCTTGATCTCGATCTTCCGAAAGATGAACTCGCCGCTGCGCTGAAAGTTTTGCGAGCCTTCAAACAGTGCGAGAGCATAGAGGAGTACCTCCTCGGTTCGTTCAGCGGCTGGGTCAAACTCGAACAGTTCGAGGAGCTCTTGTCCCACCGAGTCGAAGGGACTCCACTAAAGCCCGACACGCTCGAATTCATGGAGCGACTGAAGCGAGAGAGGGGTCAGCAGCCGTGACCCATTCCCGCTTCACTGCCGTCCGTGCTCCGTCCGACTTCGTCTGGCACGTCGAGGAGGAGAAGAACGTCATCCCGCCGACCTTCCGCGTGATTCGTCGTTTTCAAGACGGCACGGAAGAAGTCTACGGCGCCGCGAACACGCGCGGCAGCGCGCAGCGGTTGCTCCGGGAGGCGCGGCGGGAGGATAGGACGCGGGCGCGAGCACTCGAGGAGGGAGAAGACCCTTGCTAATCACCTCCCGCTACGAGTCCACCTGCTCGGTCTGCCGCCGCGTCATCGCCGTGGGAGACCGGATTTGGTGGGAAAATAAGCAAGCTTCGCACGCGGCCTGCTCGGAGGGCGGGAAGGTCATCGCCGCGAAGGTCGAAGCGTCCCGGAGCGTCCGGGAACATGGCGCACCACTGCTTCTGCCCGTCCCTCCGGGACTCGAGTACCTGCCGTTCCAGAAGCCCGCGATCGCACTCCTTCTCGAGCACCTCGCAAAAGGCCGTGGAGCGCTCCTGGCCGATGAGATGGGTCTCGGCAAACAGCAACCCGTGGACACGAAGGTACTCACTCCACACGGCTGGAAGGAGATCGGCACTCTGCAAGTTGGCATGGAAGTCATTGGTTCCAACGGGAAACCCACGCGAATCAAGAGCGTTTTTCCTCAGGGCGTCAAACCGAACTACCGTGTGACATTCAGTGACGGATCCAGCGTCGAGGCAGGACGAGAGCACCTTTGGCGCGTCCTCTACTGGCGCGGAGGGAAGTACCTCGCGGAGATGACGCTTACGACTGAGGAGCTACGCACGCGACCCGTGAAAGGGAAATTGTCCCTAGCGAAGGTCGAACTGTACATCCCCATGCTGAGTGGACCCGTGAAGTTCAATGAGCCCGATCCGGGAATCAGCCTACTCGACGGCTACACGCTCGGGGCGCTCATTGCAAATGGCAGTACAGTCAACGGCAAAAGTGCCGTACTCACATTTTGCACGGACGACACGGACACCATCCGCCAGCGCGTGAACATGGGAAGCATGATCGTTTACGGTGGCGCGTCCCGAGGAACGGTGCTGGGCGCCATCGATCCTATACGGCAACTTGGTCTTGATGTACTCAGCAAGTACAAGTTCATTCCACGGTGTTATCAGACCGCGTCTGTGCAAACACGCAAGGATCTCCTTCAGGGTCTCATGGACGGAGATGGTTCTTGCACAAAAACGCGGAACCGGGTCGTTTATCACACGACCAGCGAGAAGCTTGCAGAGGACGTCGTCGGGCTCGTACAGGGTCTCGGAGGAATCGCCTCCATTCGAACGTACGATCGATCCGAGGAAGAAAAGCCCGTCGAATATCAAGTTCGCGTGCGACTTCCTTCGTGGGTTCTTCCCTTTTCGACGCCGCGCAAAGCCGATCAGTACAACCCTCAAGGGCACGCGCATCCCACCCGCACCGTAAAGTCCGTCGTTTACACACGCGACGTCGAGAGTGTGTGCATCGCCGTCGAAGCAGAAGATCAGCTTTACGTGACCGAGCAGTGCATCGTCACCCACAACACCGTAGAAGCCATCGCCGTGGTGTCCGCCAACACCACCTTGCGCTCGGTCCTCGTCGTTTGCCGCGCCTCGCTTCGTACGAACTGGCGGCGTGAGTTCGAGCGGTGGTGCACCCGCTGCCCGAGCGCTTTCGGAGAAGGCGTGGAGATCGAGGACTCCCTCACGGTCGGCGAGCACGATCCGGCATCCGCGTTTCATCCCGACGTCACCATCGTGAGCTACAACCAACTCTCCACTCTTCCCGCGGAAGTGAAGTGGGACTTGCTCATTGTCGACGAAGCCCACTACATCAAGAACCCCCAATCCCAACGAAGCAAAGACCTCTTTGCGGTTGCCGATCGATGCGAGAAACGGCTCTTGCTAACCGGCACTCCCATCCCGAACACGCCCGTCGAACTCTGGCCACTTCTTCAACTCTGCGCTCCTCAAGCTTGGGATCCACCGGGTCTTCTCTACACGAAGCTCCCGGACGGCCGACGGGAAGCCGTCCCCGTCGGTGCAGGCAAGGGCGCGGGGTTCTTCGACTTCGCACGCAAGTACTGCGGTGCTCGGAAAGAGTGGGTCTCGAAGACGCAAGAAGTGTGGAAGTTCGATGGGTCGAGCAACGCGGCCGAGCTCCAAGAGAAGCTCCGAACGACGTGCATGGTTCGAAGGTTGAAGAAAGACGTCTTGAAGGATCTCCCTCCGAAGACGCGGAGCATCGTGGTCCTTCCGCGTCATCCGAGCGCGCTCAAGGGTAAGGAGCTCGCAGAGCAAATGACTCGTGCAGACACCCTAGAAGAAGCGTTGGACTTGCTATCCGGTGAAAGCGTTGCCTTCACCGAGTACTCGAAAGAGCGCCACGCGATCGGCCTTGCCAAAGTCGACATCGCCGTTTCGCACATCCAAGCCGCCTTGGAACCCCGGGACAAGAAGGTCGTCGTCTTCTGCCATCACAACGACGTCGCCGACGCGCTCTACGGCAAGCTCGAACACTACAACCCGGCGCTCGTGACGGGCCTCATCGAGCCCAAAGTACGTCAGCGCGAGGTCGACGCATTTCAGGGTGACCGGACCTGTCGCCTTCTCATCGGCACCTTCGGCGCAGCCGGCGAGGGGTACACGTTGACGGCGAGCTCGCACGTCGTCGTGGTCGAAGAGCCTCTTCGTCCTTCCGACATGCTTCAAGCGGAGGATCGTTGTCATCGAATCGGTCAAACGGAAGCCCTGCTATGCGAACACCTTGTCTTGGACGACTCCATCGACGCGCTCATCGCGAAGCTTCTCGTGGACAAACTCACCGTGGCCGAGGCCGCGTTCGACGAAGAAGCCGAGTACGGCCATGCCGATCGTCCGCTTGACGAGCGGAACGTGTCCTATGACCGAGCGCGCGAGGAAGCGTACCGGAGCGCGGGCATCACGCGAGCTGAGTGCGAGGAGTACCTCCGAAAACTCAAAGCGCTCGCGAAGATCCCCGGCGGGGTCTTCAATCGATTCGATCGGAAGATCAGCGGATCGCTCGCCGCGCAGCGGTTCTTGTCGCCGAAACAGGGGCTCCTCGCACGAAGGCTCGTCGACAAGTACGGCAGTAAGCTCGAAGGGAGCAGCTCGTGATCCTCGAAGTCCTTGGACCTATCGCAGTCGGTGTTTTGAGCGGTTACTTTCTTCGATCCTGGCAGGTCGTAGACGAAGCCAAAGCTGCTCAAAAGAAAAACGAAAAGAGCGAGCTGCCAAGGGACGTCTATCTCCACGCAGATTGTGCCGTGTACAGGGCGGTCCTCGGAGAATCCAAGAAGGACAAGGTCCTTGGAATCGAGTGCCCGCGATGCTCGCGCACGTGGGTCGTCCTCGATAACGAGGATAGCCGGTTCCGCCTCAAGAGCTGCGAATGCGAAGACGTCCCCTGGCCGCACTTTCACTGGAAGTGCCGCACGTGCGGCTACGCCTTCTACATCCTCGGAAAGGACGTGAAGCCGTGAATTCAAGCGTGCCCAACATGATGATTTGTGAGGACATCGTTCAGAAGATTGGGAGGATCCTCACAGCTGCCAAACCCAAGGATTACGGCAGCACAGACGACTCGTACCTCTTCGTCATCAAAAGCTTCGACTATCCGATCGACCTTGTTCTCGCGGCCATCCGCGAGAACTACGCCGCGCTCGATTGCGATTCTCTCCGAAAGGCTCTCGCGTTTGCGTCAGGAGTCGATGCGCCCTCGGAGGTCGAGAGTACAGAATCGTCACCAGAGAAAGGACAAGCTTCCCCATGATGGCCCTTCTCGCCGAGTTCACAGCCTTCGTCGGCTTTGCCCGAGAAAGACGGTGACGCCTTGAATTGCCGGGCAGCTTCCGGATTTACCGGGCAGTCAAGTCGTCCTCCTTCCGGCGTCCGCAGTGAGGACACACCCCCGGCGGTGGGTATTTGCCGGACAGCACGTCGTCCAGACCGACGCCTGCGAAGCGAGCGATCCGAAATACGATCAGCGGGGTCGCCGATGTTCGCAGGGTCGGCAGAGATACCCGGAGCGCCTTTGCGGCGAGCTTGGCACTTCCGCACCGCGCCCGCACGAACGTCAGCGCTGCCCGGACATTGGCCTGTTCCTTCGTCGTTAGCTCGCTCACGACGCCACCTGAGCGAACTGCGGCTCGATGTCCAGCTCGTGTATCGCGTGGACGAGGCACGTCAGGTTGAAGCAAAGCGCCTTGCAGAGCACCTCGTTGACCTGCGCGGTTGGATTCTTCGAGCGGACCGACCCGCCAAACTTCCGCTTCATCGCGGAGAATGTTGCCTCGACGTTCGAGCGATGATGGTAGTGGGCCTGAAACTCGGCCTGCCTGTACATGAAGAGGCCAAACATCCGGCGCCACGCGGCCGATCCGTCGCTCTTGCTGTTCGACTTGAACGGCACATACGGGACGGCGCCAACGTTTTCGATTGCCGCAAGGTTGGCGTGGGACAGGTACGCCTTGTCCGCAGACACCTCGGCCAGCGCGAAACGGCGCTCTGTAGCTGCAACGAGTGCGGGCAATTCCGGCGAGTCGTTTGCATCGGAGTCGGTCACGTGTATCGCCGTGATGACGTTGGTCGTCGTTCCGACCATCGCGTGGGCCTTCACCCACCCGTGCTCCTTCATCTCGCGGCCGTACTTGTGATCGTACCAGCGGCGATACGTCGCGGTGCCGAAACCCGTCGAGTCAACTGCAAATCGACTCTCGACGCACGCCAACGGGGCCGCGCTCTCTTCTACAAGCGTCGTCAGGAGCGGCGTCAGTTCCGGCTTCTCGAAGTAATCGAACAGCGTGTTGTAACCGGGCGCCTTCGCCATGTGGCCGGCATCGGTGCACGCTTCAAGGTCTGTCGTCGCCCGCCTTCCACTGACGGTTGTGTAGACCTTCGTGACCATGCCGTAGACGGCGTCGGCGAGCGGGGTACGCCGACGACCGCGGCCAGCCTGCGCCGGGCTGACGATGCCGTCGCAGAGCCCGCGCAGGAGTGCCTGGGCGGTGGCCTTCTCCGCGCACTGGGCCGCGTTGTAAGCCGACCACGAGGCTTGCGGGTACGTCTTGCGCGTGACCTTGACCGATTCGGTCACGGTGGCCGACCCGTCCGCAGCGACGTCTACCGTTTGGACGTACTCGACCGCCCATTGGTGCTTGCACTTACAGCGCCGCTCTTCGTGGTCGGGGCACGAGCACGAGGCTGCGAGCACGTTCACGAGGTAGCCACCCGCGTTCTGCGTCTGCGAAGGAACGAACCAGAGCGCGCCTTCAACGCGTTTGATCCGTCGATCGTTGGAGAGTTGTCGGCCCTTTTCCTGTCGCGCGTCCGTCGTTTGCATCGTATCTCCAGTGTATCCACACTGGAGCAACAGTCAAGGGGTACTTGACGTGGATACACGACGTAGCCACGATGTGGGCCATGGCGACGAGGCGAAAAGCGCGGGACGAACGCAAAGAGGAGTCGATCCGCATCCGAACGACAACGGCCGAGAAGGAGATGTGGGCGGAAGCCGCCGAGCGCGACGGGCGGGATCTGAGCGGGTGGCTCCGGTTCATCGCCAATCGCGAGGCGAACAACGGGCAAAAGGTTCGGTAAGTAGTTCAGAAGTTACTTCAAGAAGCGAGCCTCAAAGAGGCGCACAATGTACGCAAACTGGTCCGGGCGAATCGCCCTCTGCGACGATCGTCGCTATGCCCGGCGACCTCTTCTACGGCGACAACCTTGAGATCATGCAGCGGCACATTCATGCCGAGTCAATCGACCTAATTTATCTCGATCCACCATTCAACTCCGACGAAACCTACGGCTTGATCCACAAGGGGTCTCAGGCACAGCAGGACGCGTTCTGGGACTCATGGCACTGGAACGAGGAGTCGACCCAGGCGGCGTACGTAGAACTGACAGACGGAGGTCATGGTGTCCCACGAGAATTGAGCGAGATGATGGTCGCCCTCAAAGGGTATCTATACCCGAAGCACAAGGATATGCTCGCATATCTGTCAATGATGAGTATTCGACTCGTGGCAATGAAACGAATACTTCGCAATACTGGCTCGCTCTACCTTCATTGCGACCCAACGGCAGCTCACTATCTCAAGCTCATCTTGGACATGATCTTCGGACCGGAGAATTTTCGTTCCGAAATTACTTGGAAGAGGACCACGGCGCACAATAGCGCAAAACGCTATGGCCCAGTGCACGACACGATTTTCTATTACGCGAAAAATGCGGACCGGCTCGTTTGGAATCAACAGCACCAGCCGTACGATGAGAAGTATCTCGCGACAAAGTACCGGCATGTCGATCTAAAAACGGGACAGCGCTATCGCCTCAGCGACATGACGGGCGCGGGATTGCGTAAAGGCGACAGCGGCAAGGCATGGGGCGGGTTCGACCCATCGAGCATCGGCCGTCACTGGCAACCGCCGTCATATTGTTACTGGAAATACACGCAAATCACCGGAGATGACCTATCACGCCTTCTGCTTCTTGATCGGCTTACAGAGCTCGATCGCGTCGGCCTGATCAATTGGCCGGACAAATCTGGTGGTCGACCTGAGCACAAGCGATACCTGGAGGATATGCCAGGCGTACCACTTCAAGATGTATGGACTGATATTGAGCCGATCAATTCACGGGCTAACGAACGGATAGGGTGGGCGACGCAAAAGCCGTTGCCCCTGCTACAACGGATCATCGAAGCTTCGTCGAACGAAGGAGACCTCGTTCTCGATCCATTTTGCGGGTGCGGGACGACTATCGAAGCTTGTGAGGAGTTGGAGCGCAAATGGATCGGTATCGACATCGCGATCCGTGCCATAGATGTGATGAAGGATCGATTGGACGTAAAGTTCCAACGTCGAATCTGGACGGAGCACGGCGAACCCAAAGACATCGAGCAAGCGGAGCGGTTGGCCAAGAACGAATACGACTTCCAATGGTGGGCAGTTCGCATGCTGGGCGGCCAGCCACCTAAGGGAGAAAAGAAAAAGGGCGCAGATGATGGTGTCGACGGAGAGCTGAGGCTCATCGACGACTCGGGGACCATCCGACGTGGCCTCATCTCGGTCAAAGCCGGACATAATCTAAATCCAGACTTCGTAAAAACGCTGCACGACAACGTGAGAGAGAAGAAATATGACTTCGGCGTTCTAGCGACGATGCACGACCCGACCCAGGGAATGCGCGATAAGGCCGCAGACTACGGTAACGTGTTATGGGCCTCGGAGTACAAGGGGAAGCTCGCTCATAAGATCCGCATCATTACGGCCGGCGAGTGGCTGCCACCGAACGAGGTTCGGTGGCCAGGAAAGGTTACCCGTCCAAGATCGCAATCCTCGCCTCCGCCACCAGAAGCACGACCCGGAGATACTCTTCACCTCCCGTTCACGCCTGCGAAGACCAGAACACGTCGGGCCAAGTCCTTACAGCCGTCTGATCATCCGGAACCGGCGCGCGCCAAAAAGAAGTCGGAACAATGACGCGCGGCGCAATTACCGGGCAGCCGAGCGATTATCCGGGCAAGCTCGACTTACCGGGCAAAGCCGCCTTCGTCCTCATCTTCATCATGGGTCTACGCATCGGTTCTCTTCTTGCTCGAAAGAATCGACCTCGAACGGTCCTATCCTCGAACCCGCACCTCGCCGCGACCGAGCTTTCTCTCATGGCACGCGAAGCGGGCTTTCGCGCGCTCGTCTCGCTCGACGTCAAAGACGGCCCGTGGGGCGTCGCCTGGAACGTCTCGGACGGAATCGCTCCCGCGCCCGTCGTCTACGGTGCGGCCGCGGACCTTGCCGTTCGAGCCATGGGACTCGTCAGCGAAACGGCGCTTCGCGCGGACGTCCAGCCGTTCGTCGTCAAAGTCCAGGCCCATTCAACCTACGGAATCGCTACGAAGACCCCAGGTGAAGCACCTTTTCCCTGGAATCATCCAGTGAAGAAAAACTCATTCAACTAACAAGAAAGTGAACGCTCCCGTGAACCCCTTGAATACTTTGAGAGCCTGGCGGAGCGACGCCGCGTACGTGGTCGGATGGATCCGGTTCTTCGTCGCGGGACTCTTTCCGTGAGCGACCGTTTCAATCCACGCGATTTCGATCGAGCTCCAAAACGAGTCCTCATCTCGATCGCGATCGTCGTCACGTTCGAATGGATCGCGTTTGCATTCGGCTGGTACCACCTTAGCGCCATGATCGGTGTGCTCGGAGGAATGACCACCTTTCTCGTCATCGCAGTCTTGATCGTCCTCGCCTACCCGAAAAAGAAACCATGAAACGCCGCGAGCGCATCACACTCTCGTTCGTCCTCGAAACGGATGACGAGACCTACTACGAGATGGCGCCCTTGAATAACGTCTTCCAAGCCGTCTGCCAGGCACTCTACCCTGGCGTGAACGGCACCATCGAAGGGGGCGGGCGTCTTCGCATCGACACGCTTCGCTCGCGCGAGCGGTTGTCAGGAACGCATCGAGCGGCGAAGAGAACGGCCGAGAAGGCCCGATGAAAATCCGCACCGAACGCCTCCCTTCGCCCTACCGCACGTTTTACGCGAGCGAGGTCCATCCCGAGATCGAAACCGAGAACGAGTCGTTCAAGGAAACGATTGCATGGGCGGATGCCACGTCGAAAGGACGTGCGTGGTCGGTCGTCATGACGAACAAGAGCCGACTGTGGGGATCCACGGGGATCCACTACGCGCACGCCATGCATGGGGGTGCGAGTGAAAGCGTCCTTCGCCGGCTTCTCATCTACCGAGCAGTCCTAGAGGGCAGCGTCCTCGGACCCATGCACCGGTGGGCTGCGAACTTCGCGCTCGCTCATTTCAAGGACAAAGGGTTTCGGAGCGGCTTCTTTCAGCACTGGGACGGGCTCTACGGCCGCTCGTGCATGACGCTCGACTATTCGGACAAGTCCTTGAACGAGGTTCTCGAACAGTTCCGCGCCTGGTGCGGAGATGGCCATCCCATGAAGGAGATCCGCCTCGACGGCAAGACCGTGTGGACTCCAAAGAAAAAGGAAAAATCATGAACGCAAGCGAATCCGGAAACACGCGCTCCCCTCTCGTCTACATCGCCCATCCGCTCGGAGCGGCAGCGGACCGCCCGGAGAACATCCGGCGCGCCGCAAAGTGGGTCGCTTGGGCCGCCACCCAAGGCGTGATTCCCGTCGCCACTTGGATCGCGCTCGCGCAAGTCTGGGACGAGAGCCGGCGCGAGGAAGGTCTCGCCTTGGACCTCCGACTCATCGAACGGTGCGACGAAGTCTGGCTCTGCGGTCCGCGCGTCTCGCCCGGGATGCACGCGGAAGCGTCGCACGCCGAAAGGCTCGGGATCTCCGTCCGGATGCTCGTCGATCCAAGCTTCACCGACGGTCCTCCCGAACGGCCCACGTCGCTCGAAGAGCTCTCGTTTCTCTCGGGCGAAGGGCCAGTCGCTCGGCAGCTCCGCGCCATGGCCGCGCACCACGGATTTTCCGTCGGCGCTTTTTTGAGACTTTCGGCATTTCAGGTCATCGCCCTTGAACAGACGAACCCGACGCCAAAGGTGCGCGAAATTCAAGCCAGTTCCGAGCGGTTCGACGCAGCGACCGAAACCTGAAAACGAAAACCCTCTTTTTCTCCCCCGTGAAAGACCCCATGACCAAGATCGAAAAGCGCGGCAAACCCGCTGTCTCCGTCGTCGACAAGGCTCCCGTCCCCGAGAAGACCGTCTTCATTCCTCTCACGGACATTTTCTTCGACTTCGACTTCAACGCGCGCTCGCGCGCGAACGTCCTCTCCGAGCCCGACGACGGCATCGGCGGAGGGCTCACCGAGCTCGCCGATTCTCTCCGAACGAAAGGACAGGACGACCCCATCATCGTCCGGCCCAACGACAAGAACAAAGGCGAGCGCCGGAAGGACAAGAGCTACCCGCCTTACGAAGCCGTGGACGGCTTTCGGCGCGGGCAAGCAGCCCTCGCCTTGAACGCCGACGAAAAGGCCATGGAAGCCGCCAAGGAAGCCGGACGGACGATTATCCCGAACGTCCCGAACGGCCACATCCTCGGCGTCATCCGAAAGCTCGACGACCTCGAAGCGACGCTCCTGAACGGTCGCATGTCGCTTTCGCGCAACAACCTCGATGCGCCCGACATGATGACGTACCTGCTTCGTCTTGGAAAACCGCCCATCGGCATGAATGCCGCAGCCATCGCCGAGGATCAAGGCGTCGGGCTCGGCACGGTGCACAGATACCTATCGGTCGGTCAAGCGCTCCTGCCCGAAATTCTCGTCCACTGGCGGACCGGCGGCGCGTTCGACGGAGTCGCTTCGGCCAAACGCGCCTCGCTCGAGGAGATCGAGAGCGTGAGCAAGCTCGCTCCGCTCCTCCAAAAGGAGGCGTACAAGACCATCATCCTCGGCAAGAAAGCCGACGAAGAAAAGAAGGGGTGGTTCGCGTCCGCCGAGAAAGCCGCACTCCGAAAGGGAGCCGAGCTCGCACGCCTTGAGAAGGCCGGCGTCATCCAAGTGCTCATTGGTGAAGGCGATTGGCGGCATTACGTGGGCGCCCTCATCAAGGTTCCCGGGACCGCGAAGGACAAGAGTCGCATCGCGCTCGGCGAACAGCTCGCAGCGGGATTCAAAGCGGAAAAGAAGCGCGACGAAACGAAGAAGGAAGCTTCGCCGTGAGTGGAGCATGCCTCCTCTGCACGATGCGCGAGCTCAATCAACCGGCGTCCGTTCAAGCGGCCTGCGTGCTCGCGATGTGCGCTGTGGTCTCGGCCGATTCCATCGTCCGCGATCTCTGCGCCCTTCACAAGCCGATCCTCGGCGCCACACTCATGGGAATTCAAGCCGGGTGCCGCGCGCGAACGGGCGAAATCAAGGAGACACTCTCGTGATCATCGACCTCGATAACAACTTGGTGCGCATCGCGATCCCCAAGTCCCATCTCAAGATGGCACTTCGCGAGTCGGATCATCCTCTCGCAAAACGCATCGAAGTCGTCGACTGGGACGGCTTTCTCATCGACTTCATTGAAACGTTGCGAAAGGGAGGACTCCGGAGCGCCGTGCACGAAGCGCTCGTGGACACGCTTGCCCTCGATACTCCGAACGTCGTCGTGCGGGAGGACGAGGGTGCATGAGCGACGAAAAAGGAAATTCGCCCAGCAACGTCGTCCCTCTCCGAGCGCGCGCGGACGAGGGACTCACGGACGAGGAGCTCGCGGACGCCGAGCGGATGCGGCTTCTGGTCAATCGCCTCTTGAAAGAAGCGACGCCAAAGGATGGAAGTGCCCGCGAGCTCTCCCTCTCCGTACTCGCTCTTGAATTCGCGACGGCCGCGGTTCTCTGCTCACTCGACTACTCCAAGGAAGACGCCATGGCCGCGTTTGAGCGTGCGTGGGAGTTCGCCGAAAGGAATCCTAGATGAATCGTGTTTATCGTTATTCCTGCTCCCCTCCAAAGACCGAAGCCGAGCGCGTGATGAAAGAGCTTCGGGGAAACCACGAACTTCGAAACCGCCTCGTCGAAATCGAACGCGAGCGAAGGAAAGCCGTCCGCGCGCTCTGTGCCGATCTGCCGGAGCTCGCCGCTGCACAAGTGTGCCGCACCGCGCTCGATGAGGCCCTCCAAACCATCAAGAAAGCCCGGAGCGAAACGAAGAAACGGTCCGAGTCCGCTGAGGATGTGAAACGTGCGAAGGAAGCGCGGAAAGCCTACCAGGAAGCGCTCCGCGCTCTTGCACTCGCCCGGCGCGCGCGCCTCTCCGCGTGCGAAGCCGAAATCAAAGTCGTGAACGACGAATCCGCAAAGCGCGAAAAAGAAGCCTACGGCGAGAGTCCCGTCGAAGCCTGGGGGAGTAAGCTCGACGTCTTCGCGGCACACGCCGCGGTGCGGGCGATGCCGTACTGGGACGAGCTCGCGGACAACGACCCGCACTTCGTTCGCTGGGAAGGGGAGGGGCAAATCGCTGTGCAGCTTCAGGGAGGACTCCGGGTCGGCGCGGCGCTCTCCGGCGGCGACCGCCGGTTTCAACTCACGGACCTCGTCCCTGAGGCCTTCGAAGCGACGGACGCCGCCAAGAACCCCCGGGACCGGCGTCGCCTTCGTGGAGCCGTGGGCCGACTTCGCATCGGCTCGGACGCGCGAAATCCCATCTGGACCGAGGTCCGGGTGCAGGTGCACAGGCCATTGCCCCCTTCCGGCATCATCAAGTGGGCGCGGCTCTCGCGGCGACGGGTGGCGCTCGCGTACGCGTGGTCACTCGAAGTCACGGTGGACGTTCCGCTCTCGGCCGTGGCGCGTCCCGGAGTCGTGGGCTTGGACCTCGGGTGGCGAAAGAAGCCCGACGGGAGTCTTCGGGTGGGCTACCTCGCGTTTCGGGAGACGGCGAAAGATGCCATCGCGACCCGAACGCGCGAGCTCGTCTTGCCGGCGTCTTTAGTTCAACGCTTCGCACGCCTCCGGGAAGCCGAGAGCGAGCGCACGCACGCGTTCGAGATGGAGCGGATGTGGCTGTCACGCCTGCTCTCGACGTTCGTCGAACTCCCCGACTGGCTGAAGAAGGAATCCGAGACCCTTTCGCAGTGGCGCAGTCCCGCACGGCTCGCACGCCTCGCGAGGATCTGGAGCGAGAACCGTTTCGAGCGGGACGAGCTCCCTTACGAGCGCCTGCGGGGCTGGGCCGCGGGCGACGCGCTCCGCTACCAGGAAAACGAAGAAGCACGCCAGAGTGCGCTCCGCGCCCGCGAATGGTACTACGGCAACTGGGCGGCCGCGTGCGCGAACGCCTACGGCGCCCTCGCCGTCGAGAACATGAACATCTCTCGGCTCATCCGCCATCGGGATCCGGACGCCGACGAACCGGCCCACGAAGAGCGCGCACGAAGCCGCGCCGTCGCCGCGCCCGGGCGCCTTCGGCAAGTGTTCGCGCACGCCTTCGAGGGGCGAGGGGGGATCGTGATGCTCCGGCCCACGAAGAACACCACGATCACGTGTCCCACGTGCGGGGACGTACGGAAGTTCGACGCGGCCGAGATCCTCGCGCCGACGTGCGCGAACGGCCACACGATCGATCAGGACGAGCGGGCCGCGCGAAACCTTTGCGAGGGGGTGAGCGGCGAAGAAGCGGCGGAAGCCGCTCGCGCGCGCGAAGTCCGGGAAAGCACTCCGAAAGAATCGCGGTGGGCGAAAGTCAAACGGATGAAGCGGGAGAAGGAAGAGGGAGCGCTCGCGCGGGGGGTTGGAAGTGCGGGATGAGACATGGGAAAGAAGGTACGCTGTGGAAACGTCAATGTCCGGCGGACGACGCTGGAACCTTCGCCAGCGCCTGTCCGCGGCTGGCGCCAAGATGAGTGGAAACGTCAATGTCCGGCGGACGACGCTGGAACAGCTTCAGGTCCAGCGCCTCTTTCGCCGGACGGGACGTGGAAACGTCAATGTCCGGCGGACGACGCTGGAACTCGTAAGTGCGAGCGGTGGATTTGGTGCGACGAAGAAGTGGAAACGTCAATGTCCGGCGGACGACGCTGGAACCTCCACGTACGAAAGCATGACGGTCTTCGTCTCGTCGTGGAAACGTCAATGTCCGGCGGACGACGCTGGAACCCGGCCCTCTCTGCCGTGTCGCTTTCCAACCGCACGGTGGAAACGTCAATGTCCGGCGGACGACGCTGGAACTACGCGTGGCTACGGCAGTACTGGGCTCGCGAGCGGCGTGGAAACGTCAATGTCCGGCGGACGACGCTGGAACTCGACGCCCGAGGCGAGGGCCATGTATCCGAGCATCGTGGAAACGTCAATGTCCGGCGGACGACGCTGGAACCCGCTCGTCGACTCACTAAAACCAACCAGCTATCTCGTGGAAACGTCAATGTCCGGCGGACGACGCTGGAACTAACGAGTCCAGACCACCCTTTGCCCCGGGCGAGAGGTGGAAACGTCAATGTCCGGCGGACGACGCTGGAACTGCCAAAAGAAGTAGTCGAGGCCGGGCGAGAACTGCGTGGAAACGTCAATGTCCGGCGGACGACGCTGGAACTTGGCAGCCGCGGTCTCAATTTGAATCCAAGAATTCGTGGAAACGTCAATGTCCGGCGGACGACGCTGGAACCGATCTGACCGGCTCGCAGCTCGCCCTCTCCCAGACGTGGAAACGTCAATGTCCGGCGGACGACGCTGGAACGTCTGCCTTGGCTTCTTTCTGGGCCTCCGCCCCTCGAGTGGAAACGTCAATGTCCGGCGGACGACGCTGGAACTCCCGGCCGCCCAACGATGGGTGTGCGGGGACTGCGTGGAAACGTCAATGTCCGGCGGACGACGCTGGAACTCCCGGCCGCCCAACGATGGGTGTGCGGGGACTGCGTGGAAACGTCAATGTCCGGCGGACGACGCTGGAACTTAATGATCTCGTCGTTCGCCTTCAGTTCGGCCTCGTGGAAACGTCAATGTCCGGCGGACGACGCTGGAACACCGTTTGCGCGTCTCAACCCGCAGCTCTCGACGAAGTGGAAACGTCAATGTCCGGCGGACGACGCTGGAACAGGAGTCGCGAGTACTTCTCGTCCTCCTTTCTCCCCGTGGAAACGTCAATGTCCGGCGGACGACGCTGGAACATCAACAGCGTCGTCTTGCTCCCTCGTGGAGCTAGTCCGTGGAAACGTCAATGTCCGGCGGACGACGCTGGAACCTCGACCTTCCGTTTCACCGGGCCGACTTGCCCCTCTGTGGAAACGTCAATGTCCGGCGGACGACGCTGGAACCGGCCCGATCGCCCGCTCGACGGGTTGCCCGCTCGACGGGTTGCTCGTCGCCGGTGGAAACGTCAACGTCCGGCGGACGACGCTGGAACCGCCGGAGTCGCTGCTTCCGTTCCCGTCGTTATTGGGTGGAAACGTCAATGTCCGGCGGACGACGCTGGAACTCGGCACGCCGGCCGCAAGAAACGACCCGTCGAGGATGTGGAAACGTCAATGTCCGGCGGACGACGCTGGAACTACCGGTTGCGACGGCTTTGCCTCCAAAAGCGAACTCCAAGCTGACTTTGGGATCAAGCGACCGTTTTTAGAGGCAGCCTCGCTTCCAGTTCAAAAGCACGCTCGGATCGGGTTGTTGCAGTAATTCGCCTGCTGC
>Ga0181522_10000397_pt1 | contig 33550 bp, 20 predicted proteins | sample PEATcosm2014_Bin_27_FD_121103 | JGI IMG/M metagenome (GOLD analysis project Ga0181522, IMG submission 121103) | Peatland microbial communities from MTU Mesocosm Facility, Houghton, MI, USA - PEATcosm2014_Bin05_10_metaG | ecosystem: Environmental > Terrestrial > Soil > Wetlands > Peat | place...
ACGATCCATGCCCGCGATGCGGCCTCTTCCGGCATGATCTCCGGGATGGGATTGGCCAGCGCAAAGACAATCGGCTTGGCGGCCATGAGCCGGAGCGACTTGGCCGCGATCAATCCCGGCCCGGAGACGCCGATCAGAACATCCGCCTTTTTCAAGGCCACCTCGACGCTGCCGCTCAAGCCACGCGAATTCGTGGCGGCGGCGAGCTGCACCTTCGCGGGATTCAAATCGCTGCGCGTGCGGCGGTTGAGAATTCCCTGCCGGTCGCAAACGACGATGTCCCGCACCCCCGCCGATTGCAGCATTGCCGCGATGGCGGTTCCCGCTGCGCCCGCGCCGAGAATCACGATCCGCAGTCCGGCGAGTTTGCGACCCGCCAGTCGCGAGGCGTTCAACAGCGCCGCCAGCACCACCACCGCCGTGCCGTGCTGGTCGTCGTGAAAGACGGGAATGTCCAGCTGTTCCTGCAGGCGCCGCTCGATTTCAAAACAGCGCGGCGCGGAGATGTCTTCGAGGTTGATGCCGCCGAAACCCACCGAGAGATTCGCGACGGTATTGATGATTTCCTCCGTCTCCTGCGTACGCAGGCAGACGGGGTAGGCATCAATGCCGGCGAATTCCTTGAACAACATCGCCTTGCCTTCCATGACCGGCATCGCGGCTTCCGGCCCGATGTTGCCGAGGCCCAGCACCGCGGAACCGTCACTGACCACGGCGACTGAATTGCCCTTGATGGTCAGTTGCCAGGCTTTGGCGTGCTGGTCGGCGATGGCGGAACAAACGCGCGCCACGCCGGGGGTGTATGCCATTGAAAGCGTGTCCCGCGTCGTCAACGGCACTTTATTCTGGATCGAGATTTTGCCGCCGAGATGCAGGAGGAAAACCTGGTCTGAAACGTTGGCCACGGTGACCTCCTTGAGTTTGCGGATGGCCTGGACAATGGACTCCATGTGTTCATGGTCGCGCGCCCGCACCGTGACATCGCGCGTCATGCGTTTGGCGTCAGGATTGACAATGTCCACGGCGCCAAGGTCGCCGCCCTGCCGGCCGATGGCGTGAGTGAGCCTGGCGAACATGCCGATATGGTTGGGATAAGTCAGCCGCATGACGAAGCTGTAGCTGACGGACGGACGGGTTTTGGTGGAGGCCATAAATGTCAACGTGTTTCTGGTTTCAGGAACGCAAGTTTTTATCACGCGGTTGAACCTGCTTAAAACACTTCAGCCTTCAAGCCGCTCATCTTTTGGACCGTACGGGCAATTCGCGAAAGTGTCTGCAGCGAAAGATGCCCGCACTCTGGACTGAACTTGGGGCGGGTGGCGGAATAAATTTGCACCAGCGGGATTTGCGCCCCGGCCGCCTTCAACTCCTTGAGTCGCAGCGCATATTGCTGAATTTCATCCTCCGGCGGTTCCTGGCCGTTGAGCGAAAGAAACAGGCTTTGAATCACCACCGGCCGTTGGCGGGACAGGGCAAGGATGTTTTGCAGGATCTTTTCGATGGGCACATCGGGACGATTGACCTTTTGCAGATAGGCGGATGTGCCTCCGTCCAGTTTGGCCCAGACTTCATCCCCCCGCGTCAGGCATTTCAATCCCTGCTGGACCAATGGCTGGTCCAACCCCGTCGCGTTGGTGACGAGCACCAGCTTGAAGTGAGGAGTTCCCCCCACGGCCCGGATGTGGACTGCGGTTTCGACGATCTCGACAAAATTGGGCGCCAATGTCGGTTCGCCATCGCCGCTCAAGGTCACATGACGCAATTGCAGCAGCTCAACTGGCAGGGCGCAATAGGCCGGCCATCGCCGCAAACCGCCCTGGCGTACGGTCGCCAGTGTTTTTTCGAGTTCGCGGGCCATGACCGACACTTCAAGATGCGATTCCCGGGCCGGTTCGGTCCGGTCGACTTCGCAATAGACACAATCAAAGTTGCACTGTTTGTCCGGGTTGACATTGATCCCGATGGACAATCCGCCGGCTCGTGGGGAGATCACGACATAGACAAACCGGTTGCCCAGGAAATCCCGCGGATAACCAAAGGCCGCTTCCGCAACGGCCGGAGGATTTGTCCGAGCTTTTGCATCGCCATGGGAAACGTTTTGATTTCCTGCGTCATGGTCCCTGCTTTTTGCCATTCCAGAAACAATAGAAGAAGGGATCGAGGACAACTAAACGTCTCTTGGCCAAAACATAACTTGTTTTGTTATGAAGATAACTTAATGGTTCTCGTTGGCGGATAAGCAACGCGGCTTCCTTTTTGTGAGAAGTGTATGGATTTGCAAAAAGTTCCAGTTGGATATACAAATTGGAAAGGGTCGGTGTCTATTGATTGGTGCGAAACGAATCATCAACACAGGGCAGGATTTCAGACCGATTTTGCGGCATGAACGATAATGAACCAACACCAGAGGTTCGGGCTCCCTGGCAGCGGGCGGTCGTCGTTGCTTCGTCCGCCTGCTTTTTATCCTTGGTGTCCTTTTATTGGATTGCCCGGCCGGCGGTGGAACGACTTGAAGTTCGCTGGGCCGAATGGTTGGTTTACGCCCTCATCCCCATCATGGTGACATTCATCCTGCTTTATCGCAGTTGCTGGCATCGGGAGATTACCGGAGCGGCACGGACCGGTTTCCTGCTTTTGCTTTCCTGTATTATTCTGGGGAGTGAAGTCATTGCCATGGGTTTTATGTTCTGCCTTGCCGTGTTTTGCCTGAATGCGATGACGGGCGGCAACCATTGAAGCGAGCGGGCGTTCAAGGAACGCGTCAGGGGAGATGGACAAAGAACCGGCGACAACATAGGCTCAACCCAATTCCAAGACCATCGGGTGGACAAGACCAGAAAAATGGACCTGGTCAATGGATTAAATGGCGTGCCAAATATTCATTGCAAAACATGAACCGTTCAGCCGGTTTGAATTTTCTGATTTTATTCAGCGTGTCCGTTGCGGCGGCGCAAGAGGCAACCGTGCTGTCTGAGCCGCCGGCCCCGCCACCGGACGTTTCGACCAATCAAAAGTACTGGACGGTAGAGGATGCAAAAGAACGGGAAAAGTTGCCGCTTTACCTGACCATCCCCGCGGCCAAGCCGGACGAATTAACCCCCGCCAACGGCTATCCCAAGCACGGGACATTTTTGACCTGGCATCGCTCGCACGGGGACAACAGCGGGGCGCGCTACTCGGCGCTGGATCAGATCAATCGCCAGAACGTGACCAACCTGCAGGTGGCTTGGATTTACCATGCAAAAGACGGCAGCAATGCGATCCAGTGTAATCCCATCATCGTGGGCAACGTGATGATTGTTCCCACGCCGGGCAAATATGTTGTTGGCGTCGATGCAGAAAATGGCCGGGAGCTGTGGCGCTTCAAACCGGAAGGGCGTCCGGCCTTTCGCGGGTTGATCTACTGGCCCGGCGGTTTTTTCGCGAACGAACGCGTCCTCTTTTGCGCGGGGCAATATCTTTATGCGTTGAACCCCAAAAATGGCCGCGTGATTACCCGTTTTGGAAATGCGGGACGGGTTCTCCTGCCGGGACGGGCGGAGGATGAATTTGGCGCTGCCACAGCCGGGGCGGCCATTTTTGACCATACCATCGTGGTGCCCGGATTTGAGAAGGATGTCTGGGGATTTGATGTCGTGTCCGGCAGGCAGCGCTGGACCTTCCATACTGTGCCGCACCCGGGCGAATTCGGCTACAACACCTGGGATCGCACGGAAAGTTATGCGGCGAACGATTGGGCGGGCATGGCCATGGATGAAGTGCGTGGCATTGCGTACATCTCCACCGCTTCCGCCAAGCCGAATTTCATCGGGGTGTGGCATCGCGGGGATAATCTTTTTGCCAATTGCCTGATCGCCCTGGACGCGCGCACGGGCAAACGCCTCTGGCATTTCCAGGAAATACCCCATGACATCTGGGACCGCGACATCTCCGCGCCGCCCAATCTGGCTACCATCACCCGCGATGGCGAACGGGTGGACGTGGTGGCGGTTACCACCAAGAACGGCGACACGCTGGTGCTGGACCGTGTGACGGGCAAACCGATTTTTCCATTCCGCATGCGCCGGGCGCCGACCAGCGATCTGCCCGGCGAAGTGACGGCGCCTTATCAGCCGGACCCGGAACTGCCGGAGCGATTTGCCAAAATGGAATTCACCGCCGCGGACCTCACGGATCGGACACCAGAGGCAGCGGAATTTGCCGCGAGCCGTTTCAAAAGCGCCACCACGGGGTTTTTCCGTCCTGCCAGCGCCGGACATCCGAACCTGTATTTTGGAATGGATGGCGGCGCCGAATGGTCCGGCGCGTGTGTTGACCCTGAAACGGGACGACTTTATGTCAGTGCCAATCACGTCGGCTGGCTGATATCTGTCTTTCGGGATGATGATCCGCCGGACGACCCGTCCGCCCGGAAGACACCTGGCCGCAAGGTTTATGAAACTGCCTGCGCCACCTGTCACGGTCCAAACTTGCTGGGTATCGGAGTGGCGCCTCCGTTGCGCGGATTGCGTTTTCGGCTGACTGACGACGACGTAATAAAACAGGTGCGGACCGGCAAAAACGGCATGCCAGCGTTTCCCAACCTGAGCGAGACGGATCTCCAGGCGCTCCTTGATTATCTCATGTTGCGCGATCGTCCGCTCCCACCGGCGCCAACCCATTCCGAGCGGCCCCGATACAGTTTCACCGGTTATCCGAGATTCCTGGATAATGAAGGCTATCCTGCGAACAAGCCCCCGTGGGGAACTTTAAACTGTATTGATCTCAATACCGGCAAGCTCACCTGGAAGGTGCCGCTGGGTGAATATCCCGAACTCGCAGCGCAGGGGGTCCCGAAAACCGGCACGGAAAATTACGGTGGGGCCATTGTCACCGCCGGCGGTTTGCTTTTCTGCTCCGGAACCCGTGACGCAAAAATTCGCGCTTTTGACAAGGACACCGGGGCGGAACTGTGGTCGGGCAAACTGCCGTGGGTGGGCATTGCGCCGCCGGCAACGTACGAGGTCAATGGCCGTCAATTTGTGGTCATCACTTCGACGGGCAACAAGCTTGGCAAGCAGAGCGAATACGGTGATGCCTATGTCGCCTTCGCCCTGCCCAAGCCGGGCGGAAAATGAATCTTGCGTCATCGGCAGTGTCGCGACCGGTCAAATCACCTGCTGTTCCAGTTTTTTGACTTCCTCCTTGATCAGCTCCGTCGTCCGGTGCTTGGCCATATAAACCTGGTCAACGGAAATGCCGAAAGTGGCCGCGACTTTTTCGGGCGCCCATCCCTTGTTGACGTAAAAGTCGAAGATTTGAAATCGTTGCGGGTCCAGGCGGCGTTTGACTTTTGCCAGGGCCGCCTCCAGCAGGTTCTTTTCCCATTCGGCGTCCCAGAGCGCGTCCAGGTCCTGGCTCACGGGATCCACCACTTTGTCCACCGTTCGGGTGCCGGTGGCGGTATCTTCGGAAGCGGGATGGCTGGCGGCGAAAGGTCCGCGCTTGCGGAGCTGGTCGGTGATGCGCCAGCGGGTCATGTTCAGGAGCCAGGTTTTAAAGGAGCCAATCGCCGGGTCATATTTGAACGTGGGCATGTGTTTGGCCACCGAGATCATGGTTTCCTGCACGACGTCCTGCGCCTCGGAGGCGGTCAAACCGCCTTTGAGGGCAACGCCGTAGATGAGCTTCCAGTAGGTGTCAAAAAAATCCTGCCAGCTGGACTGATCCTGCCAGTTTTTGAGGCGTTGAATCAGGGTGGCGCGCGTGGGAATCAGTTCATCCATTGGTACTGCCATTAATCCATTAATGCAGCCTTAAATGACGGTTGGCAACAATATACACAATATCCCGAAAAATGTTGAAGAAAAAGACGTTATGTGTTTGTCTCATGGTTGTTCGTCAGTTGGATGCGTGAGGGATTAAAACGCTTGAACTTGTTTCCTAAAGCTGCTGGGAGCGGCCTGATGACGGCCGCAATGGTTGGAGGGTTCTTGACCTGCGTCGGGATGTCCAAAGCGCAACCAGCGGCAGCGGGCGGAGCCACGAACGAAATCCGGATGGTGGAACTTCAAGGCACGGTGGAATTTGCTCCCGCCACCACGGCGACCTGGACCCCGGCACAGACCAATCAAATCCTGCATCCCTTCGACCGCTTGCGCACCGGCGCCAACAGCCGGATGGCCCTCCTCTGGTCCGATAGGAGCGTCGTGTCTTTTGGCGCCTTGACGGAAATCGAAGTGTCGCCGCCAGATTCGGCCGATGCGCAATGCGGGCTGCACCTGCTCCAGGGCATCGTTTCGTTTTTCCATCGGGATGAGCCGGGACGCATCCGGGTCATCACCCGCGGCGCCGTCGCCGGGGTGGAGGGCACGGAGTTTGTTCTTGCTGCGAATGAAACCGCAGGCACGACACTTTCCGTGATCGACGGCAAGGTGCGGTTCGGCAATGAACAGGCCACGCTCATTTTGACCAACGGCCAGCAGGCCATGGTCGAGCTGGGCAAGGCGCCCGTTCGCACCGCGGGTTTTATTGCCAACAACGTCCTGCAATGGTGCTTTTACTACCCGGCGGTGATTTACCCGGCCGATCTGCCGTTCACGCCGGATGAGCAAAAAAGCCTCGGCGAATCCCTTGACGCCTACCGCTCGGGCGATCTGCTGGCCGCGCTGGCCAAATATCCGGCGGGTCAGCCACCCGGTTCCGACGCCGGGCGGGTGTATTATGCGGGTTTGCTGCTGGGCGTAGGACAAGTTGAACCAGCCGAAGCGGTGCTGGCTTCGCTGTCTGCCGCCGATGTCTCCAGTCATCCGCAACGGGTTGCCCGGGCCTTGCGCCGGCTCATCGCTGCCGTGAAGCGGCAGCCGGATCCGGCGGCAGTTCCACCGCAACTGGCCACGGAATTCCTGGCGGATTCCTACTATGAACAATCACGTGCCATCCCCGGAATTTCCCTGCCGGCTGCGCTGGATTCAGCCCGGCTGGCCGTGGCCAACTCACCCCAGTTCGGCTTTGGCTGGGAACGGGTCGCAGAACTGGAATTCAGTTTCGGTCACACCCCCCGCGCGCTCGAGGCCCTGGATAAAAGCCTGGCCCTCGCGCCGCGCAATGCCCAGGCGCTCGCGTTGAAGGGTTTCCTGATCGCGGCACAAAACCGCCCCGGCGACGCGATCATCTGGTTTGATCAAGCACTGGCCGCGGACTCCGCCCTGGGCAATGCGTGGCTGGGACGCGGTCTGTGCCGCATCCGCCGGGGCGACATCAAGGACGGACGTGAAGATCTGCTGGTGGCCGCGGCGTTGGAGCCGCAGCGCGCCGAATTGCGAAACTACCTGGGCAAGGCTTATGCGACCACCGGCGATTATCCGCATGCCGCCAGAGAATATAAACTCGCAGAAGGACTGGATCCCAGGGACCCGACGCCCTGGCTTTATTCCGCACTGATGAACCAGGAGAACAACCGGATCAACGACGCGATTCGTGATCTGGAAAAATCGCAGGCCCTGAATGACAACCGGAGCGTCTATCGCTCGCAACTGCTGCTGGACCAGGACCAGGCGGTGCGCAGCGCCAATCTGGCGGCGATGTACCAGGATGATGGAATGGAAGATCAGGCCGTGCGCGAGGCGTCTCGCGCGGTGAGCTACGATTACGCGAATTACTCGGCGCATCTGTTCCTGGCGAACAGCTACAGTGAACTCAGCGATCCTAACGGGATCAATCTCCGGTACGAAACTCCCGCGGAAAGCGAATATCTGCTGGCAAATCTGCTGTCCCCCGTGAGTGCCGGCACCATGTCGCCTACGATTTCCCAGCAGGAATACGCGCCACTTTTCCAGCGCGACCGGCTCGGGGTCGTTTCGGACACGGAATATCTGAGCCGCGGGGCGTGGACGCAGGCGGGCGCGCAATTTGGCACCTACGAAAACTTCGGGTATGACGTGGAGGGATTGTATCGTTCCGACCCAGGTCAGCAGGTGAACAATGACATCGAACAATGGCAATGGTCGGTGGCGCTCAAATACCAATTCACGCCGCAGGACACCGTTTATTTGCAGGTCAAGCAATACCAGGAAAACGGCGGTGATCTGCAGCAATATTACAATCCGACCAATGCGAATCAGGGTTATCACGCGAGCGAAGAGCAAAACCCGATTGTGGGACTGGGCTATCACCATGACTGGAGTCCTGGCGTTCACACGCTGTTCTTCGCCGCCCGGCTGGAAGACTCGATCACGGTGACCAACCCGGCCGCGCCGACCTTGTTGGCATTTGTGCCGGCCGGAACAGTGACCTCTTTGCCAGCGCTCACTATGCAACAGCATCTGCAGGATGATTTGACGATTTATTCGGGAGAGTTGCAGCAGATCTGGCAGACACCCGAGCATAACACCATTTTGGGCACGCGATTTCAGTATGGCAATTTCGACATTGATAATGTGCAAGATTCGCCATCCAGCTTCCCTTTTTTCTTTCCACCCAATGCCATCCAGCAGGATTTCTCTCCCCTGTTCCGGCGCATTTCTGCTTATGGCTATCATCAATGGCAGATTCTTGACCCTCTGCAACTGATCGGCGGAGTGGCTTATGACCGGTTGACCTATCCGGAAAATTTTCAGACGATCCCCGTCTCCGGAGGCACGAAGACCGAACACCAGATTTCCCCGAAGGCCGGGTTCATCTGGACGCCGCTGGATAACAGCACCATCCGTTTCGCCTATACCCGCTCATTGGGCGGTGCGAGCCTGGACCAAAGCTATCAACTGGAGCCTTCACAGGTGGCAGGTTTCATCCAATCCTACCGGAGCATCATTCCGGAATCGGTGGTCGGCCCGGTTCCCGGGGCGAGTTTCGAAACTTATGGCTTCTCGCTGGAACAGAAGTTTTCCACGGGCACCTATCTCGGTGTTGCAGGTGAATTGTTGAATTCCGATGTCCAGCAGACGGTAGGAGCATTCAATTATACCCCAAGCCAGTCTCCATTGGCCACACCCTCTGGTCTTCAGGAAGACCTGAACTATGAGGAGCAATCCCTCTTGATTACGGCCAACCAGTTGGTGGGCAAGAACTGGTCGCTCGGTGCGCGCTATCGTATCAGCGAGGCCGTGCTGAACGAAAACTTCACGGGTGTTCCAAGCGCGCTTGGAGGAAATAGCATTCAACCCGTACAACGTCAGGAGGCGATTCTCAACCAGATAGATTTGCTCGCGGTTTACAACCATCCCTGCGGTTTCTTTGCCCAGCCCGAGGCCCATTGGTACTCGCAACATAACAGTGGATATGATCCCGCCGAGCCGGTGGGCGATTTCTGGCAATTGAATGCGTTCGTCGGTTACCGCTCCCCGGGCCGTAAAGCCCAGGTCACACTAGGCCTGCTCAATATCACCGATCAGAACTACAGCCTCAATCCGCTCAATCTTTACCCCGATCTGCCGCGCAGCCGGACGCTTGCCCTGCGCCTGCAAATCAATTTTTAGAGCTTGTTTTCTGGCCGAGCTCTCACAAAGGGCCGCCCGGCAGACGGGATGTTTGCTTGTCCCCTGATGCGACTCATTTGGTCGCAACCCCATTGAGCGATTTTTCCCGCGCTGCCGGACGGAAAGCCAGGCCACTGATTTTTCTTCGCCGGTTATGTCATTGATTGAACCCTGTCATCAGCACCATCGGATAGGCGTTCGTCGGCACGTTATTGGTAAAATAAATACAAAACTGGTAAGCCGGGCTGAACGTGGGATTGGGGATTGAAATAGTGGTTTGCGCGCACCCTGAATCGCCATAAAGGCCGACATATTGAATTTTAGTATCGGTCCGACCTGAACCATCGGTGACCGTATGCACCGTGCCAGAGGGCGTCCATCCCCAACCTTGGGAATACGGTTTGGAATAATAGACATATCCCGTAAATTTCCCCGGGCAACCACCCGACGAGCCGCTGCCGGCGTAAGGCATGCCGAATACGGTGATGGGTCCACCACCGAGAACGCCAGCGGGAGCGACATTGCCAGTCATCGCCGAAGAGGTTGTTACGCTGGCAAGGGAAGCCTTGGCTGCGGTCGGACTCGCGGTGGCTACATTTGCCGTTGTGGCACTGGCCGTTGTCTCCACGTCCACAGTTGCCGTGCGGGTGGGCACCATCTCGGCGCCGTTATAGACTTCGCAAGAGTAAAATCCCACATCGCCAATCCCCACACTGGCAATGGTGAGACTAGTGTTGGTTTGACCATCAGCGGGAACTCCGTTGATTAACCATTGATAGCCGTTGGCGTTGTTGGCTTGCACCGACACGGTCACACTCGATCCAATGGGAACGGTTTGATCCACCGGCTGGGCCGTTATCTGCGGAAACGCAGATTGATCAACCGAATCGGTCAGGAGGGGATCAGTCGTTTGGGCGTGAGCGGGATTTCCAGCAATGGCAAGAAATCCTGTGATTGCTGTGAGCATGATGATATGAGGGATGTTTTTGTTCATGGTATTATATGGTTGTTTGCTGTCGTTCTCCCGCCCGACAGCCCCTGGAATCTCTACAGCAGTTTGTTTTCGCCACGTGGGCGAGTACCGGCAATACGCAGCAACCGGGCCAATCTTTCAGACATTTTAGTTTGAGTCGCAAATGGATAGGCCAGACCACCCTGTTATTTGACTTCACTCAGGCCCCTTTTTTTCGACCGGGAACCGGAAAAATCGCTGATTTCCTCCGGTTGTTTTTCTATACTCGAGCAGCGGTGAAGGTCAAAGCCATCGGGAAAGCAGAAATTCAAAAATCCGTGCTGGGCGCGGCGCTGGCCGTGCTTTGCGGTCTCCTGTTGTGGAAAATGCCGCTGGGTGATCCCTGGGTGAACGCCAGCTACGATTATTTGTTCCGCTTCGGCGCGCGCGCGGTCACGAACCGTGTCACCCTGATCCTCATGGACAATGAGGCGTACGATCAATTTCATCAGGTTCGCGGTCAGCCGTGGGACCGCGGCCTGCACGCCACGTTGTTGAACCGGCTGGCGGATGACGGGTGCGACCTCGTTGTTTTTGACTCCTTCTTTGGGCAGCACAGTGATTCTAAACCGGACGAGGACGAAGCCCTGGCCGAAGCGATGCGACGGCAACGCCGCGTCGTGTTAATGGCCAAGCAGGCGCAGGTAACGCACCCGACGCTGACCGGGGCACAGCCCATCCTCCCGACAGAACCATTTCTCAGTGCTGCCGGAACCAACTGGGGCGTCGCCTGGCTGGATCCCGATCCCGATTTGATTGTGCGCCATCATTGGCCATTTCTCTCTCCGGGGCCTTATCCCAGTCTGCCCTGGACCACTGCGCGGCTGGCCGGGGCGCAATTAAGCAAAACCCCACAGGAGCGTTGGTTGCGTTACTATGGCCGCAACGGCGGATGGACCCGGTTGAGTTACCGTTTCGCGCTGACCCAACCAACAAATTTTTTTCACGGTCAAGTCGTCTTTATTGGCACGGCGCCGGAAACAACGGTTTCGGATAATGGTGAAACGGACAAGTTTCGCACTCCGTATTCACGTTGGACCGGCGAATCCACCGGTGGCGTGGAAATCCTGGCCGGTTCCTTTTTAAACCTGATGAATGGCGACTGGTTGCGGCGGCCGGCCGGCTGGTTGGAGGTGTTGACGCTGATAACGTCCGGTTTATTGCTGGGCGGTGGATTGTGCCGGGTGCGACCATGGGTGGCTTGTGCCGTTGCAACGGTGGTCGTCCTGGTGGTGGCCCTCGGGGCGGTTACAGCGAGTTACTTCACCAACTATTGGTTTCCCTGGCTGCTGATTGTTGGCGGGCAGGTCCCCTGTGCCTTGGCCTGGGCACTGGCAATCAGCGTGCGTCACGCGTTTGAAAAAAGGGCCGTTTCGGTTTCCCTGTCATTTCCCCGACGGGAGGCTGCGGTCGTGGAAATGCCGGAGGCGCCCGACTACCAGTTGTTCAATCCTCCCTTCGGCGAGGGGGCTTATGGGAAAGTGTGGCTGGCGCGGAACGCCACCGGCCAATGGCGTGCCTTGAAGGCGGTTTATCTGGCCAACTTCGACGAAAACACCGATCCCTACGAGCGCGAATTCAGCGGCATCAAGAAATATCAGCCGGTCTCCGACAAACATCCCGGCCTGTTGCGGGTTGAATTTGTCAGCGAGAAGCAGAAGGGATATTTCTATTATGTGATGGAGCTGGGAGACCCGCTGGAGCCGGGTTGGGAGGGGGAGCCATCAACCTACAAACCGCGTGATCTGGTCAGCGAGCGCGCCCGTTCCCACGGCCGCAGGTTGCCGGTGCGGGAGTGCGTGCGGATTGGACTGGCTTTGAGTGACGCCCTTGATTTTCTCCATGGCCAGGGGCTCACCCACCGCGACATCAAGCCCCAGAACATTATTTTTGTAAACGGCCAGCCGAAGCTGGCCGACATGGGACTGATTACGGATATCCGACCGCTGGATCAGGAGCGCACCCTGGTAGGCACACCCGGCTACATGCCGCCGCCCCCGGAACGACCCGGCACCCCGCAGGCGGATATTTACGCGCTGGGCATGGTGCTTTACGTGCTCAGCACCGGACGCAGCACGGCCTTTTTTCCGGAGATTGCCACGACGTTGGTGGAGGGCGCGGATCCGGCGGATTTCTTCCCGTTGAACACCGTCATCCTCACGGCTTGTCAACCAGATCCAAAGCAGCGCTATTCATCGGCGGCGGAGATGCATCGCGCATTGCTGAAAGCCCGGAACACACTGGAAATGGATTGAACATTCATTCCCTGTCGCGCGGCTGATCTTGCCGCCCCCAAAACGGATCGTTTATGCCGGGCGCGAACCTTCCAACCGGCAGGCTACGCCGTGTCCAGACATTGTCGGACGGTTTCGGTAAGGTTTTCCAATGAAAACGGTTTGTGCAGGACATGGTTGTGGCCCTGAAGTTTTCCCAGCCGGTCTGCGCTGTAGCCACTCATCAGGACCACTTTCAAAGCGGGCTGTTCCCGCCTCAATTGATCCGCCAGTTCCCGGCCGTTAAGACCTCCCGGCATGATGATATCCGTCAACAGCAAATCAATCTTCGCGCCGTTGGTCTTCCAAATCTCCAAGGCTTCCAATCCGTTGGCCGCCTCCCAAATCTGGTAACCGGACACCTCCAAGACATCGCGGGCGACCATCCTGACATCGGCGTCATCTTCCACCAGCAGGATTTTTTCGTGTCCGCCGGCAGAGACAGCAGGTCTTTGAGGAATCAATGGCTTCAGTTCACCAGAGGCATCGGCCGGCAGAAAAATTTTAAAAGTGGTTCCATTTCCCAGCTGGCTGGAAACTTCGATCCAGCCTTGATGTTGTTTGACGATGCCATAGACCGTTGCCAGGCCGAGGCCGGTCCCTTTGCCGGCCTCCTTGGTGGTAAAAAAGGGTTCAAAAATCCGCGGCAGATACTCCGGATAGATGCCGGTGCCCGTGTCGCTTACCGTGATGCAGACAAATTGGCCGGGTTGGGCTTCGGGATGGGATTCAACCAGTGCGGCATCGAAATGGGTGGCCTCCGTGGCAACGACGATGGACCCGCCTTCGGGCATCGCATCGCGAGCATTGACGATCAAATTGATGAGAATCTGCTCGATCATGCCGACGTCGGCATCGATGGGAGGCAGGTCCCTGGCATAAAGGCATTGCAGGGTGATGTGCTCGCCGATGACCCGCTTGAGCATCTTGGTGAAATTGCCGATAACCTCGTTCAGGTTGAGCGGTTGAAATTGAATGTCCTGCTTCCGCCCGAAGGCGAGCAATTGGCGGGTCAAGTTGCCAGCGCGTTCGGTCGCTTCGGTGACCTGTTTGAGACATTGGCGATTCTCCTCGTTGAGCTGACTGGCGTCCATCAACACCAGTTGAGTGTTCCCATGAATGACGGTGAGGAGATTGTTGAAATCGTGGGCGACACCACCGGCCAGTTGACCGATCGCCTCCATTTTTTGCACTTGATGCAAATGTTCCTTTAGCTTTTTCCGTTGGGTGATGTCTTCCTTTACCGCAATAAAATGGGTGATTTCTCCATTAGCCTCCCGGATCGGGGTGATGGTCATTTCCTCGTGGTAAAGGGTGCCATCCTTGCGCCGGTTGATCAATTCGCCCTGCCAGACGCGGCCCATGAGGATGGTTTCCCAGAGACCCCTGAAAAACTCGGGATCGTGTTTGCCGGACTTGAGAAAATCGGGGGGTTTGCCCAGGACTTCCTCCGGGGCATAGCCGGTCATCGCGCAAAAAGCCTTGTTGGCGAAAAGAATTTTACCCGCGGTATCCGTCAGAATGATGCTATTGGCAGCGGCTTCCAAAGCGCTGGATTGTATCCGCACTTGCTGGTCCGCCTGCTGCCATTCTTTTCGTTCCTGGGATATCATGCTCGTTGATTGCCAATGGCAAAATTATGAAGGCATGGAATTCCTGTTTCGCCCCGTTTCGATTGCCCCGAATCCTTGCCATTACTTTCCCTTTTTTAAATACCAGCCCCGTCCTCAAGCCCTTTGTCCCTGAAACCCAATTCCCACATAGGATCGGGGCTGGTATAAAGCGTTCCCATCACCGCGGTCTCACGCCTGGTTCGCGGCACCTGCGATCTTCAGCTTCGTGTGAAACGTGATATCAGTTCCCTCTGACATTACCGCGCTACAACTCTTACGGGTGCAAATTCAGAATCTTTCAATAAATTTTCAACTCCGACAGAATTTACCTGGCGTCACCCGGAAAACCTGGTTTTGCATGGGATTGCCTCGGTCGGCGGGGTTTCAGGCAGGTGAAAGATCCATCTTTGCGACCCCAAAAGGACAGTTATTTTTCCACCTAATGATTACTGACGACTTGCATTAAATACATGCTTCCGATGTCGCTTTAATTGGACCGAAATATGCTGAATTTGCCCCGGAAAGCTGGAATTTACGGGCATTTCTTTGCATAGCAAAGCTAATGCTCCAGTTGGCGGGCAGGCCAGAATTCGATGAAAATTAGGCATTCAAATCAAAATGTCGCTCAATTCCCGCCGCGAGGCTGGGCGGGAATGACGCTGGTTGAGGTGGTTATCTCTTTGGCCATCACCGGGCTGACCGTGGCGGGAATCGTTTCAGGGTATATCTACTGCATGACGGCCACCGTAAAGGCGGAGTTGGTTCAGGCGGCGAGCGCCCAGGCGATGGAGCGCATCGAGGAGACACGCGGTGCCAAATGGGATACATCCGCCTGGCCGACCATCGACGAGTTGGTGGCCACGAATTTTCCCGACGAGGTCGTCTCATTGGATATGCCCGGGTCAGGTTCCGGTGGCACTTCGGCCACAATCGTGACGACGATTTCCCAGCTTTCTGTCACTCCGCCGGTCAGGACAATTCGGGTGGATTGCATCTGGCAATTCAGGGGCGTCGAGTTGATCACCAACACGATTGAAACCATTCGAGCTCCCGACCAATGAAACTTCAAGTTCCATTTTCAGGTTTGGGCCGCGGCAGATATCCGAGGCTGGACCAAGGCTTCACGCTGCCGGAAATGCTCATTGCGATGACGGTGTTTCTGCTGATGATCGGTGGCATCATCGCCGCGAATCTATTTGGCTTGAGGATATTTCAAGTCACACAAACCAAGCTCAACGTCACCACGTGGGCTCGTGAAACGGCCGAACAAATAACGGCTGAAGTCCACGCCTGCAATGCCATGTGGGTCGGCAATATCACGACGAACGGTGTTTTCGAAGGGCTGCTCGATGGGGAAACGCAGCAGGGCGCCGCCCTTTTGATTTATCCAACCACGAATAACAACAGCTTCACCCTCTATTTTGTCAATACGTCAGACGAGACATTCAGGCAAACCGTGGCCACACCGAGCGGCACCAATACCGTCATCCTGGCCGATTCGGTCACCAACACCATGATATTTACCGCGCAAGACTTCTCGGGGAATGTGCTGACCAACAGCGCAAACAACCGGGTGATTCACTTCACCCTGGAATTCTACCAGCCCGAGCGCTTCATGCTGGGCGCGGATTATTACAAACTGGAAACCTCCATGACCCAACGCGCCTTGCAATAAACATGAAGACCTGCTCAACACCCCAAAAGCCGAACCGGACCGGCAGCGCCTTGATGCTGACGCTGATTATGAGCGCCATTGCCCTGGCCTTGCTGGCTGCGGCGATGTCATGGTCAGCCAGCAACACGCAATTGACCTATCGCTCCATCCAATACAACCGGTCGGTCGCGGCGGCGGAAGCGGCCACGGAAAAGGTGGTGAGCCAGATCAACCGCGACTACCTGTCTGGTGGCGAGAATCTGGTGATCAACAATCTGAACACCTATCGCCAGAACACGGTGCCCACCTCGTCGGATTCCTCCTACTGGAGCACCTGGGAATTCAATGATGCGAACGGTGATACGGGCCAAACCTATGTGCAACGCACGACCGCGGCAAATTACGTTGTGCTCAGTTCGACTTACGCCGGCTTGAAGGGGTTTGTCTCGACCTACACGATCGTGTCGCACGCCCAGGATACTGCGAGTCCGCAGGACGTCACCGGAGGAGTGCTGCAGCAACTGCAATTGGCCAGCATCCCCATTTTCCAGTTTGCCATGTATTCCTCGGGTGAAATGGAAATCAGTTGCGGCCAGCCTTTCAACATCACAGGACGGGTGCATTCCAACGGGATCCTCTACGTCGAACCGGACAGCTCCCTGACGTTTGAATCCAGTGTCACCGCCGTTCAGAGCATCCTGTTTCAGCGGGACCCGCTCGATACTCGCGGGTCGCCGTCAGGCAGTGTGGTTTATGTGCATCCGGACCAGAAAGTCGCCCCCGTTGCGTCGTTTACGCTTCCCATCGGAGCCACCAACACCCCGCAAGCCGTCCGGGAGATCATCGAGCCGCCACCGACCGGCGAAGATCCCAACTCACCCATCGGGCGGCTGCGGTATTATAATCAGTGTGACCTGGTGGTGGTCGCTTCGGCTGCCGGGGTCAACGCAACCAGCGGGCAGTTTGATAACTTTCAGATCACCATCCCCACCAATGAGTGGTCAACGTTTATCTCAACCAATAGCAGCTTTTGGGATGCGCGTGAGGGCAAAACGGTCCAGCCCATCGATATTAACATCGGGAATCTCACGGCCTGGAGCCTGACCAATTCCAGTCTGCGTCCCTGCCTCAATGGCTCGAATTTGACTTCCATTTATGTGGTGGATCTCCGTCCGTTGCCGGGCACCAGCCTGGGAGCGGTTCGGGTGTTCAATGGACTTCAACTGCCGCCGAGCGGGCTGACCGTGGCCACGGGACGTCCGCTCTACGTTCTCGGCGACTACAACCAGCAGAACAGCGCAAATCTCGGAACCACCAACACCTCCACCACCCTGCCAGCCTCGCTGGCGGCCGATGCCATCACGATTCTATCCGACAGCTGGTCGGACGCGAACAGCACCAGCGCGGTGGGCTCGCGAACGGCATCCTCCACGACCGTCAACGCCGCCTTTCTGACCGGCGCCGTCGACACGACCCTGGGACACTACAGCGGCGGCATGGAGAACTTTCCGCGGTTTCTTGAGTCCTGGGGATCGGCCAATGTGTTCACCTACAATGGTTCGATGATCAAGATGTTCCCGAGCTTGTACGCCACCAATGTTTGGGGCCAGGCAAACGTTTATAACCCGCCCAAACGCAACTGGGCGTATGACGCCAATTTCGACGACCCGACCAAGCTGCCGCCGAAGACGCCGAGTTTGCTGCAGGTGATGCGTGGCCAGTGGGCCAACGTGGCTCCCGGCCAAAATGTGGCGCCGTAATTTCGCAGCCGGCGGAAAAGTTCGCCGGTCCAGTTGAACTTCATGCATGACCAGAAAAATGGGACCGAAATCAGCAGGCGACAGATTGGCGGCCGGCTTGCGATTGCAGGCGGCCGCCCGGCTGATTCCATTTGGGCTGATTAACCAGCTCAAAATGGCGGCGCAAGGCTTTGCCCGGCGAATGGTTCCCGGAGCGGCCCGGGCGTCGTGGATCAAGCCGTTCCTGGTTTTCCTTGCGGCCGGATTTTGGTGCCTTCCCTTGCCCGCAGCCACCGATGCGAATACTCGCGAATTCGAGACGCCACCGCCGCGCCCGGGCTCCATTCAATGGGAGATAAACCAGAGCCTCAACAAGGAAGGCCAGGAACGCCAGGAACGCTACCGCATGCGTGTGCCAATCCCTGCTGCCATTGGCGGAAATGTTCCCAGGTCTGCCGCGGCAAGTTTGGTCAATGGTCCGAAAAGTGTGGCGGCCCCAATACACGCTCCCACCATCTCGGCCCGAAACGTCTTGCGGATGTTTTTTTCCGCCACCGCGTTCGTCCTTACCGGGGTTCTGGTGGCTCGAAGATTTGCCCCCCAGGTTCTCGTTGACATCAACCAGCAGTTCAACCCGTGGGCAATCGCCCCGCCCGCCGGGAGGGATCTTTCGGCCAGGGTTCGCGCGGAGGAGGAAGCCTTTGGCGAGTTCCTCAAGGTCTTTCGAGTCGGTCCGTCCGCGCCGCCACGCACCGACTTGCCGGAGAAGGAACATTTGCTCAACCAGTTTTATGCACGGGCCAAAGAGCGCCTCGTCACGCAGCGAAAGCTGCTTCAGGACATCGGCCGGGAGCCGGGCGACCCCATTCGGCAACAAATGCTGACAAAGCTGTGTTTCGAGATGGGTGGGCTGAAAGACGAGGCTCGTTTGCCGGAGGCGCTTCCGGTGTGGCAGTCGGCCTCCGCTTTGGAGGGACTGCTCAAACAGCTCGCCGAAAAAATCAGAAACGTCACCCCTTCAGTCTTGCGAACCGTTGCGGGCGGCCTGGATTTGCTCGACGACTTGTGTGTGCCGGGGTTGCAGCCGGATCTTCTGACGGATCGTCCCCTCGAGTTTTTGGTGGTGGACGACGATAGGATAAGCCGCCAGGCCCTGTCCCACTCGCTGGGAAAAGCCTTCAGCCAGCCGGACCTTGCCGTGGACGGCGAAGCGGCTTTGGCTCAGGCCGCCCGGCAAACTTACGATGTCATCTTCCTTGATGTGCAAATGCCCGGCATGGACGGCTTTGAGCTTTGCACAAAAATCCGCAACACCGTTCCCAACCGCACCACTCCGGTGGTCTTTGTCACCCAGCAGAGCGACTTCGACGCGCGCTGCAAGTCAACCCTCAGCGGCGGCAACGATCTCATGGGAAAACCGTTTCTTACCTTTGAAGTCACCGTCAAAGCCCTCACTCTCGCGTTGCACGGGCGTCTGCAGGGGCGCGCCCGCAAGCTTCTCCCGAAATCCGACCCGCCCCGGGACACGGCGGATTCGGTGGTGACGGTCACGGATGGCGCGCGCCCCGTTCCCGGTTCCATAATCGCCACGCGACCGCCGCTTTCAACGCCGCCGAAGACGGACGAAATCACCAATGCCTTCCTGATCCGCGCGTCGAGACAACTTGGCCCGCTGTGGGAACTTTGTCAGACGATGCTCCAGATCTCGAACAAGGAGACGCGGCAGATTCTGCTGGCGGACGGTTTCCTTCGCGTCAATTCATTGATTCCCAGACCCGGCCCCGAGGTGGTGCATCCAGCTTATCAAATGAGTGCCGCGCTGGAAGGACTGCTCAGAAAAATGCTGCAGAATTCTAGCCATGCCACCCCGTCCGCGCTGGACACCCTGGCCACCGCAGTGGCTTTGCTCACTGACTTGTGCGTGCCGGGATTGAAAGCGGACCTGGCCATCCATCCGCCGATCCACATGTTGGTGGTGGACGACGATCTCGTGGCGCGCCGGACTCTCGTCGGCGCCCTGCAAACGGCCTTTAAAAAACCGGAAAGCGCGGAAAACGGAGAGGCCGCGCTTGCCTTGGCACTGAAACAATCATTCGACGTGATTTTTCTGGACGTGGTCATGCCGGGCATGGATGGCTTTGAGCTTTGCAAAAAAATTCGCGAGACCGTGCCCAATCGCGCCACGCCGGTGGTGTTTGTGACCGGGCAAAGCGACTTCGAAGCGCGCGCAAAAATGAATCACCACGGCGGCGACGATCTGATGGGGAAGCCGTTCCACACTTCCGAGATCACTGTCAAAGCCCTTACCTTCGCCCTGCGCGGTCGTCTTCAACAACTTAAAACGCAGCCACGTTCGTGAACGGCCGTTGAAGACGCCACTGGGGGATCCCCAAGCGGTTTTCCACACCCACCGCCTGCAAAGTGCCTGCCCTTCGGTAAGAGCCGGCGTGTCATCGACCACAACACCAAAGGGAGAGGCACAGTTTTTTGCTTAAGCCCGAACGTTGACAGGATGATAGGTATCGTGATGAGACGAGAAACCGCGGCTGCTTTGCTGGTATGGGAATTGGTCCCGACGACTGTCGCCTTGTTGTTATTGCCTGGCTTTGATAGCGTATTTGCATGCGGGCGGTTGGCGCAGTGGTAGCGCAGCTCCTTTACACGGAGACGGTCGGGGGTTCGAATCCCTCATCGCCCACCATCCTCCGCTCTCCGCATCGCGTTGAGTTGCGGATGGCAACGCCAGCCTTCGCCACTATTACCCGGCGCCACGTTTTTGCACTTAAGGCCGCCATTGCAACGAAAAGCGCCGGCGGTCACTTTTCTTCAGCCAGGGTTCCATCGCGGCGCAAACGCATTTTCTGTCCACGCCACTCGATGGTGTTCCCGAAAAATGCGCCGGCCCAAACCGCGGCCTGCAGCAAATCCTTCACCGGCACCAGCCACATTGGGGGAAGATGGTCACCCCCGGGCACGAACCGCCGCAGGAGATTCCGGGCCAGCACCATCCGGACCAGCAGGACTCCAATGGCAGCCAGCGGCGCGCACCACGCCTTTGATGAAACCAGTGAGACCATCAACCACAGCAGCGGCCAAAACGTGGCGTTGGACAAGATGCTGAAAAAATAGGGCATTGGCTGGCAGACACGGATGGTGCGCGCCCAGCGGAGTTGATGTTTCCAGACGCCGCCCCAGCCCATCGGCGGATCCCAGCATTCCACGACGACGGGACATAGTGCGATGGGGTGGCCGTTGTGCGCGATGCGGTGGCCGAGCTGGTAGTCGTCCGCGAGGCAATTCACCAGGGTGGTAAAGCCGCCAATTTCTTCAATCCATTTGCGCCGGGTGAGCATGACCGCGCCGAGGGCGAAGTCGGGCGGTTTCAGGGTGGCGGCCTGCAGCACCTGGCTCCAGAAATCGGCATTGATGGCAATGGCTTCACAACGCATGGCTGGGGTGACGGGATTGGCCAGCCGGTAAAAACAATTGACCAGGCCGGTCCAAGGATCGGCCAGCGGCGCGACGATATTGGCGAGAAAATCAGGTGGCACGAGCACATCGGCGTCGCTGACGAGGATTAATCCGTGTTTGGTCAGCCGATCGAGTTGGATGAGGGTGGAGACTTTGCCGCTGGCGCCCAGGGATTCGGCGCAGACCACCAGCTGTGCGTCATGGCCGGGATATTTCCCAATGAGCTCACGCAGGATCCCGCAGACCGGATCTTGAGCGTCAGCGACGCCGAAGAGGATTTGCGTCTGGCCGGCGTAATCCTGTTTGAGCCAACTTTGCAGCGATTCGGCGGTGGTATTGTCACAGCCTTTGAGCGGCTTGAGCAGGGTGATGGCCGGAGCAAAGGAGGAATCGGTGATGCGCTGGTGCAGCGGAAACCGCACCGCCGCGAGCCATTGCCAGAAAAGGAGGGCGAGGCTCAACAATGACAGGACGGCCAGGGTGGTCTCGGGAAAATTCACCGCTGCTAAAACCGCAAATCAGGCCGTGACACCAGAGATTTTGTTCTCGGGATGTTCGTCGAGGACCAGCACGCCGTGCGGCGGAAGATCGTAATTGCCGGAGAAGGTGTTGCCCGTGAGGAAATCGTGCATGGGTTTGTAAAACTGGATACGCACCGGCGAGTTTTGATGGTTCAACAGGAAGAAGACGCGCATTCCCTCCCGCTGGCGCATGCACACCTCGACGTTTTCGGGGACCTTGAGCAGGGGCTGCAACCCGCACATCTGGCGCAACCACGAGACCAGATCGAGGTAAAAGTGCTGCTGGCTCATGGTGCCGACATAAATGGCCTTGCCGAGGCCGAAGGCGTTCATCGTGACGGCCGGCCGGCCGGCATAAAAGTCCTTCGCGTAGGTGGCCAGAATCTGGCACCCCTTCGGTTCAATGATGTCGCACCAAAGCCGGGCGGGATGCAAATGGCTGGTCGGGAACGCGCCCTTGAAGGTGAGATGGTTTTCCTCGCCGGGCGGAATGGGATCGAACTCCAGAACTTCCAGCCCGAACAAATCAGTCAGGTCGTTCGGGTAGCCGGTATCGGGGGCGATACAATGTTCATCGACCAGGCCGGTGTTGAAGGTGCCGACGAGCGTGCCGCCATTCTGGACATACAGTTTGAGACGGTCAGCCTCGCCCGCGGACAACAGGTGGAGCGAGGGGGCAAAAACGATTTTATACTGAGACAGGTCCTCCGTTGGCCGGGCAAAATCCACGGAGATGTTACGGTCGTGCAGCGCGTTGTAGATGAGTTGGATGTGCTCGCGCAGGTTGAAAAACTTGTTTGGCTGCATGGACTGTTGCAGCATCCAGTCGTTGTCGTGCGTGTAAAGAATGCAGGCGTCGGCCACGATCCGGGTGTCCTTCAGGGCCGGGGCGAGCAATTTTAATTCCTCGCCGATCTGGCTGATTTCCTTGAAGACGCGGTTGTTGCCTTCGAGATGATGGGGCAGCAACGCGCCGAAAAATTTCTCATTGCCGATGCGCGGCTGCCGCCAGCGATAGTAGAGCACACCGCACGCGCCGCGCGAGATCAACTGGTAGGTGAACAGCCGGATGACGCCGGGACGCACCAGCGAGTTGACGTCCTGCCAGTTGACCTGGCCGGCCTTTTGCTCAATGACCCAAAAGCCGCAATCGCCATCGGGGGTTCTAATGTCCGTTTTTTTCAACGAACGGAGAATGTCAATGTCGCAGGCGAGTTCGGCGGATTTGGTCTTGATGGCGGCATTGCTTTCGACCGAAACGAAGTCCACGGCGGCGGCCATGTCGAAGTGATCAAATTTCCGTTGGAAGGCGCGCAGGTTGACGGTGACGGGATGGTCGGGGCAGATTGCATGCAGGACATCGGCCTGCATCCGGGCAAAGGCGATGATGGTGTCGCTGCAAAAACGGTTCCAATCCAGGAGCAGCGCCGGATTGTGCGCGGTGGGCGCATGCATGGGCATCGGCACTTCGTCGAAGGCGGTGACAATCTGTCCACAATAACGCAAACCGAGGCAGTCGTTGAGGCGTTCGACGGTTTCGTATTTTAATTTGAGCCAGTTTTGCCATTCCAACCGCGAATCTTCATTGAACGACCACTCGGTCTGATGTCCTCCCAGGCCGCTGTCAATCTGCCAGGCGATCAATTGGGGATGGTCGCCCAGGGCTTGGGCCATGTTTTCGACGAGGTGCTTGGAACTGTTCCAGAAAATGTCATTGTTGAAGCAGACAGCCCGGCGCGTGCCGGCGTGTTTGACCTGGCCCTGCTCGTCGAGGGGGAGAATTTCCGGATGTTTTTTGGCCAGCCAGAGCGGGGGTGCGGCGGTGGGGGTGCCAAGCACCACCTTGATGTTGTGAGCCGCCATGATGTCCATCACGCGGCGCAGCCAGAGGAAATCGTATTTGCCTTCTTGAGGTTCGCAGATGCCCCAGGAAAACTCGCCGATGCGGACGACGTTGAATCCGGCCTTGGTCATCCATTCCGCGTCGCGCTCCCAAGCACCCTCGGGATTGTCGGCAGTGCCGGCGTAAGGAAAAACCCACTGCTCAGGATAATAATCAACGCCAAAAAACATAACCTCAACTTACGGGCTTCAAACAGAGATTAGGAGCAGACGGTTGCGCTGGCAATCTAAAAATCGCCGGCGTGACGAATTAAAAACCCGAGGGCGGTCAATTCGTTGATTTTTTGAACAAACCACCCAGGCCGTGGGTGATGTTGATCATGTTGGAGCCCATCGATTTTCCGAGGTCCTGGCCCACTTTCTCGGCCCCCTTGCCGACGTCCGTGGCGGAAGCAGCGACGGCCTTGACGGTGGCGGTGGTGAGGGCCTGAAGCACCCGCCGCGTCAAATCCGCCGCGGTGATGCCGTCAGCGCCTTTGCCCAGGTCGATCAGATGAACATCCGGCAGCGTGAGGGTGACGCCGTTGAAATTGACCTTGGCGTTGGTGATTAAAAAGTCGTCCACTTCAATTTTCTTGCCGGGTTTGCCAGCCGTCCCGGCAGCGGTGTTCGTGGCCGGAGCGGCATTGCTTTTATTGACGGCGGCGTTCACGTTCTGCTCGATTTTGGCGAGGTTGTTTCCGCTGAAGGGATTGCCTTCAAACGTGATTTCCGGGGCTTCCACCCGCACCGAGCGGACGACGATTTTGTCCGACAGAACCGAAAAGGGATTCACGCCCACGGCCGCGGTGCCGACGCTGATGGCCTGCGGCGCCTTGTAACCTTCCGGATTGCCGACCACGAGCCCTTTGATGCTGGCTGAACCGGTCAACAATGACAAGTTTACCGCGTCCACCCGGATGGAAACCTGCGTGATTTTCGGGCCGACCGTTTCCATGCCGGCTTTGACGATGGGGCCGAGAAAGAAATTCCCCAGAATGCCGCCGACCACGATCAATACCGCCAAGACGATGACGACGCTAAGAAATAATTTTTTCATAATCAGTTTGATCCAACCGGTCATTATCCTCTGGACGGGCAAAAAATGCCCTTGCCTCAATCCGTGGCTAGGGATTGAACCAACGTGACAAAATCGCTTACCTGATACGGTTTGGCCAGAAAACGGTCCGGCTTGGCCGGAGCATTGGCATAAATACTTTCATCCACCGTCCCGCTCAGAAGTATGATTTTTTGCTCGGGGTGGATGCGCCGGCATTCGCGGATCAAATCCATCCCGCTCATCGTGTGCATTGCGTAGTCCGTCACCACCAGGGCCGGGCGCGGCTTGGCCGCGGAGTACTCTGCCAGCGCCATGTGAGGATCGCGAAACGTCCGCACCTGGAAATGCAGCGGCTCAAGAATCATTACTGCCATTTCCAGCAACATCGGCTCGTCATCCACGACAAAGATCGTAGCTGCCGCGTTTTTGGCTTGGGACCCGTTCATACCTGCCATAACAAACAAATAAACACCTCCCGCCCCCGGCTGGCAAGTGCTTTCGCAAACGTTGTCGCCAACCCCCCGCCGGGAAGCGTCGGAAAATTCCCATTGCGCCCGGCGGAATCCCGCCGTAATCTTGGCTTTGGCAATGAAGCCATTGCCACAAAACAGGGATTTGCGGTTATGAAAACAAAACCAGCACCCGTGTCACCAGAAAAAACGACGAAAACCCGAGTGGCTCGTCTGCGCCAAACTGTCAAACTTCCGTCCAAGGAACCCGCTTCCCTGGACGAAACGCCAAAGTTGAAGCCCCGACGCACCGCCAAAACCAAGTCCGCCAGGCCTGCTGCCGTCCGTCGGCGGAAATTGGAAGTTCCGCCGCTGCTGCTCGAAGGCGACCAGTCCCCACCGCCGTCTGCCAGCGGCCCTGGCCAGAAATACGCGCTCGGCCCGGTGCCGCCGCCGCAGCATTTTGACACCGCCGAAACCGAACTGCCCGAGGCCTATGGCACCCGGCGGCTGTTTTTGACCGCGCGGGACCCCCACTGGCTTTACGCCTATTGGGATCTGACCCGCGAGCAGCAGTCGAAATTCAATGCCAAATCGTCCGACGGCCATCTCATCTTGCGCATTTATTCCGGCAGGATCGAAGGCCATCCGGTTTGCGATATCCACGTTCATCCCGAATCACGCCACTGGTTCGCGCACGTTGAGCGCTCCGGCGATTCCTACGCCGCCGAACTCGGCTATTATTCGCCGCTCGGCCGTTGGGCGCGGGTGGCCGTATCCAGCGCCACGGTCACGCCGCCTGATGCCGCCGCCGTCGAGGGCGACGTCGAATTCGCCACCATTCCGTTTGAATTTCCCTTCGCCAAATTGATCGAAATCATCAAGTCCGCCGTCCGTGAAAATCTGCCGCTCGCACAGGCGGTCGAGGAACTCCGCCGCCACGGCCATCCGGAATTGCCGCGCGCCAACGGAACACCGGTTTCCGCCTGGACGCCGCAACAGGAACAGGCGCTGGCCAGGATCGTCAATATTGACGATGGACGCCGCGTCTGGATGGGTTCGCTGGAAATCACCGAACTCATCCGCCGCCGGCTTACGCAGGAAATCTCATCGCTCGGCGTTTCCAGCCTTTCCAGCCCTTTCGGCGGCCTCGCCCAGCCCAAGGGCTTTTGGTTCAACGTCAACGCGGAATTGATCATTTATGGTGCGACGGAGCCAACCGCCAAAGTCACGCTTGGCGGGCATGAAATCAAGTTGCGCTCCGACGGTTCATTCAGCTTCCGCTTCGCGTTGCCGGACGGAAAATATGATCTGCCCGCGGTTGCCGTTTCCGCCGACGGCACGGACGCGCGGGCGGCCAACCTGAAATTCAGCCGCCAGACCGAATATCTGGGGGACGTCGGCACGCATCCGCAGGACCCCGCGCTCAAACCGCCCTTGCCGGAAAATGTTTGAATTCATGGACGCGCCCGAACGCGGAGCTTTGATGCTTGTCCGTTTCACGGCTGCCGGGCTGATCGGCCTGAGCGTCCTGGAACTGGGTTTGTATGGAGGCGAATGTTACGTGCATCACCAGCCCGTCCAGGTTTTCCATGGTGCCCTCCTGAGCGCACCCTTTCTGCTTGGGGTCGTTGTTTTCGCCAGGGCCCGGGCGGTGGCCGAATGGATTTCCAACAAATTTGACTGATGAGCGAACTTCGCTGGCCTACGGGGTATGTCTCGCTCGTCCTGCACGCGCACCTGCCATTTGTGCGCCATCCGGAGCACGAAAAATTTCTTGAGGAAAGCTGGCTTTTCGAGGCCGTCACCGAAACCTACATCCCGCTGCTGCAAATTCTCGATGGCTGGCGGCGGGACGGCATGAATACGCCGCTGACCGTTTCGCTTTCGCCGCCGTTGTGCGCGATGCTGCTCGACCCGCTCCTGCGCGACCGCTATGCACGGCACCTGGACGGTCTCATCGAGCTGGCCGAAAAGGAAATCCATCGCACCCACTGGGACCGTGCGTTCCGCGAGCTGGCGTGGATGTATCATCACCGTTTCACCCTGGTGCGCGACACCTGGCGGGCCTGTGGCGGCAATCTGGTCACCGCTTTCAAACAACTCCAGGACGAAGGCCGGATTGAAATCATCACCACCGCCGCCACCCACGGATTATTGCCGCTGCTCGCGAACCATCCGCCGTCCCTCCGCGGACAGATACTAACTGCCCGCGACCATTACCGCGCCTGTTTCGGGCGGGATCCGCGCGGCATCTGGCTGCCGGAATGCGCTTACGTGGATGGCATCGAGCAGTTTTTGCAGGAGGCGAACATCCGCTGGTTCATCCTCGATTCGCACGGCCTGCTCCAGGCGAAACCGCGGCCGCGTTTCGGCACCTTTGCGCCCGTCTACACGCCCAACGGCATCGCGGCCTTCGGGCGCGATTTCGATTCCTCGCGGCAGGTCTGGAGCCAGCGCGAGGGATATCCTGGCGACCCGCGCTACCGCGATTTTTACCGCGACGTCGGTTTCGACCTCGATTTCGACTACGTGAAGCCACACCTGCCCTCGCCGGAAAATCGCGGGTTCACCGGCATCAAATATTACCGCATCACCGGCGGGGAGGGGGACAAGCAGATTTACGATCGGGGTGCCGCCTTGCAGGCCGCCGCCGGACATGCCGGTCATTTTCTCGATGAGCGCGTTGGCCAGGTCCGGCGTCTCGCCGGGCTGTTGGACCGGCCGCCGCTGGTGGTGGCGCCGTATGATGCAGAACTGTTCGGCCACTGGTGGTATGAGGGGCCGGAATTCCTGGATTACTTCGCGCGCAAATTGTTTTACGACCAAAAAACCGTTGCGCTCATCACGCCCGGCGAATACCTGCACCGGCATCCGACCAGCCAGATAGTCGAGCCCTGCGCGTCGAGTTGGGGCGAGGAAGGCTACTGGCGTGTGTGGCTGAACGAAAAGAACGAATGGATTTATCCCCACCTGCAGGTGGCGCAGGAGCGGATGACCGGACTGGCGCAGCAATTTCCGGAGGCCACCGGCCTGAAGGCCCGCGCCTTGCGCCAGGCCGCGCGCGAACTGCTGCTGGCCCAGGCCAGCGACTGGCCGTTCATCCTGCGTGCCGGCACCAGTCCCGATTACGCCCGCCGACGTGTCAAGGACCACCTCCTCCGGTTTATTGCCCTGCATGACCAGCTTACCGCCACCAAGGTGGACGAGAAGTGGCTGCGTGAAATCGAATCCCGTGACAATCTTTTCCCTGACGTCGATTGGACCTATTGGAAGTAACGAGGTGAAGAGAGGCTCGATTGACCGTCGGCGCATTTTCAGATTTGAGTTTCCCCGGCCGAACTTGCCGGGTTTGCCGCCAACACTGTCAACGCAGCCGGGTTCAAGTGTCCCAAAAAAGGAAAAATAAATGAGTTTTTGCCGGGCCATTTCCTTCAGGAGTTCAGAAGGTTGCGTTGGTTCTTGCGGGTTTCCACGGTGCTTCAATCGGCAATTCTCAAATCTGGACATCATCCTTAAAATATGGGGCCAAGGCATGGCAACTGCTTGATACACTTTTAAGTTTTTGACGGATCATCAGGATTTGACAGCTTGGTGAGATAATTTGCCGTTTGGTAACATTGAACAACGAAATGAAAATTCGCGCGATTCTCGTGGATGACCAATCAACCGGCTTGGCGGTGTTGCGGGACATGCTCCACCATTCCGAACCGGATATTGAGATCATCGGGACGGCCGCCAGCGGCCACGAAGCCGTCGAGTCCATCAACCGCCTGGCCCCCGACCTGGTGTTCCTGGATGTGCAAATGCCCGGCTTGGACGGTTTCGAGGTGGTTGCCCAGATCAAGCTTCCGCGGATGCCGGTCATCATTTTTGTGACGGGCCGCGATGATTTTGCGTTGAAAGCTTTCGAGGCGCATGCCTTGGACTACCTGATAAAGCCCTGCCAGATGGCGCGGTTGCGATCGGCGGTGCAACGCGCGCGGCAGCAGATTCAGAACAGCCAGAACGGTGAAATCCAGCAGAAGCTCGACGGTCTCCTGAATGACCTCAAGGCCGGGTCCAAATATCCTGAGCGCCTGGCCGTCAAATCCAACGGACGCATCGTATTCCTGCGACTGACCGACATCGACCTGGCGGAGGCGGCGGACAACTATGTGAAGCTCTACGTTGGCAGTGAAACACACATGCTTCGCGAGACCATGACCGCCTTGGAGGAAAAACTTCCCCCGGATCGTTTTGTCCGCATCAGCCGCTCGACCATCGTGAATATTGAATCGGTCAAGGAGTTGCATCCCATGTTTCACGGCGAATACATGGTCTCGCTTCGCAACGGCACACGCGTCACGCTCACCCGGGGATATCGGGAACAACTCCGGCAATTGGGCGTCATGCCCTAGGTTCGCGAACTGACTTGGGCCGTCCGGCCCCTTTTCTTGCTGAATTCCACCCCTCGCCGGGTGCAATTCACCCCTCATTTCCGGCAACGTGTCCCTAATTCATTACGTTTTTGCCCGTTTCGGTTAGATTTTATGCACAAATCGAAGAATCAGTCGGAAGGATGACCTGGAGTGAAATTTGGGGGGTAAACGAGATAAAAGTTATGAAAAAATCATGGAAGTTGTTTTTGGTCGGTGCCCTGCTGGCGGCCGGCAGTCTCGCCATTTCCGCGCACGCGCAGAGCAACGTCATCGTTTATGCCGCCGAGTACAACCAGTCGACCAACCGGTTCGGCACCATCAACCTGTTGAACGGCACCTTCACCAAGATTTCCTCCTATGGCAATGCGATCATGAACGACATCGCTTACTGCCCCACAAACGGGATGTTGTTTGGCATATCCAATACTACGGCCCTGGTGACGTTCAATCAAACCAACGGGACCATGGCCAAGATCGCCAATCTGAGTGTGAGCGGCATCGAGTCGTTGGCCTTCCGGCCCAGCGACAGTGCGCTGTTCGGAGCCACTTCGAGCAAATTGTACACGATCAATCCCGCCAACGGGACGGCAACTCTGGTCGGAAGTTATGGCACTCCCCACAACCTTGGCACCACCGGCCAGAACATCCGGTTTGCTCAGGACGGCAATCTTTACGTCAGCAATACCAGCACGAACACCGATATCTATCGGGTCAACACCACGAACGGCGCGGCGACGTGGATGGGGGAAGCCATCGGCTACCCCTACCTGACACTTGAGAATGGAAGCCAGTACATGTACGGGGTCTTCATCAATCTGGGATCGGTCACCAACCCAATCCCCGAACTGGCCACCCTCGATCTGGCCAGCTTTGTCACCGGTGGCACCAATGCCAATGGCAGTACTCACCAAATCACCATCAACTTGGTCGGCGCCGGCACCAATTTTCCTCCCAACTTTAACTTTTCGGGCAATGTGCCCCAAGCGGTCACCAACCTCACCGTCCCGGTGAGTGCGACAGGACCCTCGAACCAGACGGCTGTCGTGGGAAACAACGTGGTGTTCAGTACGGTGGCTTCAGGAACTGGACCATACAATTACGCTTGGTCGGAAAACGGCGTGGCCATCAGCGGCCAGACCAACAACAGCCTGACGTTGAACAATGTCATGACTGCCAACGCGGCCACTTACAGTGTCATTGTGGGCGGAGCCATGGGGACTGTGACCAACAGCGCGACTTTAACAGTGACCAAGGCTTTTGGTTCAATCATTTTGGGCAGCCTGAGCCAGACGTACAATGGTTCAGCCGAGGCGGCGACGGCGACGACAACCCCGAGCGGATTGGCGGTGAGCTTTACGTACAACGGTTCGGCGACGGTGCCGACTGGTGCCGGCAGCTACACGGTGGTTGGGACGATCAATGATGCCAATTACCAGGGCAGTGCGACCAATACGCTGGTCATCAGCAAGGCTTCAAGCTCAATCGTATTGGGCAGCCTGAGCCAGACGTACAATGGTTCAGCCGAGGCGGCGACGGCGACGACAACCCCGAGCGGGTTGGCGGTGAGCTTTACGTACAACGGTTCGGTAACGGTGCCGACTGGTGCCGGCAGCTACACGGTGGTTGGGACAATCAATGATCCCAATTACCAGGGTAATGCGACCGGTACGCTGGTCATTAATGCGGCGACGCTGACCTATACGGCAAACGCGGCAAGTATGACGTACGGCTCGGTGGTTCCGGGGTTGAATGGTTCAGTGAGCGGGTTCGTCGGAACGGACAATCAAGGCAATGCAACCACGGGTACATTGACTTTCACGACTTTGGCGACCTCGTCCAGCGGCGTGGGCGGGTATGCAATCATCGGTACCGGGCTGACGGCCAACAACGGCAATTACACCTTCGTCCAGGCGGCCGGGAATGCGATGGCCCTGACGGTAAACGCGCTGCCGGTGAGTTTGACGGGCACCCGGCCTTATGACGCGACGACAGCAGCCGCAGCCGGAATTTTGTCGGTGGCGAACAAGGTTGGCAGCGACAACGTGACTGTGGCGTCGGGCAGCGGCACACTGGTCGGTGCGAATGTCGGTTTTGAGACGATGAGTTCGTTTGGGACGTTAAGCCTGGGCGGCGCGTCGGCGGGCAACTACACCCTCTCGGGCGCGACTGGGTCAGTGAACATCACGGTGAGCACGGTGGCACTGACAGTGACGAATCTGCTGGCCTTGGACAAGGTTTATGACGGCACCACAAACGCTGCGTTGGATGCGACGAATGCCGGCTTGATGGGTGTGTTGAACGGCGATGACGTGACGTTGGTCACGAGTAATGCCGTGGCGTATTTTGCGGACAAGAATGTCAATTCGAACAAGCCGGTGACGGTGGCCGGTTTGGTGCTGGGCGGCGCGGCGGCAGCCAATTATTCACTGATGAGTCCGACGAACGAGACAGCAAACATCGCTGCAGCCGGATTGACCGTGAGCGGAGTATCGGCGGCTTCCAAGAGCTATGACGGAACGACGAATGCGCAATTAAATGGCGTCGCAATTTTGAATGGCGCCGTGAGCGGCGACGATGTGAGCCTCATCACGGACGGCGTGAGTGCCACGTTTGCTGGCCTGAACGTGGGAGCGAGCATCCCGGTCACCGTAAGCGGCTATGCCCTTGCTGGGGTGGATGCCGGCAACTACACGCTGGCACAACCATCGGGTTTGGTGGCGGACATCACCGCAGCGACGCTGACGATTACCGCCGCCGCGAACACCAAGATTTATGATGGCTCCACCAGCGCGGCAGCGATCCCGACAACCGGCGGCCTGCAAGGCAGCGACACTGTGACCGGCTTGGCTGAGACTTACGACACGAAGGACGCGGGTATGGGCAAGACCCTCAGTGTCAGTGCCTACACAATCAATGACGGCAACGGTGGCAACAATTACGCTGTCACTACCGTAGCCAGCACCGCGGGCGTCATCCTCCAAGCCTCGGGCTCAATCGTTTTGGGCAACCTGAACCAGACGTACAGCGGTACACCCGAGGCGGCGACGGCGACGACAACCCCGGGCGGCTTGGCAGTGAGCTTTACGTACAACGGTTCGGCGACGGTGCCGACAAGCGCCGGCAACTACACGGTAGTTGGGACGATCAATGATCCCAATTACCAAGGCAGCGCGACGGGCACCTTGGTGATCGGCCAAGCCTCGGGCTCAATCGTTTTGGGCAGTCTGAGCCAGACGTACAATGGTTCAGCCGAGGCGGCGACGGCGACGACAACCCCGGGCGGCTTGGCAGTGAGCTTTACGTACAACGGTTTGGCGACGGTGCCGACGAGTGCCGGCAGCTACACAGTGGTTGGCACAATCAATGATGCGAATTACCAGGGCAGCGCGACGGGCACCTTGGTGATCGGCCAGGCCTCGGGCTCAATCGTTTTGAGCAGTCTGAGCCAGACGTACAATGGTTCAGCCGAGGCGGCGACGGCGACGACGGCCCCGAACGGTTTGGCAGTGAACTTTACGTACAACGGTTCGGCGACGGTGCCGACCAACGCCGGTAGCTACACGGTGGTTGGCACAATCAATGATGCGAATTACCAGGGCAGTGCCACCAATATGTTGGTCATCAACAAGGCAATATTGACGGTGACAGCCGATACCAAGACCAAGATTTACGGACTGCCTAATCCCTCATTGACGGCCAGCTACAACGGCTTTGTCGGTGGGGAGAACGCCAGTGTGTTATTGTCGCCGGTTGTCTTGAACACGCCGGCAACGACCACGTGTGGCGTGGGCAATTATCCGATCACTGCCAGTGGTGCGACCGCCGCCAACTACGCGATCCAGTATGTGAATGGAACGCTGCAGGTGATTGCAGCTCCTCTGCTTACCGGCGCCAACGTCAACGTGAACGGGACACAGCAATTCGTCGTCAGCTGGCAGACGTTTGCGAACCAGAATTATCAACTGGAGTGCACCGCGGATCTCACCGCTGCCGCCGCCACC